>Ga0181517_10004709_pt1 | contig 12291 bp, 9 predicted proteins | sample PEATcosm2014_Bin_31_FD_119748 | JGI IMG/M metagenome (GOLD analysis project Ga0181517, IMG submission 119748) | Peatland microbial communities from MTU Mesocosm Facility, Houghton, MI, USA - PEATcosm2014_Bin01_30_metaG | ecosystem: Environmental > Terrestrial > Soil > Wetlands > Peat | place... | reverse complement strand
CCTTCACCGAGCCGAGCGTGGAGGTCGACATGAGCTGGCAGGGCCGCTGGATCGAGATGGGCGGGGCCGGCATGGTCGATCCCAACGTCTTCCGGGCCGTGGGCTACGACCCCGAAGAGTTCACCGGCTTCGCCTTCGGACTGGGCATCGAGCGCGTCTGCATGCGGCGGCACAACGTGACCGACATACGAGAGTTCTATAAGAACGACGTGAGATTCCTGGAGCAGTTTTGACTTGGCTAACAGAAGCACGGGAGGAAACCACGAAAGACACGAATGACACGAAAAAGGAACATTTCTTTTTTCGTGTCATTCGTGTCTTTCGTGGTTCCTTCTTCTGACTGCCCGATACGATCGGCGGAAATGCCGGCATTTTGAGATTTGAAATTTGACATTTTGAATTTGTTTCGGATTTCGACATTCGTATTTCGTATTTTCTTCCGCTCCTTAACCCAGTGTTCCCCCCATGATCGTCTCCTGGAACTGGCTGAAACAATACGTTCCCCTCACCATGTCGCCGCGAGAGATCGAAGAGCGGCTGATGATGGCCGGGCTGAACCACGAAGAAACGCATGAGGTCGGCGACGACCTGGCGATCGACTTGGAGGTCACGAGCAACCGGCCCGACTGCCTCGGCCATATCGGCATCGCGCGGGAAGTTTCCGTGCTGTGGGATTGCCCTTTGACGGTCCCCGCGGCACGGCCGGCGGAAGGCCAGACGCGGGTGGAAGATTTGGTGCGCGTGCGGATCAATTGCCCGGATCTCTGCTCGCGCTACACGGCCCGCGTGGTTCGCGGCGTCCGCGTCGGTCCCAGTCCCGATTGGCTGGTGGACCGCTTGACGACGATCGGCATCGCGGCGATCAACAACGTCGTCGATGTTTCGAACTACGTGATGATGGAGTGCGGCCAGCCGCTGCACACGTTCGACTACGGGAAACTCGCGCGCGCCGGAGAAGACATCGGCCGGGAGATCATCGTTCGTCGCCCCCAAGCGGGCGAGGTGATCGAAGCCATCGACCACAAGACCTACCGGCTCGACCCCGACATGTGTGTGATTGCCGACGCCCGCGTGCCGGTGGCTATCGGCGGTGTGATGGGTGGGGCGGCAACCGAGGTCGACCAGCAGACGCGCGACGTGCTGGTCGAGGCGGCCGACTTCGACCCGATTTCCATCCGCACCACGGCCCGGCAGTTGAGCCTGCACAGCGATTCGTCGTATCGTTTCGAGCGCCGCGTCGACTCCCAGGGCATCGATTGGGCCAGCCGCCGCTGCGCCGAATTGATCCTCGAGACGGCCGGCGGCGAATTGGCCCGGGGCGTGGTCGATGTGGGCGCGCGGCCCCCAGCCCGGGAACCGATCGTGCTGCGACTCGGGCAACTCAAGCGCATCCTGGGCATCGAGGTCGACCTGGCCGTCGTGCGGCGGATATTGACGGCGCTGGGGAACGTGGAGCAGGGAAACTGTAGGGAACGGACTCCGTGCCGTTCCGTCATTGCGGGGAGTACGGAGCCGGAAGCAAAGGAAAACGAAGGAACGGCACGGAGTCCGTTCCCTACAGACGCGATGATCGTCACCCCACCCAGTTGGCGGCGGGACCTGTCGCGGGAGATCGATCTGATCGAAGAGGTGGCGAGAATCCATGGCTACGACAAGATTCCCGAGGACGTGAGTGTACCCATGGCCGCCTCCTCGCGGAGGCGCGAGGACCGCGTGGTGGCTAAAATCCGCAACGTGCTGACCGCGGCCGGTTTCGATGAGGCCATGACCCTCAGCGCGGTGGACGAGGCCTCGGCCCGGGCCGTGCAGGCCTGGACGCAGGCCGACCCGCTCCGCAGTCGCACGCCGGTCATTCGCGGGGCCGATCAGTTGCGCACCAGCCTCGTGCCCAGCCTGCTGGGCGTGCGGCGGACCAACGAATCGCTTTCCAACCCCGTCATCGAATTGTTCGAGGTAGCCAAGATCTATCTCTCCAGCCCCGGGCTGCCGGAGGAATGGTGGATGCTGGGGCTGAGCAGCGGCCGGCCCTACGCGGAAGTCAAGGGAGTTGTCGAGGCACTGGTCGCGGCGGTCAATTCCCAGCTCGATCTGACCGCCGACGTAATCGATTTGCCGTTCTTGGACGCCGGCGCGTCTTGCCGGTTGTTGTTGGATGGCCAGATGCTCGGCTATGTGGGGCAGCTCAGCGCGGCGGGCCAGAAGCAGGGTGATCTCCGCAGTCCTTCAACCGTGGCTGAGTTGCGGCTTGCGCCCTTGTTCGAGCGCGCCAATCTGATCCCGCAGTACGTGCCGCTGCCCGCCTTCCCTGCCGTATCGCGCGACTTGAACCTGGTGGTTGCCGAGGCTGTGCAATGGGCACAGATCGCCGCCACGGTCCGCCGGAATGGCGGCCGCGATTTGGAAAGCGTCGAGTATCGCGACACCTATCGCGATGCCAACCGCCTGGGCCAGGGCAAGAAGAGTTTTCTCTTCGGCATTGGCCTCCGCTCTTCGGAAGGCACGCTCACCAGCCAGCAGGCCGACGGCGTCCGCGATCAGATCGTCGCCGCCTGCCGCCGTGAGCATGGGGCGGAATTGCGGGGCTAGAGCGTCGAGCCAGGCCGGCCTTGATCGTAGGCGTGCCAACTGCCTGTGTGTTTATCGTATTAAGCCTGCTTCCTGAAAACTAAAGTACCCTTTCTTGGTCACGATTAGTTTCTCCTGCGGGCGGCTGTGCTCCGGAATGTCCTTGATGGTTTTCATAGTGAACCTATCCCGCCAAAATGGTGGGGAATTCTGCGGCATAGGCCGTCCAGTCACCCGCGCGGAAGCCTATCCCGCCAAAATGGCGGGATTTTTGGCGGGATAGGCCGCAAGAGGCGAAGACACTTTCCGGTTTCGTCCTTCGTCGCTTGTGCCGTACTCGCAAATCGCTACCCAAGCGGGCGGCGATCAGGTAGAATACGATACGTTCCAATCCAGGCGAAGAGACCAGCTCGCGAGGCTTTTCCCGATCCCGACTTGACCAAAGGAGAAGACCGAATATCATGAGCACCGTCAAGCAAGCTGTGATTGAACTGATCGAATCACTGCCCGAGAACGCTTCCTCTTCCCTGTCTTCGTCCCAACTAAGCGCTGCGATCCTGCTGTAAATCGCGATTCGACCGTGCCAGTACTAGAATCCAACGCGGCTTCCAACCATATAACGGGCGCGGCGACAGCGCGAAACTGCTCCGGCGAGCGAACGTCGGAGTCCAACAAGAAGAGGCCGAAGAAGTTCTGGAAACAGTCGTGATTAGCCAGAACGAGTCGGGCGAAGGTCTCCCGTGCAGTCTCAGAAAGCGTATCGGCACTTGGGGCCGCTTCGTGGAGCAGCGAGTCCACTTCCATGTCGTCGGTGGCGGCCACCAAACCTTGATGCCGACGGCGAAGGATCCCGAGATGAACGAGTGTATTCCGACAGTGATAGAGAGTGCTCTTTGCTGGCTCGCCACGGTCGGTTCGATAAAGGCCGTTAGCCACGATCAGCTTGTTCAAGTCCCGCACGCGAATGCCATCGCTATAGCTCGCGACGAGATGCAGAACACGATGAAGCCCAGCGAACCGAACCGCACGCATCCAGTAAGCCTGGCGCGCAGGATTTTTCGTTTTCTGGGCAGGCTTCTGGGACATCGTTCTTCGCTCAACTCTGTAACCTGTCGTCTTTTACTGAAGTATACCCCGGGTTGTGGAGAATGTGGAGGCAGGGCGGCTCGTAATTGCGAAATTGCGGTAGTTCTATCGCACCTCTGGTCCATTTCCTTGACACCCCGCCGAGTTTATCAATAAAGCATCCTGGGCAGTACAGCTAAACATTCACGGCAAGTCTTCCGTTGACGCCGCGATGCAGTTTCCGGTCGCCGACGCCATCTCTCCCTACTCCCCTGCTTGGCAGCGTTGCTGACCAACCCCCCAGACCTCTTCCGGCTGCTTCGCCACGGCGTAGTCCCACCGGCCGTAGGCGCCGTCCGCGTTGACCGCGGCAACCCAACGTTCACCGTGAACGTGGCCAACACCTCCACCATCCGCGGATCAGCCCACGACTCGTTGGCAATCTGGTTCGCAATATATGCCTCGACATCCTCTCGATCGTTCTCACCGATCGATTGCATGGCCACCTTGCGACTGAACTTTACGCGCAGTCGTGCGCTGCGAAGCGCGTACTGCAGGCGTCCTTTGAGGTGACCGATGAAAAGCACCGGGGGAACGTGCGGCTTGACACTGAACGTCATCAAGGCACAGTCTGGAGAGAAGCTTGTTTCCAGAAGCCGAAGCCCGTCCTCCTCCCAGCCTTCGGCAGGCGCTGCCAAGCGGCATTGCATTTCCTCCGGAAACTTCGTTCCGCGTGGCGGTCAGCCTGCCCAACTATAGCGCAACTTGTAGTGCGGTGTGATGGCGTTCGGCTCGTAATACGATTGTAGTGGCATGGCGGTGCTCCACCTTCGCTGGGAAAAGTATTGCCGTGGCTCGACCCCAGCCCGCTTGCCGGGCCGGTGGATCAGTCTTGTTAGCCATGACCCGTCTGCCCTTCGCTTACAAAACTCATTTACCGGCTGGGCAAGCCGGCAGGGGTCGTTTTCAACCCCTTCACCAGCGATAGTTCATTCCCATGGTCGTTGAAGATTCTCACACTAGCCCGACTCGCAAGCGACGAACCCTCGCCGACCAAGCAGCGCGCGGTGCCCGCGTCGGGCTAGTGTGGAGCAACTGTGTTGCCGGCGTAATAATGCGGTTATTCCGTTTTCTCGTCTCTGCCCTGAATAGCGAAGCTCGATGCCTTCCCGTCGTATCCAAGGGAATTGTCCCGTCCCGGATCATCAAAAGATGCCGCATTCAACACCGGATTTGCCACGCCCCGCCCAACGCCGATCCGTCCCAGCGGGTGCCGGCCGCCGTTAAAATAATTGACGGTTGAAAATCGCAGGCCAGGCTTCATGCCCGCGGGGTCCAGGATTGCCAGCGCCAGGATATACTCGCCAGCGGGCAAACTTGAGGGCAACGTGAAGGTCCCGCTGACCGAATTGGAAGCGGCCGGCGTCTGGTATCCGCTACCGGCGACCGACGGGTTCGTCGAGTCGTACTGCCAGTTCGTTCCCGGCAGCCACGTACGTATGTCAACCTTGGCGAAAATGGCCGTAAAGACCGGCTTCCTGGTAGCCGGATCCAGCAGGCTCAATTCCACCGGCCAGTTGTAATACATCGGCGATGAGCCCGTATTCCGGACGACGAAACTGGCAGTGAAAGGCGTCCCGCTCTCTACGCGGGAAGGATAGGTTGCCTGGTCGAGCACAAAAAGATATCCCAGCGCACCCTGGAGAGCCTTGCCGCCCGCCAGCGTGGCAGAATTGGTGTAGTCGTAAGCGGCCACCCAGCCCAGATGGTTCCAGTGCAGCCGCCGCGTAAAATTGACAACCCGGTTATAGTAGCTAGGGCTGGAGACGGTCGTGGTAGGATCATTCCCAAACACCGCCTTTGCGCTTCCCCAGTTATACGCCACTTCTCCGCCGAGTGCGATCGATTGCCAGCGATTTCCCCAGGCAAGAATCCAGCGGGATTCATCGTCCTGCGGATGAGCGAACGAGTCCCAGTATAATCCCAGGGCCGCGTAATTGCTGAAATAGTCTGCATACCGCCGCATGAGGAGTTTGTGCTTGAATGCGGCAAGATAGGTCTCGGCCAGGAGCTTCTGCATGCCGACATCAGGGCTGGGATCGTGCTGTTCACCCCACTGGCCGATGATGCCCATTTCCACAAATGCCACGCGCGGATCACGGTCCCACAACTGCCCGAGGCGCTGGATGAGCCGGACCATCCGCGCTTTGAATTGGGCACTGGAATAGTCGCCGGTTGTCATGTCGGTCGGCCAGTGGACGCCTTGATTCGGCCAGTCAAGATAGACCCTGGGAATGACCTTGACATTTCTTGACGGGAGGTCTTTCCACGCATTGTCGCAAAAACGGCGGATCTTATCGATGCCGTCCGATGCGGAATTCTCGATCGTGTTCCAGCGAATATAAACGTGCGAGAGCGATATCAGCGGATTGTCCGGATTAACATGTTCTTGACCACCATTGAAACGAAGCCCCTTGCACGGATTTTTTAGTGCTTTGGCGTACTCCCGGGGCCGGACCACGACGTCGGCTGCGTAAACGGATTGCATCAAGCTCCCCGCAGCAATCAATGCAACGCCTGCTCTAATAATAGTTTCTAGCATGCTACTTCGCCGCCTGTCTCCTGACGCAGCGGAATCCCACTTGGCCGTGAATGTCCTTGGCAAAGCAGATGTCCGTGTAGGCCGGCGTCTCGTAATTGCGGTAGGCCGAGCAGAGGTCGTCGGGCTTGGAGTTCCAGCAGCCGCCGCGGACCACGCGGCCCTCGCCGCGGGCCGGTCCGCGCGGATCGTGATCAGGGCTTTGCTTGTAGTAGTCCTCCTGGTAATAGTCGTTGCACCACTGCCAGACGTTGCCGATCATGTCGCAAAGCCCCCAGGGATTGGCCGACTTTTCGCCGACGGGATGCGGGCCGCGCGTGCTGTTGCCCTTGAACCAGGCATAACGCGACAGGTTGGCGTCCGAGTCGCCAAAGAAGTAAGCGGTGGTCGTGCCCGCCCGCAGGGCATATTCATATTCGGCCTCCGTCGGCAAACGATAGCCGTCGGACTGGAAATCGCACTGCCACGTCTTGGGATCGTAGGCGGGTGAGAGTCCCTCGGCACGCGAACGGGCATTGCAGTAGGCCGCGGCGTCGCTCCAGCGGATCTGCTCCACGGGGTTCTGCGGATCCTTCCAGTGCGAGGGGTTCTTGCCCATTTGCTTCTCGTACTCCTGCTGCGTGACCGGGCACTTGTCGATCGCCAAGGGGCTGATGAAGACCTTGTGGGGTTGCTCATCCGATTCATCGGCGCTGCTGGATCCCATCTCGAACCAGCCGCCGGGCAGCGCCACCATTTCGATCCCGCTTGCCGTGGTCAGGGCCTGAGGCGCATCATCTTTGCCGGGCGTGGAAGGCCCGCCGCAACCAAACAAAAGGGGCAGCGCCAGCCATGCGAAGGGCAACCGCTGCGTGGCATGTTTTGAATTTTTCGACATTTGAATTTGAAAGTTCTTTCTTGTTTCAAGAACTACTCCGGCGGCAGCCAGTCGTAATCCCAATGGTGTCCGAGCCATCCCGGCGGGCTGAGCGTGATCGTGGCTTTATCAGCCAGGCGAACGATGCAGATCGGGCTGTGTACCGTCCAACTGCCGGCATGGGGAATCTTCACATAGGCGATGTACCGTCCGCAGTGCGACCACCGCCCGCAGGGGTCCTGGCCGAGGAGCTTCTCCGGCAAGGTGATGATCTTCCCGTCGGTGCCGTCGGGCAAGGACGGATCGAACTTCCGCAGGGAGAGACTTCTGCCCGAGTTCCAGCACATCCACTTGCCGTCGGGCGAGAAGGCCGGATGGCACTCGCCGTCCCGGATAGGATGATTGGGCAGCTTGCGGATCTCGCCGCCGGCGGCCGAGACAAAGTCGATCGTGTACCGGCTCCCCAGGTAGTTGCGGATCTCAAAGATGAACCAATTGCCGTCGGCCGACAAGTCCACGATACTCACCGTTCGCGGCACCCGCACGGTCTTGGTTTTCTTGCCGGTTTGGATGTCGCGATAAATGATGCTGCTCTTGCTGCACTCGGCCGTGCGGGTGCTGTCGGGCGTCCAAACGTAGCCGCCATAGAGTTGTCGTGTCTTGAGCGTCTTGGCGTCGACCAGGTAGTCGCCGTAATTGTAGGTGAACATGCTGCCATCGGGCGAGGTCCGTGGTACCCGCTCGTCGACATCGGGCGTCTTGGTGAGCTGCTTCAGGCCCGTGCCGTCGGCATTGATGATGTACAGGTCGCGAGGCGGTGGCTCTCCCTTGGCACCGGGCGGCTGGGCCGGATGAATGGCAATCACCAGGCGATAGCCCGTCTGCTGCAGTTCCTCTTTCAGGTCCTGGATCCGCACGGGGGCCAGCGGGTCGCACCTGGGCGGCATGTCCCAGTTTGCCCGCAGCGACGGCTTGTCGGCGGCCAGGCAGGCGGCGGGCAGCAGTATAAGGACCGACAGAAATCTTGCCAGGCGGCTCATGTCCAACTCCTTGATAGCATTTTGGAAAAGTTAATTCAGTATATCACAGGGGCTGCTACTCATGCACGTCGTGCTTCGGCTCGCCATAGACCAGCCAGCGGCCCGCCTCCTTGCGGAGCTTGACTTCCATCGCCACGGGCCGAGAGACCTCGCCGGGATATGTGCCGCTGCGATCCGTGCCGCGGACCCACGCCGTGAACGTCGTGTCCGCGGTAGGCGGACTCGTTTGGTAATTGAATTTCACATCCAGATTTCGGAGCGTAAGCTCCTGAAATTCGGCCCTGGACATGGCCCAGTCGACAAGCCCTCGTGCCGCGTCGCCGTCGGCATCGGGTACGATGCAGGCTTTGACTCGCTGCGCGTTATTGGCCTGCAGCCCCGCGGCCGCCGCTTCCAACGTTTGCCGGATCAGCTTCGTGTCGGTAACCACCCGACTTTCCACCAGCACGCCTAGCGCCACCAGCAGGGCCACGCCTGCCATCGCGCCCAATACCACGCCCCGGCGGGTCGTAAAGAGCACGATGGCCAGGACCATTTCCAGGGCCAGGCCAAGGATCAAAACAGGCCAAGGACTTTCGAGAAAGATCATGGGAAAGCAGGGGGTAAGGAGAAGGGAGCAGGGGACAGGGACATCAGATCACTCTACCAGCCGCCAGCGGATGCCGCAATTGTTGGCCCGTTCCCAGTAGGGGTGCAGCGTCAGGCCGTTCCGCTTGACCACCGCCTTGTCGTTGCCCAGATCGACGTGCGGGCCGTTACTGTTGCCGGCGCGGAGCATCACGCCCAGGGTCGTGCCGGTGGCAAGCTTCAATTGCGCAAGCTCTTCCTTGGGAATGGCCAGCTCGTAGACGTAGGTGTTGCCCTCCCGCCGCACGACGTGCTTGGCGCCCGGCACCGTGCCTGTGGAACGCTTGGCCTTCGGCTGCCGCGGCCAGTCGTTGACCCGCGGCACGCCGGGAGCCAGTTGCCGCCATAGCTCGCTCCCCTGATTCGTCAGATACAAGGAGTACTCGTAATCCGTGTCGGGGACGGCGTGGAACCCATAGGGCACGCGGTCGGTGTCGGGCGTCATGTCGTGCCAGTCGTCGGTCACGTCCAAAGCGATCTGCAGCCGGTCGCGGCGGAAGGGAACCGCGGGCAGCGCGGGGTGGTCGGGGCTTTCGGGATTGTAGCGCCACACGTACGGTACCTCGGCGAAACTTCGCCCGGGACGTTTCGCCAGGAACTCCTTGTAGGGCGATTGCTGGTCGGACGCGCCGGAGTGGAAATAAAGGTCTTCGTTGCGCCCGGCCATCGGGGCGAGGCCCTTTTCCTGCGGCGTGGGGTCGTTTACCAGCGCGGCCACGTACAGGTAGTTCTCGTCCCAGGCCAACTTGAACTGGGCGAAATTGCCCTGCGGCTCGGCGTCCTTGAGCTGCAGCCAGGGTCGGCGCAACAGCTCAGTTAATTCGGCCTTCTGGGACTTCGCCAGCACGGTCACGCCGGGCACGTCTTTCCAGTCGTCCAGGTTGCCGTCGACGCGGATCGTTTTTTTGGGGATGATCACGGCGTTGAGCACTTCTTTGTACTCCGCGTTGCCGGCGTCGCTGCTGAAGCGGAAGGCGAACGGATAGGCATTGGCCGCGTTGGCCCGTGCCCGGGTCAACTGGAAGTTGACACTCTGCCGCTGGCCGGGCGCGAGCTTCACGGGCTGCGAAGTCTGCTTGAGCAGCAGGCCGTCGGGCGCTTGCACGGCCAATTCGCCGCTGACGGTGCGGTTGAGGCAGTTGTGCAGATCGACCGAAAGCGTTGCGCCGTCGGCCACCCGCTCGGTGAAGTCGCGGGGCAGGATCTCCACGGCCCGTTTGCCTTCGATCCGCGCCGCCGCCAGCCGCTTGCCTGCCGCGACGGCCCCCTGCCGGCAGGTAATGTAGGTGGGGAAGATCGTCATGGGCAGTTCGACACTGCGGTCGCCCTGGTGGATCGGGTTGCCGGCCAGGTCGTAGAACTGCAGCAGTCCGTCGGCGTTGTCGATGGTCATCTTTCCGCCCGGCGCAGCGTCCACCTGGGACCAGAGCCGGTCCTTGGGGTCGTTGCCGGCGATGGGCATCAACTGGCCGAAGACCATCAGCAGCGCGTCCGTCTGGTTGTCCTTGCCGAACTGGAAGACCCACGGCAGGTGATCGCAGAATACGATCTTCTCGAACTGCTTGCCGGTGAGGAAGTGGTTCAGGGCCGCGGTGGCGGCGACCACGGGCGAGGGAATCAAGTAATTATCGTTGTTGCCCGGCAGGGGATCGAACAACACGCGGGGATGCCAGGGGGCCAGCCGTTGCTGGCCGCAGGCCATGAACTGCGCCACGCCCTGGGGCAGGAGGTACTCGGCATTGACGAACCAGGTCTCGGTTTCCATGGATTCCTTGCCGTGCGCCCTGGCGACCAGCGGCCCGTAGCACGACGGCGGCACCACGTAGTGGTCGGTGAAGATGTCGATGTACTGGTCGAATTCCCGGGAGCCGTCGCTGAAGAGCTTGTCTTCGGTGTTCATGATCGAGGAGGCGGCGAGGATTTTGATTTGCGGCGAGACCTTGCGGGCGCTGGTGGCAATAAGTTTCTGCAGGGCGCGGTACTGGAGCATGTCGCGTGCCCAGCCGCTGATGCCACCCCCTTCCCAAGGCTCGTTGTAGTTCTCCAGGCCCCAGAGGGCACCGCGGCCGTCCTTCCAATAGCGCTGGCAGAAGGCCGTGATCCAGCGGCCGTAGCGCTCGTACAGTTCCGGCTTACAGACCCAGTCGCCGGTGCCGCCGTAGCCGAAGCAACCCGCTGTCCAGCCGGCGGCGGGCGTCGGCTCGCCGAACGTCCAGCGCCAGCCGGAATGCCCGCCCAGGGTGACCATGATCTTGCAGCCGGTCTTTTCGGCGGCGGCGAAGAGCCGGTCGTAGCGGTCCCAGTCGCATTTGCCGTCGGCCTCCTCGTTCCAGCCCAGTTCGGAACGCCAGCCGCGCACGCCCATGCGATGGTACATGGCCGCGCGGGTTTCCAGCAGCTCGGCGGGTTCCATCATCTGGCCCTCGCCGAAGACGGGCACGTTGTCGATGCGGCCGTCCGCGCGCGGCTGGGGCACGCGGCACAAGGTGGCCAGGAACTGCCGCTTGGCCCCCCGCACCAGGACCAGGGCGTAGGTACCGAAGCGGGCCGGCAGCGGTAGGCCCTTGACTTCGAAGGCTGTCTCCGGGCGGGCGTCGAACCGCACGCTGATCGGGCAGGTGGTCGGTTTGCCCTCCAGGGCCACTAGCGGCGCGTTGCCTCCCGTATCGGTAAAGGCCTCTTTGATGCGGGCCTCCGGATCGCGGGTGGTGATCTCCTGGATCTCGATGGCAAAGTCGCGGACCTCGCCCCGGTTCGTGCCCTTGGCGAAGATCAGCTTGACATCGATCGTTTCGCCGGGAAGGAATATCTGCCCGGGGGCATTGCTGCCGGCGAAGCGGTAGGTCGTATTGGGCATGTCGCAGCGGAGCACCTTCATGTTGGCCGCCAGCACGAACTGCGATTCTCCCCGGGCCGCGGCGGCCGACGCGAGAAACGCCACAGCAACGGCGGGGATCAGGGCGGACCGGCGTACGGAGGCCGCTGCGGATTTTGGAGTGACTGACATGATCGTTTGTCCAGAATGTTCTTGCGATCGATTTCCACGCCGGATGGGTTTCGTGACGATATCCAATCTTGCTCGAAGATCGGGGCAAAGTCAATATGACGTGGGACACAAGGACCGGCAGATCAGTAACTATCGTGTCTTGCGCAATATGCCGAATTGGGCGGACGGCACACGGGTGTACCTGCGCACAAGTTGGTGGCTGGGGAGAATTGGAAGAAGCGGAACAGTCTGGTTTTCTTCCCTAGGCAGAAGCTGCCACCCGTCGCGTAGCGACGCTGTGATGGTAGCCGTGGGTTTCAACCCACGAACGAAATTCCGCCCCGCACGCTCCCCCGTCGCGTAGCGACGATTGAGAATCAGTCGTCGCTACGCGACGTGGATCGTCGCGGCCCATCGCAAACCGTGGGTTGAAACCCACGGCTACCATCGGCGGTCGCTACGCGACCCAACCTGCCCGACAGCAAATGGAATGAATCCAGAATAAACCGCATGGCCCCAGCACCGACGCCTTGGTGCTTGCCAGCAGCAGCAT
>Ga0181517_10004706_pt1 | contig 12294 bp, 10 predicted proteins | sample PEATcosm2014_Bin_31_FD_119748 | JGI IMG/M metagenome (GOLD analysis project Ga0181517, IMG submission 119748) | Peatland microbial communities from MTU Mesocosm Facility, Houghton, MI, USA - PEATcosm2014_Bin01_30_metaG | ecosystem: Environmental > Terrestrial > Soil > Wetlands > Peat | place... | reverse complement strand
GGTCTCCTCGGTCACGCGGTGCTTCGAGTAGTCGAACAGCAGGCCCCCCTCCGAGAGAGAGAACCGCTCGAAGCGGCCCGGGTCGGCATCGAACAGCGAGCGGACGTGGACCTCGCGCATGACCTCGTGGTGGCGGGCGAGGGCTTTCCAGGCGGACGATTGGGTGAGGGCGCTCATGGGCGCGGATGGTAGGCGGAGGCTTCCTGCGCTGTCGACTCCCGACGCCCGGACAGGGCTGCGGGTCGACCGGGGCGCGAGGGGTCCGCGAGAAACGCCTTGGCACCTCGAGGACATCGGAACATGATCACGGACGGTGTCTCGCTGGCCGCACGCGCGGCGTCGACGGGCGCCGACCGGGAGTCTCGTGGAGGCAGCATGAGCATAGTCGGGCGACGTGGCGGGCGCATTTCGGTCTCGGTCGCAGGCATCGTCGCGATCCTGGCCCTCGGGACGGGCTGCGTGGACAACGCCGAGGGCCTCGTCTCCGGAGCCGACGGCTCGGTGGACACCGGTCTCGCGCGTGCCGACACGGGGCATGGCGGCAAGGACGCCGCAGACCGCGACGCACACCACCGGGACGCCGCCGACGCCGGGAAGGACTCACCGACCAAGCCGGACGCCGCGAAGGACTCCGCGACCGGCTCGGACGCCGCGAAGGACACCTCCGCCGACAGCCCTGCTCCGCCTCCGGCCTGCTCCCCGTCCTGCCCGGACGGTCATGCGTGCGGGTCCCCCCTGGACTGCACCTCGGGAATCTGCACCGGCGGGACGTGCAGCCCCCCCGTGTGCTCCCCCACCTGCCCCGACAACAGCGCCTGCGGAGCCCCCACCGACTGCGTCTCGGGGATCTGCACCAGCGGACGGTGCAGCCCCCCTCTCTGCTCGCCGACCTGCCCCGACAACAGCACTTGCGGCGCCGACAGCGACTGCGCCTCGAAGATCTGCATGGGGACCACCTGCGGCACGCCTCTCTGCTCCCCGACCTGCCCCGACAAGAACGTCTGCGGCGCCAGCACCGACTGCGCCTCCGGCGTCTGCAACGGAACCACGTGCAGCCCGCCCTCGTGCTCTCCCGGCTGCCCGGATGGCAACGCCTGCGGCGCCGAAACCGACTGCGCCTCGGGCGTGTGCACCGCGGGCAAGTGCGCGGCCCCCACGTGCTCCCCGACCTGCCCCGACGAGAACGTCTGCGGCGCCGGCAGCGACTGCGGCTCCGGCGTCTGCACCGCGGGCAAGTGCGCAGCCCCGACGTGCTCCCCGGCCTGCCCCGACAAGAACGCCTGCGGCGCCGACGACGACTGCGCCTCCGACGTGTGCACCTCGGGCAAGTGCGCGCCGGCCTCGTGCTCCCCGGCTTGCCCCGACGGCAACATCTGCGGCGCCGACGGCGACTGCGCCACGGGGATCTGCACCGCGGGCAAGTGTGCTGCACCCCCCTGCTCGCCGTCCTGCCCCGACCAGAACGTGTGCGGCGCCAACGACGACTGCATCTCCGGGGTCTGCACCGACGGGACGTGCGCGGCCCCCACGTGCTCTCCGACGTGCCCCGACGGCGCCGTGTGCGGCGCCGACGGCGACTGCGGATCGGGCGTCTGCACCTCCGGCGAGTGCGCGATCCCCACGTGCTCTCCGGGCTGCCCCGACGGGAACCCGTGCGGCGGGACCGCCGACTGCGCCTCCGGCGTCTGCACCTCCGGCCTGTGCGCCTCGCCCTCGTGCGCGTCGGCCTGCATCGACGGGAACGTCTGCGGCGCGGCCACCGACTGCGCCTCCGACGTCTGCACCTCCGGCAAGTGCGCTTCACCCACATGCGCCCCCCTCTGCCCGGACAGGAACGTGTGCGGCGCGGCCACCGACTGCGCCTCCGGCATCTGCACCTCCGGCCTGTGCGCTTCGCCCCCGTGCGCGTCAAGCTGCATCGACGGGAACGCCTGCGGCGACGACAGTGACTGCGCCTCCGACGTCTGCACGTCGGGCAAGTGCGCCTCGCCCTCGTGCGCGCCCCTCTGCCCGGACAAGAACGTGTGCGGCGCGGCCGCCGACTGCGCCTCCGGCGTCTGCACCTCCGGCCTGTGCGCATCTCCCTCGTGCGCGTCGGCCTGCATCGACGGGAACGTCTGTGGCGCGGACACCGACTGCGCCTCCGACGTCTGCACCTCCGGCAAGTGCGCCTCGCCTCCGTGCGCGCCGTTCTGCCCGGACAAGAACGTGTGCGGCGCGGCCACCGACTGCGGATCGGGCATCTGCACCTCCGGCAAGTGCGCTGCTCCCGCGTGCTCTCCAACGTGCCCGGACGGGCACGCGTGCGGCGCGGCCACCGACTGCGGGTCGGACGTCTGCACCTCCGGCAAGTGCACGTCTCCGACGTGCTCGCCAACCTGCACCTACGGCTCCGACTGCGGCGCCGACACCGACTGCCTCTCGGGGCTCTGCGTCACCGGGAAGTGCGCCGACGCGCGGAGCTGCCTCACGCTGCTGACCGACAACCCGAGCGCCTCGAGCGGCGTGTACGAGATCGACCCCGACGGGTCGAACTTCGGCCTCGCCCCCTTCGACGTCTACTGCGACATGGCCACGGACGGCGGCGGGTGGACGGTGCTCCCGCTGCTCTTCGCCAGCCCGAGCTACTGGGCCATCACGTTCGTGAACCAGACGTGCATCACCGAGGGGACCCCAGACAACAACGGCGACTTCCTGCAGTACCAGTCGTCGAGCCAGAACACGTGGGCCCAGACCTACATGGTCTTCGTGCCGCCCATCCCCGTGACGGCGGTCCAGTTCACCGGCTTCCTCTACTCGAACGCCGGATCGCAGAACAGCATGGATTTCCTCATCGGCGGACTGCCGAGCGGCGCGCAGACGTCGGACGAAGCCTGGTACTTCGCCAGCGGGTCGCTGACGTCCGTGGGCTACGTGTTCCCGACCACGGCGTCGTGCGTCTCACCCTACGAGGTGTCCGGCGGCACCTGCACGCGCGACCAATACGCGCCCAACATCCCGACGGGGATGCTCACCATGAACCAGATCGTCACGCTGAGCACGACCCTGCCGAACTTCGACATGGGCCTGATGCAGGGCTGCGCGTCGTCCGTGGAGTCCCCGGCGACGGCTGGCGAGCAGTTCGCCATCCAGACCCCACCGAACGCGGACGGCGTCTGGCACTCGGGCATCGCGGTCCGGTGAACCAGCGGGCGCGAGCCGCGAAAAGGGGCGCCACCCGACGGCGGTTAATGTAGCGTACCGCCACCTCGATGAAACGTCCCAAGAGCCCGCGCTCCCGCGCGTTCACCCTCTCCTTCGCCCTCCTCACGCTGCTCGTGTCGCTCGTCGTGACCGGCACGGCGCTGGCGTCAGGTACGTTCAAGCTGCGCAGCACCTCGGTGTCCGAGGTCTCGGGCGGCTGGCACATCTACTGCGACGTCATCCTCGCGAGGCCCCCGTCGATCGCGCACCCGACGCTGAAGTTCCTCTTCACGAGGACGGTCTACTTCGAGCGCGCTCGGGTCGACAACAACCCCAACCCCGTCATCAACCGCACGCCGCTCGTCAACCAGAACCCGTCGGTCGAGAGCCTCGAGGTCGACTTCGCCGACGCGGCCGGCAAGATCTGGAACCGAACGCACTTCGATTTCAGCCTCACGCGCCTGCGCGGCTACGAGGCCGGCGAGTACAAGGTCCAGGTGCGGATGAGCGACGGCACCGACGTCGGCACGCCGACGTACATCACGCTCAACGGCGACAACGACATCATCGATCGACGCGCCATCACGTTCGACGCGAAGAACCCCTCGATGAAGAAGGTGGCGTCGGGCGTCGACGCCGGCCCCTCCCACGCGACGGCAGACGAGTCGGTGGCGGCTGCCGTGCCGAACAACGGAGAGGTCGTCCCCGCTTCGTCGGCGCCCCCGTTCCTCTCGGAGGACGCCTTCAAGAAGCAACCCGAGGAGGAGCTGCGCGAGCACCCGAAGGGGTGCGGGTGCGAGGTCCCCGGCCTCGGTCCGGCGGGCGTCACCTTCGCCTCGGGCGCTCTGTCGGCCCTGTGGACCGGGCTCGGGCTCTCGGTGCTCGCCTGGCGACGGCGACGCGCGCGTCCGGGCGACCGCGGCTAGGCCCCAGCCACCCGTGACCCCCGAGGCGGCGATCGCGCAGGCGAAGAAGGGGGCCTTGCTCCCTGTCTACCTCGTCACCGGCGCCGAGCAGTGGCTGCGCGACCAGGTCGTCGCCGAGCTGCGCGCGGCAGCTCTGGGAGGGGGAGTCGCGGCGTTCAACGAGGACAAGTTCACCGCGGGCGAGGCTGACGTCGACAAGGTGATCTCCGCCGCGCGGACCGTGCCGATGATGGCCAGCCGGCGCTTCGTGCTGGTCCGCTCCGCCGAGCGCTGGGACGCGTCCGGGGCCGGCGACGACGACGACGGCAAGCGAGAGTCGCCCATCGATCGGCTGATGCGCTACGTCACCGAGCCCGTCGACTCGACCTGCCTCGTGATCGTGGCGACGAAGGTCGACGGCCGACGCAAGCTCGCGACGGTCGCCAAGAAAGAGGGCTTCGTCGTGCAGTGCGAGCCGCTCGACAGCCGCAAGCTGACGGCGTGGATCGTGGCGCAGTGCCGGAGCCGGGGTCACGCCATCGACCACGACGTCGCGGAGCTGCTCGGAGAGATCGCGGGGCCCGACATGGCCTGCCTCGGCGACGCGGTCGAGCGGCTGTCGCTCTTCGTCGGTGCGGGCGCCGCGATCACCGAGGCCGCGGTCGCCGAGTGCGTGGCGAGGGTCCGGACAGCCGACACGTGGGCGCTCGTCGACGCCGTGGGGGCTCGCGACCTCGGCGCCGCGTCGAGGCTGCTGTCCGAGGTCTACGACGCGCGCGACCGAGGCCTCCCCCTGCTAGGCGCCGTGGCGTGGTCCATCCGGCAGCTGGCCCGCTTCCAGGCCGGAATGGAAGCCGGCATGGGCCAGGACGAGGCCGCGAAGGCCGCGGGCGTCTATCCGCCCTTCCGAGCGAGGGAGCTGGCCCAGAAGCTCAAGGCGTTCCGGCCGAGGGAGCTCGAGCGATGGCTGCTCGTGCTCGCCGAGACCGACGTCGCCCTCAAGAGCTCGCGCCGACCCGCCGACGCGATCCTCTACGACATGCTGACGCGCATGTGCGGACGGTAGGGGCGGCGGAGAGAGGCGGGCTCGCACGTCTCCGAGCTCGAAGTCGAACCCGACCCCGACCCGGACCCCGACCCGGACCCCGACCCCGACCGCGATCGGGGGCACCCCGGTTCCGTGCACCGTTCGTTCGACGGCACGACGCGCGGCCACCACGCCCGGGGTTGAAACCCCGGGCTCCGTCTATGAAGTCCCCTGCGGGGACTGACGATCTTCACTCGCGGCGGTGCCGCTGCGCCGACCGGACGGGCGCGGCGGGAGCGCTGCCGTGGCTCCAGCGCCGGCGCCGGAGCCTCCAGCGGACGTGGCTCAGCGAATGAGCCGCATCAGCATCGCGACCAACGTGTTCGCGATGACCGCGACGCGGTCGGCGTCAGCCTGCTTCGCCGTGCCGCACACGACGGCGATCTCGAGTGCCGCGGCCGCGTCGACGCACTCGCCTCGCGCGATGGTGAAGGCGCGCGCCCTGTCGGCTCGAGTGACTCGCGCGGCGCTCTCAGCCGCGTTGAGGCACGCGCTCTGCGCGGCTCGCATCGCCTGGTCCCGGAGGTGGGTGTCGCTGATGCCCGCGTCGCGGACGGCGATGAGGAGGTCCTTCGCGATCTGGAAGGCGTGCAACATGCGATGAGGAAGAAGCGGCTTGTCGAGCATGGGGCTGTTCCTTTCGCCCCGAGGAAGGAACAGGCGCATGCGACCGCTCTCGGTCCTTCACACCGAGCGGCTCGCTCGGCGGGTCTGCAATCGTCGTGACGGGCCGCAGGCACGGCACGCGATTGCTTCGCGGGGGTCGAGTGCGCGGTCGGGGTCGAGTGCGCGAGTCCGACGGGGTCCCCGCGGAGCTCGACGAGGGTCGAGCAAAGCAGGACGCTGTCGAGGCAAATTCCGACGGAGTCGCGACGGGTTCCGACGGGGACCGGACGGAGGACGGCGTACTCCGGGCGGAGGAGGCCGGACTCGAGCCCGACTCCGACGAGGATCGACGCGAGGAGGACGAGGTCGAGCACGACTCCGACGAGGTTCGAACCGACGAGGACGAGGTCGATTCAGAGGGGATCGAGGTCCATTCAGAAGAGGACGAGGTCGCCCCCGACTCCGGCGAGGTCCAGGCGAAGGAGAATGAAATCGCGAGGGATTCTGGGCGGGGCCGACCGAGGGAGGCCAGAGTCGTCACGGACCTCGACGCGGGCCCTCGCATCTCCGCCGAGCGGCCGGCGTTCTCCATCGCGGTCTCCGGGCCGCAGCGCCTGCTGGAACAGCACCCAGCGACGCATCGTCGGCAGGAGCGCTGCCGTGAGATCGAGGGGGTCAAGGGGCTGTTGACGCCCAAAGAGCGTGCAATGTAGCGTGAATAGAGCGTTACTATCGACGTCGACCCAGAGCCAACGCTTGCCCTCTTCACCTCTCCAGACAGCCCGGACCCGCGCGTTCATCGCGACGCCTCGCGGAGGTTCGCGTGACCCCTAGCGGCGGGGACGAACAGGAGAAGACCCGCGTCACCGCCGTCGTCCCCAAGCCGGCGGGCGACATCAAGGGGGGCGACTGCCTCGTCGTCATCTACACCAAGGAGCCGACCCTCCTCGGCAAGCGCTTCGTCCTCGACACGAGCCCCATCCGCATCGGGCGTGGCGCGGAGAACCACATCGTCCTCGACGGCGACTCCGTCTCGCGCCGCCACGCCCACCTCGAGCAGCGCGGCGGGGCCTGGTACGGCGTCGACGACGGCTCCACCAACGGCACGTACATCAACGACGAGCAGATCGTCCGCGAGCAGCTCCTCACCAACGGCGATCGCGTCAAGATCGGCCCGACCATCTTCAAGTACCTCTCGGGCCAGGACGTCGAGGCCCAGTACCACGAAGAGATCTACCGGATGACCATCATCGATGGTCTGACCCAGGCGCACGTGAAGCGCTACCTGCTCGAGGCGCTCGAGAAGGAGATCATCCGCGCCCGGCGCCACGTCCGCGACCTGTCGTTCATCATGTTCGACATCGACCACTTCAAGCTCATCAACGACATCCACGGCCACCTGGCCGGCGACTTCGTCCTGAAGGAGCTCGCGCGCATCGTCCAGGGGCGCATCCGGCGCGACGAGGTCTTCGCCCGGTACGGCGGCGAGGAGTTCGCCATCGTCCTTCCCGAGACCAACCTCGAAGGGGCGAGGGCGCTCGCCGACGGCCTGCGCGAGAAAGTCGAGCAGTCCAGCTTCACGTTCCAGAACGAGACGATCCGGGTGACCATCTCCCTGGGCGTGTCGATGCTCAGCGAGCAGGACAAGTCGGCCAATGACCTCATCCGCGACGCAGACCAGAAGCTCTACGAGGCGAAGCGAGGAGGGCGCAATCGCGTCGTCTCGTAGACCTCGGCGGTCGGGAGATCTGCAGCCACGCATCCTCGCCCCCCCTCCCGGCGACGCGTCGCGCCGGCTGGGCCGGCAGCTGCTCGAGGCGGAGTCGCTCGCCTTCGAGGCCCGGCGCCGCAAGCGCGCGGTGGCGAGCGGGGCCGACCAGAGCCCCATCGTGTACGCGCGCGGATCGGGCGTGAACGTCCTCGACGTCGACGGCAACCGCTACGTGGACCTCACTGCCGGCTTCGGCGCTCTGTTGCTCGGCCACCGCCCGCCCGCGGTCGCCCGGGCGCTCGCGCGGCAAGAGAAGGACCTCTGGCTCGCGCTCGGCGACGTCTACGCGTCCGAGCCGAAGATCGCCCTCACCCTCGCCCTCGCGCGCCTGTTCCCCGAGAAGGGGGCGCGGGTCATGCTGGGGCTGTCGGGGGCAGACGCCATCACGGCGGCGATGAAGACGGCCGTCCTCGCGACCGGACGCCCGGACGTCGTCGCCTTCGAGGGGGCCTACCACGGGCTCAGCTACGCGCCGCTCGCCGCGTGCGGCCTCAACGCCGCCTTTCGCTCGCCCTTCGAGGGCCAGCTCGCCCCCTTCGTCCGCTTCGCCCCCTACCCTGGCAGCGCAGCGGACGTCGACCGCGCCCTCTCGGCCGTCCGCGCGCAGCTGCGTCGCGGCGACGTCGGTGCTGTCCTCGTCGAGCCCATCCTGGGTCGGGGCGGGTGCGTGGTGCCACCGGCTGGCTTCCTCGGCGCGCTGCGCGAGGCCTGCGACGACGCCGGCGCGCTCCTCGTCGCCGACGAGATCTGGACCGGCCTCGGGCGGTCGGGGAGCTGGCTCTCGTCGGTCGACGATGGCGTGACGCCGGACGTCGTGTGCCTCGGCAAGGGGCTCGGAGGCGGCCTCCCGATCTCGGCGTGCATCGGCCGCGAGGCCGTGATGCGGTCGTGGGACACGCGCGGAGGCGGCGCCATCCACACCGCCACGCACTTCGGGGCTCCGACCGCGTGCGCCGCCGCGCTCGCGACGCTGGCCGAGCTGCGTCGCGCGCGCCTCGTCGGCCGGTCGCGACGCGTGGGTGACCGCTGGCGCGACGCGCTCGCCCGGGCGCTCGAGGGGCGCGGCGTCGTGGGCGTGCGGGGGCGCGGGATGATGATAGGCGTCCAGGTGCGCGGCGGAGCGGCCCAGGCGCTCTCCGTGACGCGCAAGCTCCTCGGGCAGGGGTACATCGTGCTGACCGGAGGCGCGGCAGGAGACGTCCTCACGCTCACCCCGCCGCTCACCATCGACGAGGATCTCCTCGCCCCGTTCACGCGCGCGCTGGCGGACGCGCTCTGATGGCTCGCCCGTCCTTCGTCGCCTCGGCGCCCTACGACGCGTCACACCCCGGCGCCCTCGCCGTCTACTGCTCCGACGGCCGCTTCACCGACGCCGTCGAGGAGCTCCTGCACAGCCTCGGACACCCCCGCCTCGACACGCTGACCGTGCCCGGAGGCCCCGGGCTCTTCAACGTCTGGACCGCGGGCATGACCGACAGCACGTCGATCGCCTCGGCGACCAAGTTCCTCGTCGATGCGCACAAGCTCAGGCGCGTGCTCCTGATCGCGCACGAGGGCTGCGGCTACTACCGCCAGCACTTCGCGGGGCGCGCGGCCCCCGAGGTCGAGAAGGTGCAGTGGGAGGACCTCCGCCTCGCGGCGCGAGCCATCGAGGGGGTGCGCTCCGGCCTCCGCGTCGACGCCTACTACGCGCGCGTGGCTGGAGACCGCGTCTCGTTCGAGACGGTGCCTCGATAGGACCAGCGCTCGTCCCGCTCCTCCTCGCCGTCCTTCGCGTCAGGAGCTACCATGATCCGGGTGCGACAGAGGACCGTGCTCGCGCTGCTCGCGGCCGTGGTCGGCTGCTCGAACGCCTCGACCGACAGGCCCGTGCGCGACGCTGGAGGCGACACCGGCGCCAGCACGGACGCCCGCGCGAGCCGTCGGATCCCGAGGGAAGGCGGGTCGGCGGATGCCCGGTCGACCGAGGCCGGACCGCGCGACGCACGCTCCGGCGACACCGCACGACGAGAACCCGGCCCCGGCGACGCGACCTCGGGTGACGCAGGCCGCGGAGACGCGAGCTCGGGCGACGAGGCATCGACCGAGGGGGGGGGCGGCAACGCCAGCGCCATGGACGCGTCGCGGTCCGAGGCGGACGCCCCACTCTCCACGACGATCATCGTCGCGCCGCTCAGCCTCGAGCCCCCCTTCTCGACCTCCGTCCACGACTACTACGTGCGGTGCGCCGCCGGGGACAACACGCTCACCGTATCGATGACGGCGGCGTCGGGGTCCACGATCGCTCTGCTCCAGCCGACCACGACGCCGGCGTCGACCGGCGCGACGGCCACGATCGCGGTCACCGAGGACGAGGCGATGGTGGTCGGCGTCAGCCGCGGAGGCGTGACCGACCCGTACTGGATCCGCTGTCTCCCGCACAACTTCCCCAGGCTCCAGATGACCCGGCACCCCGAGGCCGGCACGCCCACGCCCGGCTACTACCTCGTCGGAGACGTGGTGACCGCGCCGGGTGAGACCGGCTACGCGGCAGTGCTCGACGCAAACGGAGTGCCGGTCTGGTACCACACCACCAGGACCGGCCGCGGTCCGGTCGACGTCGACAGCGTCATCCCCGGGACGATCTCGTTCGTCCCGTTCCTCGACTACACGTTCCGCATGGTCTCCGGGCAGTTCGAGCTGCACGACCTGCTCACCGGGGGCACGACCTACGTCGAGCCGCCCGACTCCCCGCTCGACTCGCACGAGCTCCGCTACCTGCCGAACGGCGACTACCTCGTGCTGTCCGACCCGATCGAGAGGGGCGTCAACTTGACCGGGCTCGGCTTCGGCCCGAGCGAGGACATGGTCGGGTGCCAGGTCCAGGAGCTCGACCCCTCGGGTGCGGCGGTGTGGACCTGGAGGATGGTCGACCACTTCGATCCGGTGCTCGTGTCGACCTATCCAGAGACCACCAGGGTGGGCGCAGCGACCGTGATCATCCCGTTCCACTGCAACTCCGTCGACGTCGATCCGGACGGGAACCTGCTGGTCTCGGCGCGCGACACCGACTCGATCTTCCTGGTCTCCAGGGCGACGGGCACGGTGGAGTGGAAGATCGGGGGGACGGCGTCGTCCAGCGACCCGGACACCACGTTCGTGCGGGTCGTCGGCGACCCCCTGACCTCCTTCTACCGACAGCACGATGTCCGGTTCCTCCAAGACGGCACGATCTCGATGTTCGACGACCAGACCGGGACCTCCGGCCCGGCTCGCGCCGTCATCTACTCGTTCGACGTGAACACCGGCACGGCGACGGTTGTCTGGCAGTACCTGGCGACGGTCAGCAGCGACGCGATGGGGAGCTTCCGTGTCTCGCCGGACGGGTCTCGACTCGTGGGCTACGGCGTCGGCGGCGCGCGCGGTCTTGCCTTCACCGAGGTGGATGAGAGGGGAGACGACCTGCTCGATTTCAGCTTCCCCGACGGCGACGCCTCGTACCGTGCCGTCAAGGTCCCCTCGGCGAGCTTCGACATCGCCCTGCTGCGCGCATCCGCCGGCGCAGACTGACGGCGCTGCCTCCGGGTCGCCGGGGCGACACGTCGCCTGACGCGGGTTCGAGCGGTCGATCACTCCTCCGCCACCCGACGTCAAGGAGACGGGCGCGGACCCGCTCGGAGGTGCGAGCGGGCGAGAAAGGCGCCGGGCGCACACTTTGTCCGACGGACCCGGACGATATTTGACTAGCGTAGACTGCTCGTGACCAGCTGAAGGAGGGCTGACGGTGAAAATCCTCGTCGTCGACGATCACAAGATGATGCGCGACGGGCTCACCTCGCTCCTGGAGCACGAGGGCCTGACGGTCGTCGGCGAGTGCGGCGACGGGCACGAGGCGGTCGACCTCGCGCGGCGCCTGCGCCCGGATGTCGTGGTCATGGACCTGGCCATGCCGGGCCTCAACGGCGTCGACGCCACGCGGCAGCTCGTGGCCGACCTCCCGGGCGTGAAGGTCCTGGCGCTCTCGGCCCACTCCGATCGGCGCGACGTGGTGGCGATGTTCCAGGCCGGCGCGGTCGGCTACGTCCTGAAGAGCTCGGCTGCGAAGGAGCTCCTCGAGGCCGTCCGCGCGATCGGCACCGGGCTGACGTACGTGAGCCCTGCGGTCGCGGCCATCGTCGTCAGCAACTGCGTCACGCCCGGGTCGCCGACGCAGCCGGGGAAGCGGTTGAGCCCGCGGGAGCGACAGGTCCTGCAGCTCCTCGCCGAAGGCAACTCGTCGAAGGACATCGCCCGCACCCTGAACCTCGCGGTCACGACGGTCGAGACACATCGGCGACAGATCATGGACAAGCTGAACGTCCGGACGGTCGCGGAGCTGACGAAGTACGCCATTCGCGAGGGGCTGACGTCCCTCGAGTAGCCCGCGCGCCAGCGACCGCAGCTCTGCACCGCAGCCCCGCAGCCACAAGCGCCTGATCTTCCGTCAGAATCGCCGAGGTTGTCGACAAACTGTCCACAGGAAGCACACACGTCCTACTCGTTCTCGAAGGCGCTTCTCATCGGTTGTGAGGATGAACGGGATACTGGATGTCCGCCACTCGTTGACCGACGAGACGGTCCGTGGGTCCCAGCGCTCGACGTCACGGGTGCGTGAACAACCCCATCCTGCGTCAGCCGTGCTGAGCCGCGCCGCCTTCGCCCGCGCCGGAGGGGATCGTGAAGCTCACCGTCGTCCCCGCACCGGGCTTGCTCTCGATGCCGAT
>Ga0181517_10004702_pt1 | contig 12297 bp, 8 predicted proteins | sample PEATcosm2014_Bin_31_FD_119748 | JGI IMG/M metagenome (GOLD analysis project Ga0181517, IMG submission 119748) | Peatland microbial communities from MTU Mesocosm Facility, Houghton, MI, USA - PEATcosm2014_Bin01_30_metaG | ecosystem: Environmental > Terrestrial > Soil > Wetlands > Peat | place... | reverse complement strand
GTGGGGCGCTACCGCCAGTTCGTGAACGGCGGAAAGGGCCGCATCCCAGCAGCGGGCACGGGGAAGCACGCGTACCTGAACGGCGGACAGGGGCTGGCGAACAACGGAGCAGACGGGGGCTTCGAGCCGGGCTGGGTAACGGAGGACGAGTACAACGTGGCGCCGACGAACACCAATCTGGAGTGCGACCCCTACTACGCGAGCTGGACGACGAAAGTGGGCACGCAGGAGAACCTGCCGATCAACTGCGTGAACTGGTACGAGGCGTACGCGTTCTGCATCTGGGACGGCGGCTTCCTTCCGAGCGAGGCGGAGTGGGAGAACGCAGCGGCGGGAGGGAGCCAGCAGCGCCAGTACCCGTGGGGTTCGACCGACCCTGGTACTGCGAACCAGTACGCAATCTACGGCTATCATTATTCAGGCCCTCCGGGGTCGTCATCGTCGGTGATGGCGGTTGCACCGGTGGGAACAACAACACTGGGACCGGGGCGTTGGAGCCAACTTGATCTGGCGGGCGAGGTCTGGGAGTGGAGCCTGGATTGGTACGCCCCGTACGGCGCGTGCACGAACTGCACTGACGCGACGCCAGGTACCGCTCGGGCAATCCGGGGCGGTGAGTACGACGACGGCGAGCTGGCATTGGTCCCGTCGTTCCGCTACTATTTCTACCCCACGGCCCGCTTCCCCTACATCGGATTCCGGTGCGCCAGGGCTCCCTGACGCGACGCATGGCCGCGGGCCCTGGCCGGGTCGCTCGGTCCGCGACGAAGCTCCGATCGTCGCGCGCCGCGGGTCGGAGGTGCGAGATCGAGGCTCGTCGCACTCGGCGTCAGCGGCACGATCGGCGGGGGAGATCAACGCCGGCGTGCGCGTCTCCTCACCACCATCGGCGACGCGGCGTACGCCGTCACCCCTGATCGTCGTCGGTGAGCTCGATCCTGTACGGCGGCATCCCCCTCGCGACCTCGGTCGGACGCAGCACATGCGTTGTGCACAAGACGGGGACAGTCTCACCTTGTCGCAAGGAGATCGCGACCCGCGAGGCTCCGCGACAGCGCCCCACCCGCGGCACGCTTGACGCCTTCATACCGCCCCGCGGCGACGCGCCGCGCTCAGTCCGACGTATCGTCCTTGATGCCTGCCGCCTTCGGTCGCGACACGCCTGGCACCTTCTGCTCCGCGAAGTACGCCTGCAGCATCTCGCGCGCGACCACGTTGGCCTTGACGCGCCACGACGGGCCGTTGACCACGAGCGCCGCGACCGCCACGGGGCGCACGCCCGGGACGGGGTGAGACGGCGCGAAGCCGGTGAACCACGTGTAGTAGCGCTGCGCGTGGTCGTCGGTGAGCGTCCCGGTCTTGCCGGCCACGGTGATGCCAGGGAGGAACGGCGTGCGCCGGGCGTCGTGGAAGGCGCGGAAGGACGTCCCCTCCGCGACCGTGTGCTCCATCATGCTGGTCAGGGCGGCGGCGGTGGGGGGCCTGACGACGGGGGCGTGCGACCCGGTGCGCGTGGTGGTCTCGACGACGCTGCGATCGGCGGAGACGACCTCGCGGACGATGTACGGGCGGACCGGCTCGCCGCCTCGCTCGATGGCGGCGCTGATCCACGCGGCGTGGATGGGAGACAGCGTGGTGTTCCAGAAGCCCGCCGCGGTGCGGGCGAAGCCGAGCGTCCCCTCCGGGACGCGCAGCGTGCTCGGCTCGACCTTGACGTCGAACGCGACGCCCTGGCCGAAGCCGAAGTGGTCGGCCGCGCGCTCGAGCATCCCGGCGTCGAGGTGCTTGCTGGCGAGGCGGGCGAAGACGGCGTTGATGCTGCGCCCCATGGCGCCGCCGAGGGTGACGCACCAGCGGTCGCGCGCCGGGTTGTCGACGAGGTCGCTCGGGAGGATGCGCTCCTCGCCGCCCGAGTAGCACTGGCGGGTGTCGGGCCCCATCCCCGCGTCGTCCACGAGCGCCGACGCCGTGACGATCTTGAAGACGCTGGCCGCGGGGGCGCGGGCCTCGACGAGCAGATCGCGAGGGGCGCCTGCCTCCAGGTGGCTCGCGTAGGCGAGGACCTCGCCGGACTGCGGGTCGAGCAGGACGACGGACGCCTCCGGGATGTGGCGGGTGGCCATGATGCTCCACGCCACCGACTGGAGGATGGGGTCGACGGTGAGGCGGGCCGTGCGCCCGCGGTCGAGCGGAGCGGTGGCGCCGTCGTCGCCGAGGCCGATGTGCGCGAGGTCGAGGCCGCTGAGGTCGGCGGCGGCGGGGGGCTCGGCGGGCGCGGCGCGCTCGTCCGGACCGGGCGTCCTGGCCACGATCGCGAGCGCGGGCGCGCCGTGCTCCTCGGCCGCGGCGGCCTTGCGAGAGTCCCTCCTGGCGACGGGTGCGAGCACAACCGCCAGCCCGACCGCCGCGAGGCCCACCATCCACGATCGCATGGCGCATGCGTGTGACACACCGCGAGCGGGCGGGCCAACTAACCGGCGCCGCCACAGCTCCGGCGCCGCTCCCCACGCCGCTCCCCACTGTGAGTAAGGTGGAGGCACGATGCTGCGCCCCCTGGCCCTGACCACCTTCGTCCTGGCATGGCTCCTCGCTCGCCCCGCCGCCGCCGCGACCTCGCTCACGCTGCCTCCGGGCGGTGGGCGTGGCGCGCTCGCGGTCTCGGTCGACGCCGCAGCGGGCCAGGTCCGCTACGCGTCGTGCGACGCCCCGCCGTGCGCCGTCTCCCCCGCAAGCGCCTCGCTCGCCATCCCGACCGGGCCCGCGCCCATCGACCCGCGCGGCGTGTCGGTCGAGGACGTCACGCTCGCCGGCGGCAGGCACCTCGCGCACGTCAGGGTCGCGCTCGGGGCCGACACCGCGAAGGAGGCCCCGGCGTGGGAGGCGCTCCTCGCGGCCGGCGCACCGCCGCTGTTCGCCGGCCCGACCGGCTGGACCCGCGGCGAGCCGGGGGAGCGCTCCGGCACCGACGTGCGGCTGATCGAGGACGACGGTCGAACGGTCGTCGTCATCGGTGAGGTCCGCGAGGATCTGCGCATCTGCGGGGACGACGCCACCCTGCTCGACCCGCGCGGCCTCGACCCGGCCACGATGACGTTCCACTACGCGACGCTGCAGCGCCTGTCCGCCGCCAGGCGCGAGGCCGCCGTCCCGGTCTCCGCGACCGCGCGCCGCGGCCCGCCCGACGCCGCGCTGGCGAGCCTGCTCCACGCCACCGAGGCGAGCTCGGCCCTCGGCCCGGCCTCCGCCCTGACCGACGGCGACCGGTCGACGGCCTGGAGCGAGGCGCGCCCCGGACGCGGCCAGGGGGAGTTCGTCCTCATGCAGACCCCCTACGATGTCCCCATCGTCCGCTTCGCCGTCACCGTCGCCCCCACCGCGCCCAAGCCCGAAGGGGCCGCCCCCGAGACGTTCTACCTGGCGACCGGGGCGGCGACCTACGAGGTCACCCTGCCGGAGGACGCCTGGTCGCACCCGGGCGAGGCGTACGACGTCGCGCTCGCCGAGCCGCTCCGGACCTCGTGCGTCGCGCTGGTCCTCGAGAGCGCGTTCACGCGCGGCAGGGCGCACCCGGAGGTGACGGTCGCCGAGCTCACGGCCTACAGCGCGTTCGACCGCCCGGGGGCGACGCTGGCGGAGGTCGCCGCGGCGATGAAGGGGGGGGACGATCGGGCGGCGGCGGCGGCGGCGCTGCTCGAGCGCGCGGGGGCGCCCGGCGTCTCCGCGATGGCGGCGGCGTACCCGGGGCTCGACGCGGCGGGCCGCGCCCTCGCCATCAACGTCGCCGCGAGCACCGAGAGCTGCGAGTCGGCGGCGCCCCTGCTGGCGGCGGCGCTGACCGACGCGGACGAGGTCGTGCGCGGCAAGGCGACCTCCAAGCTGCAGGAGCCCCGGTGCGGCCGCGAGGCGCTGCCGGCGCTGACCGCGGCGCTCCGTGACCCGACGGCGCGGCCGAAGGTGGCGCCCATGGTCGCCCTGTTCGGTCGTGAGCGGGCGCTCGCGCCGCTGGCCGACGCGCTGGGCGAAGGGCCCGTCGATGACCGGCACGCGGTCCGCGCGGCCGTGGCGTACGCCGCGCGCGAGGCGGCTCCGGCCGACGTCGCGGCCTCGCTCGAGTCCTGCGCGCGGCGATCGCAGGACGCAGCGGTCGACGCGCTGCGCGCGCTGCGCGACCGGCTCGGCGACGCGCAGCCCACCGCCGACGCGGTCCTGTCGTCGATCTTCGCCCGCAAGCCGACGCTCGACGCCCGGTATCTGCTCGTGGACGTCCTGGCGCCCCTGGCGGCGCACGGCGACGCGGCCGCACGGGCGATGGTCGACGACCTCATCGTCCACGACCCGGCCCACGAGGTGCGCGCCCACGCGGCCGAGCTGATCGCGAGCACGGCGCACCCCGAGGCGGACGCGGCGAGCGCGCTCGGCGACGCCGAGCCGCGGGTCCGCGAGGCGGCGCTCAGGGCGGTCGGCGAGGGCCACCTGGCGGCGGTCGCGCCCGCCGTCATCGACCGGCTCGGCCGCGATCCGTGGACCTTCGTGCGGGTGGCCGCGGCGTCGACGCTCGGCAGCCTGCCCGCCTCCGCCGCGTCGGACCGCGCCCTCGGCGACGCGCTCGGCCAGATCGCTCCCCGCGTCCGCGAGCAGGCCACGCTGGCGCTCGGCGCGCACGGCGCGAGGGACTACCGCGACGCGGTCCGGGGGCACCTGGTCGACGCCCGGGAGGACCCCTCGGTCCGCGCCGCCTCGGCCCGCGCGCTCGGGCTGCTCTGCGACGCCAGGGCGGTCGACGCGCTCACGGCGATGGCGATCACCGGCGCGTCGAGCCAGGACGCCGGCGAGGTCGCGCTCGGCCTCGTCGCCACCGAGGCGCTCGGCGCCATCCACCCGCACGACCTCGCCGCGCGCTTCGTCCCCCTGCGGTCCAGGGGGGTGCGCCCGGACGCGCGCGCCGCCGCCGCCACCGCCCTCGAGGCGCCCGACCGCTGCGCGCTCCCCTGAGCGCCCCCGGGCGCGTCAGGGCAAGTCGGCGTCCACCCACTTGGGCCCGAGCCGCGGCGGCACCCACGCCTCCATGCGCGCGAGCAGCGCGTCCGGCTCGTGGTCGACGAGCAGCAGCTGCACCTGGTCCTGGGGGACGAACCCCTCGCTGACCATGTGGTGGACGAGCGCCATCAGCGGGCCCCAGTAGCCGCACGCGTCGAGCAGCCCGACCGGCTTGGCGTGGATGCCGAGCTGTGCCCAGGTGAGGATCTCGAACAGCTCGTCGAGCGTCCCGAAGCCGCCGGGGAGCGCGACGAAGCCGTCCGACAGCGCGACCATCTTCTCCTTGCGCGCGTGCATCGAGTCGACCACGTGAAGCTCGGTGAGGCGCGGGTGCGCGACCTCGCGCTCGACCAGGGCGCGTGGGATGACGCCCGTGACCTCGCCGCCGGCCCCGAGCGCCGCCTCGGCCAGCTCGCGCATGAGCCCCACGCTGGTGCCGCCGTAGACGAGGCCGCGCCCGCCCTGCGCGATGGCCCGCCCGAGCGCGCGCGCGGCGTCCAGGTACACTTGTCGACGGCCTGGACGGGAACCCACGAAGACGCAGACACGGCGCATCGGTGCTTCTTATGGCCGCTCGCCCTCGCTGTCACCGGTTGCCTGGGTAGGGCACGAGAGCTAGGCTCCCGCGAACCGAAAGCACAAGGAGCCTGTTCATGCCTGCCACCGACCGCGTAAAGCAAATCCTCTCCTGGTACGGTTCCGACAACCCCGGCACCAAGACCAACCTCTACCGGTTGCTTATGCACGGCCAGCTCGCCGGCACGGGCAAGCTCGTCATCCTCCCGGTCGACCAGGGCTTCGAGCACGGCCCCGCCCGCACGTTCGCGCCGAACCCGGCCGGCTACGACCCAGACTACCACTTCCAGCTCGCCATCGACTCCGGCTGCAACGCGTACGCCGCGCCGCTCGGCCAGCTCGAGCAGGCCGTCGACAAGTTCGCCGGCCAGGTCCCCATCATCCTCAAGCTGAACAACTCGGACACGCTCGCCAAGATCGACCAGCCGTGCAGCGCGCTGACCGGCTCGGTCGAGGACGCCCTGCGCCTCGGCGCGTGCGCCATCGGCTACACCATCTACCCGGGGTCCGGGCAGCGCAACACGATGTACCAGGACCTGAAGGAGCTCACGCTCGAGGCCAAGAGGAAGGGGCTCGTGGTCGTCACGTGGTCGTACCCGCGCGGCGCCGGCCTGTCGAAGGAAGGCGAGACCGCGGTCGACGTGGCCGCCTACGCCGCGCAGATCGCCGCGCAGCTCGGCTCCCACATCATCAAGATCAAGCCCCCGACGGCCCACATCGAGCAGGCCGAGGCGAAGAAGGTCTTCGAGAAGTACGCCATCCCGACCAAGACCCTGGCCGAGCGCGTCCGGCACTGCGTGCAGTCCGCCTTCAACGGCAAGCGCATCCTCATCTTCAGCGGCGGCGAGACCCGCGACACCGCGTCGCTCCTCGCGGACGTCAAGGAGATGGCCGCCGGCGGCGCGTTCGGCGCCATCATGGGCCGCAACTCGTTCCAGAGGCCGAAGCCCGAGGCGCTCAAGCTCCTGCAGTCGGTCATCGACATCTACAAGGCCGCGCCCTGATTCGATGACGCACGGCGGCCGTCGCCGCCTGCTCGCACGACCGTGACCGGCGCCCGCCGCCGTCGCACCGGAGCGCTCATGCCTCACTCGTGGCTGCCGTGGTTCGGCCTGCTCGGAGCCTGCTCCGCGCTCGCGCTCGCGAGCACGGCGCCGGGGTGCTCGTCGAGCACGTCCCCGCCCGAGTGCGTCCCTGGCGTCCAGATCGCCTGTCCCTGCCCCGGCGGCGGGGCAGGCGTCACGGTCTGCAACGCCGGCGGCGACGGCTTCTCGGCCTGCCAGCGGTGCAGCGGGCCGGGCGGCGACGCCTCGGTCGACACGGGCGCGCGCGCGCGCGACGGCTCGGTCGACGCCAGGCCCCGCGACGCCTCCGCCGACGCGTCCGACGGCGGCAAGCGCCCGGTCGACTCCGGGCCGCACGACGCCTCCCGCGACAGCCCGACCGACGCCCGCGCGCGAGACGCGCAGCCCGTCGAGGGGGGCGGCGGCTGCGTCTATCCGACCGACGGCATCGACGCCGACGGCGGCGCGGCGCTGCCCCAGCCGACGCCCGGCGCCTGCTTCGGCAACATGGCGTTCACCTGCGACCCCGCGACCCACGCCCTCCAGGGGACGGCCTGCGAGGCGAGCGAGGAGTGCGTCGTCTACACCGTCACCGAGCACCCCGACCCTGCCGCCCACCCGGGGCGCAGCTACGCGTGGGCCGGCTGCATCCCTGCCGGGGCGGCTCCGTGCACGTTCCTCTGGTCGGGGTTCCCGTCGGGCTACGAGCCGCCGGGCGAGTGGGTGGCGATGGACCCCGACGGCTGCGGCGACGCGGGCGCGCTCGACTGCACGATGGCGCCGGTCATCGCCGACCCGTCGTACGCGAGCGAGTGGGCGGGCACGACGACCGGCTACTTCGGCGTGACCCCCTGCGCCTCGAACGAGGCGTGCGCCGTCTCGCCCGTGACGCAGCAGGCCGCGTGCTACGCGTCGCCGCTGGTGTCCTGCTTCCCCTTGCCCGTCTCGGCCTGCAGCGGCGACCTGCTCTACTCGTGCGACGGCTACGCGTTCCAGACCATCGTCGACTGCGCCGCGCAGGGGCAGGTGTGCCGCGAGGACTGCCCGTACGCCGACGGCGGCAGCACCAACGCCGAGTGCCGCGATCCGCTCCCCCCGGACGCGAGCGCGTGCACCCCCGCGACCTACGAGCCCGTCTGCGTGGGGGCGACCGGCATCACCCAGTGCAACCGGGGCGCCCAGACGACCGGGCCGTCCGACTGCTTCATGAGCGCCGGGAAGTGCGTGTGCTACGCGACCGAGTACCCGTGCGTCGTGTGCGGCCCGTTCTCGACCGACTGCATCTGCGCGCAGGTCGTCGCGCCGGGGGGCAGCGAGGCAGAGTGCGTCGTCGCGACCTCGACCCTGTGCGACCCGTCGACGACGCCCGACTCGTGCGTGGGCAGCGTCGCCCAGACGTGCATCGGCTACGTCGTGTCCACCGACTGCACGCCGCTCGGCGAGACGTGCGCCGTCGCCGGCGGCCACGCGGGCTGCATCGCCTCGCCCGCGACCGGCTGCAGCACGGCCCCGACGCCGACCTGCACCGGCAACACACTCTCGGGCTGCTGCCCTTCGACGGGGCAGTTCCCCGTCGACTCGACCGGCGCGACCACCGCCTGCGCGCCCGGCTTCGACGTCGGCTTCACGTGCGCGACGCTCCTCGCGGGGACGACCTGCGCGACGGCGCCGGGCGCGGCCGGCGGCTGCATCCCGTTCTGACCTCCGGGCGGCCTGGCGCGCGCTACGGCGTGCAGGTGGCGGCGCCGGCGTCGCCCACCGTGACGAACGAGCCGCCGTCGGGCAGGTCGCAGACGGGGACGTCGAACGATCCGCTGAACGAGCCGTGCGATCCGAACTCGATGCTGTAGGTCCCCTGCACCGACGTCGCGCTGATTTGCGTCAGGGTCACCGTGCCGCCCGTCGACTCGACCGGGTTGCCGGACTTGCAGGCGGAGTTCGAGGTCGAGAAGTTGGCGGCGGCTCCGGACGTCGCGTTCGACGGCTGCTTGGAGGTCTCGTCGATGACCGTGTACGCGCCGGGCGCCAGGTTCCCCTTGTCGTTGGCGACGAAGATCTCGAGCGAGTCCATGTTCGCGAACGACAGGTTGTCGTGCGACGTCTCCGCGGCCACGGCGGCCGCGCACGTCGCGGCGGCGCGGTTGGTGAGGATGACGATGACCGCCTGCCCGCTGCTCGACGACGTGCACTTCTCCTGCCCCCCGTCGGGGCCCATGTTGCAGTCGGTCTCGGTGTCGGCCGCCGTGACGACCGCGATGGTCGAGGCCGCGCTGAAGCTGGTCGAGTCGACGCTCCCGGTGACCGACCCGCCGCTCGACGACGAGCTGCTGCACGCCGCGAGGGCGCCTGTCAGGACGAGGACGGGGACGACGATGTTCGCGGGGGTCCGCATGAAGGGCTCCTTGCGCGCTGCGTGGTTGCTCGTTGGACGGGGCGCGGCGGCGCTGCATTCACGCTATCACCGCGCGGCGCGGCGCACACAGCGCGCCGCGGCTACTGGGCGTCCGGCTTGGTGAACCTCACCGGGAAGCGCAGCGTGCTCACTCCCCCGGGCGGCGGCGGGAAGCGCGCGCCTCGCAGCACGCCGAGCACGCAGAGCTGCAGCTTCGCGCTGGGGATGCGCCCCTCCTTGACGCGGACCCGGTAGACCGTCCCGTCGGGCGCCATCTGCACCTCGAGGATCATCGAGCCGCCGGCGAGCGCCGGGTCCTGGTTGAGCGCCTGGTTGAAGCAGGCGCGTATCAGGGGGCGCAGCGTCTGGACCACGGCGCCCGCCTGCACCGTCGGGTCGGCCACGGCCGGCGGCGGGCACGCGGTCGCAGCGTCGGTCTTGCCTCCCCCTGGCGGGCAGTCGCACACGCCGTCGACGCCCGTCGCCACGAGGTCGGAGGCGCAGCAGGCGATGGGCTTGTCGTTCACGTCGCACCACGCCGTGGTCCCCGCGGAGCAGTCGTTCTTGACCCCCTCGACGCAGGGGAAGCGCGCGGCCGCGTTCACCTTCGCCGACCACAGGGCCGGGTCGGCAGACGGGCTCGTCGCGGGCGGCGCGGCAGCGGGGGCGGCGCTCGCGGGGGCGACCTTCGCCGCAGCGGGGGCGGTCGACCGGGCCCAGCGCTGCCAGGCGACGCCGGACGCGGCGGCGACCGCGCCGCCGAGGACGATCGCGACGGCCCACCGCGGACGGGTGCGGGCGGAGGGGGCGGGCTGCGCGTCGGTGCGGGCGACCGCCACGCTGCTGCTCGCCGCCTTCGCGGCCGCCGCGTCGACGGTCACGGTCGGCGCGTTCACGAAGCCCACGTCGGTCGCGGCGGCGGCGCGGTCGACGGCGGCCGCGAGCGCCGTGACGGCGTCGTTCATCGACGCGTAGCGATCGGCGGCGCGCTTGGCCGTGGCGCGCGCGACCACCGCGTCGAGCTCGGCCGGCAGCCCCGGACGCGCGCTCGCGAGCGACTCGACCTCGCCCGTCAGCACGGCGGCGACGAGCGGCAGCGCGTCGGTGGCGTCGCCCCACGGCAGCTTGCCCGCGAGCAGCTCGAACAGCATCACGCCCCAGGCGAACTGGTCGCTGCGTCCGTCGAGCGCCTCGCTGCGTATCTGCTCGGGCGACATGTACGCCGGCGTGCCGACGCTGACCCCCTCGCGCGTGATGGTGCCGAGCGACGGGAGCGCGGTGTCGGCGCTGGCGTCGACGCGGCGAGGGTCGCCGGCGCTGCGGGCGATGCCGAAGTCGAGGACCTTCACGACGCCGTCCGCGGCGCGGACCATGACGTTGTCGGGCTTGACGTCGCGGTGCACGAGGCCTGCGGCGTGGGCCGCCCCGAGCGCCCGGCCGACGTCGATCATCCAGCCGACCCGCGTCTGCCAGCCCGGTTCGGTCGCGCCGACCTTCGCGCGCAGGCTCTGGCCATCGACAAGCTCCATCACCAGGAACGGCAGCCCGTCGTGCTCGCCGACGTCGTAGATGGCGACGGCGTTCGGGTGGTTGAACGCGGCGGCGGCGCGCGCCTCGCGCAGCATTCGCGCGACCCAGTCGGGCCGCTCCCTCTCGTCGCCAGGCAGGAGGCGCTTGAGCGCGACGCTGCGGGCCAGCTGCGTGTCGAACGCGCGATAGACCTCGCCCATCCCCCCCGCGCCGAGCCGTGACTCGATGCGGTAGCGCCCCACGTGGTCCCCGACACCGAGCATGGCCCACGGTCTAGCCCAGCGCGATTGCGGCGTGCAACGGGGGCGGGGCGGCACCCGCCGCCGCACGTCCCCCCCCGGGACGTGCGGCGACCGGCTCTCTGCTCTCTCCCGTCTACGCGTTGACCGTGACGGACTTCGGCGATGCCGGCGATGCCGCCGAGGCTACCTCCGGAGCCGCCTGCACCGCCGCGCCCGCCGCTGCAGCCGGAGCCGCCGCGGCAGCCTTGGCTGCGCTGGTCTTCGCGTTCTTCTTCTTGGTCGCGAGCCCCTGCTTCGCGACCTGCTTCGGCGCGCCGAACAGCTGCGCCAGCCCCGGGTACTGCTGGGCGAGCGCGGAGTTCTTCGACACCGCGATGAGGAAGAGCGGCTTCAGCTCGTCAGCGAGCGTCAGCGCGTTCTTCCATGCCAGGCCGTCCTCGGCGCGCACGTACGCGTCCCACGACTCGGTGGAATCACGCATGTTGCGCCACTGGACCGCCAGATTGAGGGCGTTCGCGACCGCGGCCGCGGTCGGGGCCAGCGGCCCGAACACGCTCCCGTAGTTCGCGAAGCCCGTGAGCTCGACGACGGCGGTGCTGGCCGCCTCGACCTCGCTCGAGCTCGGATGAAAGCCCTGGTAGACGCGCGGGCTCGGCGCCACGAATCCCGCCGGTCTCGTCGGCATGGTCACGGCGGGGGGTAGGCCCACGACGTTGGGTGCCGGCGGAGCCTCGACGGGCGAGGTCTGCGTGGTCGCGCTCGTGACCACCGGCACCGCGCCGATGGTCGTGCTGGAGGACTGCGCCACCGTGGGCGTCGCAGTCGCGCAGGCCGTGCCCTTGGTGGACACGGTCGGGGTCGCCGACACGCTCGGTGCCGGCGAGGTTACGTCCTGGATCGCCGCCGCGATGAGCGGCGTCGTGACGGACGGGGCGCGCAGTCGCCGCTCGGCCTTGGGGGCGTCGGGCTCGTGCGCGGTCGGGGTGGATGCTGCATGGGTCGCTGTCTTTGTGGTGTGCATGGTGACTCCGTGGGGTTCGGGTGGTCGATGAAGTGATGCGTGATGAACGGGACCGGGCTGCTTCAATGGGCTCCTCCTGGTGAATGGTCATGACGGGACGCGGACGAGGCCCCATGCCTCGTCGCGTTGCCCTTCAGCGACGCTTATTGGCGAGATGGCGATTCCCGCCGCCGCCTCGGTCGATTTCCTGTCGATTCTCTTCAAGTGACCGAAAGAACAACGTTATTCGGAAGGCGCGTCGGGCGCGCGCCCCGGCACGGCGTGGGTGCTCGCGCGCGGACCGGGTGACCGGTCGGGAACTATTTCGGTGTGACGACGCACGCCGCGTGTGTCGCCGGGCACTTCTTCGGTGCGACGACACACTTCTTCGGTGTGACGACACACTCTTTCCGTGCGACGGCACACTCTTTCGGTGTGGCGACACACTGTTTCCGT
>Ga0181517_10004697_pt1 | contig 12312 bp, 4 predicted proteins | sample PEATcosm2014_Bin_31_FD_119748 | JGI IMG/M metagenome (GOLD analysis project Ga0181517, IMG submission 119748) | Peatland microbial communities from MTU Mesocosm Facility, Houghton, MI, USA - PEATcosm2014_Bin01_30_metaG | ecosystem: Environmental > Terrestrial > Soil > Wetlands > Peat | place... | reverse complement strand
CGGCTCTCGATGCAGACTGGATCTGACGAACACCACGCCGCTTTCTGAATGGCACGCGCCACAATGTTTTCAAAAGTTCCGCGATCCCCTTGCCGAACCAGACCGCCCATTGAGCCTTCAGAGTCTCCGGAGGCAGTGTAGATCAGAACGCCGCACATGGGTTCGTTCGGATTATCGTCGGCGCAATACAGCCTTTCCCGTAATGATGCGCTGCCATAGCCGCAATCAAACGCAAGCTGATTGATCAGAACGTGCGCGAAGGTGTGCAGAAGAACAAACTCCGGGGTGATAGACCTCGGAATCTGACCTTGGGCAATGCGCCTAGTGTTGTACGTCCCGTTCAGGAGTCCGATTCGCTCACGGATAGCTGGTGTGCCGTTGAGCCATGCATCCAGACGGACATGATTAAACTCAACAAATATACCCTCACCTCTGACAATCATGGCAGGCAGCCAGTCTATTCGCCGGTCAAGAGCCAAACGTTGCAGGCGCGGGCTTGCGAGGTTTCCATCGGGCGGGAGCAGCCGAGTGAATCCCGCAAGTGCGCGCGTTTCCCTCATCTTATGGATAAGAGCGAGATGGGAAAAAGATGACGAGACGGGCGCGTCGTAATCCTGGACGGTTGCACGTTCGACCAGCAGATCGCTCTGCGGAGAGCCTCGGCCTTCTTTCAGAGCGTCATATTCGCTCCGTCGGAATGCTTCCTCGCTCAGCGTTGCGAGAACTGACGGTTCGGGAATTCCTTCCAGTTTGCGTTGCGCGGCCTTGCGCAGCTCCTCCGGATCGAGGTTGCGCATTGATGCGACCATGTCACAACGGTCGCCAGAGATCTTTCCGTCCACCAGCCCCGAAGAAAGAGGCTCCCAGATCCTCGGGTCTTCAAGAGCCTTGACCACACCACTCGCTGCGGCCTCAGCCCACAGCGGCAGATAGATCGAACTCACCACGTGCGGGAAATACACGTTGGACGCGCCGCGTTGGACAACTTGCAAGAATTCACCGCAGCCAGGAGGATTCTCCCCCTCTCCGAGCCAGGGGCGAAGGCCACGGCAGTCGCAGCCAATACGGTGTAGCGCACCACCCCGTTCCGCATTGAAATCGAATATTCCGCCCAGACTGCGGATCTGCCCACAGGTGCAGATGATTTTAATACCCGTCAGGCCGGCGGAGGATCTGCCGGCCAGAAGCCTGAGACGACAGGCGTCAGTCCAAGCCTGGCCGCGGTGCACCCATTCCATGAAAGGAAAGTCCTGGATGTGGCCGCGGGGACAGGCGGTAACAAAGCGCACCGGTATCAGCCACGGCTTCCGCGCGCGCTGAACGCAGTTTCGCGTTGGCCAGGGAAATGCTTTGCAACTTTGCCGGTTGTTCGCGAAGAGCGGACGCTCCTCCATGCCGCCGCAGTAGTAACAGTAGTGCCAGCGAGGAAAGCGGACAAAAGGAATGTTTTCGTTGGCGTATGTGACTCCTGCTCCGGGATCTCGATGCTCGGGAGGCAATCTGAGATGCGTAACACCGAGTCTCGCTTCGAGTCGTTCCTCACGGATGAGCCAGTCAGGAGGACACTTCTTCCGCGCATGGTCTGTCCACGCGTCAAGCCCTGCGGTCATGAGTGACTCATCCCGCGGAAACGAGATCATGGCACCCACACCGAAAGGGGAAATCAGCTGGCCTCGACGAATAGGTCTGTCTGCGGGCATCGTGTACTCAAACCTCCTCAGGTTGCGGGAAACGGGCTATAACTCGGGCATCACAGGTTGAATCGACGTTGCGCATCGAACTCGGTGTCGCATAAGTGGGCTCACTCCATTCCGCCAGTTTCTGCGTTCCGTTTGGATACATCAGCGGCGTATCTGGAGAAGGCGGTTTGAAATCGCCGTATCGCGGGGGGGGGTTGCGTCTCCAGTCCGCGAAAATCTCCTCCAGCTGGCGTCGTGTGGCCTCGGCTTCATCTGGATCGATCTGCGCTACTCGCGCTGTAATCACCTGGATTGCACGAAGTGCTAGGTTCTCAATGAGACTCCACGGCTGAGGCCATGTTCGGGCGTCCTGTCCACCCAGATAGCGTACGAGCGTTACGGCGAGCGCATGCAGTGCACGGTCGCGCACAGGCACTGCGAAAGGAGTAACGCTTGTCGGCTCAACCCACCTATAAATGCTCTGGTGATATGAGCGGAAATGTTCAAAATGGGAGCGGTCGCGAGGCTTCGATGGGTTGTAGACGGTGACAACAAGGCCCGGACGGGATCTTCCCACGCGGCTCGTCGCCTGAATGTATTCCGACGTTGTTTTGGGCTGGCCGACGACCGTCATGAGTCCGAGTCTCGACACGTCGAGTCCCACCTGAATCATGTTAGTGGCGAGGCAGACATCAATCGGCAGGGACTCCTTAGTCCCGTCCCATTTCACAAACAGCTGCTGCAGCACATCAGGAATCTCTGTGCTCTGAATACGGCTAGTGAGCTCGCGATCCGCATTTATGAACCGTCTCGGGTCGTTGCCGCTTGCGGGCCGGATTTCCAGGCGGTCCCACATGGCGTTCAGATAATCCGTGATGTCTGCCCTGATAAGGGTCGCCGCATGCCCAAGCTCACGGAGACTGTTGAAATAGGACATCAGTGTCCAGTATGGGTCGAGCTTATCCGGATCTTTCTCCGGCACGCTCTTCACAGCTTGAAGCAGGGAGGCCATGACCCGTATCTGTGCGGTGACATGCGATGAGAGCGCCGTCGCAAAAACTCCCACATAAAGACGGCCCACAGCGGTGCTGTCTTCCCGTGCGAAAAAAGATTCTCCAGCCTTCAGTCCCTGCGGCGGAAATAAGAAGACTGACCTGCCATAGAGATTATGGACTTGTTCGTCTGCCCTACAGATGGTCGCTGTGGAAGCAACGATCTTGGCGGGAAGCTTCAAGCCGTCGAGTTCCCCTGTGCAGAGTAGGTCCAAGACGGTTTCGTAGTGCCCAACCATTGATCCCAGAGGGCCGGAGATTAGGTGCAGTTCATCTTGAATTACGAGTTCTGGAGGCAGGCAACGGCCGCCAGTATCGAGCCCGAACAGTCTGCGGGCCTGCGGATACCAGGGCAGCAGAGCAAACTTATCGACTGTACCAATGAGCAGTGTTGGACGATTGTCGTAAATGGCATCGTCTACAACGTATAGCGGTAGACCACTATTGAAGTCGCACCCTGGGTCATCGCAGCAAAATTCGATCCGCTGCGGGTTAGCAATCTGTCGGTATCCCTTCACCCTGTAGCTGCGGCCGAACTCAATCGGGCCCATTTGAGCACCGCACCACGGACAATTCAGCATGAGAAATGGATTTTCCCGCTCACCTCGGTGAAGATCTTGGAACTTCCTGACTGCATCGTCGTGGCGGATCGGTGTCACGTCACCTCCGACCCAGAGTCCAATGGAAATCGGCGTGCGGCCGAGCTCCTGCTCGGAATTCCTCCGGATTTTCTCGCAGGCGCAAATTAGTGATGCTGCACGCTGGTACTGCTGGGTTGTCAGCAAACGTAAGGTATAACGCATAAGCGCCGTTGTGCCGTCATTTTCAGGATTCTCTAGTCGACGCCAGAAGATGGCAAATGCGGTAAGGCCGAGATAGGCTTCGGTCTTGCCGCCGCCCGTGGGAAACCAGATGAGATCCACAACTCTGCGCTCTTCGCTCTGCCGGTCACTCATCGAGCGGAGATTCATAAGTATAAAAGCAAGCTGAAACGGCCTCCATCGTCCTCTGTTCTCCGGTATGGCCGAAAGATCGGGTGGCTCATACGGCCGATCAAGGACGAGCATGTTGTTTTGCTTGATCCATTTCCGCTGCTTAAGAGGATCTGAGGCTAGGTCATAGTGAAACTGCTGTTCCAGCATCGCCCGGTTCATAAGTGCGAATGCACGGCTCACGAGATTATCGGTTTCAAGGAGCATGATGCCGGCACGCATTCGCTCCAGTGCGCTGCGGCAAACCAGCAGATGCCTTCGGGCCGCGTCCTGATGATGGGCACCAAGTGAAGGAATCTCGTTTTCCCTTCCACATATCCACCTCTCGTACTCGTCGGTGAGGCAGCGGCAAAGCGTGACCGATCGTCCAGCGTCGACGGACATCTCCTGCATCGCCATATCGAGATTTCCTATCTGTCGGGGCACGATCGGCTTTATATCGTATGCCGGCATTGACTTGGCTCGAATTCCAGTCGTGGTTGTCTCTCCGGGGTCATTCCACTCGGCAGCGCAGCCATGGCCAACAGCGAATGTCTTAATATGCGAGAAAAGGAGCCGCAGAGACTGTTCTTCGGGGTCCAGCGCGGCGCCGATGCGTTCCGGGTATTCCAGAAAGCATGCCTGTCCCTCGGGTTCTGAAACTTCGAGGGTGCACTGAAAGAAGCATTCCTCGTCCCGCGGCCGTTGTGCCACCGCCGTTCTGTTATTCAGAAGAGTAAATGTGATGATTCTTTCTGGTCCCAGTTCCCGAGCGCGGAGATGAGGACGGCTGAATAAATGAAGGACCAGCGGGGTTTGTACACCGTCTGCTGTGACCTTGAATTCGCGCACAACCGGATTCGGAGCAGTAAATTCGGAGCAGTCGATTTCGACCGCAGCGTTGATCGGGCGGCGAAACCAGTGATCTTGCCACTTGCCGTCTTTGTCCTGACGGCCAAGTCCGGGAACGGTGGTGGGTTCATAGCGGCCGCACCTAATGCGCACCCGCAGCTTCTCGGGAAGCCTCAGAAGAGCTGAGATCCCCATTGCACTTGGAAGATATTCATTGGCCCGATTCACCTCTTGGTCGGTCGTCACCTCCCCTTCACCGCGCTCATCCGCCCGCGGATCACCCCTGCCGGTGTCTTCGTTCTCCAGACCCTTACCTTGTGAAGTCGCGCTGTTTTCCGATTCCACCTCCGCCTCAGTCGCTGTTTCGGCAACGGACACCTCCGCCTTTCGCGGAAAGAGCACGCCGGCGCTGTACCTGAGCCTCGGCGGATCCTGCGGTCGCAGGATTTCCTCGCCGTCAAGCTGTTGAGCAGGAAACCCCGGATCGGGACCGATTAGTTCGCGCCGCAGAAAATCGACAATCTCGCTCCGCACTTCAGTACTCAACGGTTTACCTCCATTGCTCTGTCATCCGCCTGCGGAACGCCTCAAGCACAGCCGCCTTTGTACGTGTATGAAGCAGTACGGTCAACAGGCTGCGGGCACGTGACATTGCCACATAAAGAAGAGAGCGGTCCTCCTCGTCTTCAATCCGATCAACATCACACAGAACTACAATCTTGCTTTCCATTCCTTTGAATGCCTGAGCAGTAGCGAAGAAAAATGTTGGCTTTCGGGCGTTCGCAAGGGCCGGTGCGTCAGCGGGTTGGATGCGAAACCCTGCGGTATTCGTGAGACTCGCGGCAGCCGACTGCTCCAGACGGTATCGGGAGAGGATCACCACATCTGCAGCTTTGATGTCGGCATCCGCTGCCAATTGCGAGAGAACCCGTTCGAGCGCCCTACGCTGCGAATCCGAATCGTCATAATTCAAATAGTCTACCGCCGCTCCATCAACCTGCCCCATACGGTACGGTGGTGAATCGAAACCGGACAGAAGCGCGGTCTCTTCACCAATTCTGCGTGTGTTGCGGCAGTTCTGCCACAGCGCGGCTCGCGCATAAGACGTCCCGATTGAAGCGAGCACTTCGTGAGGGTTTAGCGGCCCTCCGGTCCCAAAGATTGCTTGGCGATGGAAATCCCCAAAGAATGCCCACCGGCCCTTTGCAAGTCCGCCGTTCAGCCATGCGTCGAGCATCTGAAGGACGGCAGGCTTAATCAGGTCCTGCGCCTCATCCATGACGATCACGTCGAATTTTTCCGCACACTCTTCAATCGCAAGCTGTCCGTAAAGCGGATAGACGCTATTAAAGAGATGCACATCTGCGGCGCTTTTTTCAGCCTCGAAAAACTCCACTGCAATGGCGGAAGTGGCGATCGTATCGCGGAGACACTTATAAAATCGGCCGCCGGTGATTTGAGCTCTCGCACCGGCCGCAGTAATCTCGGCGGAGAACCACTCGCCTAGAAGCCGGTTGAAACATATTAGAAGAACGCGATCGCCGGCGCGCGCAAATCGGCGGGAAAACTCAAGGGCAAGTAAGGTCTTGCCGGTTCCCGCAGCACCCTCGAACAGGCAACGCGGATTGCCCGCAAGAAGGTCGAGCACAGCGTACTGCTCTTCGGTCAGGCTGAAGAGTTTGCGTTCGGAATCGGTTATCAGCGTGGCGCGCGCGACGATTCTCTCGAAGTCCGGCCTCAGCGTGTCCCGCATTTGTTTCAGGAGCGGCGGCTGCGGTTCGGGTGGCGAAGAGCGTATGCGGAGTCGGGTGCGCTGCTGCCTTGCCGCCCTCAGTAGGAGACCTGATATTCCCGCGTTCAGACCATGGTAGTCGATTACTTCCCACGGCTCCGTTCCAATTTCGGCCGGCGGTGCCTCTACGTCGGTGAAGGCAACAGCGTATCCGAAGGGAACCTGATAAAAGGACTGAGTCTGTTTCAGGCGCTCTTCAAGCGCGGCCCGCAGTTCATGCATACCGTCCTGTGCTTGCTTAAAAGGGCTGCGTTTCAGGGTGTAAGTGTGCCCGGATGAATCAGTTGAAGTCCATTTACCGCTGGTGCAGGCGACACGACCTCCCTTGACTTCCAGACAGATGACGCCCGTGGAAGGAATGAGGACTACGAAGTCGATTTCGCCGTAGGGCTGAGTCCCGGATTGTTTGATGTTCAGAGAATGGAGTACCACCCAGTCCGCTGTTGCAGGGTCATTCTGCAGCATATTGAAAATGCGCTGCTCGCTGGAGGGCGTTCTGTCATGCCAGTGGGGCGGTATCATCTTTGCCATCGGGAAACCCTCAAACAATATCCTCGTCATAGGACAGAACGGTGTTGACTTGTGATCGCAGTCGGAGTTCTGCGCGGTCCGCTATGCTTTCCACCTGAACGATCCAAGCGCTTGTTGCATTGTCAATTTCAACGCGGGTTTTACCTTCGCGCAGTTCCGCCCGACGTTGTGGGAGCTGTTCAAGGAGTATCCGGGACAATTGCATGCCGGCGCTCAAATGCTCCCCCCTCAGAATCTCAATGGCGTTCCAGGTTTCGGGAACGCTTTCAAGAAGCTGTTGGTTACCTGTAGCGTAGGCCATGGCTTCGAGGTCGGCTTTCGTCTGCGGACCGATCATCGAATCGTCGGTTAGCCAGGAATGCACGGTCTGGAGAGTGCGCGGGCAACTCACTTCTTCCAGATCGTTTTTCAGTGCGGCCTCGCCCAGACCGGATTCCCGAAGTGCCTGCTGCCATCGAGCGGCGGTGTCACGCAGTACCGGCGCCCGCACTCCCAGTTGCGCGTCCGCGAGCGCACGGATGACATCCCTCCTCCCACCGTCGCGAAAGACAAGAACGTCGCCCGCGCGGATTTCCCTGAGCTTGCGAACCGGGACCTTATATCGCTCGTCAACTTCGCCCGATATCAGCTCGGTTATGACAGGGATGCGAAGCGTCTCCGTCAGAAAGGCAAATGAGTCGCCCGAAAAACTGACAAGTCTGGCGGGCACGCTGTCCTCGCCGGGCTCCGCCGGTGGAATCGCGCCTCTCCGGCTGAAGGCTTCTTCAAAGTCGTAAGCGGTCATGCTGTCACCGGCCACTTCATCGACGGGAAGCAGAACGGCAGGTTCTTCGGGCCATAGATCGTCTCCGGAGAGACCCACTAGGCCCGACTTTTCAGAGGAGTTGATGCTGGGGATCGCCGATGCATTTCTCAGCCGTCGCTTGAACAACTGGAGCCACCGGCTCTCAAAGGGATAAGCGACGAGATAAATCAGAGGTGCAGAGTGCTGCCTCAGGAGACGGCCGAATTGCCCGGAATTCGGCCATGCCGTGCAGATGAGCCGATTGAAAAAGCCGCTATCGGCGGCGCCGGACGGCAGAAGTACGGGAAAGGTCAGAGCCTGTTTCTCAACCCATCCCTTCACAACCAAGCGATTGGAGGTCGATCGGGCGACGAGGCCGATTTCAGTTACCCCTTCCGTTTGAAGATTGTCGAGGAGCTCTCGAACCGCCCTCCCCTTCGCTTCGCCGAGTCTTGGATCTTCAATCGAGCGATTGAGGGCCTCGCAGGCTTCCCCAAGAGCCGCTGCCGGTCTATCGGGCAGCCACATCATACGCGCATCGGCGGCAGCGGTGATCCTGTTCGACTTCGCTCGCAGACGGTCCTGCTCTGCGGAATCGGGCGGCTCAAGGAGTCCGCCGCAATGAATGAGCAGCCCGAAAATTTGCACGAGAAGCTGACGAGTTTCATCCTCCTCCGATTCGTCCAGAGAACTCTGGCATCTTTCAAGCGCCACGCTCAGCTGTTCCAGGTTGGAGTTGAGGCAGACAGAAGTTTCCGTTCTGAACGCTGCCTCGTTGCGCGCGGAGCGGAAGACTCCATCGAAAAACCTTCCGCCGTGTGACCCGAGCCCTCTCATTTCAAGATCATCCAGTGAAAAACGCCAGAATCTGCAGCCGCGATCATGAAGCTCACGCAGCTTTTCCTCATCATCGGTTTCGGCCACGATGATAAGATTCTGCCTCTCAGCGATGGAATCGAAACGGGAAAGGTCTGTGATGCGCTTGGCGCCATCGACTATTACAACTTTTGACCGCGGAGCCGCGACGGCGCACGCAGCGGCGACATACTCGATTCGCGAGCTGACGGCAATCAGCGGTTCTCCTGTCGCCTGATATGCGTCTCGTGGTCTGATCGTGCCACTTTCATCAACATGGCCTGCCGCAAGCAGCTCACCGGCGGAGCATGGTGCCCCGGAGGTCGTGCTCGTAAGGGCAGTGTTTTCGAGAAACTCTTCAATTTCGGACCGCCCGCCTAGGTAGAGAACTTGGTTGCGTGCGAGAGACATATTTCCGAAAGTTCTGGTGCCAATCAGTTTGTCTAGCGGCGAAAGCCGAGCGTCAATCCAAGCTTTGTTGCTATCTTCCAGGCGCCCTTTGGGGATCTTACGGTCCGTTGGCTCGATTCTCAGGATTTCCGAGACCGGCCATGTGAACCGAGCATTTTCATTGAGGATTTCCAAACGAAGGAACCGGTCTTCGTGTAAAGGCCAGACCCCGCCAAAAACGAAGACCTTCCCCTCGGGAACAAGCTTCACTCTCTGGCCTATCTTGAAGCGACGTTGAGCATATGCTTCGGCAAGCGCCGGAAAATCCACAGCAAACTTGCCGAGCGCATAAAGAACTGCAGTCAGGGGAGCGATCGCTTCCTTCCGTGGAAAGACGAAACAAAAGGACGAATATTGCGCCCTTTCTATTGTGGCTAGCAGCAGTCCCATAAAGGACGCAAGGTCCTCTGTATCGCCTGCGCCGTGATTAACGCGGAGAGACGAAAGCAAGGGAAAGCTGCCTTCGATCATTCCTAAAAGATCGGTCATTCGGTTGCTTTCCATTGGTCGAGAACCTTACAGCAAAAGCATTCGAGACAAAATCTAGTGCTTTTTGATGTAGAAAGCATTGTAGAACAAGCAACTCGGATCGCCATCCCCTCCACATTTCGGCAGGTAAAGGATTCCATCACTTAATCTCTCGTGTGATCCCATTTGCTTTGAGGGGCAAGCCGGAGCCATCATTATTGGCGTGTCCAATGTTTCACGGCCATTGCCGCTGGGGGATCCGATGGATGTCCTTACGCCCGAACAACGATCTGCCATGATGGCCCGTATTCGGGGAAAGGACACAAAGCCAGAACTTTTGGTTAGGCAAATGATTCATGCGCTTGGATTTCGCTTCCGATTACATCGTCGCGATCTTCCTGGGACGCCAGATATTGTATTTCCGCGCCTGAGAAAGATCATTTTTGTCCACGGGTGTTTTTGGCACCGACACCAATGCCGTTTTGCTTATACCCCCAAGTCCAACACTGAGTTCTGGAATCGAAAATTCTCGGCAAACGTTGAAAGAGATAGCCGCTCGGTGGGAGAGTTGCGCGCCCTTGGATGGAGAGTGTTTGTTGTTTGGGAATGCCAGACCAAAGAGCCCTCCTGCCTTCTTGTCAAAATCGATCGATTTCTACGAAAATAGCATTTGCCTGACAATCAAACGAGCCCAAGAAGCAGTTATTCATTTTTTCGGATTGCCTCGAGCCAGTTCCGCACGCTATCGATGCTACCGAACTTGTTTCTTAGTTTTTCTGCGATATCTTTCGCACTGATAATGACAACGGGATGACCGTCCTCAATTACTTCTTTATATGCCTGCTCATGGAGATAAGACGTGGTTACGAGAATCCCGAACTGACGGTGACGGAGCCTGGATATCAATCGGGACACGTGTTTCACTCCAATAGCAGTTGACAGTGCATAGCACTTTGCTTCCAGTGCAAAGTCAACGTCAATGGAGCCAGCTTCTTTGCCAATTTGATACAGGCCCGTGGCGTCTCGCCCCCCGTCCCGCCATGGGCGCGTCAACTCTTCATGATGTATGTCTGGGAGAAACAGCTTTGCGATTTCCATTGCACACCGCTCAAATGCTATGGGAGTAGCTTTGTATGTGTCATAAATGAGTTCGATGTAAGCAGTGAGTAGGCCCTCAGGGAGCTGCATTTGCCTGCTTCTGATCGTCATGATGGCCTGGGATTTTAGAGGCTTGTACCTACGAGTCTTTACCCAGTCAACCCATGGAATAGGAGCATAAGATGAACTTAAAATATTACCCTGCTTTATGTCATTGAGCCATGTTCGAGTAACACAGGCCACATCGAGAATAGTAAAAATTGCCTTATAGTTTTGAAATCTTAATCCATTCTTAGCGGTGCGCCATACTGCTACTAGATCGTCATCGCTTCCCATCCCTTCTGCGCCTGGAACTGCAAGCCCTAGGAACCGAACATCTCGATAGATGCCAGTGTTGCCAAAGATCAAGATTGGCGGAAAATGCAAACTGCATCGTCTGCCATGGGCTTCATCGAAGAGGTTTCGCAGAATGAGGTTTCCTTGTCTCGGCGTGTCGTGCAACTCCCTTGCAATGTGGTTGTCCCCGTAATAAAGGAATAATCCTCTTTCCCGGTCCAACGAGTCTGGCCAGTTGATGTTAGACAGACTCGACTTCAATGCAACCAGCTTGAGTGTCTTCACAAACGGGCGCTGTCCAAGATGGCGGAATCCCGCACCGTTATCAACGCCAAGGAGCTCGGCCAAGGGGTCATCCGAAGCATTTCCGCGTCGCGAGCCCCCGTACACTTCGTCAACGATGAGATCGGCGGTTCCGAGGTTCTGGTTCACCATATTCTTTGCCTAACAATTTCTACTGCCGTCCGATCCACTCGAAAAGAGCGGTCATCACTTCTGAGCAAACACCGTTACCGCAGAGCTTTATCTTCTCGCGGCGGTTCCCAAACGGGAGGTGATGGTCAGACCCACCTCCCATCGCCCTCACCAATTCGCTCGGCTGCAACATCCGCAAATAGGGAACGCCTCTTGCCCATGTCACCAGTCCAAACCTGTCTATGGTCGTAACTGTCCTAAGGGGCGCATCCAAGGCCTGCCATCCCCCAGCGTAGTCGGAGCCATAGTACACGATAATAAAGGGTACGTTTCTTCCTAGGGCCTTGATGGCACGTGAAGCTCTTTGCAAAGTTGCCTCCGCACGTCCCGGCCGATAGAGTCTGCCTGAATTGAATCCGCCCTTCCAATTGACAATGTCGTATGCCGTGAGACAAGAGGCGTTGTTGAATTCCAACAACTCTTCGCGTGATGTAGTTGTTCCATCCTTATCACAGACGAGGAACATTCTTTTTCTCGCCTGTGCCGATCCAAATTCCGATGAGTTCAGGTACAGATGGCTTACGGTATAACCGAGATTTTCGATCGCTGTGATTAGTTCATCATGCCTCTCCCACAGCTTCATTCGATTTACATTCTCTACGATTACCCATCGTGGTGACATAGACTTAATCCACGGAACAATCCCGATTGCGGTTTCTCGGCTTGTTTCGAGGCCGGGTTTGGCGCCTCGGGCGATGGAGTGTGCAGTACACTCAGGCGATGTCAAGAGAACATCTGGTTGGTATTGCAGTGCAAGCTCGTTTATATCAACGGATTCAATTCGTGCCGTGATGACGCGCGCTGTTGGGAAATTCGCCTTGTAGGTCCTAGCAGCCAAATCCCACGCGTCCACCCCCAGCAGAGGTACACCTCCACCACGTACAGCACCGCGCGCACCAAATCCCCCGCCGCAAAATAGATCAACAAAAGTGGGTTGTCGCTCCCGCAGCCGTCGGTTTCGCCGTCCTTT
>Ga0181517_10004695_pt1 | contig 12316 bp, 9 predicted proteins | sample PEATcosm2014_Bin_31_FD_119748 | JGI IMG/M metagenome (GOLD analysis project Ga0181517, IMG submission 119748) | Peatland microbial communities from MTU Mesocosm Facility, Houghton, MI, USA - PEATcosm2014_Bin01_30_metaG | ecosystem: Environmental > Terrestrial > Soil > Wetlands > Peat | place... | reverse complement strand
CGGTCTGCCAGTCCACCTCCATTGGTCGGCCCTCCATAAGCCGACCCCTCATGAATCACACAAACCCCCTCTTGGGAATCCCAAAACTCACCCAGCACAAAAAATATGCCAAAGTAGTGCTAGCGGCGGCTTCTGCAACTGGCATCCTCATCCGACTGCAGCAAGACAGCACTGTTGATCGGCGTGGGGAGGCCTTCCTGGGCGATACCATCAAACGCGGCCGGCCAAAAAACGCATGAAACAAAACTGCCGGAAGCCAATGATGCTACGGCATGCTGGCGCTGATATGGAACCCAAGCCTTGGGCTAATTCTGATCGATGAATCAATCTGGTGGCGTCCTTTTCAACGGGGTCCCAATTGGGCCTGCCTTGCGCCGCAGCGCCAGCCCGGCACCGGCCAGCATCAGCGCCATGCCGAGCGCCTCGGTGCCGTCCACGTGCTCGCCCAGCACCACCATGCCGAGGCAAACCGAAATTGCCGGGGTGACGAAAGCGTAGGTGGCGGTGCGGCTGGCGCCCCAATCGCGCACCAGCAGGAAGTAGATGATGCTGGCCCCCAGCGAGCCGGCGAGTACCAGCCACCACCAGGCGACCCAGGCCGCCCAGCCCCAGGCCATCCCGGCGGCGTGCCAGGCGCCCGTGTGATCCGGCATGCCGACGGGACCCCAGCGCCGACGTCGAATAAGGTTTTGAATTCGCCAGATAAACTGCGGCCTTTGTGAGGTCCCCATCGGCGCCGATCGGGACCCCACCTGTTTGCCGATTCCGGTTGCAAATTCAGCTTTGTGGCGCCGTTTTGGGGTGGAGTCCTGGTTCGGTGCGTATTCACACCGCCCGTGCCGCGGCGCAGGAGGGCGGCGCGAACAGGCTGTTCCCGACGATAGGGGCGCTGCTCCGGAGGCCGAAAACAAAAAGATCTTACCAGGCGCCGCTGGTCCTGGTGCCGACGATCCTCGTGCGTCCGAGCGTTCGTTCCGGCTTTTTCTCCGTGCCCACGACGACGAGACACGCGTCAACTCGACTTTGCTGGAAATGCTCAAGCGCGCTGCGTTATTCCGGGCCGTCCGCACCAGTCCTGCAGGAGCCGCGCGTTCCGGATCCAACCGTCCAGGTGCTCCGCCAGGGCCGGCGCCCAGTCCACCCGCGACCGCCCCACCGCGGAAACAAGGATCCGCACAAGAGCCAGCCCGGCGGGGCTGTCAATCGCCGAGGCATAGTCAGCGCAGAATTGCCGGAGCGGGTTGCCTACCACGGCCCTCAAGATAGATTCAAACTTCCCCGGCGCATTCTTATGCAACAATATATTGTTGTCCAGCCAGTTGACGCATTTTAATTCGGCATTGTCGTGCTCACCGATTCGTGAGAATATGATGTGGGTAATGAGTTTCCGGTAGAAGGGACGGGTGGATGTTGTTAAGTGACAACATCGTAGCGATCCGCCGGGCCGAAGCCGCCACGGCTCCGATGTAGGCAAGGTGATGGTCCGAGAGTCAAGACTCGACCGAAGCCGGCTCACCGGGGGCATTCCCAGCCGGAACCGATTATTTGCCTCCGACCTCTCCGTTCAAATAACCAATCAGCCGTTCAGGGCATTGGGGGTGCGTCGCACTGTTGAATGAAGCCGGCCGGATCGTCCGCAAGGGAAATGTCAGCCCAAAGTAGCAATCCCAAGGGAGAAAACAGATGAAGGTCGATCGTCGACAATTTCTGCAAGGAACTGCTGCTGCCACCGCAGCCGCCGTCTGTCCGCGATATGCCAAGGCGGCCGAATTCGAATACAAGCTTGGCAACAATCAGACGGCCAACCATCCATCGACGCTGCGCAGCATCGAAGCGGCTGACCGTATTTTCAAGGCCACCGACGGCCGTTTGAAGATCAGCGTCTTTCCGACCAGCCAGCTGGGCAGCGATACCGATTGTCTGAGCCAGGTTCGTTCCGGGGCGCTTGAGATATTCCAGTTATCGCCCGTCATCATGGCGACATTGCTTCCCGTGGCGGCGATCAGCGGCATCTGCTTCGCGTTCAAGGATTACAAGACGGTATGGTCGGCGCTGGACGGTGATCTGGGCAAACTGGTTCGCGGCGAGATTGCCAAAGTCGGCCTCGTGGCGTCCGACAGGATTTTCGATAATGGCTTCCGCGTCATCACCACGTCGACCCACCAGATCAACACGCCCGATGATCTGAAAGGGGTCAAAATGCGGGTTCCGGCCAGTCCGCTATGGACATCGATGTTCAAAGCGCTCGGGGCGGCGCCGGCCACCGTCAACTGGTCGGAAGCCTATTCAGCACTGCAGACCAAGATCGTCGATGGTCAGGAAAATCCTCTGAACCTGATCGAGATCTTCAAGATCAACGAGGTGCAGAAATACGTCTCCGTGACCAATCACATGTGGGACGGGTTCTGGCCGCTTTTCAACGCCAAAGCGCTCAAGGCTCTGCCGCCGAAGTTCCAGGACATTGTCCTGGAGAACTTCACCCAGGCTGGGGTTGAGCAGCGGGCCGACGTCGACAAGCTGAACCAGACGGCCGGCGACAACCTCAAGAAGCTCGGCATGGTCTTTGCCTATCCCGATCCCGAGGCATTCCGCACCGTATTGAGACAGGTCGGCTGGTACAAGGAATGGAAGGAAAGGCTGGGTGCCCAGGCCTGGGCCACGCTTGAGAAGTACGCGGGCCAGTTGGGCTGACCGGGCCGAGAAGGCAGTGATGAACAGGGCCGTGGCTCAAAGCGAGCTAGCCCCGGGTGCTGCTGGCGAGGCGGTGGCGGGATCGGTGCCCGCCGCCGCTGCTCCTTCGCCGCGCGCGTTAACAGGCATCGGCCGGACGATGACCCGTATCGATATCGCAATCAAACATGCAACGGAATTCGTTGCCGCGTTTATCGTCGCCGTTGAAACCATCGTTCTGCTGATCGGCGTAACGGCGCGCTATATCTTTCAAAACCCGACGGTATGGACGGACGAGTTGGCGTCAGGCCTGTTCCTTTGGCTTTGCATGTTCGGCGCGGTGGTGGCACTGCAACGCAGCGAGCACATGCGCCTGACCACGGTCGCCAAGTGGATGCCGCCTGTCTGGCAAAAGCGCATGGTGGCGTTTTCCGCCGTGATGGTCACGAGCTTCGTGGCGCTCACTCTCCTGCCGGCGGTCACGTACGCGGTTGAGGAATGGGACATCCTCACTCCGGCGCTGCAGGTTCACGACACCTTCCGTGTCATGGCGATGCCGATCGGGCTGGGTCTGATGCTGATCGTCGCCTTGATCCAGATCTCGCGGCATGTTGCCATTAAGGATCTGGTCCCTTCGGTGGCCGTTGTCGTCGGGGTGGGGCTCCTGTTGTGGTGGCTGAAACCGGTCTGGCAGGAGATCGGTACCTACAACCTGATCGTCTTCTTCGTCGTTCTGGTCACGATCTGCGTGGTCGCCAGCGTGCCGATCGCGATTGCCTTCGGCTCGGCCACGTTGGCCTACCTGGCTGTCATGACCCACATGCCCCTCAGCATCGTGGTCAGCCGCATGGACGAGGGAATGTCAACCCTGATCCTGCTCGCCGTGCCGCTCTTTGTGTTCCTTGGCCTGTTGATCGAAATGACCGGTCTGGCCAAGGCGATCATCGACTTCCTGGCCGCCTTGCTCGGCCATGTCCGTGGTGGCCTGTCTTACGTTCTTCTGGGCGCCATGTTTCTGGTATCCGGCATTTCCGGCGCCAAGGTGGCGGACATGGCGGCGGTCGCCCCGGCCTTGTTTCCCGAAATGGAACGCCGGGGGTCGAATCGCGGCGAACTGATCGCCCTGCTGTCGGCATCGGGCGCCATGACGGACACCATTCCCCCCAGCCTGTTCCTGATCACTCTCGGCTCGGTCTGTGGTGTCTCGATCGCCGGCCTGTTTACCGGCGGCCTGTTGCCGGCGGCCCTTCTGGCCCTCTGCCTTTGTGTCGTCGTCGGCTACGAGTCGCGCCATGACAACGTCGCAGGCATAGAACGCCATTCGACGAAAGCCATCGTGCGCCTGGGCATCATTTCAGCGCCAGCCCTGGCCATGCCGTTCCTGATCCGCTGGGCGGTGGTTGACGGGGTGGCGACGGCGACCGAGGTTTCGACCCTCGGCATCGCCTATTCGCTGTTGGCGGGACTGCTGATCTATCGGCGCTTCGACTGGAAACGCATTTATCCGATGCTGATCGAGACCGCCTCCCTTTCGGGGGCGATCCTCCTGATCCTCGGCTGCGCCACGGCGATGGCTTGGGCCCTGACCCAGTCCGGGATGTCGCACAAGCTGGTCGAAGCGATGCGCGGTCTGCCGGGGGGGCAGGCGATCTTCCTGGCGGCTTCGGTCGTCGCCTTCGCGGTCCTCGGCAGCGTGCTCGAGGGCATTCCCTCCATCGTGCTGTTTGGCCCGCTTCTCTTCCCGGTGGCCCGCGCACTGGGGGTAAACGACATCCACTATTCGATGGTCATCGTGGTGGCGATGGGCCTGGGATTGTTTGCCCCACCGTTCGGAGTTGGCTTCTACGGAGCGTGCGCCGTCGGCAGAGGGTCGCCCGATTCCGCCATGAAACGAATATGGGTCTATCTGGCCGCGCTGCTGGTCGGACTCATCATCATCGCTGCAGTGCCTGAAATTTCCACATGTTTGCTGTGAGACCACGGATTCCTCCGCCTGGAGGACAGCATCGCCGGAGTGAAACAGGTGGTCCGTCGAGGCGGGCCGGTGAGGGTCTGCGTAATGGCAAATGAATACAAGATGCCGCAGCTTGGCCTGACGATGACCGAAGGTCGGGTCGCCAAATGGCACAAGAAAGTCGGCGACACGGTTGCCATGGGTGACATCCTGATCGAAGTCGAGACTGACAAGATCACCAACGAGATCGAAGCGCCGTTTGAAGGCGTCATTCTCGATATCTTGGTCAAGGATGGCGAGACCGCGCCGGTGCAAGCGCCGTTGGCGCTCATCGGCCAAACCGGCGAGAAGATCGTGGCGGCCAGCCCAGCCAGGCCAGCGGCAGCGACCGCGCCGGCGAATGCCAACGGCGGATGGATTAAGGCGTCACCGCTCGCCAGGCGACTGGCAGGCGAGAAAGGCCTTGACCTTTCGCTGATCGCCGGAACCGGCCCACACGGACGCGTCGTGGAGCGCGACGTGTTGGCCTTCGCCCTGCGCAGCCAGCCCAACCCGGCACCGCAGGCGACCAGGACGGCCGCCGAACACGGCGTTGACCAGGCTGCCCTGGCCAAGGACCTGCGGATCACCGGCGCCGGCGTTTCCGCAGCCTTGCCGAAAGCGGTGGTGCCGGCATCCGAAGGAACGCCGATCACCGGCGCGCGCCGCGTGATCTCCGAACGAATGAGCGCGAGTTGGCGGACGGCGCCGCACGTCACTCTGACGGTCGAGGTCGACATGACCGAGGCCGGCAAGTGGAAAAGCAGATTGACCGCGATCACCGGCACCAAGTTCTCGTTCACCGAGATAATCACCAAGTGCGTCGCCGTCGCGCTGACCGAATTCAAGAACGTCAACGCCAGCCTGATCGACGGCAAGATCTACTACCACGATGCGGCGAACATCGGCGTTGCCGTCGCCGTTGACGACGGCCTGATCGTGCCCGTCATCAAGAACGCCGACCAGAAGTCGGTGCCCGCCCTGCACGACGAGATCAGGATATTGAGCGGCAAGGCGCGGCAAGGCCAACTGTCCCCCGACGAAGTGACCGGCGGCACCTTCACCGTCACCAATCTCGGCATGTTCGGCGTCGACGAGTTCACCCCAATCATCAATCAACCGGAAAGCGCCATTCTAGGCGTTTGCCGATCGGTCGACCGGCCGGTGGCGAAGGACGGGGCGGTGGCGATCCGGCCGATGATGAACCTGTGTCTGTCATTCGACCATCGTCTGATCGACGGCGCGGTGGCGGCTCGCTTCATGGCCAGGGTGCGTCAGTTGTTGGAGGAGCCATTGCTGCTGGTTTGACTGCCGAGGGTGGAGTAGCCGCGCTGGCTCTGGCCTGACGTGGGCCACGAAGGCAAGGCGGCATCGACGGCAGATCAATCGATGCGGGTTCAATTTTGCCAGGATGGCGGAGGAACCGGGAATGAGCATTGAAGAGGCTGGTGCCGATGTCCAGAACGGTTTCCCCGGTCTGGGCCGCCTGCGCGACAAGGTGGCGATCGTCTTTGGCGCCGGATCGGTCGGCCCCGGCTGGGGCAACGGCAAGGCGACGGCGGTCGCCTTCTCCCGCGAAGGCGCCCGGGTGGTAGCCGTCGACTACAACGCCGCCGCTGTCGAGGAAACGGCGGCCATCATTCGCCGGGAGGGCAATGTCTGTCAGGCGTTCGTCGCCGACGTGACCAGTTCCGGGCAGGTCAAGCGGGTGATTGACGGCACCCTGAGTTCCTTCGGCCGCATCGATGTGCTGCAGAACAATGTCGGTGTGACGGTCATGGGCGGACCGATCGAATTGAGCGAGGCGGACTGGCAAAAACAGATCGACACCAATCTGAAGAGCATTTTTCTGACCTGCAAGCACACGCTGCCGATCATGCTCCGTCAGTGTAAGGGGGCGATCGTCAATGTCTCGTCGCTTGCCGCCATCCGCTACACCGGCTATCCCTATATCGGCTACTACGCCGCGAAAGCCGCCGTGAATCAGTTCACCGTCGGCCTGGCTCTGCAATACGCGGCGCAGGGGATCCGGGTGAATGCCGTGCTACCCGGATTGATAAACACGCCGCTCATTCGCCAGCAGATTGTCGGCCAGTACCGCGACGCCGAGACAATGATCAAGACCCGCGACGCCGCCAGTCCGACCGGGCGCATGGGAACCGGCTGGGACGTCGCTGCTGCCTCGGTGTTCCTGGCCTCCGACGAAGCCAAGTACATCAACGCAGTGTGCCTGCCGGTCGACGGAGGACTTCATGGCCGGGCGACCTGATGCGAAGGCGGTCGAGCCATGATGCCAAGCCGAAATCAAGCATCGCTTGGAATGCTCGCAAATACCATGATGGGAGGACTGCGTTGACTTATATGAAAAGCCCGGTGCGCTACAGTGCGGAACTGCTTTCCGACCTTTACCGGAAAATGGTCCGCATTCGTCAATTCGAGACCAGTGTCGGCGAGCTGTTCCTCGCAGGCGAGCTGCCGGGGTTCGTCCACCTCTATCTCGGGGAGGAAGCCGTCGCTGTCGGCGTGTGCGCCAGTTTGAACGAAGACGACTACATCACCAGCACGCATCGCGGCCACGGCCATTGCATCGCCAAGGGCGCGGGCATCAAGAAAATGATGGCCGAGATCTTCGGCAAGAGCACCGGCTATTGCAAGGGCAAGGGCGGCTCGATGCACATCGCTGATTTCAGCGTCGGCATGTTGGGCGCGAACGGCGTGGTCGGCGGCGGCATCAATCTGGCGGTGGGCGCCGCCCTGGCCGCCAAGATCAGCAAGAATGGCAAGATCGCCGTGACCCCCTTCGGCGACGGCGCCTCGAACCGTGGCACCGTCCACGAAGGCATGAACCTGGCAGCCATCTGGAAGCTGCCTGTCCTGTTCCTGTGCGAGTTCAACCAATACGCCTCGACCACCCCCGCCGCCTACAGCGTATCGGTGCCGAGCGTCGCACTGCGGGCGCAGGGCTATGGCATGCCCGGCGCCTCGGTCAACGGCAACGACGTGTTCGAGGTTTACGAGGCGGCAAGGGAGGCCATCGAGTACATCCGCGCCGGCAACGGCCCCTATCTGCTGGAGTGCCGTACCTACCGGGTGAAGGGTCACTTCGTCGGCGATCCGGAGATGTACCGCTCGAAGGAAGAGGTGCGGCAGCACATCGAAAACGATGACCCGATCGCAAATTTCGCCAACACCGTCCTCAAGAACAAGTGGATGACCAAGGAGCAGATGGACGTCATCGATGCCGAGGTCCGTGATGAGATCGCAGCCGCGGTCCACGATGCCCGCGAGGATCCCTATCCGGCGCCGGATCAGCTGTTCAAAGACTATTACATTGAAGAGGGAGCATAAGAAATGCGCGAGATATCCTTTTCAGAGGCGACCTTGGAAGCGATGGCCGAGGAAATGGCCCGTGACGAACGCGTATTCGTCCTCGGCGAGGACATCGCGCGCCAGGGTGGGATTTTCGGGCAATTCAAAGGGCTGCCTGACAAGGTTGGCGCGGAGCGCGTGCTGGATACGCCAATTTCGGAAACCGCGATCGTCGGTGCGGGCGTTGGTGCGGCGATGGCCGGTATGCGCCCGGTCATCGACATGCACTTTGCTGACTTCATCGGCGTGGCGATGGACGAAATCCTCAACCAAATGGCCAAGATCCGCTACATGGTCGCCGGGCAGTGCACCTTGCCGCTGGTGTTGCGGGCTCCGGACGGCATCGTCAGATCGGCCGCCGCCCAGCATTCGCAGAGCCTGGAGGCCTTCTTCCTGCACATCCCGGGCCTCAAGGTGGTCATTCCGTCGAACCCAGCGGACGCCAAGGGCTTGTTGAAGTCTGCCATCCGTTCGGACAATCCGGTGCTCTATTTCGAGCACAAGCGACTGTTTCCGATGAAGGGCCCGGTCCCGGACGGCGAGCACTTCGTGCCGATCGGCAAGGCGAGTGTCGTCCGCGAGGGCAGCGACGTGACCCTGGTGTCGTATTCGCTCACCATGCATCGGGTCCTTGAGGCCGCCGAGGCGCTGGCTGGGGATGGTATATCGGCCGAATGCATCGATCTGCGCAGCATTTCGCCGCTCGACAAGGACACCATTTTCGAGTCGGTGAGGAAGACCAAACGATTGGTCATCGCGCATGAGGCGGTGAGGCAGGGCGGCGTTGGGGCCGAAATAGCCGCGCTGGTGGCCGAGGAAATGCTTGACTACCTCGACGCTCCGATCAGGCGGGTCGGCGCACCATTCGTGCCGATTCCGTTCAGCCCCGCTCTCGAAAAGCTTGTCCGTGTCGATACCGACGCGATCGTTGCCGCGGCCAAGGAAACCTGCCGGTAATCGACTTTGAGCCCGGTTGGAAGCAGCCGCGCGCGGTCCATGACAGCCAGCGTCGGCGTCGGCGAGCCGCACGCCAGGCCATGGCAAGGCTTCCGCCTGCTGCAGATTGAGTGGAATACCGAGCTCGGCAGCCAGCCAGCCTGTCAGTACCAGCAATTCCAGGCTGTGCACCAGCACCGAAGTAGGGCTCGGACTCGGTCAGGAAGGCCATGCTCGCTTCCCCTTCGTTCGGGGCTTCGATGCACAATCGCCGGCGGGAGCGCAACCTCAGGGCGGCGCGGCGGAACGGGCCTCAGCACGGCGGCGACGCTGTTCGTGGTGCAGGTTCCACAGCCCCGCCGCGACCACGATGGCCGCGCCCATCAGGGCGTCGCGGGTGGGCAGTTCGGCGAACGCCACCCAGCCCACGGTGCCGCCGAACAGCAGGCTGGTGTACTCATAGGGCGCCAGCGCTCCCACCGGCGCCAGCGCGAAGGCCCGCGCGTGCACCCAGTGCGCCAGGCCCTGGCACAGGCCGAGCCCCGCCAGCGCCACCACCGCCAGCCCGGGCAGCCCCGAAATCGGCAGGAACGCCCACATCAGCAGCCCCGCCGGCAGATGCGCCGCCAACAGCCAGAACGCCAGGCACTCCGGGGTTTCCGTGGTGGCCAGCAGCCGGGTCAGGATGCGCGAGACCGCGAGCAGCGGAATGCTGGCGACGGTCACCAACGCCGCCAGGTTCCACAACTCGCCGCCCGGCCGCACCATCACCAGCACGCCAACGAAACCGACGACGGTGGCGCCGGCGCGGTGCCAACGCAGGCGCTCGTGCAGCAACGGGATCGCCAGCACCGTCATCAGCAGCGGGGTGGAGAAGCCGATCGCGTAGCTGTCGGCCAGGGTCAGGCCCAGTTGCCAGCCCGCGTAGTAGAGTACCGAGGAAGCGGCGTGCACGGTGCTACGCAGGGCCACCAGGCCCCAGCGCGTCGCCAGCACGCGCCGCCAACCGCCGCGTCGCGAGCAGGCCAGTGCCACCACCGTGCCGGGTCCGAACACCCCCCGCCCCATCATCACCCCGGCGACTCCGACGACGGGCAGCGTCCATTTCGCCGCGCCATCGCCGAGCGCCATCAGCAGGTAGGCCGCGCAGACCAGGACAATGCCGCGCACGTTCTGCACTCCGGTATCGCGCAGCACGCGCCGGATCGGGGGCGCCATCCTCACTCCTCCCTTGCGGCGGCGCGCGAGCGCAGCTCCTCGCGGCGGCGGATCTGTTCGCGGCGCAGGTTGTAGAGGCCAGCGGCGACCACGATGGGGGCGCCCAGCAGGGCGTCACGCGTCGGCCATTCCGCGAACAGCACCCAGCCGACCGCGCTGCCCCAGAGCAGGCTGGTGTACTCATAGGGTGCCAGCGCACCGACCGGCGCCAGCGCGAAGGCGCTGGATTGCAGCCAGTGGCCGATCCCGTTGGCGAGCCCCATCACCATCAGCGCCACCAGCGCCAGCCATGAGATCCCCGGGATCGGCAGGAACGCCCACAGCAGCAGCCCCACCGGCAGGTGGGTGGCGATCATCCAGAACGTCAGGCACTCTGCGGTTTCCGTGGTGGCCAGCAGGCGGATGAGGATGCGCGAGGCGACCAACGTCGGCAGCGCGCCGAGCATCGCCAGCGCGGCGGGAGTCCACAGGCTGCCGCCGGGCCGCAGCATCACCAGGACGCCGACGAAGCCCACCAGGATGGAAACCGTGCGCCGCCAGCGCAGGCGCTCGCCGAGCAGCGGAACCGCGGCCAGCGTCATCAAGAGCGGCGTGACGAATCCGATGGCGTAGCTATCCGCCAGCGGCATGTTCATCGCCCAGGCCAGGTACCAGAACATCGAAGAAATGCAGTGCACTATGCTGCGCAGCGCCACCAGTCGCCAGCGCACGGGCCTGAGCCGCCGCCAGCCGCCGCGGCCGCGCAGCCCAGCCACCAGCAGCACCGTGGGCATGCCGAACACCGCGCGGCCGATCATGGCGCCGGCCATCCCCACGACCGGGATCGCCCATTTCACCGAGCCGTCGCCGATCGCCATCATCACGTAGCCGGCGGTCACCAGCACGACGCCGCGCACGGTTTCCGTGCCGGTGTCGGTCAGTCTGCGACGAGTCGGAACCGCCTTGCCCGGACAGGCCATGCAAAAGCATGACCTCAGTTGCCGCCCAGCCGCAACCATGCAGGTTCCAGCAGTATGACTTGTCGTGCCGAAACAGACCCCTGCCAGAAGCGACGCAACGACCTGAAAGCATTAATAAAACCCTTGGACCGGTGGGGTCCCGATCGCTACCGACCGGGACCCCTTTCAGTTGTCGATTTCATGCAATAAAACAGTTACTTATCTTGACTATGGTCAGGCGTAATTCTTTGACGCTGGCCCACAGGCGTGAAAGCGGGCTCGGCATAAGGAGTTGAGCGCCCTGGCTGGCGTCAGCAGGCGACCGGCGGCAGAGTCAACTGTCGGTGGTTTCCTGCCCCCGCAACCAGAAACCTCTGTATTGTCAATATCTTACGCAAAGCCACGGTCCAGTGGATCGGGGCTTCGCCGTCCGTGTCCGGCCCATGTCCGGAAAACGTAAGCGGGGCGAGGCTGCCACGTCACTGCCGGCTTGACAGCATGCCGCGACTGACGGCCGCCGGGGCTGGCGCGTAAGTTCGGGGGAATTGCCGGGTTCCTGGTGCTGTGGCAGGCGGCGGCGATGTTGCTCCATATCCCAGAGTACATATTGCCCGCGCCTTCGGTGATCGTTGCCGACATGGCGGGGGAGTGGCACGGGCTGCTCACGGCTTCATTGTTCACTATGCAGCCCATGCTGCTGGGCTTCGCGCTCGCCGTGGTGCTGGGCGTCGCGCTCGCGCTGGCAGTGGCGTTCAGCCCAGCCGTGCGATCCGTGACCTATCCGCTGTTGGTATTCCTGCAGATCGCGCCGAAGATCGCCGTGCGCCCCTGTTCATCATCTGGTTCGGCTTCGGGCTTACCCCGAAGGTGTTGCTGGTGTTCCTGCTGTCGTTCTTTCCCGTCGTGGTGGCGGCGATCACGGCATTCCGGTCCATCGAACCGGAGATCATGGAGCTGGCGCTGTCCACCGGGGCTGGGCGGATCAGGACATTCCGCATGGTGCAACTGCCGCATGCGCTGCCGGCGTTGTTCGGCGGATTCAAGGTCGCCGCCGCCCTTTCCGCCACCGCGCCGCCTCGCGCCCACTCATCCCCTTGTATCTCTCAGTTGCCAGCTGGCGTTGCGCCGGTGAGGCTATCGGTGGACGGGAGCCCGCGTTCCCCTGGGGTCGTAGAGCCCGCGATTGAGCTTG
>Ga0181517_10004692_pt1 | contig 12325 bp, 9 predicted proteins | sample PEATcosm2014_Bin_31_FD_119748 | JGI IMG/M metagenome (GOLD analysis project Ga0181517, IMG submission 119748) | Peatland microbial communities from MTU Mesocosm Facility, Houghton, MI, USA - PEATcosm2014_Bin01_30_metaG | ecosystem: Environmental > Terrestrial > Soil > Wetlands > Peat | place... | reverse complement strand
CAATCGGATCCTCGTATGAACTGAACGTCGTGCCTGCGGCGTAGATGTCGGACCGCGAAGAGCCCCAGACGCTCTGAAGATCCATGACCGTCCCGCTGTCCATGGGCGACCATGTCGCCCCTTCGTAATGCAAAATCGTTCCCTTGGCGCCGACGACAAAGACCTCTTGTTCGTCGTCGTCGCCGGGCGAGGCGTCGTTGTTATCGTCGTCGTCCGGCGAGAGGTCGTCGTCTGCGGGCGTTGCATCGTCGTCAGCCGCCGGCGTGAGGTCGTCGTCGACGGGCGAGGCGTCGTCGTCGGCCGGCTGGCCGTGACCGCCGCTGCTGGTCGGCCCGCACGCGGTGCAGACAAAAAAGGCAAAGGACGCCAATACGGCCAATGCCGCCAAATATGCCTGTTTCATCGCAAAACCCCCGTCTCCGACGCCAGCGCTTATTCGCCAAAACCCATTCGCCGCACTGTTATCTCAGACAGGAAAGTGACTGTCTCGATTCCAAACCTGCTGCCACCCACAGCCAGCGCACCACATGCCGCGAAGAAAGTCAAGCAATATCTTTGGGCGTGCGTCAGAAAGACCGGGTTTTGGGAATTCGCGGGGGAAATGGAGAAGTCGCCCGGGACCATAGGGGCGAAATGCCTCGTCTTATCCGGCAAATATCCGTGCACGGTCGCGCGAGGCGGCCGGAAATCGTCGACCGATTAGACAAACCGGCGCGCGGGCGCGGGGGCGTGCTTGTCGGCGGACGCGACCCCTTCGCGGCCCGGAATACCTGACCGCGGCGGCGCCGAGTGGCGCGGACAATCGTTCTCCGCGCCCGCTTTCGTACGGCGCTCTCGCCGCGGCGATCCGCTCCGCGACGGCCGTTCGGCGAAGCGCGTTCGGCGACGCTGTTGGCGTTTTTCCAGTTCCCGCCTTCTGCCGTTCCCCGCCTCCTTCTTGACGCCCGCGGCCGGATCATCAATATGGCGGGACATGGCAAACGACTATCCCGCCGCTCGTCGGCGCCGCTGGTTCGTCGGCGCGGTTGCGTACCTCGTCGCGGCGCCGGCGTGCGCCTGGCTCGTTTGGCGCATCGCGGACATGCGCGCCAGCATCTTCGCCACGCAATTCGGCTTCGGGGCCGTCGTCGAATCGCTGCTGGCGGGCCGGGGCTTCGCCGGCCCGTGCCCGTTCGCCGGCTGCGACGTGATGTTCCACGCGCACCGGATGCCGCTGATTCCGCTGTTTCTGGCCGCCGTGGCCGTGTTTCGCGACAGCATGCTCGCCGCCTGCATCGCCAAGGCGCTCGTGTTCAGCGCGTTCTCGGTCGCGGCGTGGGCGGCGATTCGGCCGCTGGTCCGCCCGCGGGTTTTCTGGGCCGGCCTGGCGTTCGTGCTGCTGTTTCCGCAGATCGCCGGCCGGATGTTCGACGTGCACACGGAAGAGGGCTACCTGATTCACCTGCAGGCGTTGATCGCCGCGCTGTTGCTCGGACTCGCGGTGCGCGGGTCGCTGCCCCGCGGCGGCGGGGCGGCGCTGATCGCGCTCAACGTCGCCGTGTTCTTCACGAAGAGCGGCCAGATCGTCTACGCGGCGACCGTCTGCCTCGCGCTCTGGCGCCTGTCGCGCGAGCGGCGGCTGGCCGGCTTCGCCGCGGGCGCGCTCGCCGCCGCGTGCCTCGTGTGGGCAGGCGTCAACGCCGCGCGCACGGGCCGCTTCACGGTCGCGACCTCGTGGGACGCGTGGAATTTCTACAAGGGCAACAACGAGCGCACGCTGTCGCTCTACCCGAAGCTGCATCTCGATTTGCTCGACCGCGAGCCGTATCCGGGCGTCACCGGCGCCGACGAATGGACGGTCAGCGACCAGTTCATGCGCCTGGCGCGCCAATGGATTGTCGACCATCCGCGCGATGCCGCGCGGGCGCTGTCGCGAAAACTGGGCGTGGCGCTGGTCGCGGTGACGCAAAACGGCATGCTGTCGCCGGCGACTCCGCGTTTCCGCGGCCTACGGGCGATCGGCGTCATTTTCATGGTCATTTTTCGCGTCGCGTTTTGGACTCTCGTCGCCGTCTGGGCGCGCGAAGCGGGGCGCCGCCGGCGCCGGCAGCCGGTCGACCCGATCACGCTCCGGCTCGGCGTCGCGTTTCTGCTGCCGGCGATCGGCTTCCTGCTGCCCTACCTGGCGGGGTTTGTGTACGAACGTCACCTGACGCCGCTGGTCGTCCCAACGGTTTTCGCCGCGATGATTCTGTTCGGCCGGCGGGCGCACCAGGCGCAAGCGACGGGCGACCAATGACGATGTCGCTGCCCGCGCCGGGTCGCACATGAACTTCGCGGCCGGCAAGAACTGCTCAGCCGCCGTTTCGTTCGTCCTGATCGCGGCGGGTCTCGTCGCCGTGGGCGCCGCCGTCGCGAACTACGCCGCGATCGTCGCGGGCGCCGCCGGCGTGCCGGCGGCGATCATCCACGACTTGTCGTATCTGAACGCGGCGACGCTGGGCCGTCAGGCGTTGCGCCTCGCGTTCGCCGGCGGCCTGGCGCTGCTGTTCGTTTGGTCCGGGCGCGTGATCGCGCGGCCGTTCCTGCGCGAATCCTCCGACCGGCTGTTTGGCGCGCTGGCGGCCTTTGCGCTGGGCGGCGGAGCCGCCGCGTACGCGGTCGCGTGGCTGGCGCTGCTGGGTCTGGCCAACCGCGACGCCATTGGCGCGGCCCTGGCCGCGCTGGCGGTTCTGGGCGCGGGCGGCGGCTGGCGGCGGCGCGAAGTCGCGGGCCCGCTCGCGAGGCCGACGCCGTTCCGCGTCGGATTCGCGTTGCTGCTGGCCGCCGCGCTGCTCGCCCACCTGTTGCTGGCGCTGTCGCCGCCGATCGAGGTCGACGAGTTGACCTACCACCTGCTCGGGCCGAAGCGCTGGCTGCAGGCGGGCGGGTTCGTGGAGATTGCTTCGGTCTTCCACACGTATCTGCCGTCGCACGTCGAAATGCACTTTCTGACGGCGCTGGCGTTGTGCGACGATGTCGGCGCCAAGTTGACGCAGTCGGTCGTTTGGGCCATGACGGGCTTGGCGACGTACGGCCTTGCGCGGCGCTTCGGCGCGGGCCGCCGGCCGGCGGGTCTGGCGGCGCTGGCGTTTGTGACGATGCCGATCGTCGTCAAATGCGGCGCGGCGGCGTACGTCGATCTGTCGCTGACGTTCTACACGCTGCTGGCGGTCGACGCGGCGTTTCGGGCGGCCGAAGCGCGCCAACCGCGCCTCTTCTATCTCGCCGCGCTGCTTTCGGGCATGGCCCTGGGGACGAAATGGTTCGGCGTCAACGCCGTGGCGCTCGTTTTCGGCATCGGTCTGGCATCGTGGATCTTCGGCGAACACGCGCGGGCGAGGGCGATCGCCGCCCGCCTGCTCGTTGGCGGCCTGCTGGCGGGCGCGCCCGCGGCGCCGTATCTGATCCGCAACGCGGCGTGGACCGGCAATCCGTTTTATCCGTTCGCCGACGCGCTGTTCGGCTCGCGCGCGTGGACGAAGGGCGCGTGGCTTTCGTTCTACGCGCTGCAGGGCGGCCATTGGCTGCCGGCGGGTCTGCGGGATTTTTTCTTTCCGTGGCTCGGCGTCGCGCCATTGCTGACGCTGCCGCCAGCGTTGTGGGCGGCGAGTCGGGATCGGCGCGCGGCGGCGCTGCTGGCCGTGTTCGGGATGTTTTGCGTCCTGCTGCTCGTGCAAAGCCCGCAGGAACGGTTCTTCTTTGCGGCGTTCGGCGCACTGGCCGCCGCCGCCGCGGCGGGCGTCGAGCGCTCGCCGAGCGCGCCGGTTCGCGCCTTTTTCCTGGCGGCCTTGGCGCTGACCGTCGCGCTCAATTCGTGGCTGACGATCGTCACGAACCGCGACCGCTTGCCGCCGGTCGTCAACGAGGACCTGCGCGAGCAGTTTCTGACGCGAAAACTGCCGCCGTACGAAATGGCGGCGTGGATCAATGGGCGCTACGGTCCGGACGACGTTTACGTGCTGTTCGGGCCGGTCGAATTTTATTACTACAACGCGCCGTTCATCAGCGGCTCGACGCAAATGCGGCGGGTCATCGATTACGCCCAAATCGATTCGGCGGAAGATTTCGTGCGGCGTCTCCGCGAACTCCAGGCGACCCATGTCGTGCTGTCGGCAGGTTACAAAGCCGCCGCAGCGTTCGACCAACGATTGAAGAAACAGCTTGACCTGCCGCCCGACGCGTGGACCTTCGACGGCCACTATTACCGCTGCGTGCAGGCGCTGCTTCGCAGCCCCTACTTGCGCCTCGAGCGCACGAGTCCGGACGGACAGACGTTGTTGGCGAGAATCGTCGACGCGCCGCCGTAACGCGCGCGTCGGCGACGACTCAAAAAAAAAGCCCCTCCCCGCAAGGGGAGGGGCGCATGAGAACTGCAATGTTGCCGCCTACGCCGGCGTGAAATATTTGATGTCGAGCAGCGAACCTTTTCGCTCGTCCGCGAACACGGCCTTAACCTTCATGCCGACCTTCACGTTGGCCGGATCGACGCCGGCCACGACGTGCGTCAACGGCGTGTCGGCGCCGCCGAGCTTGATCAGCGCCAACGCGTACGGCGGCGGCAGCGGCAGGTATTTTTCCTGGTAATTGATGACGGTGACGCCCGTCACCTCGCCGACGTCGCTCAACTCGACCCACGCGTCGGCCAGATTCGCGAAGCAGCGCTCGCACGTCTGGCGCGGCGGCACGAACACTTTGTTGCACGTGGGGCAACGCTGGCCGAGAATCTTTTTGCGGTCGCGCAGCGACGTGAGAAAGTGACTTCCCACCGTGCCGGCGAAGTATTGATAGGGCAGCGCGAGCTGTCCGTCGACAACCCATCGGTCTTTGTTCTGTTCTTCCATTTTTGCCTCCTCGCCGGCTCAGATGATTTCGAAGTATTTGATGTCGTGCATCGAACCGGTGCGAACTTCGTTGAACACGGCCCGCACCCGCATGCCGCGTTTGATCTTTTTCGGATCGGTTTCGTTCAGCAAATGCCACAGCGTGTCTTCGCCTTTCACGCCGTCCAGCAGCACGTTGGTCGTCGTGTACGGCGCTTTGCGGGCCTTGCCCGTGAGCGGGTCGGGACTCGCGTAGTACACCAGGTCGAAACTCTGGATGACGCCCTCGGGCCCGACCTCGACAAAGTCGGTCACGGGCACGCGGCAGATTGCGCAAACTTCGCGCGCCGGCAACTGGAACCGGCCGCATTTGGGGCAGACGTTGGCCATGATGCGCTTGTTGTCGCGCAACTCGCGCAGGAAACGGCCCATGATCGGACCGGTGGCGAAGCGCTGCGGAATGGACAAAATCTGCGGCAAGGTGATCAATTCTTGTTTGGCGTCGGTCATGATTGCGCCTCCTCGGAAACGGGCGGGTTTTTCGCGAGCAGCACGAGCACGGTCCACAGCGTGCCGCCGAAGCCGGACGCGAGGGCGAGGTCGAAGTCGCGCTTCACCTGCCGTTCGCCGGCCAGGCCGCGGATTTGCAGCGCGGCCTCGGCGACGCGGACCATCGCCGTCGCGCCGATCGGGTTGCTGGCGACGACGCCGCCGGACGGATTGATCGGGAACGAGCCGTCGATGCCGATGTCGCCGTTTTCGACCATCTTGAGGTGCTCATCGCCGCTCAGCAGCAGGAATTCGCGCGTCCAATCCAGGCCCCACCAGCTCGACGGATCGTACATCTCGAAAACGCCGATCTGCTTGCGCGGGTCGGTGATGCCGTTGCGGCCGAAGAGCTTGGTCGCCGCGTAGCGCATCGTGCTGACTTCGGTGTGGTTGCCGAAGAGGTTGAACGTTTCTTCGCGATGCACGGTGACGTGGTCTTGAATCCACGCCGCTTTTTTGCCGAGCTTTTTCACCACGTGCTCGGCCGCGAAAATCATCGCGCAGGCGCCGTCGCTCTGCGAGCACATGTGGACGATCGTCAGGTCGCCGACGAGCGGCGGGGTGTTGGCAATCATCGCGGGGATCATCTCGTCGGTGAAGCCGAAGCGCCGGTGCGCGTACGGGTTCTTCATCGCGTGCTTGTCCATGATGACGCGGTGCTTCATCGCCGCCTTCTTCGCGCGTTCCTCGCCGAATTCCTCGATCATCGCGTCGGCGGTCATGCCCGTGAGCGCGCCGGTTTGGATTTCGCGGCCCCACAGCGGATCGGCCATATTGGTGATGCCGCCGGTCGTGTGGCCTTCTTGCAGCTTCTCGAAGCCGATGGCGAGCACAATGTCGTGCAGGCCGCTGGCGACCAGCGCATCGGCGGCGCAAACGAGCGTCGCGCCGGTGGTGCCGCCGGTGGTCACGCGGATGCCCGGCTTGCCGTATGCGCCGTCGCCGATGACGTGCCACATATCGGGTTGATGGATCATTTCGAAAAGTTCCATGTTGCCGTGGACGACGCAGTCGACGTCGGCCATGGTCATGCCGGCGTCCGCGAGAGCCGCGGTGACCGCTTCATGGATCAACTCGGGTTGGTTGACGTCTTCGCGGTGGCTGGAATGCACCGTTTGCCCGACGCCGATAATGCCTACGTTTCGATGTTTCATGGTCAGCGTCCTCCCTCGTTCGCGAGCGCCACGACGGTGTGGTGCTGTCCCGCGGGGCCGGTGCTGCCGTGCGCGACGGCCCGTTTGGCGCCGCGGACTTGCCGCGCGCCGGCTTCGCCGCGCAGTTGCAGGGCCGCTTCGATGACGCGCGTCAGGCCGCCGAGAATCATCGGTGCGCCCGCGAGCGTGCCGCCGGCGAGGTTGACGTTTTTCTTGTCCGGGCCGCCCGCGGCGAGCCATTTGGCGCCTTCGCCGGCGCCGCACAGGCCGAGGCCCTCGGCCCACAACGGCATTTGGTAGGCGTACATATCGCTGAGTTCATACACGTCCGCGCCGTCGCCGCCGGCCATCGCGTAGGCGCGTTTGGCGGCGTTCTTCAGCGCGAAGTTGCTGGTCAGATCGCGGTCGCCAAGGAAGAAGCTGTCGTAGCAGCAGCCGACGCCCGTAATCCACACCGGCTTGTCGGTCAGCTTTTTGGCGCGCTCTTCCGAGGCGACGATCATGCCGACCGCCGCATCGGTGACCGGGTACATCATCAATTCGCGAATCGGGTCGGCGAGCATCGGCGAGGCGAGCACGTCGGCCGCCGTCACCGCCGGCAGATCCTTGATCTGCGGATTTTTGGCGGCGTTTTTCCGCGCGCGCACGACCACGTCGGCCAGTTGCTCGGCCTTCAGGCCCGTTTTCGCGTGGTAGGCCTGCGCCTGCAGACCCGCCGCGCCGACGTAATCGAGCCCAACCGGCCGCGTGAAGAACGGATCGAACGCCAGGTGCGTCACGAGCCGCCGGCTGCCCGGTTGGCTCTCCTTGCAGTGCCCCACGATCAGCACCAAATCCGTGTGCCCCGACAGGATCAACGACAGCGCGTAATAAACCGCCATCGCGCCGTCCTGCGACACCTTTTCCTCGGCGCGGAAATGCGCGCCCACGGCGTCGGTCACCGCCGCATCGGAAATGGTCCGGCCGTCGAACAGATCGTCGGACACGGTGACGATTTGGCCGATGCCCGTGTCCTCGGCGTAGTCCAGGCCGGTGGACTTGAGCAATTGCTCGACCACCTCCCACACCATGCCCTGGTGTCGAATGTACCATTTGTCGCGCTCGTAGCTGGTTTGCGCTACGGCGCAAATCGCCGCTCGTTTGGTCATCGCTTTACCTCCGGTTGCTAATGGCGAAAAACAAACACGCCTTATTTCGTCTGCGATCGCTCGGGCACGCCCTCGACCGCCCATTTCTTCAACACTTTTTTCAAAATCTTGCCGACCGGGTTGCGCGGAAAATCGCGGTCGAGAAACTCGAAATAGCGCGGGATCTTGAAATCGGCGAGCCGCTGGGCAAGAAACGCGCGCAGTTCGTCCGCCGTCGCCGATTGGCCTTCCTTCAAGATCACGAACGCTTTGACTTCTTCGCCCAAGTCCTTGTCGGGCACGCCGACGCACGCGGCTTCGCTGACCGTCGGGTGGAAGGCGAGGGCGTTGTCGATCTCCTTCGGGTAGATGTTTTCGCCGCCGCGAATGACCATCTCCTTGATGCGATCGACGATGAAGATGTAGCCGTCCGCGTCGCGATAGCCGACGTCGCCGGTATGCAGAAATCCCGCCGCGTCGATCGTGGCCGCCGTTTCTTTGGGCCGGTTGTAATAGCCGAGCATCACGGCGTCGCCGCGAATGACGATCTCGCCCGGCTGGCCGGTCGGCAATTCGCGGTTGTCTTCATCGACGATCTTGATTTCCTGGCCGTTGATCGGCAGGCCGATCGACCCGACCTTGCGCACGCCGACGCGCGGATTGACCGTCGAGACGCAGGTGACTTCGGTCAGGCCGTAGCCTTCGATGATCGGAATCTTGAAGACGCGCTCGAATTCGTTGAAGGTCTCGACCGGCATCGGCGCCGCCCCGCAAATGCCGAACATTAGCGAACTCGTATCGTAGCTCGCGCGGCCGGGGTCTTTGAGCAGGATATGATAAACCGCCGGCACGGCCGAGAAGAAATTGACCTTGTATTTTTCCACCGCCGGCCAAAATTCCTGCGCGGAGAATTTCTTGCGCAACACGATGGCATGGCCTTTGAACAGGCTCGAATAGCTGGTGAGCATCGCGTTGACGTGAAACAGCGGCAAGAAAACCATGATGCGGCAGAATTCCGGCAGCCCGAGCAGATCTTGGAAACCCTCGATGTCGGCGACGACGTTCTTGTGCGACAGCAGCACGCCCTTCGGTTCGCCGGTTGTGCCCGAGGTGTAAAAAATGAAGCTCGGTTCGTTGTCGCCGACTTGGGCCGCCTGCGCGTCCACGGCGTCGTCCAGCAGCGATTCGAACGACACGTGGCCCGGCCGCGACGCGCCGCCGATTTCGATCACGCGTTTCAGGTGCGGGCAGTCGGCGCGGATCGCGTCGAGAATTCCCAGATATTGCGTCCCGACAATGAGCGTCTCGCCGCGGGAATCGTTGAGCAAAAAGCGCACTTCCTCGGCTTTCCACCAGCCGTTGATCGGCCCGGCGATCGCGCCGAGAAACTGAATGGCGAAATAGCTGAGCAGCGTTTCCGGCGAGTTCTCGACGAGCACGTGCACGAAATCGCCCTTTTTCACGCCGAGCCGCTGCAGGCCGGCCGCCAGTTGGCGAGCGCGCCGGGCGAATTCGCCGTAGGTGTACGTTTCATCGAAAAAGAAAAGGAACGGATGGTCGGCGTACGCGGCGGTTTTCTCGCGGAAATAATCCACCAGGTTCATGCGGACCCACCTTTCGGCCGCGGCGCGCCGGAGAGGTACATTTCATCGATGAGCCCGCGGAATTTTTCTTGCACCACTTTGCGTTTGACTTTCAGCGTCGGCGTCAGTTCGCCGGTTTCCTGGCTGAGATCGTGATCGAGCAGCCGGAAATCCTTGATCGTTTCGAAGCTCGCCAATTGACTGTTGATCGCCTCGACGCGCTCGCGAATCAGCGCCACCAGCGGCGCGCAGTCGGCCACGGCCGCGCGCTCGGGCAGGGCGAAGCCGCGCTCGGCGGCGAGCGGGCGGATGGCGTCGAGCGCCGGCGAAATGAGCGCCGTGAGGTAGTTGCGCCGGTCGCCGACGACCACCGCCTGGGCGATGTACGGGTCGGCGATCATCATATTTTCGGTTTTTTGCGGCGCGACGTTCTTGCCGCCGGAGGTGACGATCAAATCTTTCTTCCGATCGGTGATGCGCAGCATGCCGTCGGCGTCGAATTCGCCGATGTCGCCGCTGTGCAGCCAGCCGTCTTGCAGCGCCTCGGCGGTGGCGTCGGGCATACGGTAGTAGCCGGCGAAGACCGAGCGGCCGCGCATCAGGATTTCGCCGTCCGGCGCGATCTTGATTTCGACGCCCGGCAGCGGCGTGCCGACCGTGCCGAAACGGTGTTTTTCGGGTGTGTTCAACGAGGCGGGCGCCGTGCATTCCGTCATGCCGTAGCCTTCGAGCGTCAGCACGTTGAGGGCGAAAAAGAATTCGGCGATTTCCCGGCTCATCGGCGCGCCGGCGACGGCCAGCAGCCGCACGCGCCCGCCGAAGCGGGCGGCGATTTTGTCGTAGACAAGCGCACGCGCGAGCCGATGCTGCACCGGCAAGCCGGGCGGCATCGTCCGGTTTTCCAGGCGGAAGGGCGCGGTGCGCCGGCCGAGGTCGAGCGCCCAGGCGAACAGGCGTTTGGCGGCCGGCGACGCGGACGCGATCTTCGCCTGAATCGCCGCGTAGACTTTCTCGAGCACCCGCGGCACGGTCGCGAAGATCGTCGGCCGCACCTCCAGCAAATTGGCCGGCATTTTGTCGAGGCTTTCGGCGAAGTTGATTTCGAGGCCGGCCCGCATCGACGGGTAAAAGCCGCCGACGCGTTCGTAGACGTGGCTGAGCGGCAGATAACTGAGCACCACGTCGCCCGGCCCGATTTTCATTACGTTAAGCACGGCGGCGGTGACGAAGAGCACGTTGTCGTGCGTGAGCATTGCGCCCTTCGGCTGGCCCGTCGTGCCCGAGGTGTAGACGAACATCGCCAGATCGCTCGGCGCGATCGCCTGCCAGCGCTCATCGACCGCGCGATCGTCGATATCGGCGCCGAATTCGCGAAAGCGCTCGTAATTCATGACCAGCGAATGGCGGCTGCCGCCTTCGAGCAGCAGGATTTTTTCCAGCTTGGGCGTGGCCGCAAGGTTCTCCAGCAGCTTGGCCAACTGCGCTTCGTTTTCGACGACGGCGAATCGCGCCTCGCTGTTGTTGACGATGTAGCGCGCCTCGACCGCGGTCACCGACGGGTAGATCGGGGCCATCACGCCGCCGGCCATCTGCACCGCCAGATCGAAATGGACCCATTCGGGCCGGTTCGCCGACGCGATCGTCACGGTTTCGCGCGGCTGGAGGCCCAGTTTGACAAGCCCGCGCGCCAACCGCCGGACCTCGCGCTCCCAGTCGTTCCACGACAGGCCGACCCACGCGCCGCCGCGTTTCCACCGCAACGCCCCCGCGTCGCCGCGCTCGCGGACCTTCTGCAGAAACATCTCGACGACGTTTTTCGGTTCGTTCATGGCGCGCCCCCCAAGTCCGCCGGCCGCTCGGCCCGGCGTTCGCCTACGTCCAGCGCGACAAACAATCCTGCGCGATCACGATGCGTTGAATCTCGTTGGCGCCTTCGCCGATCTCGCCCAGCTTCGCCTCGCGGTAGAGCCGCTCGACCGCGAATTCGTTCATGTAGCCGTAGCCGCCGTGAATTTGGACGGCCCAGCCGCTGATCTTGGTCGCCGCTTCGCTCGCGAAGATCTTGGCGCAGCGGCCGACGACGTCCGCCTCTGCATCGCCGATGTCCAGCAGCCACGCCGCGCGGGCGGTCAACAGCCGGCCCGCATCCAGCATCATTTTCATATCGGCGATCTTGAAACTGATTTCCTGATATTTGATGATCTTGTGGCCGAACGTCTTGCGCTGGTTCGCGTACTTGACCGACTCGTCGAAGCACGCTTGCGCGACCCCCATCGCGCCGGCCGCCATGCCCACGCGGCCGCCCTGCAACGTGCGAAGCGCCTGCCCGAAGCCGTGGCCGGCCTCGCCGACCAGCGCCTCGCGCGGCAACGCGCAATCTTCGAAAATCAGCTCGCCGGTCGGCGAACCGTGATAGCCCATTTTTTCCAGCGGCGCCCCGGTGGAAAATCCCTTTGTGCCGCGCTCGACGAGGAAGAGGCCCATGCCGGCCTCTTTGCCGTCTTTCTCGATCTTCGCCAGGACGACCGCGAAATCGCAGATCGGCCCGTTGGTGATGAACATTTTGGTCCCGTTGAGCACCCAGCCGTCGGCGGTTTCGCGGGCCCGCGTGCGCAGCGACGCCAGGTCCGAACCGCAATCGGGCTCGGTCAGGCCGAGCGCGCCGATGGCGCGGCCGGCGGCCAATTCCGGCAGCCAGCGCTTCTTTTGCGCTTCGCTGCCAAAACGGAGAATCGGGCCGCCGCCGAGGCCGACCGAAGCGCCCGCCGACAGGAAGGTCGAGGGGCAGGCGCGCGACAATTCTTCGTTGAAGACGACCGCTTCGACGAGCGGCCGCTCGCCGCCGCCGTACGCCGCCGGATACGACATTCCCAAATAGCCGAACTCGCCCAGCCGCACGAGATTGGCGCGCAGGCGCGCCTCGGACGCGGGGCCGCCGCGGTCCATTTCTTTGGCGTGCGGCGCGATTTGCTCGCGGCAAAGTTTGGCGAAGGTTTTGAACGCGGCCTGTTGTTCAGTGTTGTATTCGTAATTCATTATTTGTCTCCCGGAAGGGTGCGGGCAATGATCAT
>Ga0181517_10004690_pt1 | contig 12334 bp, 6 predicted proteins | sample PEATcosm2014_Bin_31_FD_119748 | JGI IMG/M metagenome (GOLD analysis project Ga0181517, IMG submission 119748) | Peatland microbial communities from MTU Mesocosm Facility, Houghton, MI, USA - PEATcosm2014_Bin01_30_metaG | ecosystem: Environmental > Terrestrial > Soil > Wetlands > Peat | place... | reverse complement strand
CAGCCACTCCATGCAGGCGGGTCCCATCCAGCGCGCGAGCCGCCGCCATGGCCGCCTCATCCGTCGCCATGGTTACCCAGGCATGACCAAGGCTAACGCCCGCTTTGTCGGATGCCGCCAGCTTCACGTCCATGACAAATCCATACGGCTCAAACAGCTCCTGCAAGGTGCTGGCCGCCACATCTCGGGCAAGGTTTCCGACATATAATCTGTTTTGCATTCGAGGCTGTTCAAATCCGGACTATTGCGGTTTCCGCAATTAGCAGGCGCTCGGTCCGCCCCAGACCGCCAATGGAAACCCTCATTCGAAGATTTGCAAGGTCGCGAAGGCGCAAAATTCGCGAGATGACACCTCAGAGTAGTCTGCCGCCTGGGGATTACAAGCCGCAATTTAGCCCAAGATATGCCTTGCGCTTGGCTGCGAGAATGCGACAATGTTAGCAGTATAAGTTGTCATTTACACAATCGTCTTCGGTCGCTTGTCGCATGAGAAACCTCAAACCTGTGGGGTGTCATTGAGCCGCCCCTTCCCCGCTCGCTCCTTTCGTCCCCGCGAACCACTCCATCGCCGCAATGGAAAGATCCGCGCGCGTGAAGTCCGCGTTATTGACGACACCAAACAGCAACTGGGCGTGATGTCGCTGAATGACGCGCTGCGTCTGGCCCAAAGCAAAGATTTGGACCTGGTCGAGGCCGTGCCCCATGCGACCCCGCCGGTGTGCCGGATCGTGAACTACGGCAAATTCCTCTACGAGCAGTCAAAAAAGGAGTCCCACGTCCGCCCTACCGGGGGCCAAATGAAGGAGATTCAGATTTCTGCCGTGATTGATCCCCACGACCTGGCCACCAAGCGCAACCACGCCATCAGGTTTCTCTGCGAGGATATGAAAGTGCGGATCAAGCTGCGCTTCCGCGGCCGCCAAAAGGCACACAAAGAAATCGGCTTCCAGGTCGTAAACCAGTTCATCAAGGAGGTCGCCGCTTTTGGCCAGGCGGATTCACCCCCCAAACTGCTGGGGGACCGCGACCTCAACGCGGTCATCAGCCCCTTGCCCCGCAACAAACGAGCCAAGAATCCGAACGAGTCGGCAACTCCGAGCGATTCGACAACTCCGAGCCTGCCCCCCTCTTCGGCCGCACCCGAACCCACGGCGGAGCCGCCGCCTCCAACCTCCTCGGCGGAGGACCAAAGCGGGGTTTGATCGGAGCCTGGTCGGATATTCCCGGCGCCGCTCGGCCAACGGCAGTTTGAATCGCCGCTAGTATTCAGGGCGAGCATCCGGCTGGGCGTCAGATTTCTCTTCGGCCACGAAGGCGGAGACTCGGCGGGCACCCTCGGCCACTTCTTCCCGGGTCATCTCGAACGTCACAAACTCGCAGGCCTGCTCTGCCTGGCGGTACCCCTGAGCCGCCGAGAGCCGCACCCACTTCAAGGCTTCAATCCGCGTCTCGGGGGCCGTTCCCGTCGCCGTGTTTCGGCAGGCGAGATGCTGGCGTATCCCCAGCCGGTACTGGGCTCCGGCATCTCCCAACACGGCCGCGCGCGTCAGCCACATCAGCGATTTCGCCTCGTCCCGGTCCACCCCCTGTCCCTGTGCATACATGGCCGAGAGATTGAACTGAGCCAGCACATGATTCTGCGCGGCGGCTTTGCCATACCATTGCGCTGCTCGCGCATAGTCCTGCTGGCCATTCCCGCTGGCAAGTTTCAGCCCGAGTTGAAACTGAGCCTCGGCTTCCGCCGGACGGGTCTGGTTGTCGGCGGCCGGGTCAGCGAGGGGCTTGCGGTGGCTCAGCCACTCACGAAGGGAAGAGAGAGACATAGACCCTATATTAACCGCTCTAAACGCTTTTACAACGCATATTTAATCAGGGAGGCTTGTTCCCTGTCACGCCGCCAAGGCGCGGCTGGCGATGGACTCGAGCACGCGCAAGGGGGCCTTTTCGGGCTTCAGCATCGCCGACACCGGCACAATCAGCGTCTGCTCCACCGCGTAACGTCCGGACAAAACCGCGTGCGGCACGGAATCCGTGAAGCAAATCCAAGTGGACCCAGGCGGGAATTCGAGCCTGATTTTCCGGCAGGCTCGTTGGAAACCGGAGTTCTCCTTGAGGTAATCATGGAAGCGGAGCATGAAACGATCGTAGGCTGTCTGCCCCTTGGGCTTCAGGCCCAGAGCCCCGCCCAGCCGGTGCCAGACTGCGGGCCAGCCGCCGTTTCCTTGCCGGGCGACGTCCGTCAACCCGGCCGGCTCAGCGTAGGCACGAGCCAGCTTGGGAAACGCATCCGTCGTTTGCCACAGGCGCGGCTCGGCCGGGTTGATGTTGGAAAAGCAGCGCAGAATCCGTCCGCCCCGCGTTGGCCGGCTGGGGAAGGCATCCACATGCAACAGGTCGTTGCGCTTGCGCAGGGGCAGCGCGCGATCCTGTTCCGCCTCGGGCCGCAGGCTCGCATAATCGAGCGACCAATGCGCGGCATAGGGCTCCAACAGGCGCGAAAGAAACAAAGTCACCCGCTCCGAGTAGCGGCGCATCACCTCCTGCATGCGCCGGCCCGCGGAGGCATCCGCTGGCGCAAAACCCCGCAGCAGATCCTGCCTCGGTCGATAGGAGATGTTTTTGTGGAAGCGCGAATCGCCCCAATTCTGCGACATCAGGAAGGTCCGGTCCTCCTGGGAGAAATCGAAAGGGAACCTCTCGAAAAAGAGGATGCGGTTGTCTTCCAGTTGCTCGCAGCACCAGCGCGACCGCGCCTGGGCCTGGCCGGGGGACTCCCAGCCTTCGCCAGCCTGAAAGTCCCGCACCGGCGCCAAACAAGTCTCCGCGGCTTCAAGTTCTTGCATACCATCACTTTTGGGAACAGCACATGGAACGAGCGAGAAACTACTACCGGCGCCCCCATTGGTGAATATGGGGTAATCAACCTATTGCGCGGGATGGCAGGCAGAATCGCACGGTGGTCCCGCATCCGTTCTGGCTGGTGATTTCAAAGCGGCCGCCCAGCTTTTCGATGCGCGTCTTCATATTCGCGATGCCATCCATGCCTTCAGTGGGGCTTTTTTCCGGCAACCCCCGTCCATTGTCGGCGATGGCCAGCCACAGCTCACCCTGCTGGACCTGAAGGCTGAAACGAACCTCAGTCGCGCCCGAGTGACGCACCACGTTGGCCAGGGCCTCCTTGAAGGCCAGGAACAACTGATGCCGCAACCGGGCGTCGATGGCGTATTGGACCGGGCTGGAAGGCCCCTCAAACTGCCAACGGATCCTGGCCAATCCCAGGAAGCGATCGGCATAGAAGCTGAAGTACCGCACTATCGAGACGACCGAATCATGAAGCGGATTCATGGCCCAGACGATTTCCTCCAGGGCGGCCACCACCTGGCGCGACTTCTCGGCCGCCTGTTCAAGGTAGCGGACGCGCTCCGCTTCAGAGCCGGCCATCGACTTGGCGCGGGCGGCCAACATGCCTATTTCGGTGATGTCGGAACCGAGTTCATCATGCAGGTCCCGAGCGATGCGGGCCCGTTCCTGCTCCATCGCCCCCTGGTGCTCCACGCGCTGGCGCTCCTGGATCTGAGCTCCAAGCTCAGCCGTGCGCTGCTCGACCTGTCGATGGAGCTGAGTAATCCAGAGCGCCAGAATCGCCAGGGCGCACCCCAGGATGCCGACGATCACCAGCAGCTTGCGCAACGTCCACCAGGGAGGCAAGGCCAGCACTTTGATGTCCGCCGGCGAGTTTAGCAACAGGTCCAGCGGGACCACGTCTTCGCCCAGAGCCACGTAGCCGCCTTGCGCGCGATAGACGCCGGTCAGCTCGAGGCGGCTCCCGAGCCGAAGCGGGCGCTCGGACGCCTCGCCTGTATTAAGGCGGGCCAAAAACCTCGAGGCCCCTGCCTGGATCTCCAACACCTGGCCTGCCGCGGTCCGCCGCAACCCAGCCAACATTCCCTCCACCCGCACCAGGGTCGAATCGTAGACCAGGTTGTTTAAATCGGCCGCCGGAACCGGCGTTGGCTCCGGCAGCGCGGCGCGGCCGACCTTTCTGGCCACCGCCGCGCGCAGCACCGGCGCGGCCCCGCTCAACTCCGGAAAGCCGACCACCTCCACTCGATCTCCGGGCTCCAGCGCCAAAGGCTCCTTGGCCAGGAAGCGCAGGCCGTTGGCGCCGTCCATCAAGAAGTAATCCGTGCCGCGCACATGGACGACCTGGCCCGCTACCTTCACCCGGTGCGCGTTGTCCATCGACGGATCGAAATGTTTCAAGGACGCGGCGGTTCGCGTCGGCAGCGAGAACAAATCATTCGGCGCAGGCTGATCGACGCTCACTTCGGCGGTGTACATGCGGAACTGGCCCACCTTCAGTTGAAGCGTGCCCGGCTGCCAATCCGCCAACAGGCACCCTCGCAGCCGAACCACCGCGTTTTCGTATTGCTCGGGCGGCCCCGGACTGACCCCGCTCCTTAACAGATCCAGTTTCAGCACCCCGCCACCGATGCGCAAGCTCAGGCGAGACCAGCCGTTGGAGCGGTTGACCGAACTTTCGACCAGGCCGACAATTTCCACCCATTGAGAGTCCAGGCTCGCATTCAGAAACTGATTCCAGGCGGGGTGAAGCGGTTCCGGCGGGCTTCCCGCTCCCAAGTGCCTTACCCGCTGAGCTTTTGCCTGGCCCTTTTGAGCCACCCCTTCGATCTCGAGGAATTCCCACATTTGAGGCAGGCCCGACGGCGGCGCTGACGCGTCGACAAGCGTCACGCCACTGATGCCGTCCTGGATAACGAAAGCCCTTTGATCGTCCTGGACGCAGGTGACCACCCCTCGAATCCTGAACGCGTACTCCGGCTGTGCCGCCCGCGGCTGCAACCGGCGGACCTGGTCGGCCGTTGTTAATGCCGCCGGGCCAAGCGGGTGGGTGCCGGGCGGATGATCCGCGGGAGCTTCTATCACCTCGATCTCTCTGCCGCTCGGAACCAAAAGAATAGCGGCGGTCCGCTGTCCGCCTGCGGCAAACGCCGGCTCATAGAACCCCGTGGCTCGAACCCAGCGATCCGTCAGGCGGCTCGTGGAATCCGGCGTTGGCTCCCCCAGCTCCACTCGAACGCGACCGCCTCCCTGGGCCAACTCCATCTCGAAGCCGTTTCGATCCTCGCGCAACTGCGTGACGCGGCCCTCCGCCGCCATCCAACCACCTTCCGGTCGCGGCCCCGGCGGGCTTGAGCGGATAGGCGCAGGGGTCGGAAACCCGGCTTCGCCCGTTATGGCCAAGCCAATGGTCGGCTCGCCCACGAAGAGCCGGCTGCCGGCGGCGGACTTGAGATTGAACGTGTACAGACCCTCGCGTGGCACTTCAAGCCAGCCCATGAACTGCACGGCCACGTTCCTGTCCCGTGTGCGGCTTCCCTTGAGATTAAGATTGCTCAGATTGCCTGATTTCACTGGCGTCAGCGTCGTGAAATCCGGCAGGCTTTCCCAATCCCCTTCATAGCACCGGTAGGACAACCCGTTGACCTGACGTCCGGGGCGACCGGCATCATCGCCCGTATCCCGGAACAGCACGCCATCGGGTATCTTTTGGCGAGGCAGGTCTGGCCCTTCATAGCTTACCTCCAAGCCGGGCTTCCCGGCGCCGTTGAACCACTCGACTCGAAAGGGGTGCCGGCCCCGCTTCAAATAGACCGTCCCGGATTTCTCCAGCGTCCGGTGAGTCCCATCATTGTCAACAACCGCTCCCTGCGTTCCGATTCTGAAGCCCGCTCCGCGCCGAACAATTGTCGCCGGTCCTTCGAGGCGCACCCGCTGGCCGGCGCGGATGGACTGGCCTTTCAAATCCAATTGCAGTTCCACCGCTCCCGTCGCATCGCTTAACACCAGCCTGTTGTGCAGCGGATTTGCCCACCAGACGGCTCCCTCCAAACCAATCCAATAATTAGTGGCGGAGTCCTGCTCGTCCACTTGGCCGAGTTGCGCCACGTTGGTAATAGCGGGCGGCGGACCTGGAATCGAATCCTGGCCCGCAACGCGGGCGGGGCCTGCGCTCAACACCAGCAGGACCACGAATGCGGCCAGGCGGCCCCAGACCTGATACCGAGTTTCGCGCATGAATTGCAGCATAGCCGAAATGGCCCGCTCCTTGCACCAAACTTCGGATGCCACGTGTGGTGATCCGCACGGATATGAGTAAAAGAAGGGGTGGGAATTCGACATTCCCACCCCCACGAACTCAACCTCATGCGAAGGCGTGCTTCAGAGAGCGGGCGGCGGCGGCAGTATCGGCCCCACCTGGATGCGATAGAAGAGCATCGGCAGCGGCCCCGAGACCGTGTCCGTCCACTGGAACGGCATGGCTGCCGGCGTATTCGTCGCAATCGATGTCCAATCGACCAGATTGGTCGAGGTTTGGATGATGTAATCGGGACCGATCTGCCCACTGAGTGTCAAAACAAACTGGCCCGCGCTCCACATCGGCGAACTGACCGCCGGTTGCGTCAGCGGGTTAACGATGACGTTGAAGCTCTGCGTGGCGCTCAGGACGGGAGTGCCGTTATCGGTGACCATGATGGTGATGGGGTAGGTGGCGCCGCCCTGGCTGGCTGCGGGCCGCCAACTAAAGACGCCCGTCTGCGGATCGATGGTCGCGTTGGCCGGTCCGCTCGCCAGGCTGAAACTCAACGTCTGCGTCGGCACGTCCGGGTCACTGGCGACCGGCGTGACAGTCACCGTCACGCCGACGTTGACCGTCTGGTCGGCGATGGGTGCGAGGGTCGGAGCGGTGTTGCCAACGGTCACGACAGCGCCCAGGCTGGTGACAACGCCGGCGGCGTTGGAGGCCACAACCGAGTAGGTTGCGGCGTCACCCGCGTAGGCGGCGCCAATCGAGAGGGTCGGACCGGTCTGGCCGGCAAGCGGGTTGCCATCCTTAAGCCATTGATAGGCCGGGCTGGGAATGCCGGTGGCAAAGGCGGTGAGGCTCAGTTCCGCGCCCCCGCCGATGCTCTGGCTGACGGGATTGGTGAGGAAGTCTGGCGCGATCTCGGGAGTCCACCCTGAGAACCAGGTGACGATATTGGTGGCCGCCAACAAGCGCGGATCGTTATTCGTTACCCCGATCGTCTGGACATTGGTAAACGAGACCGGCGTCATGCCCGTAGGATCCGTGTTGCTGAACTGCCAGAAGACGTAGGAGTTCGAGAGCGCCGTCGACGGGGCAATGTAGCCGCCGTCAAAAGTGCAGAACGCCCATGAATCCAGGCCGCCCGAAGTGCCGTTGGAATCCGCCAGGGTGATGCTGGTCAGGCCCGCATCGGACTCGATCGTGCAGTGGACAAAGGAGAAGCCGTAGGCTGAATAGTTTGTGCCGTTCGGATTCACCCACGGAGTGGCGGCGCTATAAGAGCTGCCGGTTTGCGTCCGCGCCGCCGTCAGGTTATAGGAGCTGGAGTAGATGTTCGTCAGCGTGTGCAACACGCAGGTGTCGAAGTAGCCGACCCCCACGCCCCAAACGTAATCGTAGTTGCCCTCGATTCTGCAATTGTAGAAGTAACCCTGAGAGGCGCTCCCATTTATCAGAATGGTGTCCTGCCGGCTCACGATGTCGCAATTATAGACAACGCAGCGGATGCCGGAGTTATAGATCAGGAGCGTTTCCGCCTGCGAACCGCCTTGCGGCGTGCTGTTGGTCAGCGTCAGGTTCTCGATCCGAATATCGCTGCCGTTGACTTTGAACGCCATGCGGGCGGCTGTGGTGGGGTTGAGGTTGTTATCGTTGTCGTAGCCCACCACGGTTCCATAGCGGCTCTGTCCGCTGAAGGTGATGTTGCTCTTGCCCGAAACGTCCACTATTTCGGTATAGGTGCCGTTGGCGATGTTGATCACCGTGTAGTTGTTGTTGCCCAAAGGAACCGAGTCCACCGCGCCTTGCACGGTCAGAAAATCCCCGGTGCCGTCGGCCGCCACGACCAGGTTGGTCGGGTTAGCCGGGCCGGCCGCTTTGGTGGTGAACTGCCAGGCATTCGTGTCCGAGATGCCGGCGAAGTAGGCCCCGGCGCTGTCGACGATAACGCCGCTATCCATGGTCACATAGTAGGTTTCGTTGCTCGTCAGCACGCCGCCGTGCGGGTAGATCGCCGCGGTGGCGCCCGAAATCAACACCGGAGAATAGTAGATCACCTGGGTATCCCCCGGGAACAGGCTGTGCGGTTGGACGCTGTTGGTAAAGAATATCCCCGCGCTGAGGGTGCTGATAACCACGTTGTTGGAACCCAGGTCGATGACATCCACCGGTGTCCCAGGATTGGCGGCGTTATAGATGCGGATCTTGCCCGTATTGCCGACAAATGGAGTCTGGTTGAACGACACATACAGCGGCGTGTCGTAGCAAATGTTCGTCGCGTTGTTCGCGGGCGAGACCGGCGTCGCGGCCGTAAGGGTGGTGGAATAAATCGCCAGCTTCGCCGGGGTGCTGGTCACCGCGCCGGCGCTGTTGCTGATGATGACGGCATAATAGGCAATATCGCTCAGGGCCACGCTGCCAATCGAATACCCGCTGGTCGTAGCGCCGGAAATCGCATTGACGGCGGCGGTGGCGGTGGCCGCGTTTGCGCTCTTATACCATTGGTAGGTCGGTGCCGGATTCGCGCAGCCTCCCTCGGTCACGGCAAAGGCCACGGGGTCGCCGACATTGACCAGCACACTGGCCGGCTGTTGCGAAATGCACGGCGGCACGATGACGTTGACGGTGAAATTGGTCGAGGCGGTGCCGAGATAATTGCTGGCCACCACCGAGTAAGTGCCGACGTTGGCCGGTTGCAGGTTCGCCAGCGTCAACATCGTGCTGGGGCCGGATTGGAGCAGGTTGCTGTTATTGTCAAACCAATAGTAAGTCGGCGTGGGCGAGGCGATCGCGCAAACCGTGAAGTTGGTGCCCGTCCCAGCAACCACTGTCGCGTTGGTCGGAGTCATGCAGGTGATGGCCGGCGGGGTATCCGATAGAATCGCAAACAGCGCGGCATAACTGGTGGCCGAGCCGTAAGAGTTGGTGATGACAACAAAAAACCGCCCATTGTCCGCGCTCTGGCCGTTGGCGATGGATAGCGTCGCCGTGGCGCTTCCGGAAATCACCGACCCGGCGGCTGTCGTGGTGTCGGTGAGTTGGGTTACGCCCGTCGCGTTGGTCTCGTACCATTGATAATACAGGGGCGTGAGGCTGGTCGGACTCAGCCCGACGGTATAGAGCGCCGTGCTGCCTTGCCTGCCGCTGAAATCCGTGGGCTGGCTGCTGATGGCCGGGTTGGGCGGCACCAGCGAAACAGAGCTAAGCGTCAGCGTCACCGGGTTTGCCGTCGAGTTATTGAACATCACGCCAAATTCATTGAAGGTCGTAACGTTCACGTTGGTGCCGGCCTTCGGCGTGGTGGTATAAGACTGTTGCGTCACGCCGGACCCGTCGCACACCAAACCTGCGGCCGCGACCGAGCTGGACGCAGTCCCCATTTGCATCGATCCGCTCTTGTTATTGACCTGGATTTGCCCGGAATAGGTGGTGCCGGCCACCGGAGTTCCGGAGTTGGCCTTCCCGGAATTCAAGGCATTGCCGCCGTCGTAAGACATAAACGTCAGGTTGGTCCAGTTGCGCTGGAAACACTCAAAATAGGGGCCGCTAATGTTGAAATCGCCCCAGTATCCCATGGCCTGGGACAACGTACCCAAGTTGTTGAACAGGCCGAAACCGAAGCAGCGGCTCGTCAGGCCCCCGCTCATCGAGATATTGAAGGTCACGAGTCCGGAATTGCCCGCAGCCGGCGTGCTGAATGGCACGAAAGTCTTGGTCAGGAACTCAAGCTGCGTGGTGGCCGGTATCGTGAACGTTACGCTCCCGCCGTAGGTGGAGTCGCCGCCGGAAGCGACATTTGCCGTAACCAGGTTGCCGTTCTTGTCATACGAACTCCACTGCAACTGCCCCGAGGCGGTTGTGGCCGAGCCAACCCATAACAGGCCGGCCAGCGCCAGGGATCCATTCAATACTGTCCTTATGGTCTTATTCATAGAGGGGAAGAGTGTATGTTGTTAGTCTGCTTTCGACTTCGCCAGCTTCCTAGTCATCCACAAACCGCCTTCGCCGTCTAGCTGCACAAATGCCTAGCTGTACAAATGTGAGGGGGACCTGCGCCTTTCGCGGAGGGCCCGAACGGGCAAGCGCAAGGGAGCCAGGGATTGCTCGTGCACCGGGCAGGGGCGCCCCTCGCCGGCGTGTCCCGCGGAGACCGAACCGCGCGGAGGAGGCGCTCGCCCTTCATCCGTCAGGGTTTTGTCGGTCGGAACTTGAGCACCGCCTCGGTGCGAGAGCGCACATGCAGCTTATGATAGACATGCTGGAGGTGCCAGCGGACGGTTCCATCCTTCACTCCGAGCCGGTCGGCTATGATCTTGTCCGGCAAGCCCTCGGCAAGCAACTCGAGGATTTCCCGCTCGCGGGGCGAGAGATCTTGCGCGGCCTCTTCCGGCGGCAACTCCGGCTTGAACGGCTGCCGGAAATAGGCAATCACCTCCCGGGCAATCTCTCGCGACATCGGCGCGCCTCCCAACCGCACCTCGCGCACGGCCGCCACCAGGTCTTCGGGCGTGCATCGTTTTAACAGATAACCGCAAGCGCCGGCCCGCAGCGCCTTGAAAATCACGTCCGGATCGCCATACACCGTGACCATGATAATCCGCACCTCCGGCAGCAGTTGCTTGAGTTTGAAGATGCACTCGATGCCCGACATCCCCGGCAACTGGATATCCATCAGGACAATCTCGGGCCGGTGCCTGGGCAGCAGCTCCAGCGCCTCCTCCGCCGTCGCGCAGGCGCAAACGCATTCGTTCTCCGCATCGGTCCGCACATAGGCCGCCAGGCTCTCGCGGATAACTTGATTGTCCTCAACAATGGCGATTCGAGTCATAGGATGAAGCGCTTCCGCATCCGCCAAGCATAATCGACTCAACCGAAGTTGCGGAGTATTAAATGCCTGAACGGGAGATTCAGGGGAGTGCATATTTTTCAAGGAACGGTGCGGAAGATCGAGGGTTTTTCTGGAGGTAAAGCGAGTAAGCTACACTCAAGACTGATATTAATCTGTAAAACAGTCTGTGTGCGACATGGCAAAGATTCTGATACTTGAGAAGTACTCACTGGGGGTGGGCGATCGCTTCGCGCATCAAGCCAAAGCCCAGCTTCGAGCCTGCATGCTGGCGTCGGAGCGCGGCGTGGATGTTATTCCGGTCTGGAACAAGTCCAACCGGGAGCACCTAACCATCGGCTCGGACCCGCTGGCCACACGGCTGGCCGCGGACGCCGCCGTCAAGGCCCTGGGATGGCAGAAACCTTACCATGTGGACGCCGACCATATCCGGTTCGACACCGTAAACCGCTATCTCCCTCATGCGGATTTTTACACCATTGATGTGGCGGACTGGATTGGCAAGCGCGCTGCGGCCGAGGAGATCGCCAAGTTCGCCGATCGACACCCGGAGTTGATCGGACACATTTCGATTCCAGCAATCCTGCAGCCATTCCAAACCACCCGCCCGCAGGTGGAGGCCATCGCCGCGCAGTACCTGCTCGCCGTCCAGGAAGCCGGGAAGGTCTATCGCCATATTGCCAGTCTCAAGGGCGCAGGCAACTTCATCACCGAGGTTTCCATGGACGAAACCGAACACCCGCAAACGCCGCCGGAATTGCTCTTGATCCTCGCGGCTTTGGCCGATGAAGGCGTGCCGGTCCAGACCGTTGCTCCTAAATTCACCGGCCGGTTCAACAAGGGTGTCGATTACGTGGGCGACGTCCTCCGCTTCGAGAAGGAGTTCAACGAGGACCTGGCCGTGATCTCATTTGCAGTCAAGCAATACCAACTGCCGGCCAGCCTGAAACTCAGCGTGCATTCCGGCAGCGACAAGTTCTCGGTTTACGAGCCCATGCGTCGGGCGCTAACCCGCTTCAACGCCGGGCTGCACATCAAGACAGCCGGCACCACTTGGCTCGAGGAAGTGATCGGCCTGGCCGAGGCCAATGGCAAGGGGCTTAAACTCGCCAAGGAGATTTACGGGCGGGCTCTGGAGCATGGTGCCGAGCTTTGTGGGCCCTATGCCACCGTTATCGATATCGACCCCAGAAAACTCCCCTCCGCCAAAACCGTCGATACCTGGAGTTCCGCTCAATTCGTATCAGCGGTCCGGCACGACCAGATGAACAAGGCCTACAATCGCGACATGCGCCAGTTGCTCCACGTGGGTTACAAGATTGCCGCCGGAATGGGCAGTCATTATTTGGATGCCCTGGATGCCTGCGAAGAGGCCGTCT
>Ga0181517_10004689_pt1 | contig 12335 bp, 20 predicted proteins | sample PEATcosm2014_Bin_31_FD_119748 | JGI IMG/M metagenome (GOLD analysis project Ga0181517, IMG submission 119748) | Peatland microbial communities from MTU Mesocosm Facility, Houghton, MI, USA - PEATcosm2014_Bin01_30_metaG | ecosystem: Environmental > Terrestrial > Soil > Wetlands > Peat | place... | reverse complement strand
GGGAAAACCCACCGTACGGAATTTTAGAGGGGGAGGAAGAAACACGCGTGCCCCGCGTGCACGTCCCGGTGATCCGTTGGACTGGCGTGGTCAGCATGTGGTGCGCTTCCTCTCTACTCGACGCGCTCCGTGGTGGATTTGAATTGCGACCGGCGCGGCGCTGAGGAAAGATGGCATTGCCAAGGCCGCAAAGGGGCTGGAGGAAAACCTTGATTCGCGCTGAGGTGCACAAGCACGGAGGATCCTCGCGCTGAGACGCAGAGGTGCAGAGAGAACACGAAAATGAAGAGGGAAGAGGCTGAGCCGGATGAACGGGAAGGATTTCTTCCTGTTGTATTGTTCTTCCTTCTCAGCGCCTCTGCGTCTCGGCGCGAGAATGTTCTTCGCAAGGATTTGCCGCTACGACTGAGAATGACTCCCATCTCGCATCAAATCTCTCGTGCCGCTTCCGGCTGATCCGCCAACTGGGAGCAGGAAGCATGGGGGCGGTTTGGTGCAGGGGTCGCTGCGGCGACCATTCGGCCAGGCGGCGGTCCGCGAACCGTCTCCCGGAGCCCAACCCGCCCACCTCCATACAATGTGCTTTCGTCTCCCACACTATGCGGTCACTATCAGCAGTGGACGTCGATTCCGGAAAGTTGTGGTACAATCTTACTGGTAAGATTATGGACTTTTTAACCACCAAAATGTCCTCGCGAGGTCAGGTCGTCATCCCTGAGCCCATTCGCACGCAATTGGGCCTTGAACCCGGGGCGGAGTTTGTGGTTGTAGCGAAGGATGATGTGCTCGTTTTCAAGCAACTGTCTGCTCCGTCATGGGAGCAGTTCGAGAGCTTGGTGGGAGAGGCTCGCCGCCAGGCGCGCGCGGCAGGACTTTCCCCCCGTCACATCCGCCAGTCCATCGCCAGGGTCCGCAAAAACCGATGAAAATTGTCCTTGATACAAATGTATTTGTGTCGGGCATTTTCTTCTCGGGGCCGCCCCACCGGATTCTTCGTGCATGGCGCGAGGGAGCGGTGCGCGTTGCCTATTCTCCTGCCATTATTCTCTAGTACAGACGCGTGCTTGCCGACCTGTCCCAACAGTTTCCCAAAATCAACGGGGAACCTTTCCTTGATTTCGTAACGCAATACGGGGAACTAGTCCATCCGGGGCCGATATCAGGCGTTTCGTGCCGGGACCCGGAGGATGTGAAGTTCCTCGAATGCTTGCTCAGCTCAAAAGCGCGCTGCCTCGTAACGGGCGATAAGGACCTACTCGCGGCCCGGAGGAAGGCAGCGCCAATTTTGACCCCTCGGTAGTTCTGCGACCGATATCTCCAACCGGCGGTCGGCTTGAGACGCAGCGAGCGTAGCGCAGACCGCTGTTTCTGCGGTCTGCGGATCTTCTTTGGTTCACGCTCCCGAACCCGAGGGCAGGCTGCTATTTTTGAGATTTGTGGTTTTTCCTGCGGAAGAACCGCGGGCCCCAAAGACGGGGGGCCGCGCTACCCGAACAGATTCGCCGAGGGCGCCCCAATGGCGCATGGTACCCCACGAACCCGGGCAGCATTTCTGTTACCGCGTCCCATCCGCGGCCGGTTCTGGCTTCAGTGGCACCCTGCTGCCCTTGGCATCTCACGACTTGTTCATGAGGTCTTTTTCCACCGCTTCCGGGTTTCTATCCATCACCGCCAAGCAGGCGAGCACCGCGCTTTCCGGACGCCTGCGCCACCCGCCCGTCTCAGCGATACTTGCGGGTATGGAGTAACGCTTTGACCTCATCGTGATTCCCCAGGAAGGAAACGAACAGGTCCGACGGCCGGTCCTGAAAGATGAAGCGTAACGAGACATTGCCGCGACACTCGAAGATCTTGTCGCCCAATTTACGAATCCCCAGGCCGCTGTGCACATGCGGGCGGCCAAAGGCCTCCGGCAACTCGCACAGCGCCAACAGGCACTCGGCTCTTTCGTTCTTCGGCAGGTTCTGTAAGCGGCGCAACACCGCGGGGTCAATCGACAGAAGCTTACTCAAGCAGATTCCTCAGTTGCTCGGGGGTGACGGTCACCAATTTCCCTGACCGCTTGAGCCGGCGATAGCGTTTATCGGTCGAGTCCGCAAACGCCGCAATCTGCTCTGGCGTCGCCGCGTATTCGCGTTGCGCGTAATCGGTGGATTCCACCTCGACCCTGCGCAGAGCAATGATCTCGGCCCCACGGATAATCCCGATGTCCTGCCCGTGGGCGGCAGCGTCAAGCCAGCGGCTCAAATTTTTTCTCGCTTCCGTAATCGTAAGAGTCTTCATAGAGTCTTTATACAGTCTCTAAAGCGCCTTGTCAATCCTGCTCATAATGCCTGCTCCTAATGGTCCTATTCCCCCTCTTGTTCCGCAGATGGCGAATCTATGCCTTTTATGCATGCGCCCGACGAACCCGGACAACATCTCTTCTGTTACCGCGTCCCATCCGCGGCCGGTTCTGGCTTCAGTGGCACGCCGACGCATCGGGGTGCCTCCCGCGAACTGATTCACGATGGTTGCCCTTGCTATTCCTTTTGGTGCGGGCATAATAGAGGCATGCGTAAACAGAAGAGACTGCTTTCCTATCAAATCAGCCTGATTCCCGAAAAGTCCGGGGGCTACACGGTTCTTGTGGCGACGCTTCCGGGTTGCGTGTCTTACGGAAGCACCATTGAAGAGGCCACGCAGAATGCACGGGAGGCGATTGAACTTCACCTCGAAAACCTTGCCGCCCACAAGGAACCCATCCCCGAAGATAACGAGACCGTGCCCGTATTCACCACTCTTGTTCAGGTGACACCGACGTATGTCTAAGGAACTTCCCGCTTTGCGCGCGCCTTGGAATAGGCAGGTTTTTCCCGTTGGCGCCAGAGGGGTAGTCACCTCACAATGTTCCGAGAAGCAGACCGGCGCGCGTTGACGATCCCCATCCACTTTTCCAAGACTGTTCCCAAAGGTACACTTCGAGCCATCATTAAACAGGCTGGCCTATCCCCAGAGGAATTCTTACGCAACCTGTAGAATGTGACCAAATACAATTTGGCGGGTAGCGGCGCGAACCCGGGCAATATCTCTGTCGCCGCGTCCCATCCGCGGCCGGTTCTGGCTCTGTAATGGTGGCACCCCGATGCATCGGGGCGCCAGCCACGGCTTGACATTCCCCCGTTCCCAGCTTAGTGTGAGGCTTATGGATTATCAGAAGTACATTACGATCGAGCCGGGCAAGCGCGGGGGGAAACCCTGTATTCGCGGCATGCGCATCACAGTGTACGAAGTCCTCGACTACCTTGCCTCAGGCATGACCGAAGCGGAAATTCTGGCCGATTTCCCCGACCTTACGGCGGAAGACCTTAAGGCCTGTCTGGCCTTCGCGGCCGACCGCGAACGCAAACTGGTCACGATTCCTTCGTGAAACTTCTCCTTGATCAGAACCTATCGCCGCGCCTGGTGAGAACACTGGAGGCTGTCTACCCCGGTTCTTCTCATGTGCGCCTAGTGGGTCTGCGGGACGCGGATGACGCCGTAGTTTGGCAATTTGCCCGTGAACACGACTTCATCATTGTGTCGAAGGATTCTGATTTTCATCAGCGTAGTTTCGTCTTCGGATTTCCACCCAAGGTCATCTGGATCCGCCGTGGCAATTGCCCCACCGCAGATATTGAAGAGATTCTGAGGGAACGCCAGTCCAGTATCCTGGAATTTTGTGAGGATGACGTCCACTCCTTCCTGGCCCTTTCCTAGCAACGCACCGATGGATCGGGTGCCACATTTAGCACCTCACGACTTATTCCTGAGGGCTTTTCCCACCCACTTCCAGGTTTCTATCCATTACGGTCAAGCAGGCTGGCCTATCCCCAGAGGAATTCCTACGCAACCTGTAGCATGTGACCAAATACAATTTAGCGGGTAGCGCGGCGCGAACCCGGGCAATATCTCTGTCGCCGTGTCCCACCTGTGGCTGGCCCTGGTTTCTTAACGGTGGCACGCCGACGCATCGGGGTGCCACCCTAGGGTCCCCGGCCTTCCGGGCTGACGGGGAGGGAAAGTTCCTGACGCTAGTCACTTGCTAGGTGGAATTTGCTGCGCTCCGTGGATGACGGCAATAACGTCGATTTGATCAGGCTTGATATAGTAGATGATTCGAAAGGGGCCTTCCACTACCTGCCGGATTTGGGGGACCCCGAATTCCGCGACTTCGCGACCCGACAGGGGGAACTCAGCAATTTGTTGGGAACGTCTGGTCAGGCGGTCAACAACCAGCCGGGCGTATTCAGGCGAGTTCCTTGCCACGTAAGTGTGAATGGCCCGCAGATGATCACGCGCCGTGTCGGTCCAATGAACTTTCACTTTTCGAGGCCAAATTCCGCACGGAGCGTTTCGACGCTGGTGGTGCGCCCGTTCTGACTATCAGCCAGCCCCGATTCGATGGCCTGACGCACGTAGATCTTATGCATCAGGTCGTCCCATGTGGAGTCGTCCGGCATTTTTTCGATGAGCTTTCGAGCCTCTTCTTTGATGTTGGTCGTTGCCATCCGCATATTCCCCTTCGCCGAACCCAGCGTACCTTAAACAATGGTACGACGTCACGCATCCACGCGCAACCAGTATCAGCATCGGCACGGGTGGCGCACGTATCGGTTTCTATCGATGTGCCCCACGAACACAGGCAGCAGTGCCTGCGCCACCCGCCCCCTCACGCCACCACCAATTCCACGCCGCACTTTTCCAGCCAGCGTAGCGCAGACCCCCGCTATTTGCCTGTGCACTATCGATAACGGTTTTCAAACGGCTTGTACAAACGTTCCGTTATTGTGTACACTTGTGGTGTACAAGGAGTTGGCCATGAGCACCCAAATGGTGAGTATTCGGGAAGCGCGGCAACGCTTGCGCTGCCTGCTGGAGCAGGTTCAGGCAGGCGATGAAGTCGTCGTATTGCGCCGGGGCGTTGAGGTGGGGAGGCTTGTCCGTCCAAAGCGAGCCAAGGTGCCCCTTCCCGACCTCACCGGCCTCCGGGCCTCGGTCAAACTACGGGGCCGGGCCTTGAGCGAAGACCTTACGGAAGGCCGCAGGAGCAGCCGCTATTGATTTACATCGATACCAGCGTGTTGGCCGCCTATTACTGCCCCGAACCCTTGAGCCAAAAGGCACAGCGTGCGTTGGCCCAGGCGGATGAACTTGCGGTTAGCTCGCTTGTGGAACTGGAATTCGCCTCGGCAATCGCCCGGAAAGTCCGCACGCACGAAATGCGTCGAAGCGACGCTCAGCGGATCCTCGCGGTATTTCAGTCGCATCTTGAACAAGGGATTTTTACGCGGCTGGCAGTGGATGGCGCGCACTTTGCCAAGGCACGGGAGTGGCTTGCCTCCCTCGTAGTTCCCCTCCAGACTCTGGATGCCTTACATGTAGCGCTGGCCGCGATGAAAGGTTGCAGCATTATGACTGCTGACGCCGTGCTCGCTAAGGCGTGCGCAAAGGTCGGAGTCGCGGCTCGCCTTATTGCCTGAGATTTGCCGCCTCCCCGCGTGGGAAGGACCACTGGACCTCATGCCACCACCAATTCCACGCCGCACTTTTCAAGTAATTTCTCAAAGCGCGGGGGCAAATCCTGGTCGGTAACGATGGTATCCACGCTTTCGAGTGTGGTGAGTTGCGCCATGGCCTGGCGGCCGAATTTCGAGTTGTCCGCCACCACGATGATGCGCCGGGAAACTTCAATCATCTTGCGTTCCGAACCCACCACCAGCGTGTTGGTGTTGCTCAGGCCCGTTTCGGTGATGCCGCCGATCCCCATGACCAGGACGTCCGCCGCCACGCGGGTGAGCGTCTCTTCGCAGATGGGCCCCAAAAGCACACCCAGACGTGGGTAAAGGTACCCACCTGTCAGCGTTAGCTCCACGCTCTTGGAGTCATAGAAGATCTGGCCGATGGGAATGGAATTGGTAATGACTTGCAGGGAGTGTCCCTGGAGATGACGCGCCACTTCTGCCACCGTCGATCCGCCGTCCAGAATCAGGGTTTGACCTTCTTCCAACAGCGCCGCCGCGGCCTTGCCGATGCGCTGTTTCTCTTCGCGCGCGTGATTTGCCGCCCACGCCATGCTGCGCGGCTCTTCCCGAACCTGCAGGGAAACGGCGCCACCCCGGACCCGGCGAATCAGTCCCTGCTCCTCCAGTTCCATCAAGTCGCGGCGAACGCTGGATTCTGAGGCCCCCAGCTTTTCGGCCAACTCGGCAGCGTCAATAAACTCTTGGGTACGTATGAAATTCTGGATCTTAATATGGCGTTCAGCAGCTTTCATGAAGGCAGGATAGCATAATCTGGAGGATAATAGAACAATTTTGGATGAAATTGAAACATTCTGAATACCTACCGGAAGGGACATTGCACGTCTATTCATCCTACCTCTTATAGGTGTGTGAAATGACTCTGGGAATAGATCGCGCGGTGGTGGAATCGGTGGTTCGGGAGATCGTCCTGAAGCATCTGGGTTCCTGTCCCGGCAAAACGACTGATTCGGGGAAAGCCTCCCGGCTGGTGGTGAATGCGTCGGCGCGACACATGCACGTCAGCCAGCAGGACTTGGATGTCCTATATGGCCCCGGGCATCAATTAAAGCCCATGCGCCCGCTCTATCAACACGGCACTTTTGCCGCGGAAGAGACTGTGGTGCTTATCGGACCGCGCGGGCGCTCGATTTCCAACCTCCGCATTCTGGGTCCGCTCCGCTCCGCCTCACAGATTGAACTAGCCTTTACCGACGCCATCATGTTGGGTGTGGAGAATCTGCCCCTTCGCCTTTCGGGCGACATCGAGGGAACGCCGGGGGCGTTCGTCATGGGGCCGCAGGGAGTGGTGGAACTCAAGAAGGGTTTGATTCGCGCGGCGATGCACGTACACATGACTCCGGCGGATGCCGAGTTTTACGGGGTTCGCCACCGCGACATCCTGAGATTGCGCGTGGGAGACGGTACATCGGTCACCTTCGACAAGGTGCACGTGCGCGTCGACCCCTCGTTTCGCCTGGAAGTTCACATGGATACGGATGAGGCCAATGCCTGCGCGCTGCACTTGGCCAAGCAAGTGGAATTGATAAAGTAGGGCCGGAGGTTGGGGGCTAGGTGCTGGGTACTGGGGACTGGGGAGAAACCAATAGTGGTGCCGATCAAGTCATACCGGGACCTGGATGTATGGCAGAAGGCGATGAAGCTGGCGGAGCTTTGCTATCAATTGACTGAGCTGTTCCCCAAGCGAGAGATTTATGGATTGGGGAGCCAGATCAGGCGCGCGGCAGTTTCCATCGCCTCGAACATCGCCGAAGGGCATAGCCGCCGCAGTCGCCCAGCCTATATAAACCACCTCTCGATCGCGCTCGGCTCACAATCCGAGGTGGAGACTCAGATCGACCTTGCCGTCAGGCTCGGTTTGGTATCGCAGGAGGCGGCACAGGAATTTCAAGCGTTAGCAGGACAGGTAGGGCGGATGCTTCACGCACTTATCAGCTCACTGGAAACGAATGCGACCCGGTTGCGCGCTGGCTTTCCCCAGCCCCCAGCCCCTAGCACCTAGAACCTTTTTGTGGATGTCACGGAATTACGGAGGAAAGAAACATGAATCAAGCCTTGGGAATGATCGAAACGAAAGGGCTCGCGGCTTTGATTGAAGCCACCGACGCCATGCTAAAAGCTGCGAACGTCACCTTCGCTCGCTGGGAGCCGGTGGGTTCGGGAATGGTCACGGCATTCGTGGAAGGCGACGTGGCTGCCGTCAAGGCTGCCATCGACGCCGGTGCGGAGGCCGCTGGGCGTTTGGGAGAAGTGGTGAGTGTGCAGGTAATTCCCAATCCTCACCCGGACCTGAGCGTTTTCACCACGAAACCTGCAAAGGCAGCGAAGAAGTAGGCAACGGAAGCCATCGTACGGAATTGAGGAGAGAGCCATGAATCAAGCGTTGGGTTTGCTCGAAACAAAAGGATTGGTCGGATTGGTGGACGCCAGCGACGCCATGTGCAAGGCCGCGGACGTTCAACTGGTCAAGATGATCGAAATTGGCGGCGGCTACGTTACCACGATTGTACGGGGAGACGTAGGCAGCGTGCGCGCGGCAATCGACGCCGGCGCCGCGGCAGCCAAGGCACTCGGTGAATTGGTGGCGGCGCACGTAATCGCCCGCCCGCATGAAGGCATCGCAGAAGGCTTTTTGAAGTAAGACGGAGGGGCTAGGTGCTGTGGTCTAGGGAGTTGCGGGGCTCGCTGTTCGTTCGCCCCAGCCCCAAGTCCCCAGTCCCCGGTACCTTGCTTTGCAAAGGAGAATCACATGGCACAGCAAGCAATTGGCATGATCGAGACCCATGGACTGGTGGCGCTGGTGCAGGCCACTGACGCCATGTTGAAGGCAGCCAATGTGCAGTTCAAAGGTTGGAGAAAAGTTGGCGGAGGTCTCTGCACGGCCTTCGTGGCGGGCGACGTGGCAGCGGTAAAAGCCGCGGTTGACGCCGGCGCTGTCGCGGCCAAAAACGTTGGCCAGGTTGTCAGCGTGCAGGTGATCCCGCGTCCCCATGACGATCTGAGCACGATTCTGCCGGCATAACGTCCGGCTGGACGGAAGGTGAGGCCATGTTCCTGGCCAAAGTTATTGGTAACGTCGTCTCCACGCAGAAGAACGCCCGCTTCCTTGGTTCTAAGCTGATGCTGATCCAGCCCTATGTAACCCGCGAGGGAAAGCTGGTGGTATCCGGGAGTTCGGTGGTGGCGATTGATAGTAGTGGCGCCGGCGAAGGCGAGTTTGTGATGTTCACCCAGGGTAGTTCGGCACGCCTGACCGACACCACGCGAGATCTTCCCGTGGACGCCGTCATTGTGGGCATCGTTGACACCGTGGAAGTTGCGGGTCAGCGGCTGGAAAAGCCCTAGCACGGGGACTAGGGGCTGGGGATTGGGTCCCAGGGAGTGAGTACTGGCGGGTCTCGGTTTTCCCCAGCGCCCAGTCCCCAACACCCAGTCCCTAACCCGCGATCCCCAGAACCGAGCAGGGACAAGACTTATGAGCACATCCACTGATCCAATGATTGCAGCGATTGTCGAAGAAGTTCTCACCCGGCTTAAACCGCGTTTGGCGGGGCACATGCCCGCGCGGTCGGTGGGCGCCGGCGGCGACGGCGTGTATTCCACCGTTGACGACGCTGTTAAAGCCGCGCACGCCGCGCAAAAGCAGTTGGAAGCCCGCAGCCTGGTGGACCGCGGGGAGATCATCGACATCGTCCGCAGCCTTTGCCTGGAGCACTCCGAAGAGCTCGGCAAAATGGAGTATGCGGAATCGCAACTGGGCCGGCTTGACCACAAGATCGATAAAATAAAGATGGTGCAGAAGGTGCTGGGTGTGGAAGCTCTTCGTACCGAAGCGCGCAGCGACGCCACCGGACTCTTCCTTATTGAGTATGCACCCTTTGGCGTTATTGCCATGGTTCTGCCCAGCACGCATGGCGTGCCGACCATGTGCAGCAATGCCATCAGTGTCTTGGCGGGTGGAAACGTCCCGGTATTCAGCTCCCACCCCTTGACTTCCAAAAGCGTGGCTTTCGCGGTGCGGATGTTCAATCGCGAAATCGAAAAACGCATGGGTTTGCGCAACATGCTGTGCGCGGTGGAGTCACCCACCATCGATTCGGTGAATGAGCTTTTCCGCCACCGCGATGTGGCCCTGATCTGCGTCACCGGCGGTGGCGCCGTGGTTCATGCCGCCATGCAGTCCGGCAAGCGCGTAGTAGCAGCAGGCCCGGGCAATCCGCCGGTGCTGGTGGATGAAACGGCCGACCTGAAGCACGCCGCGGAGTCCATCATCGCGGGAGCATCTTTTGACAACAACCTTCTTTGCATCAGCGAAAAAGAGGTCTTCGTCGTGGCCAAGGTTGCGGATGAATTCATCGCTGCAATGAAACGGGCGGGCGCCGCGCAGTTGAACTCCATGCAGGTGGAGAAGCTGACGCAGGCGGTATTTGATTTTGAGCCACCGAAAGATGGCGGCCGCCGCCGGGCCCGCGTAAAGCACGAGTTTGTGGGTAAAGACCCCGCAGTGTTGGCAGGCGCTATCGGCATGTCCTTGCCTGCGGGAACACCCTTGCTGTTTGGCGAAACCGATGAGGACCACGCATTTGTGCAGACCGAACAAATGATGCCTTTCGTGCCGGTGGTGCGCGTGTCCTGCCTTGACGACGGGATCCGTGCGGCGGTCAAAGCCGAACACGGCTTTCGGCACACCGCGCTGATTCATTCCCGCAACGCCGAAAACGCCACCAAGATGGCGCGCGCAATGCATACCACGATTTTCGTGCAGAATGCGCCTTGTTATGCCTGCCTGGGCAATGGTGGCCCGGGCTTTCTAAGTTACAGCGTGGCCACGCCGACTGGTGAAGGCGTTACCACCCCGCTGACGTTTACGCGGCAACGCTCCATCACCATTGCCGGAGCGATGCGAATTATTTAAGTGCAGGGATTGGGTTCTGGAAGCTGGGTACCGTGAGGTCGAAACTTGAAAATCGAAATTCGAAACTCGTGAGCGAGATGTCGAACTTCGAGTTTCCAATTTCCAGTTTCGTCTTTGCCAGCAAGTGCCCAGTACCTAGTCCCCACTATCGAGAGAGCCGATGTTTATAGCCCGCGTCGATGGATCGATTACCTCCACGGTCAAGCACAAGAGCCTGAGCTGCCAGCGCTTGTTGATTGGCCAACGCTTGGAAGCCAACGGCACAGAGGTGGGGGAACCCATCGTGCTGCTTGACGATCTCGGCGCGGGACTCGGCTCCCATGTCTTGGTCACCTCTGACGGCGACCTGGCAAGGCAGATGTTGGCCGACAACAACACCCCTTCACGAATGGTGGTCGTGGGGATTATCGACAGCGCTGACGGGTTGAACGTCTAATATGCGCCTGGGAATTGTCCGCGGAAAAGTCGTGCTGAGCATGTCGGACCCAAGTCTGGTGGGCACGCGACTGTTAATTGTCGAACCCGTGACCGCCAAGGGACTCGCGGCCAACGACGGTACCGGCGGCGGTAAGCAGTTGATTGTCGCCGATCACCTGGGACCGGGTGAAGGACAGATGATTGCATTTGTCGAAGGCCGCGAAGGCGCCAACCCTTATTGGCCGGGCCGCGCACCGGTGGACGCCTACTGTAGCCTGCTGGTTGATGGGGTGGATTATCATCCGCCCGGAAGTGCGAGTCAGAAGTCAGAAGATGGAAGTCAGAAGCAGCCACCCCGTTGAAGATGGTGGTGAGTGGCTTGGCGCCAGGCGCCGGCCGTTGCTTTGCGGAGGCAGGGTTTCAATATGAAGAGAGTTGATTTACAAAGCTACAAGGTTTTGACGGGCAAGAACCTGGAAGCCGCTGTGTCATCGGGCGCCAGCGAGATCGTACTGGCCGAGGGTGTGGTGTTAACGCCCACAGCGCGCGATATCATTCGCCGCGCCGGCTTGACGATTGTCGGCAACCATGCAAGTTCCGCTGCCCAGCAGCCTGTTCGTGAAAACCCTGCATCGCGCCCGGCACCACCTGCGCCACCGGCCGCCAGCACCGCCCCAACCAGGTTCGCCCGGGCGGACGAAGCCCTGTTGAATTCGCCGGAGGCGACGGTCATCAAGCAAGAGATGGTGCGGGTAGGAAAGAAGCTTTGGGACCGGCAGTACGTGGACGGGAACGGCGGCAACATCACTTACCGCATTACGCCTGACCGGGTCATCTGCACGCCCACGCTGAAAAGCAAGGGCGACCTGACGATTGACGATTTTTGCCTGGTGGATTTGGAAGGGAACCAAGTGGCCGGAAAGGCCAAACGGACCAGCGAAGTTTTTCTTCACCTCCAGATTTATAAAACGGTCCCGGACGCGAAGGCCGCGGTACACGCTCACCCCGCCCATGCCACGGCATACGCCATCTCGGGACGCGTGCCCCCCAACTGCGTTATTCCCGAACAAGACGTCTTTGTGGGCACAGTGGCCATCTCCCCTTACGAAACCCCGGGCACCACGGATTTCGCCAAAACCATTATTCCGTATGCGAAGAACCACAACACCATTTTGCTTTCCAATCATGGAATCATCTGCTGGGCTGACACCGTCACCCATGCCGAATGGTACGTGGAAGTGGTTGACACCTATTGCCGCACGCTGATGCTTGCCGACTCTCTGGGCGCGGGCGTTACGCGGATTCCTGCCAACAAGGAAAAGTTGCTGCTGGATATCAAGAAGCGGATGGGCTTGCCCGACGCAAAATTCGGATTGGAAGAGTGCCAACTTTGCGATCAGCCGGAAACCCCCGGAGGCATCACTGTTTGCCCCAAAACCTGC
>Ga0181517_10004688_pt1 | contig 12336 bp, 9 predicted proteins | sample PEATcosm2014_Bin_31_FD_119748 | JGI IMG/M metagenome (GOLD analysis project Ga0181517, IMG submission 119748) | Peatland microbial communities from MTU Mesocosm Facility, Houghton, MI, USA - PEATcosm2014_Bin01_30_metaG | ecosystem: Environmental > Terrestrial > Soil > Wetlands > Peat | place... | reverse complement strand
CGCGCGATCAAGGCGGCGCTGCTTCGGGCAAAAAGTAGCGCCGACGCGGCGGTGCAGCGCGCGGAATTTCATCGCGCCTACGAAATCATGCAGGGACTGGCGCAAAATTACAAAATTGCCGAGAAGCAGTTTGAAGAGTTCACCAAAAAATTGAAGGACATTGATGACATTGCGTCTCCTCATCAGCCTTAGCCTGCTGCTGGTCGCGCAGAAGCTCTGCGCGCAGCTTGCGCCTGCCGATGATTTTTTCAACAGCGGCGCGCAGTTCTACATTTCCAACAATGTGCCGGCGGCGCTGGAGCGCGTGGAAATGGGTTTAAAAACCTATCCCGACGACATGAAGCTGAAAAAGCTGGAGGAATTGCTCAAGCAAAAACAACAGCAGAATCAACAGCCACAGCAAAACCAGCAACAGCAGAAAAAATCGGACAATCAAAAGAAACAGGATCAGCAAAATCAAAAGCAAGATTCTCAGCAACAAAAGCAAAACCAGTCCGAGCAGAAAAAAAACGAAGACCAAAAACAGCAGGAGCAGAAGAAAGATTCCGGCGACAAATCAAAAGATGAAAAGCAGGAAGAACAGCAAGGCCAGCCGCTCAAGCCGGGCGAGATGACGAAGGATGAGGCGAAGCGCTTGCTGGACGCACAGAAGGACAACGAGCAGATTTTGCAGATGAAGCCGCAAGCCAAGCCGCGCGATCCCGACCGGCCGGTCCGGGATTGGTAAAGAAAATTAAAAGGGGCAATTTTTTATCCGCCTGATTTTGTCCGCTCAAATGTCCCACTCGCCGGTTTGCAGATACGGCTTCAGTTTTTCCTTGAGCGTTTCGCGTCCGCGATGGATGACGGATTTTGTCGCGGACAGCGAGCAGCCCAGAATTTCGGCAATCTCCTCGTAGCTCACCTCGTCCTGCCGGCACAGCAAAATGGCGGTGCGCTGGTTTTCCGGCAACTCGTCCAGCACTTCCTCGATTTTTCGGGCGAGTTCGCTGTGCAATACGTTTTCCGTGGGTAGGAAGACTTTTTTGTCCTCGTATTGTCGCGACGGCTGGTCGTCGTGCTCGGCGTGGGTTTCTTCCAGCGACTCGGCGGGATGGCGCGAACGGCGGCGGATTTCATTGAGGCACAAATTGCGCGCGATGGTGAAGAGCCAGGTGGAAAACTTGGCGGTGCGCCGATAGCGGGCGCGGGATTTCCAGACCTGAAGAAACGTGTTTTGCGCGACGTCCTCGGTCTCGGTCTCGTCGCGGAGCGTGCGAAAAACGAAGTTGAACAGCGGTTGCCGGTATTTTTCGACCAAGGCCGCAAACGCCGCGCGGTCGCCGCGCTTCACGCGCAGCATCAGCACGGCATCGGGGTCGGCTTGGTCGGGCATCGTCGCCCCAAGTTTAATGGATGCGCGGGCGGCGACAAGGTTTCGGTTTAGACCAGCGCCTTGAGCAGACAATAGCCGCCCATTAGAAAGCCCAGGCACGGCAGGATGTGGAGGATATAAATCGTCCAGGCAACCTGCTTGCGGCTGGAAACGGCCAGAAAGGTGCCGAGGCATTCGATGATCAAAAACAGGCCCAAGCTCAGCAGGATGATCTTGAAGCTGCACCACATGGCGGTCAGGTTAAACAGTTTTCCCCAGGCGGACGACGTGGCGATCTTGAAAAAGGAGCCGGCCACCGGATGCCCGGCAGCGTTGGGAGTGAAAAAGACGAGGCTGATCAGGGAAATGCCGGCCAGCAAAAAGATGCTGCCCAGCCTGAAAATTTTCTCGTCTCTCATGTCGTGAGGTTTGGTTTATCGGCTCTTTTCCATCAATGCGCCGAAATCCCGGTCAACGGGCCGCGGTTCATGAACAACAGCACGGCGACCATCAGCAGCACCGCCAACATCCCGAAAAAGAAGGTCAAAAACCGGATCTGTTTTTGGTAGGGTGAGGGCTTGCGTTTCATGTCCGTCAAATCAGTTCGATCCATGCGGGTTTGTTCCCAGGCTTTCTTTTGCCCCGCTTTGGCTTTGGGACGAACACGGTGCGGCAAATTGGGAGCGGCAGTCCTGTTCCATCTTGAACAGGTCCACACAGGTTTCGCGTGGCAAACTGTTGACGAGGGTCGTCAACGAGGCGTTGGAAAGTGTGCCCATGATGTGAAACGGGCACTGCAAATGGGCTTGTTTGGCGGGACAGGCCTGGGAAAACTGGAGAATCAGCCGGCGGAGTTCGTTCAACGGCTCCTGTCCGGTGATCAGCGACAAAACTTCTCCCGCCGCGCCACGCGTCGCCAGCCGGCCGGCCAGGGTTTCCGTGGATAGCCCAAGTGCGCTCATATTTTATTTCTATTTTTCCGTGGCAACGCATGGCCGCATTGCCGACAATCATGTTTGGTTTCCTTGCTCATGGCTCCTTTTTTCCGTTCCGGTTGAAAAAGAATCAGCTCCGCCCCCGCCCAGCCGCGTTTTCCACACCCCAAAATCCCGCCCCGGAAGGCGGAGCTGACTCAAGCGGCAAGCCTAAATCCCATTGACGGCCATGCCGACACCCGGCTCGCCACTCACCTACCAATACGTTTCAAATTGCCAAATCTTTCAAAATATTTTCAAAATCTTTGCCGGAGGCGGGCGGAAGCCGGCCGCTTCACAGGTGGCGAAACGGGGCTGGCAGATGAAAAAAGCCTTTATTTACGTGGCAACTAGCTGGTTTATCGGCGGGCAGGATCGCCGGCCGGCCGGCCGATGGCGGCGGTGGAAAAAAATCAAAAAAACGCCCGGCGAAATCAGATGACTTCCTTTTTCAGCCGTTCGACCTCCTCTTTGATCAATTCGGTCACCCGGTGCTTGGCCAGATAAACCTGGTTGATCGAAATGCCAAACGCCTTCGCGACCCGTTCCGGCGGCCATTCCTTGTTCATGTAAAAGTCAAAAATCTGGTATTGCCTCGGATCCACCCGCCGCCGGGCATTGGCGATGGCGGCGGCGAGCAGGTTCTTTCCCCATTCCTCGTCCCACAGCTTTTCCAAGTCCGGGACGACGTGCTGGGCGTCCGCGAATTTGCACGCCATTTCATTCTCGCCGTCGTCTTGGGGCGCGGGAAAATCCTGGCGCACGATCCGGGGTTGCCGCTGGCGCAACTGGTCGGCGATCCGCCAGCGGGTCATGTTCAGCAGCCACGTCTTGAAGGTGCCGAGCGCGGGATCATATTTGAAGCCGGGCATGTGTCTGGCGACGGCGATCATCGTCTGCTGCACCACGTCCTCGGCCTCGGCATTGGTCAGCCCGCCCTTGACCGCCACGCCGTAGATGAGCTTCCAGTAGATGTTGAAGAAATCCTGCCAGCTCGCCTGGTCCTGCCAGTCCTTCAGCCGGCGGATCAGTGTCGCGCGGGTCGGGATTAATTCATCCACTCCTTCATCCATGCCGAAAGTAATGGCGGGTTGCACGACCGTTGGCAAATAAAATAAATATATCGTGCTGGAAAAAATAATTGCAGGGGAACGTTTTATCGGCATATTGGGTGTAGTCAATCAGTTGGATTTGATGCTGGCTCACGGCTTGAACCTGAATTGTAAAAAACGAAACGGGGTGGTGCAGGCTGCGATGGCTTTTTTATGCGCAGCCTGGTTTTTGAACAGCTTTGTCCCGCCGGCCACCGCCGCGCCCGCCACCAACGCCATCCAAATTGTCGAACTGCAGGGCGCGGTGGAAATTTTGCCCGCCGGCACTGCGGCCTGGATGCAGGCGCAAAACCAGCAGGCGCTTCATGCCTTCGACCGCGTCCGCACCGCCGCCGACAGCCGCGTGGCCCTCCGCTGGTCCGACCAGAGCATCGTGCCCTTCGGCGCCTCGACCGAGCTGGAAATTTTGCCGCCGGACGCGCCCGGCTCGCAGTCCGGCCTGCATCTTATCTGCGGCGTGCTTTCTTTTTTTCACCGCGACCAGCCCGGCCGCATCCGCATCATCACGCGCGGCGCGGTCGCCGGCATCGAGGGCACGGAATTCGTCCTCGCCGTCAACACCGCCGACGCCACCACGCTGTCCGTCGTGGACGGCAGGGTGAAATTTGGCAACGACCGTGCCACGCTCACGCTCACCAACGGCCAACAGGCCGTCGCCGAACTGGGCCAGGCTCCGGCGCGCACGGCCGGCTTCATCGCCAACAATCTTTTGCAATGGTGCTTTTATTATCCGGCGGTGCTTGACCCGGACGAACTGCCGCTCACGGCGGACGAGCAGAAAAATCTTGCCGGCTCGCTCGCCGCCTATCGCGCCGGCGATTTGCTGGCCGCGTTGAAAAGTTTTCCGGCCGACAATTCCGGCTCCGAGGCGGTGAAGCTTTATCACGCCGCGCTGCTGCTTTCCGTCGGCGAGGCGGAAAAAACCGAGGCCACGCTCGCCGCGCTCCCGAAAAATTCCGAGCGCACCGGGTGCCTCGCCAACGCGCTGCGCCAGCTCATCGCCGCCGTGAAGCGGCAGCCCTCGGCCACGGAGATCGCGCCGCAGCTCACGTCCGAACTCCTGGCCGGTTCCTATTTCGAGCAGTCGCGCGCCATCCGCGAAACCTCGCTGGAAACCGCCCTGCACCTGGCGAAACAGGCCGCAACCAATTCGCCCAACTGCGGCTTCGCGTGGGAACGCGTGGCGGAACTGGAATTCAGTTTTGGCCGCACGAAAAACGCCATGGCCGCGCTGGACAAAAGCCTCGCGCTCGCGCCGCGCAACGCCCAGGCGCTCGCGCTGAAAGGTTTTGTGTTCGCCGCGCAGAACAATCCACGCGCGGCCATCGCCAGTTTTGATGACGCGCTCGCCGCCGATTCCGCGCTGGGCAACGCCTGGCTCGGCCGCGGCATCAGCTGCATCCGCACGGGAGATTTGAACGGCGGCCGCGAAGACCTGCTCATCGCCGCCGCGCTGGAGCCGCAGCGCGCCGAGCTGCGCAGCTATCTCGGCAAGGCGTATCTGGCGGGCGGCGACGACGCGCACGCGGCGAAGGAACTGGCGCTGGCGAAAAAACTGGACCCGAACGACCCGACGGCGTGGCTGTATTCCGCCTTGCAGAACCAGCAGGAAAATAAAATCAACGACGCCATCCGCGACCTGGAAAAATCCGAGGCGCTGAACAACAACCGCAGCGTGTATCGCTCGCGGCTTTTGCTCGACCAGGACAACGCCGTGCGCGCGGCGGACCTGGCCGGCATTTATGCCGACGCCGGCATGACGGACGTGAGCACGCGCGAGGCCGGGCGCGCGGTGAGTTCCGACTACGCGAACTATTCGGCGCACCTTTTTCTGGCGAACAGCTACGAGCAGTTGCGCGACCCGGACTGGAGCAACCTCCGCTACGAGACGCCGGCGACCGCCGAATTCTGGATCGCCAACCTGCTCGCGCCGACAAGCGCCGGCACGCTCTCGCCGCTCGTGTCGCAGCAGCCTTACACCAAATTGTTCGACCAGAACCGCGTCGGCGTGGTTTCTGACACGACGTATCTGGGCCGGGGTTCGTGGCTGGAAGAGGGCGCGCAGTTCGGCACCTATGACAACGTGAGCTACGATTTTGAGGCGAAATATATTTCCGACAACGGCCAGCGCGCCAACGACGATGTGGAGCATCGCGATCTATGGCTGGGCATCAAGAACCAGTTCACGCCGCAGGACAGCGCGTTTTTTGCGGTCGAGCAGGACAAGATCAGCAATGGCGACGTGAACCAGTATTACAACCAGGCGAATGCCGATGCTAATTTCCGCTTTAATGAGACACAGGAGCCAAACTTGTATTTTGGCTATCATCACGAATGGGGGCCGGGCTCGCACACGCTGTTCCTGGCCTCGCGACAGGTTGCCTATGAAACGGCGCTGGCCAGCAATGCGGTCCAGTATATTGGCAACTATGATGGGACGGCTTATCACGGCATCGTGTATATGCTCGTCAACGAGAACGTGAAGATTAACCCAGAAATAAATTCCGCCGAGCTTCAGCAGATTTTGGAAACGGCAGATCATACGACCATCGTTGGCACCCGCTTCGAGTGGGGTGATGTCCGCTATCAAAACAATGAAAGCGGAAATGATTTCAACAGTGTCCCGGACACTTATTTTCTCAATTACGACCCGTTTGTGCCGCAGGATTTGACCGCCAATTTTTACCACTATAACGCCTATGGCTATCACACCTGGCAGATCGCCGATCCGTTTGCGCTGACTGCGGGGCTGGCCTACGACTGGCTGCAGCAGCCGGCCGATGTGGGCACCACCCCGTTTGCCACGGAACTGAACCACCCCAATGTGGCCCCGGAGAAGACGACGGTTCAGCTCTCACCCAAGGCCGGGTTTGTCTGGCTGCCCGCCGACCAAACGACGGTGCGCGGCGCCTACACCCATTCCTTGTCGGGCTTTGCCGGCGGCCAGAGCACCCGGCTGGAGCCGACGGAAGTCGCCGGTTTCAATCAGGCCTATCGCAGTCTCGTCCCCGAGGCGGTGGTCGGCGACAGCAGCGGTTCCAAGTTCGACACGTTTGACCTTTCGCTCGAACAGCGGTTCGACACCGGCACCTATCTGGCCTTGTCCGGCCAGCTCCTGTATTCCAGGCTGACCGAATTGCAGGGCGACTTTGTCTTCCTATCCGACTCGACGCAGAACTATTCAACCTATCCGCTGGGATTCTACCAATCCCAAAATTATCAGGAAAAGAATTTGGTGTTCAGCGTGGACCAACTGCTGGGCAAACAATGGTCGGCCGGGGCCATCTACCGGCTGTCCGATGCCCGGCTGGATTTGAATTATGTGGACATTCACGCCGCCGATTTGCACACGGCTCCCCCGTTCTTTCAACCCAGCCAAAACCTCGACAGCGTCCTGAATACTGTGACCCTGCACGCCAACTGGAACCATCCCTCCGGCCTGTTTTCGATGCTCGATGCCGACTGGTATCACCAGAACAATGCCGGCTTCACGCCCGGCGAGCCGGGCGATGACTTCTGGCAGTTCAACGCCTACGCCGGCTACCGGATGTTGCACCGGCGCGTGGAGTTCACCGTCGGCCTGCTGAACCTCTTCGACCAAAACTACTCGCTGGAACCGCTGAACCTCTACAACGAGATGGCGCGCAGCCGCACGTTTCTCGCCCGACTGAAAATCAGCTTTTGAGATGGCTTACTGCCAGGTGATCTGCAAAGTCATGGGCTGGCCGTTGGTCGGCGGCGGCGGCGTGTTTTTCACATAGACCACCAACTGGTAGCTGGTGGAATTCGTCGCCGGGAAAGTCACGCTGTTGGTTTCGCACCAAGTCACCGAATCACTCTTGCGCGTCACATTCACGACCGAAACATAGGACCCGCCAAACCCGGAGGCGTCGGTGAACGTGCCGCTCGTCGTGTTCGTGGGCGGCGTGATCCAGATGCTGCCGGCGCTGTTCGTCATCTTGGCGTAGCCGGTGGAGGCACCGGGGCAGCCCGACCCGCTGACGGTCTTGACGGTGAAGGGAATCTGCTGGATGTCTGCCAAGGCGGCGCACGCCATAAGGCCAGTGACGGCGGCCACGGCGAATTGCAGGAGGAGTTTTTTCATGGTTATTAATTGTTTTTGATGGATTACCCGAGTTTGTCCCTAAACAACTGGACGCCCCTTATTTTGGGGCCGGACAGCCGGCTGTAAAGTGAAAATCGCGGGTGTGGGTTCCGGCCGGCTTCCCACCCGCGCGTTTTTTCAGGGGAAAATGCCGCTTCTTGACGGCCTCGCGTCAACTTGCTGGTTTTCAACTTGTTGCCATGTCGGCGAGATTTGTGGCGGGCGTCAAAAGAGTTCTCTGGACGGTTAAATAAGTTGTGGCAGCCATTAAAAGAGTTCTTTGGGCCGTTAAATAATTTCTTTGAGCCTTCCAATCAATTCTTTCAGCCGTCCAACAAGTTCTTTGGAGGCCTAAAAGATTTCCTTGGAAGCCTGAACAAGTTCTTTGCAACCCTGCACAAGTTCGTTGGGGCCTTGAAAGAATTCTTTGGAAGCCTGCACAAGTTGCTTGAAGGCCTGAAGAAGTTCGTTGAAAGGTCCAAAGAATTGTTTTGGCCGCCAAATAAGTTGCCGGAACCATCGGCCAATTGGCGCAGTCTTTCCGCCAGTTGGCGGAACCGTTCAGGCAATTGTCGCAGACCCTCGGCCAATTGACGGAAGCTTCCGGGCAATTGGCGGACACCTTCGGGAAGTTGCCGCCGCCCTTCGGGCAATTGACGCAGCTCTCCGGGAAGTTGCCGCCGCCGTTCAAAAAGCTGGCAAAACCGTTCCGGCAATTCCCGCCACTACCGGCGGCGCGGGCATCTTGACGGCGGAAGTCTGGGCACACCCTCCGGCCACAGCCCAATTCAGGCCACTCGCAAATTGTCCTTTCCGGCGCGGTCGGCTATGCTCGGCGGCAAGCTTGCATGGGGTTCGCCGCCAAAACCAAATCCAGCCGCCGGTCCGCGCTCGGCGCGGCGCTCGCGGTCGCGTGCGGCCTGGTCCTGTGGCTCGCGCCCGTCGGCGATTTCTGGACGGACACCAGCTACGACTATCTCTTCCGCTTCGGCGCCCGCCCCGTCACCAATTCCGTCACGCTCATCCTGATGGACAACGCGGCGTTCAACCAGTTCCATCAGGTGCGCGGCCAGCCGTGGAGCCGCGCGCTGCACACGCAGTTGCTGAACAGGCTGGCCGACGACGGCTGCGCGCTCGTGGCGATGGACTCTTTTTTCCGCCGCACAAATAATCTTGAAACCGACACCGCGCTCGCCGCCGCGATGCGCCGCCAGCGGAACCTGGTTTTGATGGCCGAACAATCACAGGTCACGCATCCCGGCCTGGCCGGCGCACAGCCGATGATGCCGGCGGAACTTTTTCTGGGCGCGGCCAAGACCAACTGGGGCGTCGCGTGGCTCAATCCCGATCTCGACGGCATCGTGCGCCGGCACTGGCCCTTCTCCGCGCCCGGGCCGTATCCGAGTTTGCCGCAGACGGCGGCGCGGCTGGCGGGCGCAAAACCGGACGACCAGCCGCCGGAACGCTGGCTGCGCTATTACGGCCAGACGGGCGGCTGGACAAGCATGAGCTATCAATATGCGCTGTCGCAGCCGGCGAATTATTTCCGCAGCCGGATTGTCTTCATCGGCACCGAGCCGGAAACGCTGCTGCCGACCGGCGACCCGGATAAGTTTTCCACGCCCTACACGCGCTGGACAAGCGAGGCTTCCGGCGGCGTGGAAATCCTGCTGGCCGAGTTTCTAAATTTGCTGGACGGCGATTCGCTGCAACGGCCGCCCGCATGGACGGAATTTTCCCTGCTCGTCGGCGCGGGAATTTTTCTTGGCGGCGGCCTGTGGCGGCTGCGCCTGCGGTTCGCGCTTGCTGTCACGGCAGGAATTTTTCTCGCGCTGGCGCTGGCGGGAGTCCTGCTGGGCTACTATTCCAACTTCTGGTTTCCGTGGTTCATCATCGCCGGCGGCCAGTTGCCGTGCGCGCTGGCATGGGCGCTGGCCGTCAAACTGCGCCGCGCGCCCGCTCCGGTTCGGAAGCCGGCGGAAAAATTGCCGTCCACCCCCGGCTACGAGCTGTTTCATGCGCCCTTTGCCCAGGGCGCTTACGGCACCGTCTGGCTCGCAAAAAACAAATCCGGCCGGTGGCGCGCGCTGAAGGTCGTCTATCTCTCCAAGTTTGAAAACAATCCCGACCCGTATGAACGCGAATACGCCGGCGTCCAGAAATACCAGCCGGTTTCCGACCGGCATCCCGGCCTGCTGCGCGTGGAGTTCGTCAGCGAAAAAATGGCGGATTATTTTTATTACGTCATGGAGCTGGCCGATTCGGTCACGCCGGGCTGGGAAAAGAATCCGGCCGCTTACAAGCCGCGCGACCTCGTCAGCGAACGCGCGCAACTGCACGGCCGGCGGCTGCCGGTGAAGGACTGCGTGCGCCTCGGCATCACGCTGTGCGAGGCGCTGGAGTTTTTGCACCAGCAGGGTTTGACGCACCGCGACATCAAGCCGCAAAATATTATTTTTGTGGACGGCCAGCCCAAGCTCGCGGATTTGGGGCTGATCACCGGCATCCGCCCGCTCGGCCACGAGGGCACGCTCGTCGGCACACCAGGCTTCATGCCGCCCTCGCCCGAGCGGCCCGGCACCGTGGTGGCGGACATTTACGCGCTCGGCATGGTGCTGTATGTGCTCTGCACCGGCCGGGCGGCGGCGCTGTTTCCCGAAGTGGCCACGACGCTCGTCAGCACCGAGGAGCCGCCGGAATTTCTGCCGCTGAACACGGTCATCCTCAAGGCCTGCGCGCCGCTGCCGGGCGAACGCTACGCCTCCGCCGCCGAAATGCGCGCGGCGCTGCGGGAATTGTGAAAGGCCCGTTGAGGCAACGCTTGCCTTGACGGCGATTTGCCAGCAATTTATCCGCCCGTGCAGGACCTGTTAAATAAAATCGAGGCCGCCGCCGAGGCGCGGCTGACCTTTTCGCCCAACGCCACCCCGGCGGAAAAACTCGCGCGCTACAAGAATTTTCTCAAGGTCGAATCCCACCGGCTCAAGCTGCTGCACCGCGCGGGCGCGGACGGGGTCGAAAACGCGCGGGCGCGGGCGGCGATTTTGGACGCGCTGCTCCAGCATCTCTGGGAGACGGCGAAAAAAAAACTTTCCGCGCAGGAACAGAAGGAGTTTCCGCCGATCGCGCTGGTGGCCATCGGCGGTTTTGGCCGCGCAGAGCTGAACCCGCACAGCGACATTGATTTCATGTTCTTGCACGAGGGGCAGGTGGCTGGCACCAAGCCGCTGCCGTATCTGGCCAAACTGATTGACGGCATCTTGTATCCGCTCTGGGACATCGGGCTGAAAATCGGCTACTCGGTGCGCGACCTGGCCGATTGCGTGAAGGTGGCGAACGCCGACATGCAGTCGAAGACGTCGCTCATCGAGTCGCGGCTGATTGCGGGAAACGAGGCGCTGTTCGCCAAATATCAGAAGGCCGTCGTCCAGAAATGCGTGGTCGGCTTCGAGGACAAATACATCGCCGCGCGGCTCGAGGACCAGGCGACGCGCCGGACAAAGTTTGGCAACTCCGCGTGCATGCAGGAGCCGAACGTGAAGAACGGCTGCGGCGGCCTGCGCGATTTTCAGAACCTGCTGTGGATGGCCTTCTTCAAATACCGCACGCGGTCGCTGCGGGATTTGCAGGCGCAGGAGTTTGTCAGCGAGGCGGAACGCAAGCAGCTTGAGGCCGCCTACGAATTTCTGCTGCGCGTGCGGACGGAGCTGCATTACAACACCAACCGGCCGCAGGACGTGCTGGGGAAGAATTTGCAGCCGGCTGTCGCCACCAACCTCGGCTACACGGATCGTTCGCCCAGCAAGCGCATTGAAAAGTTCATGCGCGACCTCTACGTCCACATGCGGAATGTGTATCTCATCACGCGGACGCTGGAGCAGCGCATGGCGCTGGTTTCGCCGCAGCAGACAGGCCGGATCGCCCGGCTGCGGCGGCTGCTGCCCGGTTCCGCGCCGCGCAAGATGCCGGAGCCGGTGGACGGATTTTTGTTTGTGAACGGCGAGATCCGCGCGGCGAACAACCGCATTTTCCGCGATTCGCCGCGCCGGCTGATGCGCGTTTTTTTGCACGCGCAGCAGCGGCATTTGACCCTGCATCCCGACCTCGCGCAGCTCATCCGGAACCAGCTTTCGCTTGTGGACCGCGAGTTTCTCAACGATGAGCATGTGCGCGAAACTTTCTTGACCATCCTCGAACGGCGAGGCGAGGTGGCGCACATTTTGCGCGCGATGCACGAGGTCAATTTCCTCGGCAAATACATTCCCGAGTTCGGCAAGCTGACGTGCCTCGTGCAGCATGAGTTCTACCACCAATACGCGGCGGACGAGCACACTCTGGTCTGCCTCGAACAGCTCGACAAAATCTGGGAGGCGCAGGAACCGCCCTACAAATTTTACGAGCCGATTTTCCAGGGGCTGGAGCGTCCCGGCCTGCTTTATCTCGCCCTGCTGCTGCATGATGTCGGCAAGGCCGCGCCCCACGAAAAAGGCCGGCACGCCGAGGCCGGCGCCACGCTGGCCATGCGCGCCGCCAAACGCCTGCAGCTCGACCCGGCGGCGGCGGAGACGGTGGAGTTTCTCGTCGAAAACCATCTGCTCATGGCTACCATCTCCCAGCGCCGCGACCTGGACGACCCGACGGTCATCCGCAATGTCGCGCGGCAGGTCGGCGCGCCGGAGAAATTAAACCTGCTGCTGCTGCTCACGTTTGCCGATTCGCAGGGTACGAGCGACAAGCTGTGGAGCGGTTTCAAGGATTCGCTGCTGTGGCAGATCCATTCCCGCGCCATGG
>Ga0181517_10004684_pt1 | contig 12344 bp, 7 predicted proteins | sample PEATcosm2014_Bin_31_FD_119748 | JGI IMG/M metagenome (GOLD analysis project Ga0181517, IMG submission 119748) | Peatland microbial communities from MTU Mesocosm Facility, Houghton, MI, USA - PEATcosm2014_Bin01_30_metaG | ecosystem: Environmental > Terrestrial > Soil > Wetlands > Peat | place... | reverse complement strand
CACCAATAATATTATTACGACGGTGGCTGGCAATGGCACCATGGGCTATGCCGGCGACGGCGGCAGCGCGACGAATGCCAACCTGTTCGGCCCCCAAAATGTGTCCGTGGATCAAGTGGGCAATCTTTTCATTGCGGACCTTGGCAACCAGCGGATTCGCGAAGTGGGGACAAACGGTGTCATCGCGACGGTGGCTGGGAGCATTCCGAACGACGGTGCCCTGGCCACGAATGCCACGCTTAATCAAGCTAACGGGGTTGCCGTGGATTCTGTGGGCAACGTGTATGTCGCCGACACCCATAATAATCGCATCCGCAAGATTGATACGAACGGCATTATTACGACCGTGGCCGGCAATGGCATCAATGGCTTTGCCGGCGATGGCGGCTTGGCGACCAACGCAACCTTTAGGTATCCACGCGGGATCGCTTTGGATGCTTCCGGGGATTTGTTTATTGCCGACAGTTCCAATCGTCGCATCCGCAAGGTTGACACCAACGGGTTCATCTGGACCGTGGCGGGCAATGGCTCGTTTAATACTTCCGGCGATGGTAGCCAGGCCACCAATGCCGGCATCATGCTCCCTGAAGCCGTAGCTGTGGATCAAACCGGCAACCTGTTCATCGCCGATTTTTTCAATGCGAACATCCGTAAAGTGGGGACGAACGGCGTCATATCGAGCCTGACCGGAATTGGTTTGGCTGAACCCACTGCCCTGGCTCTCGATTCTGCCGGCAACCTGTTCATTGCCGACATGAACAACAACCGTGTGCGCAAAGTGGCGACCAATGGCACCATCAGCACGGTGGCGGGGAGCGGAATCGTCACCAACATCACCGGGGATGGCAGCGCTGCAACTAGCGCCAGTGTCGGCTATCCAAGCGGTGTGGCGGTGGATACCAACGGAAATCTTTACATCGCAGACAACAACTTTAATACCATCCGCAAGGTCACCAATGGCATCATCAGCACCGTTGCTGGAATCGGCAAGGCGGGCTTTGGCGGCGACGGCGGAGTGGGCACCAATGCCGCGCTGTCTTTTCCGCAGCAACTGGCCGTGGACGGCGCGGGCAATGTTTACATTTCTGATGACGGCAACAACCGCATCCGCAAGTTGATTCCCAATTATGCGAACCTCCCGACCCTCACCGTGGCCAACGTCACAATGGGCAGCTTGAGCAACAAATACTCGGTCATCATCACCGACGTTTACTATTATTCCACCACAAGCAGCACGGCCACGCTCATCGTCGTAATGCCGGGCTACAACCAGATCGTCGGCCAGCTTTTGGGCGATGGCGACATGCAACTGGCCTTTGTGGGTGTCGCCGGGGGGAAATACGCCTTGGACAGCACGGTCAGCCTGTCCCCGGCCAACTGGATTCCGCAGGCGACCAATCAGGCCGACGCGAACGGGAATCTTATCTTCACCAACACGCCCGACCCCACCACGAACGATTTCTGGCGCATCCGCTCCGTGCCGTAGTTCGCGGCTTGGTGGGGCGCGCTGCTGCGCTGCCCATTTTAATTTGGGCTGCCCTGCAGGTCAGCCCTGCCGTTTTATTGAACGGACCCCTCACCCCAACCCTCTCCCCTCCGAGGGGCGAGGGAGAAGAACGCTGGCCGGCTAATTTTGATTGACCGGACGGGCGTGGCGGCGGAAAATCCGGGCGATTTTTCCGTGCCGGCAGGGGTGCTAAACTAAACCCGCAACCAACAACCAACGGACTGGTTTGAAGCCGGCATTTTAAGAGTCATGAAAACATTTATCACCACATTCCTGCTGGCGGCCGGGGCGGCCATGCTGACGCCAGGCTGCGCGCTGGCGCAAGATTCATCCGCCCGGCCCGGGCACACTTTCACCATCGGCACGAATGACTTTTTGCTGGATGGCAGGCCGTTCGAGGTCCGCTGCGGCGAAATCCATTTTGCCCGCGTGCCGAGGGAGTATTGGCGGCAGCGGCTGCAACTCTGCCGGGCGATGGGCTTGAACACGGTTTGCGCCTATCTGTTTTGGAATTATCACGAGTTTGAACCGGGCAAGTTCGACTGGTCGGGCCAGGCGGACGCGGCGGAATTCTGCCGGATCGCCCAGGAAGAGGGGTTGTGGGTCATCCTGCGCCCCGGTCCCTATGCCTGCGCCGAATGGGATGGCGGCGGGATCCCGTGGTGGCTGCTGAAAAATGACAGCATCCGGCTGCGTTCGCAGGATGCGGAATTTATGTCTGCCGCGACGGCGTGGCTGAAGGAGGTCGGCCGTGTGCTCGGTCCGCTGCAAGTCACCAAGGGCGGCCCGATCCTGATGGTGCAGGTGGAAAATGAATACGGCTCGTTTGGCAGCGACGCGGAATACATGGGCAGGCTCCGGCAGGCGCTGCTGGCGGCGGAGTTTGATGTGCCGCTGTTCGCCTGCAATCCGGCGGGCGACCTGCGGCGCGGGCTGCGGGGCGACCTTTTCCAAGTGGTCAATTTCGGGAGCGATCCTAAAAACGGTTTTGACAGGCTGCGCGCCGTGCAGCCCTCCGGCCCGCTCATGTGCGGCGAATTTTATCCGGGCTGGTTCGACACCTGGGGCGCGCCGCACCATCTGGGCAACACGAAACAGTATCTCGCCGACCTCGGCTACATGCTGTCGCGCGACGCGTCGTTCAGCATCTACATGGCGCATGGCGGCACGTCGTTCGGCCTGTGGTCGGGCGCGGACCGCCCCTTCAAGCCGGACACGAGCAGCTACGATTACGACGCGCCCATCAGCGAGGCCGGCTGGATTGGCGACAAGTTTGAGGCCACCCGCAAACTGATTTCAAGGCATCTTGAGCCCGGCGAGAAACTCCCCGAACCGCCGGCCGCGAACCCGGCGATGGACATCCCCCCGTTCACGCTGAACGAAACCGCCGCAGTTTTCGACAACCTGCCCGCGCCGGTTGAAGACACTTTGCCGCGCAACATGGAAACGTATGATCAGGGCCATGGCTGCATCCTCTACCGCACGACGCTTGCCGCCGGCCCGGCGGCGGCATTGCAGGCGGGCCGCGTCGGCGATTTTGCCTGGGTTTTTTTGAACGGAAAAAAAATCGGCGTCATGGATCGCCGCGAGCGCCGTTACTCGGTCAGGCTTCCGGCGCATGAAAAAGGCGCGCAGCTCGACATCCTGGTCGAGGCGATGGGCCATGTGAACTTCGGCGGTGAGATTCATGACCGAAAAGGGCTGGACGGCAGCGTCCGGCTGGTGGCGGGGGGCGGCACCAACGTCCTGGCCGGCGGATGGCAGGTTTATCCGCTGCGGCTCGACGCGCCGATGCTGGCCGGCCTGCAATGGAAAACCGGCCCGGCCAGCGGCCCGGCCTTCTGGCGCGGCAGCTTTGAGGTGAAACAGCCCGCCGACACGTTTCTCGATTTGCGCAACTGGGGCAAAGGCGTTGTCTGGATCAACGGCCATTGCCTCGCGCGCTATTGGAACATCGGCCCGTCGCAGACGGCCTATGTGCCCGGCCCGTGGCTGCACGCCGGCGGCAACGAGGTGGTTGTCCTCGATCTGCTTGGCCCGTCGCAGCCGGTCATTGGCGGGCTGGCGAAACCCATTCTCGACCAGTTGCGCCCGCAATTGGATTTCAACCGCAAGCCGGCGGCGAAAGGGCATTTGAACCTCGCCGCCGCGGCCTTCGTTTATACCAACTCGTTTGCGCCCGGCCCGGACGTGCAGGAAGTGCGTTTCCCGCAGCCGGTCGAAGGCAGGCAGTTTTGCATCGAAAGCCTCAATGCCCATGACGGGAAACCCTTCGCCGCGATTGCCGAACTGGATTTGCTCGACCCGGCGGGCAATTCAATTTCACACATGAACTGGACGGTCGCTTATGTGGACAGCGAAGAACTCGTGGCTGAAGACGGCTCGGCCGGCAACGCCATCAACGGCCAGACTTCCGATTACTGGCACACCGCCTGGAGCAATGAACAGCCCGGCCACCCGCATCAACTGGTCATTGACCTGGGCGACGCCGTCCGCATCGGCGGCTTCCGTTACACCCCGCGCGCCGGTTCAAATGTGCCGGGCCGGATCAAGGACTACCGCGTGTATGTCGGAACAAACCTGGTGCCGGAGGCGGATTAATTGCCGCCTGAAGATTTTGTGCGGTGGTTGGCCACGGCATCTTTCATTCCGCCTGCAAACGGACCAGCTTCAGCGCAAACGGGACGGCTTCCTGATAGAGCGCCAGCCGTGCGCGAATCTGCGCGGCGACGCCGGCGTCGGCCACGGTGTGGATGTGCGCGGCGACGGTTTTTTCAAGTTCCGCCAGCGCGGCGGGCAGGTCGGGCATGGCGCGGTCGGACTTGCCATCCACCCGGTCGGCAAGGTTCAGCAAGACGCCGGTGAGCGTCGCCCGGAATTTTGCCGCCGCCGCGTGCAGCGGTTCGGGCACGGCGTCAGGCCGCAGATCGGGCCGGTGCTGGATGATGGACAGCAGGTGCAGCAAAAGTGTCTTTGCCTCGTCGCCCAGCGCCTCCAGCTTTTGGCGCAGTTCAGCGCCGCTTTCAAATTTCGAGCTTTCCTGCATCTCGTCAACGACGCTGAAATCCTGATAAATGTTCAGGCGCAGGTGGTAGGCCTCGGCCTGGCGCGGCGCGGGATTTTTGCCTTCATCAGGCAGGCTGGCCAGATGCGCCAGCTGGCGGAAGACATCCGACAATTTCGTCCGCATGGTTTTCAGCGCGCTCACCGGCCAGAGCCGGCCGTTGATGATTCCAAACACGACAAGCCCCAGCGTGATGCCGATGAGGCGGTCGCGCGCCACCTTGAGTTCAGTGTAAGTGCCGTAGGTCTGGAGGGCGCACTTGGAATAGACCAGGCAGATCTGGATGCCGACGTAGGAGATCCGCACGCTGCCGAAGTTGACGTAGGCCGCCAGCGCCATGGCCGCGCCAAACGGAATCCAAAACCCCGCCAGCGAGTCGAGGTTCGGGAAAACATACATCAGGGAAATAAACCCCAGCGCGCCGCCCACGGCCGCGCCGGCGAAGCGCAGGACGCCTTTCTGCAGGCTCGCCCCCACGGTCGAGAGCGAGCAGACGATGCAGGTGATGACGCAGGTGTAGATTCCGGGATAGACAGACAGCGTAAAGATGAGATAGCAGATCGTCGCCGCGAGCATTCCTTTGACGGCAAACTGAAGGTGTTCCGGATTGGTGAAGGCATCGGGGGCCAGGGTGAAGAGGCCGCCTTTTTTCTGCGGCGGCAGCCTGAGTTCGTCCGGCAGTTTTTCGCCGGCGGCGGCCAGCGGCAGCAGGGCGATGACGCGTTCCATTTCGGCGAGCGCGGGAAGCGCGTCATCATCGGCGGGCGTGGCTTGATTTTCGGACGGCGGAACGGAAGTTTCCGGCGCACGCTTTTCCTTGATGGCCGCGCGCCAGGCCGCGCAGGCCTCCGCCAGCCGCAGCAGCCGCTTTTTCACCGCTTCATTGCCGGGCGCAATCCGCTGCACTTCCAGCACCGCCGCCGCCGTGACCAGCCGGTCCACCAAAATGATGTGCGCGCTGATTTCCGATCCGCGCTTTTTGAGCACCGGTTCGATGACGCCGGCGACTTTCAGGAGGCGCAGTTGTTCCGATGCGCCGCTGAAGGCAAAGGCGGCGATTGAAGAACGCGACGGTTCAATTTTATTTCCCGCCGCCACGCCTCGGAGCAAAGTTTCAACGGCCTCCAGCCTGGAGGTCAATCCGCGGACCAGCAGCAGATGGGAGGTCTGGGGGTTCATCAGGTATTGAACCGCCAGGTTCACGCCCAGTCCCAGCGTCCACGCCCAGGCATAGTAAAAGGGCATGCGGTTCAGGGTTTCGATGTTGGCAACGGTGTCGGGAATCGTGACGCCAAAACCGAGCACCACGGCGACGCCCAGCCCGAAAATGCCGGGAGTCACGAGCCGCATCATCAGCAAGCCCGCCCCGACGAAGGCCGGCACGCACAGCACCCGCAGCCACGTCAGGTCGAGCGAGCACATGAAATAGAGAAGCAGCAGGCCGCAGGCGGCGGTTGCGCCAATGATTGCCAGAATCGTCCCGAACAACGTGGTCGAAGTGTCCTCCCGGGTGACCATGAACATCCCGATCATCATCATCACCGGCTGTTTCAGGTGGAAAGCCTCGATGGGAATCGTGCAGATCAGGCAGGCCAGCGTGATGCGCAGCGTCGCCTGCCAGCGCCCCGGGGTGGGCGCCATTTCGCGCCGCAAGAATTCCCAAAGCTGGCCGGGGTTCCACCACGGCGTGGTTGATGTGGCGGGAATGGCGGTCATCGGCGTTCCGAAAATTTACGGCCTGGCCGGCGCCGGTCCCGTGACGGTCACGACCGCCGATGCGCCGACGCGGAAGCTGTCGTCAGGATTTTCCACCTGGATGCGCACCGGGAAGCGCTGCGCCAGGCGCACCCAGTCCAGGTTGCGCGGCACGTTGGGCAGGCCCATCGCGCTCGATCCGTCTTCCGGCACGACGGCCCACGCGAGGCCGACGACTTTTCCGTGAAACCGTTTGCCGCCCTTGAACTGCAGATAGATTTCCGCTGGCGATCCTTCCTCGATGTGCTTGAGCTGCGTCTCGCGGAAATTCGCGACGACATACCAGGTGCGCGTGTCCACCAGCGTGAACACATCCACGCCGGCCCGCGCAAACTCGCCGAGGGAAATGTTGAAGTTCACGATCCTGCCGCTGAACGGCGCCTTGACGCGGCAGTATCCCAGGTTCAATTCCGCCTCGCGCAACTGCGCCTCGGCCGCCGCGATGTGCCCGTTGAAATCGCCTTCCTGCCCGATGGCGTCCTCGGCGCGCTGCCGTTCGGCCCTGGCCTGCGCCACTCCGGCGACGGCGGCGGCAAGGCCTTTCTGGGCTTCTTCGACGGCGGCGGATGCGATGATCTGCCGCGTGCGCGCCGCCTCGACCTGGTCCGTCGTGGTGAATTCCTTTTTCAGCAGCGGCTCCACGCGCTTGAGATGGTCGTCCGCATCCTTGAATTCCGCCTCCGCGCGCCGCACCGTCGCCTCGGACGCGGCCTGCTGCGCCTCGGCCCGCGCAATCGTGGCGTCCGCCGTCTTGAGCGCCTTCTGCGCGGCGTCCACCTGTTTGCGCGCCAGCACCAACTGCGCTTTGGCGAGGGCCACGGCGTCTTCGTAAGGCCGCGGGTCAACGACGAACAGCAGGTCGCCCTCCTTCACAAGCTGGTTGTCCTTGACGAGCAGTTCCACGATGTGGCCGCTGGCGTGCGGCGCGACGCCGATGAAGTTCGCGCGCAGCGTGGCGTCGTCCGTCTGCGGCCGGTTGTCATACACCCAGAACGCCGCGATGATCGCGGCCACCGCGCCAAGGATGATGACCAGACTGATCCGTTTGGCCAAGATTTTCGGATCCATCTTGGACGGCGTTGGAGAAACATTTTCTTCAGGCATAAAATTATTAACTCCTAAAAAACAGCAGCCATGAGGCGACCGCGATCAGCATCCATAGGCAAAAATAAATCAGCGGGCGCGGCTTCAGATAGGGTTCGGCCCCGAGCCTGGTGAAAACCTGCCGCGCCACGAACGTTCCAATCACGCCCAGGACGATGCACAGCATCCACGCCGGAAAGAACGAGCCGAGGAGATTGATGGACGGCGCGCCCCGGCAGCCGGTGAGAAACATCAGGCCGGTGGCGGCGGAACAAACGCCGGCCAGCCTGCGGAATTTTTCGGGAGGAGACGGTTTCATGGTTCAAAACTCATTGTGCCGGGTTTTCGGTCGAGCAACTGCCGGCCGAGGTCGCCGGAAGCGAACGCCAGCGCGGCGGTGGATTCGAGCACGGTCGCGCGGGTGTTGAGCTGCGTGTATTTCGCCTGGCTCAACGCGCGATGCGCCGACAGAACGTCCACCAGGCTGCTCAACCCGTTTTTATACGACTCGAAAGTCTGGTCGTAGGATTTCTGCGAGGCGTCGAGCAGCGCCGCCGCCACGTCCAGCCGGCTGATCGCCAGCTTGGTGTCGCTGTAGTATTGCCAGACCTGCGAAATCGCCTTGTCGCGCGAATCCTCCAGCTCGTGTTGCGCCGCCTCGCGTTCGGACTTGGCGATTTCCAGCTTCCGTTTGCGCGCGCCGCCATCAAACCAGGACCAGGACAGTTCTAATCCCACGCCCCACGTCGGCTCCTGCGACGACGCCCACGGCAGCGTGCGGTCGGCCACGTCCACTTGAGCGCGCTCAAACGCGCCGCCGGCTTTGCCTTGCAGCGCCAGCGTCGGATAATAGGCTGAACGGGCTTTTTTGATTTCCGCCTCCTTTTGCCGCAGGATGGCGACCTTGGCCAGGAGGTCGGGCCGTTGTTTCAAGCTTTTATCAATGAAGTTTTCGACGGACGCCTCCAGGTTTGTCGGAATGGGCAGCCGCGAAAAATCCACCACGTTCAACGGCGTGGTCGGCAAAATGCCGACCGCCTCGGCCAGGTTCACCTGCGCGTCGCGCTCCTCGACCAGCACCGCTTCCAGATCAAACGCCGCCTGCGCCGCCTGCTGCCGCGCCTGCGAAACATCGGGCGCGGTGGCCAGGCCGTTTTTGAAACGCTCTTCCGCCGCCTCCAAAACCTTGTTGGCGGAATCCAGCGACGACTGCGCGACGTCAATGCGGCCGCGCGCCTTGGACAATTCGTAAAACGCGCCCTGCACCTTGAAGACGACCTGCTGATGATGCGCGTTGAAGCCGAGGTTGGCGGCCAGCAGTTGGTTTTTCGCGCCGGTCACGTCCGCCGAACGGCGTCCAAAATCCAGCAGCACCCACTCCAGTTCGACGACCGGCGAGGCCTCCTCGGCATCAACCTTCATGTAGCCGGCTTCGGTGGGCGTCAACGGCAGGGGCGCTGACTGGCGCCCGTAGTCCGCCGAGGCTTGCAGCGCGAGCATGGGGTAATACTGGCTCTGCGCGAGGCCGACCGCCGAGGCCGCCGACTTGGCGTGTTCCCACGCGACCTTGGTTTCGGGATGAATGCGCTCGGCCAGGTCAATCAGCTCGGCCAGCTCGTAGTTCTTCTGCGCATCCGCTTCCGGCTCCGCCTTGACCTTGAGCACGCTGGCAAACCCGGTCATGTCCGGCGTCTGCCACGGGCTTTCAGCCGAGGCGGGAGCTTTAAGACCGTGAAGCACGTCCGATGAAGAGTCGGATGCCGCCGCAGTTCCATTCGCGCTCCAGAGGCCCGTTCCGATGAGCCAGAAAACCGCCATGGAAAAAAATGTTGTTCGTGTGGAAATTTTCATTCGCAGCCCTCGTCCGTCGGCGTCAGCGGCACAAACGGCCCGCACTCTGCGCAGTTCAGGCAGATGCCGCGGCTGAACTTTCCGTGCATGTCCTCCGCACACGGCGCCGTGCCATAAACCGTCCCGCAATACATGCACTTGAGATACAGGAAATATCCGATGTCATGCTTGACGCCCGGTTCGGCCGCCGGTTTGCACGCGGGTTGGTTTGTTATTTTCTTTTTCATGGCGAACCCTTTTGCGGTTCGCCTTCATCCCATTACACCTTCCGTGCCACCTTGTCATTTAGGCGGCAAACTGCGCTGTTCAAACGATTTGAACGCTTGCAACCCGCGAAACGGCCTGCTCCGAGATTTCGCAACTTGCGAAAATTCGTCGTCCGACTTGCAAAATCGTCACCGCCAACCATCGGAGCAATCCCGACCGCTGATGAAGCGGAACTGGCCGGTTCGGAACTGGCCGGGTGGATTCCAACCCGGACAAAAACGCGACATCGTTTTCAGTTTCTGCCAATTTCCACACTGGCCCGCAGGCCAGCCCGGCCGGTTGAACACCCGGTTTCACCCAAATCCGCCCGTTTTGACCGGGCCGACGGCCTTCCAACTGTCGTTTTTTGACCATTTTCACGGAAAGTGTTGTGAACCAGTCGGATTTCAATAATTCACGCCGTCCAGAACGGTCAAACATGCCCTCTTGTTAATACGCAAACGACGTTTGTTGATACGCAAGCCACGTTTGTTGATATGCAAGCCACGTTTGTTGATATGCAAACGACGTTTGTTGATACGCAAGCGACGTTTGCTGATATGCAAGCCGCGTTTGTAATACGACAAACGACATTTGTTGATATGCAAGCGACGTTTGTTGACATGCAAGCGACGTTTGTAATGCAACAGACGCCCGTTGTTGATACGCAAGCGACGTTTGTTGATACACAAACGCCGGATGCGGACAAAGGCGGTTCAGAAACGGCAGCGGTTTTTTTCGCGCAAAGATCGCGAAGGCGGCGAAGGGAAAAGACTTTTCCCCTCGCTTTTCTTCGCCGCCTTCGCGCGACGCCCGCAACCCCTTCAAACCGCCCGGGCGCCGGCCCGGCCCAAACAGGTTGCACGTTAATAGATAATATGCTATCTATCTGGCGTGAGTGCAAAACGCAATCTTCGCGCGGAGTTCGGCCGGTCCGTCATCGGCGTCGGGCGCGGCTGGCGGCGCATGGTGGACATGGCCCTGGCCGATTCCGGCCTTTCCCAGGCGATGGCCCTGCCGTTGATCGTCCTCGCGCGCGGCGACCTTGTCCGCCAGGGCGAGATCGCGGAGGAGCTGGGCCTGGAAGGGCCGTCGCTGGTCCGCATCATTGACCTGCTGGTGGCGGAAAAGCTGGTCACCCGCAGGGAGGACGCGGCCGACCGGCGGGCGAAGATCCTGTCGCTGACGGAAAAGGGCCGGCAACGCGCCCTGGAGATCGAGCGGGTTGTGGACGGCCTGCGCAAAAAGTTTCTGGCGGAGGTGAGCGACGCGCAGCTGGCGGCGGCCGTGCAGGTCTTGGAAGCCGTGAAGCAGACGCTGTCGCGCATGGAGACGGGCGGGAAGGAATGAGCAAGCCCGCGAACGTGCGCATCGGCTGGAGCGAGGCGGTCTTTTCATTGAAGACGTTCTTTGCTTCGATGCTGGCCCTGTGGGTCGCCTTCCGGTTTGGTTTTACCAAGCCCTATTGGGCGATGGCCACGGTGTATATCGTGTCGCAGCCATTGTCGGGCGCGGTCGCCTCGAAGGCGGTCTATCGGGTGGGCGGCACTTTCCTGGGCGCCATCATGGCGCTGGTGCTGGTGCCCAATCTGGTGAACGCGCCCGCATTGCTCAGCCTGGCCCTGGCGCTGTGGGTGGGCTGCTGCCTGTTCATCAGCCTGCTGGACCGGACGCCGCGCTCCTATCTGTTCATGCTGGCCGGCTACTCGGCGGCGATCATCGGCTTCCCCAGCGTCAATACCCCTGAATTGATCTTCGACAACTCAGTTGCCCGCGTCCAGGAAATCACGCTGGGCATCGTGTGCGCCGCCGTGGTGAGCCGGGTGATTTTCCCCCGTCATGTCGGCCCGGTGCTGACGGGACGGATTGAAAGCTGGCTTGGTGACGCCGGCAAATGGGCGCAGGAGGTCCTCTCCGGCCAGGCGAAGGAAAAGCAATCGGAGGCCGCCGCCCGGCGGATGGCGGCGGACACCGTCGGCCTGGTGGCCCTGACCGCCTATCTGCCTTTCGACACTTCGTTGCAAAAGAAGACGCGCGAACAACTGAACATCCTGGAGCAGCACATGACGGCGCTGGTGCCGCTGCTCTCCGCCGTGGGCGACCGCATCACCGCGTTGCAGGAGGACGAGCGCGGCGTCCCGGCGCCGATGCGTTCGCTGCTGGCGGACATTTCAAGCTGGATCGCCGCCGGGCGGGAAGGGAGCGAGGCCACGGCGGAACAATTGCGGTCAGCCATCAGCCTTCTTGAAAAGGCCGTGGAACAAAGATCCGACTGGCGGGGCTTGTTGGAATTCAACCTGTGTGCGCGCCTGCGAAACCTGGTGGATGTCTGGGAGGACTGCCTGGTGCTGCGCAATGCCATCGCCACGGGCGACGGCCGCACCCCCGGCCATCTCGATGCCGCCGCCCGGTTCGCGGGCGAGCCGGTGCTGCATCTGGACACGAGCGTGGCGTGGATCTCCGGCCTCGCGGCCACCGCCGGCATCCTCATCTGCTGCGCCTTCTGGATTGGAACGGGCTGGAACGAAGGCACCAACGCCGCCCAGCTGATGTCGGCCTTCTGCTGCATCTATTCCTCGCAGGACAACCCGGTGCCCACGCTCAAGAAACACACTTGGTGCCTGACCGGCGCGATCGGCATCGTCACCGTTTACCAGTTTGCCATCCTGCCGGTCGTGGACGGCTTTTCCATGCTGGCGCTGGTGCTGGCGCCCGCCCTGCTCATCGCCGGCGTCTTCATGGCGACCCCGGTCTGGGGCTTTCCGGCGTTCGCGTTCTGCGCCAACGGCATCCTGATCCTAGCCCTGGATTCGTCCTACAACTTCGATCATCAACTGT
>Ga0181517_10004683_pt1 | contig 12345 bp, 9 predicted proteins | sample PEATcosm2014_Bin_31_FD_119748 | JGI IMG/M metagenome (GOLD analysis project Ga0181517, IMG submission 119748) | Peatland microbial communities from MTU Mesocosm Facility, Houghton, MI, USA - PEATcosm2014_Bin01_30_metaG | ecosystem: Environmental > Terrestrial > Soil > Wetlands > Peat | place... | reverse complement strand
TCTGTGTGGGTGTACCGAGGCGCCGACTGGTACGTCCCCGACATCAACGGCCCACATGTAGACCGGGAGGCCTGGACGGTCAAGTTCCAGCCCAAGCTGATGACCAACCTCGACGCCCTCACCGATGGCGTGGCCAAGATAGTGGGGGTAAGCGACGACCACGCCGCCGTGGCCAGAGCCTCGGCTGCCGCCCACGATAGGTTCGGGGACCACGTGACGGCGGCGGCCTCGCAGCCCTACTACCTCGATGTCACCCATCCCCAAGCCAACAAGGGTGAGGTGGCCAAGTACCTGGCTGACCTCTACAAACTCTCGACCGCAGAGATCGCCACCATCGGCGACATGCCGAACGACGTCTTGATGTTCGCTCACTCCGGCCTCAGCATCGCCATGGGCAACGCAGACCCCCAGGTACAACGGGCCGCCCGTCGCATAACGGGCACCAACGACAACGAGGGCTTTGCTGAGGCGGTGCGCCGTTTCGTATTGCCCACCCAGGCCTAACACCGCTTGAGCCCGGACAGCAACGAGGTCGTCGGCAAGGAGGGCGGCGGCAACGACGGTGGAGGCAGCGAGCCCCCGGGTGGTGCCTCGTTGCGCTACGGCAACCCCTGGGAGGACTCTCCGAGTGCTCGGGGCCCACTGAGAAGGCTGCGAGGCCACCTGGTTTTACCGGTGACCATTTGGCTGGCGGGGAACGTGGACGAGGGGCCCCCGCTGACCGGGCTGACCGTGTCATCTGTACTGATCAGCCCGGGGGAGCCACCTTTTCTCGCCGGTTTGGTAACGCCTGCCTCGGAGCTCGCAGACATGCTCGGTCATTCATCTGACCGGTTCGTCGTCCATCTCCTGAACGCTGGTCATCGCAGACTGGCCCAGCATTTCGCCGGTGACCTCGCGGCTCCAAGCGAGTTGTTGGTGACCAGCAACTCATTACACGGGCCGCTACTCGCGGCCGTGGGCGACCGGCTCCTATGCCGCACCACCTCGGTGAAGGCCTTCGGCTGGTCGTTGCTCATTGAGGCCGAGATCGAAGGCGCCCAGGTCGCCCAAGCGGGCAAAGGATTGGCGTTTTACCATGGCGCCTTCCACGTCCTGGGTTGAAAGGTGGTCCTTAGAAGACCTCTCTAGCAGACGATCGGAGGAGGTACTCCGTCTGCGCTGGCTGCGAGTGCAGGGTCCCAGCCACACACAGAGCAGGCGTGACGGAACACAGACCGGGCGAACTCCAGCGCCACGGCGTGCGGATCCGCGCTGGAGCGCACGTCGTCCCAGTCCAGGATGTACTCGCCCAGGGCTGTGTCCCACCGAGCCTGGGGCACGGTAAGCGATGCGCCCCCGAAGCCGTCAGGAGCCGGGTGCGCGTAGGCATAAAACGCCGCCCTACCGTACCGAGCGTCGCCGGGCCACCAGCCGACCGCCACCTCTTGGGCGTCCATGGCGTTGCGCATGATGAAATCGCTCGATGGCGGTTCGGCCGGCAGTCCCGAGAACAAGCTCACGGCGAGATCGAACGAACCCCACCACGCGTTGACGGGCGTAGAGCGGCCTCGGTAGGGGGCCCTGAAGGCGGCCAGGACCATTGCCGCCTGGGTGGCGGCCGCGAAGTAGTCCGCAACCTGACCAACATCGTAGTGGGCGTGCTCTACGTCCTGGTCAAGCGGCACCTTCCAGGGGACCTCCTGCGGGGTCTGGTCGATCTCCACCGGCCCACCCAGGCGGCGGACCGCAGCCAGCACTTCGCGTGTCACGGTCCCCACCGACCGGTTGGGAGCGAGAGCGACGCGCTCCACTCGACCGCCACTGTGTTCGATCACCGCCTCGTGGGCCCACAGGTCCAGCACGATTGCGAGCGACCCGGAACCGTCCGGCGCCGGTAGTGCGGCGGTCTCCCAACCGCGCGCGCTCAGGCGCAACGCGGCGTGCTGCAACTGTGGCTCGGGTGGAGCGAGCCTCGCCGCCAGCTTGCCAAGTACCTGGCTATGCCCGTGCAGCGTGTCGCACGTCTCGCTCCACTTCTCGTAAGAAGCTGCGGGCCAGCCCGACATGTCCCAACCGTAGCCAACGGCACCCAAGGGCTCAACAGTTAATCCTCAGGACCAGCGACTTAGGGGCCGCCGCTCCTAAGCTGAGGACAGTCTCAACGTGGAGAAAGGGGCTCTGGCGATGATTGATGCGAGCCTGCAACGTGGCCAGCCGGCCGTCGCGGTTCTGGGTGCGGGAATTATGGGCTCGGCGATGGCGCACAGGCTGCTGTCTGCCGGGCTGGCGGTAACCGTGTGGGACCGGTCGGCGTCGGCGACGGCACGCCTTGTCGAGGCGGGCGCCGTCGCGGCCCGCTCAGCCCCAGAGGCAGTCGACAGCGCCGCCGTGGTGGTCACAATGCTGTCGACCGCCGACGCAGTCAATTCCGTGGTCTTTGATGGCGGCGTGGCCGACGCGTTCGCTAGGGGTTGCGTCTGGGCACAGATGGGGACCATCGGAGTGGAAGCGACCTTTGCGGCCCGGGACCGCATCGGGACGGCCCGTCCCGATGTCGTCTTCCTCGATGCGCCCGTATCGGGCAGCAGGGGGCCGGCTGAGAATGGGCAGTTGCTTATCCTGGCGTCCGGACCGCCCACCGCGGCGGACATCGTCGGCCCGGTATTCGCGGCGATCGGCCGCAAGACGGTGTGGCTGGGTGACGCCGGCAAGGGCACTCAGATGAAGTTGGTCGTCAACGCCTATATGTCCATTCTCATCGAGGGGGTGGCCGAGGCCCTGGAGCTCGCAGACCGGCTGGGCATCGGCCATCGCCAACTTGAGGACGCCATCGAGGGTGGCCCCCTAGACGCACCGATTGCCGACGCCAAACTCCACAAGATGGACCAACGTGACTTCGCCGCGGAATTCCCTCTGGAATGGGCGCTCAAGGATGTAGATCTAGCGATCAGCGCCGCTAAAGGCGATGACCTTCCACTGCTCGCCGCGTTATCGCACCAGTGGCACCATGCCGTCGATGCCGGGCATGGCCGCCAAGACGTCGCCGCGGCGCGCCTGGCGCTCGGCCGTCAGTCCTAAGCCTGACGAAAAGGGCCATTTTCGGAAAAGGGCTCCTCGAGAAGCCTGACGCCGGCTTTGGAGATAATCCATTCGCGTTATTTTCGCGTCAAAATGAAGGCTCAGTATCCTGCGCTGCTAACATCACGCAAAGGGTCAGCGCGGCGTAACTCAGACCATGGGCTCGACGGCGCGCTGGAGCGCCGTCAAGCCCGGCGGACAGGCTTTTCTAATTGCCTGTGACTAGGGAGGCGCCGTGCCCGATGGCTCTCATCCGGACTTAACCCAGTCCACAGTGGCAGGCCAACGGCCCCGCGCCGGAGGGGCGCCCGAGATTTTCGGTGATACCTCTGCCATCGAGCGGCGGAGCCAGCGCCAGGAACTATCGGAGGAGCTGGCCCTCTCGGAGGCTACGTGGCGAGCCGCATTCGAGTCGGTTCCTGTCGCCATTGCCGAGGTCGATATCGAGGGCACAATTATTCGGGCCAACCAGGCCATGGGCGACCTGCTCGAGATGGCGGCCGGGGAGCTCGAGGGTACCAGGATCGCCGCTTACTACCATCCCATCGATCGCAATGACTTGGAGCGGCGCATCGATGCCCTAGCCCACGGACCGATGACGGAAATGGTCCAGAGGCACATCGTCACCGCTCGGGGCAACGATCGCTGGGCGACCGCCCTCGGCTCGCTCGTGGAGCGCTGTCATGGGCGGGGCGGCCCCATCCGGATCTACCTGGTCGATACCACGGATGCCCACTTGGCCCATGAGCGGATCGCCATGGCCCAGGCCCGGTTCGGTGCTCTCGTGGAACATGGCTCCGATGCCATCGTGGTCGAGGACGCTATAGAGGGCAGCATCGTGTACGCCAGTCCCAGCTTGGCAGCGGTACTCGGGCTGCCACCGGCCGAGGCGGTCGGGTCGACCCTTCGGCACTTGGTCAACTCAGATGACCTGGCAGACCCAGATCAACGACGCTCCCGGCTCGCCGGGCCAGGGACAGTGGTCAGTTTCGACTGCCGCGCCCGTCATAGCGACGGCGGCTTGCGTCACCTTGAGGTCACCTCCACCAACCTTATAGACGACCCTGCCGTCCACGGGGTGGTGAACAACCTGCGCGACGTCTCCGACAGGGTCGCGGCCGCGGCTCGGCTCACCCATCAAGCCTTGCATGACTCCTTGACCGGCCTACCCAACCGTGCTCTGCTGATTGATCGTCTTGACCAGGCGCTGGCTCGAGCCGCCCGGTCGGGACGGCCGTGTGCCTTGCTGTTCCTTGATCTCGACAACTTCAAGCAGGTCAACGACACTTTCGGTCATGCCGCGGGCGACAAAGTACTTATGGCCGTGGCCGACCGGCTCCGCGACGCCATCCGTCCGGGCGACAGCGTCGCTCGACTGGGCGGTGACGAGTTCGTCGTGCTGGCGGAGAACATCGAGGAACCGTCGGTGGCCGTCACCATAGCCAAACGGGCCCGCGCCCGGATCGCCCAGGCCCTCATTATCGGCCATGGCACGGTGAGTGTGACCTGCTCTGTCGGCATTGCGCTGTCTGACTACCACAGTGCCGATGGTCTGCTTCAGGAGGCCGACCTGGCGCTGTACCGGTCAAAAGAGTCCGGAGGCGACCGGTCGGAGATATACGACCAAGCCATGAAGGCCCAAGCGGAGCGCCGTGCCCAGGTTGAAGACCTGGTCCGTTCGGCCATCGAAAACTGCGAGGACCTACTCGCGCTTCACTATCAGCCTATTGTCGACCTCACCACGGGGACCACCATTGGCGCCGAAGCTTTGGCCTACATCCGCCGGCCGGAGGGCACGATGATGAGGCCTGGCGAGTTCATCCCCATAGCCGAGGATTCGGGGCTCATTGTCCCTCTCGGCACCGCCGTGCTCGACCTCGCTTGCGCCCAACAGGCTCAGTGGCGCGCCGCCAACTCCGGCCAGGACCATGTGGCGGTCAACGTCTCTGCCCGACAACTAGCTGCATCTGGGTTCGTTAGAACTGTCTCTGACACTCTCGCCACCTACTCCCTGCGGCCCGACAACTTGTGCCTCGAGCTCACTGAAACGAGCCTCATTGACATCGGGCCAAACACACTCGTCCGGCTCCACGACCTAAAGGACATGGGCGTCAGGCTGGCTCTCGATGACTTCGGCACGGGTTGGTCCAGCCTCAACCACCTACGCCGGTTCCCGATCGACACCGTGAAGATCGATCAAAGCTTCGTGGCGGGGCTTGGGCAAAACGCCAGCGACACCGAACTGGTCAAGGCCGTGGTCGAGCTCGGGCACGCGCTTGACCTCACCACCACCGCTGAAGGTGTCGAAACTAGCGCCCAGGACGACCTGCTACGGACGATGGGGTGCACGCAAGGCCAGGGTTTCCTCTACGGACGCCCCCAAATGGCTCCCTGAAAGGGCTGGAGGTCAGTGTCATAGGGGTACCCGGGCCAGCTTTATGGTGCGGCCTCCAATGAGCCACTCGGCGACATAGAGATTGCCGTCCGCATCGGCGGCGAGGCCGTGCGGGCTGTTAAAACGCCCGGGCTGCAAGGCCGGCATGCGCATTGGGTGCTGGCTGGCGTCGACCCCGTTCGGCCAACCCGCTAGAGCACACACCTCGCCGTTCTCACCCAGGTAGCCGATTAGGTCGTCATCAGCGCCAAGGACAGCCAGACGGGCATGAAGTTCGGCCACGACAATACTTTCCCCGTAACTGGCGAAGGCGCTCGGGCTGTTCAAGAACCCCTGGCCGACGACGCGAAGGAACGACCCGTCCAAGCCGTAAACCTGGACCCGGCCGTTGCCACGGTCCGCCACCCATAGCTCGGGCCGGGTGTGTCGCCGGTCGATGAAGACGCCATGAGGGCAATTGAAGCTCCCTGCGCCCTCCTCGCCGCTCAATGTTTGCACGTACGTCCCGTCCGCGCTGTAACGGTGCACAAGGTGCTGGCCATAACCGTCTGCCACCCAGACGTCCCCACTGCCCCCATGCCGGACCTCATCGACGGCGACTGATGTGGGGGCGTAAAACCCGTTGTCGTACGCGGGATGCGCCGGCCGCGGCAGGCGCAAGACTTCGATGCCGTCGAGGCTGAACTTGGCGACCTGGCCCTGTGCGGTGGCCTCCTCGGGACCATAGGCGCCGTCGGCCGACCTGCGCATCTTCTTGCCCGGGTCGGCCACCCAGATAAACTCCTGGCCATTTTCGTCTACGAGCGTGATGCCGTGGCCCTCTTTGAGCCTTGTCGGCCACGAGCGCCGGAAGCGCCCGTCGGCCCCGAAGATCACGACATCGGGCCGCTCCGGGTGGAAGCTCACGATATCGCCCGAACCGGTTACCGCCAGGCCATGGTGGGCCCACCCGACGCGCGCCTCGTCGGGTGACGGCACCTCGGCCCAGTCCTCAAGCCACTCGTAAACCTCGTCGTTGTCTCCGACCCCGATCCTCATGACCAGCACACTACACCGAGCTCAGATCGGGGCCTTACCACTTGACCAGGATGCTTTCACCACAGCGGGCACCTACGACTGTTGTCAGCCGGGGCCCATCGGGCTCCAGGGCCTCCCGCTCGCGCTCGTCGGGCCGGACCGCCCAGGCCCCGCTGACCCGCCTCCCCAAATCGATCGTCACCTTTTGGGCGTCTCGCTTGAAGTTCAGCAACCGCACGACGATACCCGCCCCGTCCTCGGAGACCTTCGAGCCGACGACAATATCGGCGCCTTCCAGCACCTTTAGGACTGAGGCATTCTCGGGCACAATGACTTCCCGGTCGCGCAACACGACCGGTGGTGTCCTCACTTCGGCGGCGAAATGCATAGCACCGTCCACATCGAGGTGGCCGGACATACTGGTCAGGCTGTAACGAAGCCGAATTTGCCCGTCTTGTTGTGCCTTGAAGTTGACGAACCAGTGATTGTTGAGGGCCCAGGACATGATCACGGGAGTCCCGGGGTCCAGATGTTCGACAATGCGCCCCGTATTTACGCCGCCCAGGTGCACGAGGGGAGCGTCAAGAGGCACCAGGACGACACTGTGGTCCGTCCCGTCCACTCCGACCCAGCCCTGCACGGGGTACCAGCTCCGGACGCTCCCGGGCAACTGCTCGACGTCGGGCTCGCAGGGTATGCCGTTGAAGTCCCCGAAGAAAGACGGCGCCTCGGCCGCGAAGGGAAAGGCGAAAAAGACGCTCTCCGGGTCCTCGACAGCGATCTTGTCGAACCTCCACTCGACGTCCAACTGGCGCCTGCCCTGCCACAGGGTGAACGTGCATGTGCCCGACCGGACGCCCGGCCCGGCCACGTCCACAGCGATGCTGGCCCGGCCGGCACCGATCTGGGGCTCATGGACCTTCACGGCGGTCGGGCCGTCATAAGCAAACTCGACGTCGTCGCGCCAAGATCCGAAGTCTTTGGCCGAAAAGTCCGGGGCGAAGAGCGCCTCCCGGCCCTCGGGCGAGATCACGCGCTCGTAGACGTACTGGCCCAGCACCCAACCCCTGTGAGGCGATATGAGGTCCCGGCCCGTCGCCCTGTCCACCCATCGGGCCAGGCCGCCCTGAGCGGGGTCGACCTCTATCCTGTACGCCTCGTTTTCCACCCAGCCGGCCCCGACGGCCATCTCGGGGCCGGTAACGCAAGGCTCCCGCAAGTAGGCATAGCCCCAGGCGGGGACATCGCCGGCAAAGCTAAGCCGCTCTACCCGAGGCTTGTCGCCGCCCCAGGGCACCCCCGGAGGGAAGAACATGTCGAGCACGCCCACCGGGGCTGCCCCACCCCGCTGCTCGGGCTCGTCGACGACCAGGTTGCGAGCCCAGGGAAGGGTGTTGAGGACCAGTAGGCCCCGGACGTCCGCCAAGGGGAAGGCCTCTTCCGGCGTCAGGTCGCCCAGGTTGAAGCGGCCGCCCGGAGTACCCTCTCCCAGCGCGCCAGCGACCTTGTTAGCCGACTTCGCCAGCATGTCGTGAGCGGCGGCCGAGGCGCGAAAGGCGAAGCCCGCCTTCGCGTTTTCCTGGCCTTTGGTCCAAGGGTCGTGGGGCGCGGCCACGCTGGCGTACGCGCCCCAAGTGTGCTCGTCGTACAAGCTGGACTGCTCATAGGTTGAGCCCGCCTCGGAGCGGGAGTACGGTGCTTTCCCCCAATCGTTGAGCCTTATCCAGGTACTGATCGTCTCGGCCATCCCGAGGAGCTGGTGGGATTCACGCGCCACCGCCGTCTCGTACGCCGTCGAGCCGACACCATCGCACCACCAGTCCATCCATTCTCCCTTCATCACCGGCAGGTCGGCCTTCTGCTCGCTAAGCAACTTGGCAAATTCGCGGTGGGCGACGAGCTGAAGCCTCGGGCTGTTCCCGAGATCGTTCCATTTCCGTACGAAGTCGGCGATCTCGATATCAGGAGGCCCATTGTCCACTCGCATCGGATGAGTCGACTGAAAAAACAAGAAGTTAAATGGGTAACTATCTCTTGACCCGAGCTTTTTGACGCAGTCGGCGATCTCTTTTTCCGCGTACCGCCAATCACCAAGCTTGAGCACGCTTCGACCGAAGAGGTAGTGGTACCCGTTCCACACGAGCAACCTTCGCCCACTTGGTGCTTCCCACCAAAAGGCCATCGGATAGGGTTTGGGGACACCTCCCCTTACGGGGTTGATGGACATGGAGAGAAAATCGATCCCCATATCTATGAGGAGGTCGGCGAACAGCCAGGCGATGCCGTTGACGTCGGACTGCATCGCACTGTCGATGTCCAGCCCCCATCGCTCCCGGAGGCGGCGGATGGGCAGCAGGCTGCGGTACATCTGTTCGACGCCGAGTAGCGGTGTAAAGTTGTACTGCATGGCCCCGACGTCCAGGCGTCCCATCTTGTGCCACCTCATAAACAGGTCCAGCTTCGCCTGCCCGGCGCTCTCCAGGTAGCGTTCCGTTGTCCCCGTGACCTCACACGTCCAGCGATATTGCGCCTCGGGAGGGTAATCGGAAGTCCTCTCGCAAAGCTCGATCGCCTGGTCGATAAAATCGGCGTGCTGGCGGAACACAAGGTCCTGATGGTCTGTAAAACCGATGTCCGTGTGGCTATGGTTCAGAATGTAGAACACTTCGATTTCGCCCATTGAATTTCGTCCTTTTTGCGGCTCGGGTCACTAAGTGTTTTGAGCGTCGTGCCCTGGCCGGTTCCTGATAGGTTCACGAGCGGCTGTGGGCGGGGTCTACAACCCTGGAGTTCACCAGTGGGGAGGAGGCCGTGCACGTGCTCAGCCCGGGCGGTGCGGTGGGCACGGTGTTGACCGAGCTGACGCTCCCCCAACGGGCTGGGCTGGAGCCCCACCGGCGACACCTTGTACCTCGTTGACGGTGTGCTCGAGCTGTGCTTTCGCCGGTCCCGGGATGGACATCTTGGTGGTGACCTCGGCCTAGGGAGGACTGGGTGACCGAGCGGCCCCGCACCGCCTGGCTGACACCATCGCGCCCAGTGCCTCTCCGTCCGCCCCATAATGGGCGTGAAGCTTACCGCCGTACCTTCCCGTGTCAACGGTTGACGAGACGCTGCCGGGCCCGGAGCATCCGCCGGGCGCTGTTCACCGTATACCCGGTACGCCATAGGACAAGGAGACGATTTCATGGAGCAAACCAAGCAAAACCGGGGTTCAGCCCGCCGAAGCTCGGTCGGGCACGTCGTCGCGGCGGTCGTCGCCGCCGGCGGGCTGTCAGCCTCGCTCTTCGCGGCCGGCGCCGCCCCCGCCAGTGCGGCAACGAGCCACACTGCCAAGGGTGTCGTCATCTCGACCCTCAAGACCAAGAAATACGGCACGGTCCTTGTCAGCGGCGATACCCTCTACACCCTCAAGCCCAGCAAGACGCCGTGTGCCGTCGCCTGCCAGAAGGTCTGGCCCGAAGTCTTGCTGCCCAAGGGCGTGGAGAAGGCAACGGCTGGGCCTGGGGTGAGCGCGGCGAAGCTCGGCACGGTGAAAGGGGCGGGCGGGGCGCTCCAGGTGACGTACGCCCGGAAACCTCTCTACTGGTTCATCGGCGACAAGGCTCCCGGACAGGTCAACGGCAACGTGACCGACACGTGGGGCACCTGGTCCGACCTGGGCACGGTAAAGCCGGCGGCCAACCCCGGTACCGGGGGAATTGCGTTCTAGCTCTCTAGCCGAAGGACTGAAAGGTTGCCATGTCTGTCCTGGACAAGCCCGTTCGCTCTCGCCTTATCGCACCAGCGGAGCCGAGGCGGGCGAGTACGAGTGGGCCGAGGCTCGCATTGTCGTCGCGGGTCTACCTCCCCGCTTGCTCGATCGTCGTCGTAGCCGCCGTCCTCGTCGGGATCGGTTGGGCTGACCATTGGGGGGGCGCAGACTTCACCGGGTCGATGACTAGCCTTCGTGTCGTCGTAGTAGGCCCGCTGACCCTGGCCATCCTCGGAGTGCTCCTCGTTGTGGAACGTGTACACCCCGCGCAGCGGCGACCGCTGTTCGCTCGTGGTTACCGCCAGGACCTTCTCTACACGCTCTTGAACGCCACCGTCACGGTACCGCTCGTGACAGCCTTGACCCTTTCTTTCTCCGAGGTCGTCAAGGGGTCCGTCCCATGGCTCGTCCTGGCCCGGATCGGTACTGTGCCGCGCTGGTGTGCCATCGCCGTGATCTTCGTCGCCATGGACGGGTGCAATTGGTTCGCACACCTGGCCAACCACCGTGTCCGAATGCTCTGGCGCTTTCACGAGCTGCACCATTCCCAAGAGGACATGAACGTGCTCACGGTGTTCCGCACGCACCCGCTCATCCACGTTTCCTACCTCATCGCCCTGGTCCCCGGCATCGTCCTCGTCGCCAACGGCGCCTTGCCGACAACCCTGCTCGTGATATATGGCGGCGTCGTCGCGTTCGCGCACTCGAACACCAACCTGGGCTTCGGGCCGCTCGAGCGAGTCTTCGTCAGCCCCAACTACCACCGCGTCCACCATCAACTGAACGGCCCGCAGGACGTCAACCTCGGCTTCGCCCTGACGGTCTGGGACCAGATGTCCCGGCGGGCCATGTTCCCGACGCCCGAGACGATCAGGGCCGACACCGGTCTGGCGGGCCGGCCGCTGATCGTCGAACAGTCCGCACAACGCCCGCGACACCTGGCCGTCTTCGCCGCGCAGCTCGTCGCACCGTTCCGCCCGATCGCCAAGTCGGGGCCGGTCATCGAGCCGGGACCGCTCAGGCAGCCGACGGTTTTCCCCCCCGACCTTGTCGGTGACTGATGCCTGCGACCCGAAGGTGGTCCGGACCGGACCGTCGCCAGTTGTACCTAAGGGTAGTGGGAGCCGGCCTTCTGGTTGCCACGGCGGCCGTTCACCTCGACCTATACCTAACCGGCTACCGGACCATCCCGACCATCGGCTGGTTGTTCTTGCTTCAGCTGATCACAGCATTTGCCCTCGGCCTGGGCCTCCTCGCATCTCGCAGCCGACTGCTTGCGGCGGCGGGGGCCGTGTTCGCGCTGGCGACTCTCGGCGGCTACCTCCTGTCGTTGCGGGTCGGACTGTTCGGGTTCCGAGAGGTCCGCACCACCGCCGGGATAGCAGCCGGGGTGATAGAGGTTGTCACTTTCGCCGCGCTGGCCGCCTTCGTCCTCGGTCCTCCGGCACCGCTCCCGGCCGTTGGGCGAGCGAGCGGTGGCACGGGGCTTGAGTACTCGCTGCGGTCCGCCCTCCCGACCGCCCGGTGGGGAGCCTTCGCGTTCTCGGTGCTAGCCGCAGTGCTGTTAGGGGTCTCGTTGGGGGCGGCGGGACCCGTGCCAACGAGCGCCGGAGCCTCGGGGGCGCTATTGAAGTCCACCAGGATCCACGGCGTGGCCGTCCTCGCCAACGCCCAGGGCTACACGCTGTACTGGTTCGCGCCGGACACGCCCACCAGGTCCACCTGCGACGGGACCTGCGCCGTCTACTGGCCACCGCTGACTGGGCGCCCGGTCGCCGGCGCCGGCGTAACCGGCCGGCTCGGGACGATCAGACGCTCGGACGGGACGACGCAGGTCACCTATGACGGCCACCCCTTGTACACCTACGTCGGCGATTCCGGCCCCGGCCAGGCCAACGGCAACGACATCAACCTCAACGGCGGCCTGTGGTACGAGATGGCCGCATCCGGCTGAAATGCTCCCTGTCCTCCCGGCCCGAACTAGTCCCGCCGGGCTGGTTACTGTGCGGTATGAGGACAGGGGCGCTCCCGAAGTCGATATCGCTCGGTAAACGCCCGGCACAGCAACGGCCCGGTCCGGCTCGTCTCGGACCGGTACTTGTCGGAGCGGCCCTGACGA
>Ga0181517_10004677_pt1 | contig 12356 bp, 7 predicted proteins | sample PEATcosm2014_Bin_31_FD_119748 | JGI IMG/M metagenome (GOLD analysis project Ga0181517, IMG submission 119748) | Peatland microbial communities from MTU Mesocosm Facility, Houghton, MI, USA - PEATcosm2014_Bin01_30_metaG | ecosystem: Environmental > Terrestrial > Soil > Wetlands > Peat | place... | reverse complement strand
GCAACGCTTGTTCTGCTGGGGCAGGAACTCCATGGCATAGTGAACGCCCTTGAGCTCGCGCCCGGGGATGTTCAGATTGCGCGGGTGCTCCGCGCCGCCGGAGAGAAGAATCGCGTCGTACTGCTCGGTGAGCGCCTCGACTGAAACGTTCACGCCGACGTGCGCATTGGGGATGAAGGTGACACCCTCGGCCTTCATCTGGTTAATGCGACGATCGACGACGGTCTTTTCGAGCTTGAAGTTTGGAATTCCGTAGCGAAGGAGTCCGCCGATGCGGTCGCTCTTTTCGTAGACCGTAACGGAGTGGCCCGCGCGCCGCAGTTGCTGCGCCGCGGCCAGACCGGCGGGCCCACTGCCGACGACGGCCACGCGCTTGCCGGTGTTGATCTCCGGCGGCTCGGGCTGAATCCAGCCCTCATCCCAGGCGCGATCGACGATGCTGCGCTCGATGAGCTTGATGGAAACTGCCGGCTGGTCGATGCCCAGCACGCAAGCGGCTTCGCAGGGGGCCGGGCAGATGCGGCCGGTGAACTCGGGAAAGTTGTTGGTGGCATGGAGGCGCTGAATTGCGCTGCGCCAGCGTCCTTGATACGCGAGGTCGTTCCAGTCGGGGATCAGGTTGTTTACCGGGCAGCCCGTGTGGCAGAAAGGAACTCCACAGTCCATGCACCGCGCACCCTGTTCGCGCTGCTTTTCTTCGGGAAACGGCTCGTAGATTTCGAACCAGTCTTTCACGCGGTCTTCGACCTTGCGGCGCGTTGCCTGCTCGCGATTGAGCTCAAGAAATCCAGTGACCTTACCCATGCTCCACCTCTGAGGGAACCGTCACCAGGGGCGACGTGGTTTTCGGAGAACAATAGACGGCCTCAACCCGAGCCGCGCCCAGCACGCGCTTGTACTCGTGCGGGAAGATCTTGATGAAGCTGGGCTGCGCATCGGTCCAGTGTTCCAGGATCCACGCCGCGCGGGGGCTGCCGGTGAGGTCGCGATGGCGCTCGAGCAGGCTGCGCACCAGGTCTATGTCCTCCTTGAGTGCGAGGGGCTCCAGATCAACACTGGCGCGGTTGCAGCGCCGCGTGGAGAAGTCGCCCTGGTCATCGAAGACATAGGCAATGCCGCCGCTCATGCCCGCGGCAAAGTTGCGCCCGGTGGATCCGAGAACTACAACCGTGCCGTTGGTCATGTATTCGCAGCCGTGATCGCCCACGCCTTCGACTACCGCGGTCGCGCCCGAGTTGCGCACCGCAAAGCGCTCGCCCGCGATGCCGTTCAGGTAGACATCGCCGGAGGTCGCACCGTAGAGCACAACGTTGCCGACAAGGATGCTTTCTTCCGGCAGGAACGGCGAGGTTTTCGGCGGGTAGGCGATGATGCGCCCGCCCGAGAGGCCCTTGCCCAGGTAGTCGTTGCTGTCGCCTTCGAGCTCAAGGGTGACGCCACTGGGCACGAACGCGCCAAAGCTCTGACCTGCGGAGCCATTGAACTTGAAGTGAATGGTGCCGTCGGGCAATCCAGCCGAGCCGTAGCGCCGCGCAATCTGGCCGCCGAGCATTGCGCCGACGGTGCGGTGTACGTTGCGTATGGCAAAGGTGCCCGTGACGGGAGTTTTGGATTCAAGCGCAGGCGCGGCCTTGGCGATGAGCTGGTGATCGAGCGCCGCGGTCAGGCCGTGGTCCTGCGCCTGGGTCTTGCGCCGCGCAACCCGCGAGGGCAGCGTAGGCGAGTAGAGGATCGACGCGAGGTCGATGCCCTTGGCCTTCCAGTGTTCGTGGGCAATCGCCGCCTCAATTCTGTCGACCCGGCCCACCATTTCGTCCACCGTACGGAAGCCGAGCCTGGCCATGTATTGCCGCACCTGCTCGGCGATAAAGAAGAAGAAGTTGATGACGTGCTCAGGCTGGCCGGTGAAGCGCGCGCGCAAGACGGGATCCTGCGTGGCAATGCCGACTGAGCAGGTATTCAGATGGCACTTGCGCATCATGATGCAGCCCATGGCGATGAGCGGCGTGGTGGCAAAACCGAACTCTTCAGCGCCGAGCAGCGCGGCGATGGTGACGTCGCGTCCGGTTTGCAGCTTGCCGTCGGTCTGGACGCGGATGCGGGAGCGCAGATCGTTCAAGAGCAGCACCTGTTGCGTTTCGGCGAGGCCCAGCTCCCACGGCAGTCCCGCATGTTTGATCGAACTGAGCGGGGAAGCGCCGGTTCCGCCTGTGTCGCCGGAGATGAGCACTACGTCCGCATGGGCTTTGGAAACGCCCGCAGCTACGGTGCCTACGCCGACTTCAGAGACCAGCTTGACCGCGATGCGCGCCTGCGGATTTACGTTTTTCAAGTCGTAGATCAGCTGGGCCAGGTCTTCGATGGAATAGATGTCGTGGTGAGGCGGGGGCGAAATCAGTCCCACGCCGGGGATGGAGTGCCGCGTCCTGGCAATGACCGCGTCCACCTTGTCGCCGGGCAACTGGCCGCCTTCGCCGGGCTTTGCGCCCTGCGCCATCTTGATCTGGAGCTCGTCGGCGTTCACCAGGTAGTTGGTGGTGACGCCGAAGCGTCCGCTGGCGACCTGTTTTACTGCCGAGCGGCGCAGATCGCCGTTTGGATCGGGCGTGAAGCGCTCTTCGTCTTCGCCGCCTTCGCCGGTATTCGACATGCCTCCCAGACGGTTCATCGCAATGGCGAGGGTCTCGTGGGCTTCCTTGCTGATCGAGCCGTAGCTCATCGCGCCGGTGGTGAAGCGCTTGACGATCTCCTTGGCCGGCTCGACTTCCTCGAGCGAAATCGGCTCGTCGGCGTACTTGAGCTTGAGCAGCCCTCGGAGTGTGCAGAGCTCGCGGTTCTGGTCGTCGATCAACGCCGAGTATTCCTCAAATGTCGCAGCGCTGTTGGCCCGCACCGAGTGCTGCAACTTGGAGATGGTCTGCGGGTTGAGCAGGTGATACTCACCTTCGACGCGGAACTGGTAGGTACCGCCGACGGAAAGATCGGTCTCTGACTCCGTGAATGGCTGGAAGGCGTAAGCGTGCTTCATCTGTGCTTCGCGAGCCAGGACTTCCAGGCCAACGCCCTCAATGCGCGAAGCGGTTCCCGCGAAGTAGGCGTCAATCAACGATTTGTTGAGGCCCACGGCCTCAAAGACCTGCGCGCCGCGATAGCTCTGCAGGGTGCTGATGCCCATCTTGGAGAAGGTCTTTAGCAGGCCCTTGTTGATCGCCTTGATGAAGTTCTTCTCGGCATACTCGCCGGTGATGTGGGCAGGGAGCAGGCCGCGGCGGGCCAGATCGTGCAGGCTTTCGATGGCCAGGTATGGGTTGATGGCGCTGGCGCCATAGCCGATGAGCAGGGCAAAGTGCATGACCTCGCGCGGCTCGCCGCTCTCGATGATGATTGCCACCTGGGTGCGCGTTTTCTCCTTCACCAGCCGGTTGTGCACAGCGGCCATTGCCAGCAGGCTAGGGATCGGAGCATAGGTCGGGTCGACGCCCCGGTCGGAGAGAATCAGCAGCGTGTAGCCCGAGTTGACTGCGTGTGCAGCGCGCGTGCTCAGGTCGTCGAGCGAATGCTTGAGCCCGACCTCGCCGTCCTCGGCGCGAAAGAGTGCTGGAAGCGTTGTGGCCAGCAGATCGCCCGAGGAAACGCGGCGGAGCTTTTCCAGGTCGCGGTTGGTCAGGATAGGATGAGGCAGCTTGAGCGTGTGGCAGTTCTCCGGCGCCTCGTCCAAAATGTTGCGTTCCGTGCCGATGTAGCTGATCAGCGACATCACGAGTTCTTCGCGAATGGGATCGATGGGCGGATTGGTGACCTGCGCAAAGAGCTGCTTGAAGTAGTTGAACAAAGACTGCGGACGATCGGACAAACAGGCGAGGGGCGTATCGGTTCCCATGGAGCCCACCGGCTCCTGGCCCTGCGCGCCCATCGGGCCGAGCAGTACGCGCAAATCTTCCTCGGTGTAGCCGGAAGCGCGCTGCCGGCGGAGCAACGTCTCGGGATTCGAGGCGATGACGCGCGAAGGCTCGGGCAGATGATCGAGCGTGACCTGCTGCGCCTTCAGCCATTCGGCATAGGGCTGCCGCGCAGCCAGTTGCTTCTTGATCTCCTTGTCGGAAATAATGCGCTTCTCCACCGTGTCGACAAGGAACATGCGACCCGGCTGCAGACGGCCCTTTTTGCGGACGTCCTCGGCAGGCACCTCGATGACGCCGGCCTCCGAGGCCAGCACCACGAGGTCGTCCTTGGTGACGATGTAGCGACCGGGGCGCAGACCGTTGCGATCGAGCGTTGCGCCGATCACGCGCCCATCGGTGAAGGCAATCGCGGCCGGGCCATCCCAGGGCTCCATCAGCGACGCGTGGTACTCGTAGAAGGCGCGCTTGTCTTCGTCCATGTCGGGGTTGCCGGCCCATGCCTCGGGGATGAGCATGGCCATGACATGGGGCAGGCTGCGGCCCGACTGGTAAAGGAATTCCACTGCATTGTCGAGCGAAGCCGAGTCGCTGCCTTTGGGCATGATTACGGGATACAGCTTGTCGATCTGCCCGTCGTAGACGGAGCTCTGCAGCACGGATTGCCGCGCGGTCATCCAGCTCACGTTGCCGCGGATGGTGTTGATCTCGCCGTTGTGCGCAATGTAGCGATAGGGGTGGGCAAGCTTCCAACTGGGAAATGTGTTTGTGGAGAAGCGCTGATGGACAAGCGCAAGGGCGCTCATCACCAGCGGGTTGGCCAGCTCAAAGTAGAACTTCTCAATCTGCGGAGCCAGCATGAGCCCTTTGTAGACGATTGTGCGGCAGGAGAACGAAGGAATGAAAAACGTCTCCTTGTCCTCGATTTCCGAGGCCTCAACCTCGTTCTCAATGCGCCGCCTCACCCGGTAGAGCAGGCGCTCAAACGCGTCTTCGCTCATGCCCGCAGGCCGAGCCACAAAAAGCTGTTCAATATATGGCTGGGTTGCACGCGCTTCGCGGCCAATCGCATCGCCGTTTACCGGCGTGTCGCGCCAGCCCAGCAGTTTGAGGCCTTCTTCTTGCGCAATCCGCTCGAGGACGCCCTCGCACTGGAGCCGGCTGTGCTTCTCGACCGGCAGAAAGCACATGGCCACGCCGTAAGCGCCCGCGCCGGGCAGCTTGATGCCAAGATCAACGCAGACCTTGGAGAAGAAGGCGTGAGGAATCTGGATGAGGATGCCCGCGCCGTCGCCCGTCTCCGGGTCGCAGCCAGCCGCGCCGCGGTGGGTCAGGTTGATGAGCACCTCAAGACCCTTGCGGATGATGTCGTGGCTCTTCTCGCCGCGGATGCTCGCCACCAGACCCATGCCGCAGTTGTCGTGCTCGTTCTGCGGGTGATAGAGCCCCTGCGCTTCAGGTATACAGCGACTTCGATCGAGTGTTTCCATGGCAGCCTTCTTGATGAGCGTTTGTTTGTGTGTGGCCATTCGCTGGACTGGGTAGACACTCACCCCGTGCGGTTCCAGCGAAGGAATCGATCTACTTACTTCATGAAAGGGGGAGCTGTCGCACCCCGGCCTTGAGTGGGACTGAGCTGACTCTATTCATATTACCGAAAAATTCCCGATTTGGGTGCGAACATGCGGCGCTCACGATCCACAACGTCCCGGATTCCGGAAACGGCGTGTGCAGCGGTCCGCTCAAAGCGGGCCTTCCTCGCCTGTTATACCCTTGAATTCTTGGCTCTTTACCCCCTTTTGTGGCATCGGCAATCCGGCTCTCGATCGCCTATAGTGTTCATAGCATCAGGAGTCAGTAGCAGGAGTCAGCGGATGCGCGATTGCATTCTGGTCACCGGCGGGGCAGGATTCATCGGCTCGAACTTCGTTTTGAGCTGGCTGGCCGCCGAGTCCGGCTCCGTTGTCAATCTCGATCTGCTGACCTATGCCGGCAACCCTGCCAACCTGGCCTCGGTCGAGGCCGACCCACGCTACCGGCTCGTCCGCGGGGACATCGGCGACGCCGAACTGGTTCGCTCGCTCCTGCGCGACCACCAGCCTCGCGCCATCGTCCATTTCGCCGCCGAGAGTCACGTGGATCGGTCCATTGCGTCGCCGGACGCCTTCATTCGCACCAACGTGCACGGAACCTTCGTCCTTCTGGATCAAACCCGCACCTACTGGTCCGCGCTTCCTGAGAGCGACCGCGACGGCTTCCGCTTTCTCCATGTGTCAACAGATGAGGTCTACGGCTCGCTTGCGGCTGGCGACCCGGCCTTCAGCGAGACAACGCCGTACGCGCCCAACAGTCCTTACGCCGCTTCAAAGGCCGGATCGGACCATCTCGTCCGCGCCTACCAGCACACATTCGGCCTGCCCACGCTGACCACTAACTGCTCGAATAACTACGGCCCATATCAGTTTCCCGAGAAGCTGATTCCGCTGATGATCCTGAACGCACTGGAGGGCAAGGCGCTGCCGGTCTATGGCGACGGGCAAAACGTCCGCGACTGGCTCTTCGTCGAGGATCACTGCTCGGCCATTCGCGCGGTGCTCGCACGAGGCCGGGTGGGCGAGACCTACAACATCGGCGGCGAGAGTGAGCGCGCCAACCTCGAAGTTGTAAAGCTGGTGTGCGATCTGGTGGACGAGATGGCTGAACCTCTGGCCACCGGTCCGCGTCGAAGCCTGATCACTTTTGTTACCGATCGTCCCGGACACGACCGGCGCTACGCTATCGACGCAAGCAAGATCACCCGCGAAATCGGCTGGAAGCCCGCGCAGGAGTTCGAGTCCGGGCTGCGCAGGACTGTTCGCTGGTACATCGACCATCCCCGCTGGGTACGCGACGTTCGCACCGGCGCCTACCTCGAGTGGATCAACAGAAACTACACGGAGCGTGCCGCGCTATGAAGGGAATCATCCTGTGAAGGGAATCATCTTGGCCGGTGGATCGGGCACTCGTCTCTATCCAGTGACCCATGTTGTTTCGAAGCAACTGCTACCGGTCTATAACAAGCCGATGATTTACTACCCGCTCAGCACGTTGATGCTGGCGGGGTTGCGCGACATTCTTATCATTTCTACGCCGCATGATACAGGCCGCTTTGCCGATCTGCTCGGCGACGGGCACAACTGGGGCCTCAATATTCAATACGCCGTCCAGCCCAGCCCCGACGGCCTCGCCCAGGCCTTTCTGATCGGGCGCGACTTTATCGGCGAACAGCCAAGCGCGCTCATCCTCGGCGACAACATCTTTTACGGCCAGGGATTCTCGCACCAACTGCAGGAGGCGGCAAAACTCGAGCACGGAGCGACTGTGTTTGCGTACCCCGTCGAGGATCCTCAGCGTTACGGCGTGGTCGAGTTCGACCCCGCCGGCCGCGCCATCAGCCTGGAAGAAAAGCCCAGCCAGCCCAAATCCCGCTACGCAGTGACGGGACTCTACTTCTACGATCGCGATGTTGTGCAGTTGGCCTCCGAGCTGAAGCCCTCCGCGCGCGGCGAGCTGGAGATCACCGACCTCAACCGACTCTATCTCGAAGCCGGCAGGCTGAACGTCCAGATCATGAGCCGGGGCATGGCCTGGCTCGATACCGGCACGCACGAGACGCTGCTGGAAGCCGCACTCTTTGTCCACACCATCGAGCGCCGCCAAGGCCTGAACATTGCAAGCCCCGAAGAGATTGCGTTTCGGCAGGGATTTATCGATGCCGAACAACTGGAAGCGCTCGCGCACCCCATCGCCAAGAGCGGCTACGGCAAGTATCTGCTCGCTCTCCTCAGCGAGCCGCACTTTTCGGCGGCAATGGGGCCTGCCGCGCCGAGGCCGGGAAGCTCGGAAACGGACGCCTCAGGAAAAGGTCCGGCGCGGCGATGAAGATCACTGAGACAGCTCTGCCCGGTGTCCTGCTGCTCACGCCCACGGTGTATCGGGACGGCCGCGGCGCTTTCATTGAAACCTACAACCACCGCCGCATGATTGAAGCCGGCCTGCCGACGCTCTGGGTGCAGGACAACTTCTCCGTCTCTCGTAAGAATGTACTGCGTGGCATCCACTACCAGATCACAGAGGCACAGGGAAAGCTGGTGCGCGTCACGCACGGAGCGGCCCTTGATGTTGCCGTTGACCTGCGCCGCAGCTCGCCCCACTTTGGCCGCCACGTGGCCGTAGAGCTCAACAGTGAAGCTGGCGCCATGCTGTGGATTCCGGTTGGCTTCGGCCACGCCTTTCTAGCGCTGACAGAAGAAGTCGGATTCGCTTACAAAGTCACGGACTACTACTCGCCTGCGGGCGAGCGGACTATCGCGTGGAACGATTCCGACCTTGCGATTCCGTGGCCTGTCGGTGCGGAGAGCCTGATTATTTCGGAGAAGGATCGCAAAGGATCTTCGCTTCGCGACGCTGAGGTGTTTGCGTAGGTGAGCGGATCCGCGCCCAATTGGCACCCAGTTTCTGGCCCGTTCACGCTTGCAGTCTTGCTGATTGCTCCGCCCTTGCCGCCGCCGGGGCCTCCTGCAGGTTTACGTCTTTGAAGACGTAGAACTCGCGATCGCCATTCGTGGTCTTGACAGCGAACTGGTTCAGTAAGAGCCCGCGCTTCCACCGGCTTGTCTCCATTTCGGAAAAGGGGATGCGGTGGACGCGATTAGTGAACCAGCGGCGCGTAATGAACGCGAGACCGTCGTTGGTGACCACGAGATAACCAACGGAGTTTCCCAGGCCGCGGATTTTCTTTGTTGCCGCCGCCCGCACGCCTTTTGCCGGCGCTTCAAGCCTGAGCGCTTTTTCAATCCTGCGCGCATGCTTCTCTGGAATCGGCCGTGCCGCCCGCGCCAGCCCGAGCAGCGCAGACTGCGCGCCTGCGCTCAGGCAGGAGAATGCAGCCGCGTTCTCCTGATCCGCCTCGCTTGCCTGGAGCACGTCGCTCCCGCTCCAGCTTCGCAGCAGCGCGCCAAGCGCAGCCAGCTGCAGGCGGACCGCGCGAAAGATCTTCGGCGCGAGCCATAAGAAGAGAAACAGGAAAGCCGCGACCAGTCCCAGCGCGACCTCGGGATGCTTGAGCGATAGCCACATTCCGGCTGGAATCAGAGCGTCCTCAAGTAGACTCAATCCGACATTCGAGAACGGCTCCGGGCTGTGGTTGACTGCGAGGCGGGTCGCGGCCTTGGAACTGTTGCTGGCCAGCGCGATCCCGCCACAGATGATGATCAGAATGGCCTTCACGACCGGGTCAAAGTGGCCGAACGCTGCCGCAGCCAGCACAGCAGCCCCAATGGGGCGGATGAAAGTGTGGAAGGAATCCCAAAGGCTGTCGAGCCAGGGAATCTTGTCGGCCGCGAACTCGACCAGGCAAGCCAGGCCCGAGGCAATCAGCACCGCCGGATGGGACAGAACAGAGAGTTCCGCGCTGCCGGCACCCGGATGAAACCATCCCAGCCGGATGGCGAGCCCAAGCAGAAACACCGTGGCATAGAGCCGAATCCCGGCGAGGAATCCTAACCCCAATGTCGAACCGATTACGCCTAGCGTTTCCACTTGAACCCCTTCGGTTTTGCAATGCCGTCAGTATATCGGCTGAGTCGCGTGACTGTTCGATCTCAGTGCCAATTCGGGGCGAAGCTCATTTTCGCTACTCTCCAAGTGCACTCAACGCGAAAAAGGATGCCGTTTTCATTGTGAAAACAGCAAACTCCGTGCAAGAATGATCGGACCAGCGATCCACGGTCCTGCGCGCCAGTCACCACTCAACCTAAATTCCCCCCCGTGCAGAACCTTCCCGTCGCAATCCGAGGAGGGTAAATGGGAGACAAGAAGAAGAAAAAGGCAATCCCGGCCAATGGGAAAGCTCCGCTCGTCAACGGCAAAGGTCACGCCCCTGTCCCGTCGCATCCCGCAGAAATTCCTACCAAGCGCATAGGCAAGGACTGCGACTATGAGAAGGAACTTAGCCGCCTGCAAGTCGAGCTGGTCAAACTCCACGAGTGGATTCGCCATGAACACTTGAAAGTTGTGGTGCTCTTTGAAGGACGCGATGCAGCGGGGAAGGGCGGCGCAATCAAGAGAATCACGGAGACCCTGAATCCGCGCATCTGCAAAGTGGTGGCGCTGGGCACGCCCACTGAGCGCGAGAAGACGCAGTGGTACTTTCAGCGTTATGTCCCTCACTTGCCCGCCGCGGGCGAGATGGTGCTCTTCGACCGTAGCTGGTATAACCGCGCGGGAGTCGAGCGCGTGATGGGCTTCTGCACCGAGGCCCAGTATCAGGAGTTCCTGCTGACCTGCCCTGAGTTCGAGCGAATGCTGGTGCGCTCAGGCATCATTCTGATCAAATACTGGTTCTCCGTCTCCGACGCCGAGCAGGAGGTCCGCTTTCAGGAGCGCATGAGCAACCCCACCAAGCGCTGGAAGATCAGCCCCATGGACCTGGAGTCGCGCAAGCACTGGGCCGATTATTCACGCGCCAAAGACGACATGTTCAACCACACCGACCACAAGCAAGCTCCGTGGTTCGTGGTCAACGCCGAAGACAAAAAGGCCGCAAGGCTCAATGTCATCCGCCATCTTCTCTCCAAGATTCCCTACAAAGATCTGACTCCCGATCCCATCGAACTTCCTCCGATCACGAAAACGGAATACGTGCGCCCTCCGTACCAGGAGCAGCACTTCATTCCGGTGATTTACCGCTAGAACAGTCGCTGGGCGACCCAGGTCTCGCTTCTGAGACCTGGGTTCGTTCATTGCCCGCGGCGCGCCCTCCACTGTAATAACCTGTCTCCAGCCCATGCGATCGATCCTCACCCGCCTCGCGCTCACTGTTCCCGTGGTCTGGCTTGTGGTCTCGCTCGTCTTCTTGCTCATTCATCTGGTCCCCGGCGATCCCATTCTTCAGATGCTCGGGGAAGGAGCTACTCCGGCCGACATTGGCGCGCTACGCCACCAATACCACCTCGACGAGACTCTTCCGCAGCAGTATCTGCACTACTGGACTGGCGTCCTCCACGGCGACCTGGGCAGCTCAATTCGCCTCCATGATTCGGTCGCCCACCTGATCGCGATGCGTTATCCATACACCTTGGCGCTCACCCTCACAGCTCTCGGTCTCGGCCTTGCGCTGGCTCTTCCCGCCGGTATCCTCGCCGCGGTGCGGCGGGGGCGGTTTGTCGATCAGGCACTTTCAGTTGTCAGCCTTTTCGGGCTTTCGGTTCCGGGCCTGGCGCTTGGGCCGATACTCATCCTGGTGTTTTCGATCCAACTCGGCTGGCTGCCCGTCTCCGGCGCGAGTTCGTCAGGCACGGGCTCCATCGAGTGGCCCTACCTGGTGCTTCCCTCCATCGCCATGGGAGCTTCGCTCGCCGCCATTCTGACGCGCATGGTGCGCACTTCGATGCTTGAAGAGCTCGGCCAGGACTACATTCGCACGGCCCGCGCCAAGGGACTGACCGAGTTCGCCGTCGTCTGCCGTCACGCGCTGCCCAATGCATTGGTGCCCATCGTTACTGTCGTTGGGCTGCAGTTTGGCGCGCTGCTCGCCGGAGCTATTGTGACGGAAACCATCTTCAGCTGGCCGGGGCTGGGCAGATTAACTGTCAGCGCCATCTCGAACCGCGACTACGCGCTGGTGCAGGGCTGCCTGCTGTCGATTGGGCTGACCTACGTGATGGTGAATCTGCTGACGGATGTGGTGTACCGATGGATCAATCCGAGGATGCGGGGATAAGTTGTCGGATCGAGTCTCTGCGTCCACTGATCGCATCTTTGTTAAGAAGTTTCGCTTGATGACCGAAATGTCTTGCATCCTAATCAGGCTTATGCGAGGATTCTCGGAAACTTCAATGAGAGGGCAAGGCCGTCCCATACTCGAAGCCGTGCCCTATCTTAACTCCCCAGGAGGCAATCGATGAAGACTCTATCCCCCAGAAGCTTCTATCTCGCAGTAGGATGCTTACTCCTTGTGTTGTTTGTGAGTTCGCCTCAGTGCGTCTTTGGTGCTTCCCAGGGAGATCTACCGAAGTTTAGTGAACTCTGCTCAAATGCGGCGCAGATGTTTCCGGCATGGGATAAGAAACCTGCGCCGGAGGTCTCAGGCAGGACACTGGACCTTTTCTGGCAGCGAGATTACGCGATTCTCATCTTCGATGCGAAGCCGGCTCAGGATGCCCAAGAGGTTAAGAAGTATGAGCAAGCGGTTAGCGTGGCCAAAGCGAATCTGGATACCGCGAAGTCAAATGTCGCGAGCGCGAAGCAAGGTGACGACCTAGTTCCACTCCAAAAGAAAGTGACTGAGGCAACGAAGGCGCTCAATGACGCGAAGACGGTGCTAAATACCGCAAAGGATACCCAAGAAAGTGATTCGAAGAATCATTATGTGTATTGGAAAGAAGCGAAGGATGACATATTGCATCCGCTTGCATT
>Ga0181517_10004676_pt1 | contig 12357 bp, 8 predicted proteins | sample PEATcosm2014_Bin_31_FD_119748 | JGI IMG/M metagenome (GOLD analysis project Ga0181517, IMG submission 119748) | Peatland microbial communities from MTU Mesocosm Facility, Houghton, MI, USA - PEATcosm2014_Bin01_30_metaG | ecosystem: Environmental > Terrestrial > Soil > Wetlands > Peat | place... | reverse complement strand
TTTTGCAAAATCCGGCTTCTCGCGCATCATATCTTTTTTGTGGGTCTGCAGTGCGACTCGGGTCATTTCTGGAATAAGCCGACTTACCGCGAAACGGAACGAACCAACCGCTAGGTCCTCGTGGACGAGCACGTCTTTTAACTCCATTCCGTATACGACCGGAAACACCCTTTCCAGTAGAGGCTTGGATACCTGGAATCCGATGAAATCGTGATACTGCTGCGAGGCGTAACGGTTCTTCGCAACCTGCAGGGTATCAAAGCCGAACTCTGTCTTCAGGTGCGCCGTCTTGTTCTGGGCATATCGGACTGACATTCCATACTCCGCCCGTAGCTTCGGATACTCAATCGCTACGGCGGGGTTCACTGCCTCCTGATGACCGGCGATATCGGCAGCATAATGGGACAGTGCGCCCAGGGCGAAAGCGTATTCATCTGCGTTCCGGCTTTCAAGCAGCAACTCACGGACGAAGTCTCCGCTGCGGACGTAATGCACCAGGTTGCTGAACTCTCTGTTACCAAAAGGATAGTAGCCGAGGTCCTGAATAACGGCGCCGCCGTACGCATAAGCATGGGCCTCCCGGATCTGTTCCTCGGATAATCCTGGATAGCTTATGAGCAAGAGGGTGCGAATTTCGCTCGTCCAGAGCAGGTCCACTATCTCCTCGTGGGTCAAAACCGAGTATGCTGGTGCCCCAAAACTGCACATCAATACGATGACAAGAAGAGTTGATGCGCGACGAGAAAGCAGGCGCCAACGCTCATTGATGGCACCTAAAGATGCTAATGAGGCGCGCATGGTTCAGATCCGGCCGAGCACGAGGAGAACCAGAACGATCAGAAGAACCAGTCCTATGCCTCCGGTCGGATAATATCCCCAGTCCCTGCTGTGTGACCATCTTGGAAGTGCACCGACGAGCGCCAATACCAGAATCACGATCAATATAGTTCCAAGCATATCTCACTCCTTTTTCGCGTTGAGGGTACATCTAACTATGGTTATAAAGGCTGTTCTGGTTTGGCGATGGTCAATTCTGCTCAAAATGAGAAATATCGATAGAAACGTGAGCAACGTTTTTGGGTGTCCCAGCGAGTCTTTTCGACGAATGCCAGAAGGCACGCAGCCGGCGCCAATAAAAGCGTGAGTCCACAGAGTGGACTCACGCCGGAAAACGCTTACCTTGTTCCAATCATTTCGAGTTAACTGCTAGAGTGCGATGCTGAGCGCAATGTTGACGCCGGGATACATCGCGTTGCATAGGTAGTACACTCCGTTAATTTCGATAACATAGACGTTCTGCGTGTAGAGCCAGTTGCTTGGCCAAGGGTCAACGAATCCAAACGAATAACCACCGTATTGGAAGCGACGGTCCCTGCCATAATCGGCTTGGCTTACATGAAACGTGTGTTGCTGCCCGAAGTTGGCCTTGTAGCGGTCGGCGGGAATGCGTCCGCCGTGAGCTTGCTGCGCCTGCTTGCCAGGCTGAGCCTGCACCGCGGGTTGCGCCGCGCTTTTTCCTTCGGGTTTAGCGCTTTTCCCCTGCTGCTGTGATTTTTGCTCTTCCGGCTTGGCGGTCTTTTCTTTCTGCGCTGCGGGCTTTTGCTCTTGTGATGCGGACTTTTGCGGTTGCGCTTTTTTTTCTTCCTGCTGCGCAGGTTTTTTTTCTTGCTCCTGCTCGTGCTGTTCCTGCGCCCAGGCAGGAGCAGCCATTGCGAGAAGCAGGGCTAGTATAGTTGTGCTGGTGATTCCGATCGCTTTCATTTGAGTATTACCTCGTTGCTGCCGCCTGCCTTAGCGCAGGCTTCCTGTTGTTACATTGCCTGGGTTACCGATAGCTTCGCCGGATACGACAAGTTCCACTCTCCGGTTCTGCTGCCGGCCTGCAGAGTTGTCGTTGGAAGCTACCGGCAAAGTGTTGCCGAACCCTTCCGCGCTGACCGAGCCGGACGCCACACCTTGCTGTACAAGGTAATCACGCACGGATCCGGCGCGATGGTCTGACAGTTTCTGGTTCATCTCGTCGCCGCCCACATTATCCGTGTATCCGCCGACTGCAATATTGAGTCCAGGGTAGGCAAGCAGAATCCCTGCCACCTTGGCGAGTTTTTCCCTCGCGCCTGGTTTCAATGAGTACATCCCGGTGTCGAACAAGACGTCTGACATGCTCACGATGAGCCCGCGAGCGCTGTCGCGTGTCTGAAGGATGGAGTTTAACTGCTCGGAGAGTTTCGTGCGCAAAGTGGCCTTATCTGTATCCGCCTGCTGCACATTCTGCTGTGCCTGCTGTGTGGCTAAGCGGGACGTCTCTGCGTCCGCCTGTGCATCCGCGGCTTCTTTCCGTGCCAGTGCGGTGTCGGATTGTGCTTGAGTCGTGGCGGCCTGTGCATTCATCGCATCGGCTTCAGCTTGAACCTTCGCCGCCTGCGCTGTTGCAGTATCAGACTGGGCCTGATTTCTCTGCCGAATCGCGTCATCAGCCTGTTCGCGCGATTCCGCCTGGGCGTCGGTTGAAGCCTGCAACTTGTCCGCCAAGCGTTGTTTTTCCATTTTCTTGACTGCGATCTCTCGTGCGTCTTCGGCGGTTTGTACTGTTTCGCGGGCAACTGCGATCAATTGCTTTCGCTCAATGTGCTTCCAGGTTGCATACTCATCCACGGTTTGCATCAACTGGACGGCGTGCTGATAACTGTCGCTGGCGTAGGTCTCGGCTCCCTCGGATTGCGCAATGCGCAAAGCGTTGCGCGCTTCGAAGAATTCCAATGGCAGCGCCGTATTCAGAACCACGGGATCGAATTTGTAGCCGGTGGGAATGTATCCTCCGCGCTCCATCAATTCGTATTGCGAATTGACTGATTCAGCAGTTCCCTTGGTGTCCTCACGGACAACGTTTTCGAGCACGACTACATTGCTGGGCTGCCGCACCGCGTAGTATGGCTCCGCGGTAACGATCAGAGCGAACGCCTGCAGGTCCGTAGTGACTTCCAACTTACTTCTGTTATTGTCACCTACTAGCATTTCACCCAGATTCACAGCTCGTCCCTCGGGGGAAATCGCCCAAAGAATGTAAGTCAGGTACTCATTGCCGTACGAAGCCGGATTCTGCAGGTCGCCAAACTCAGCCCGAATTTTAATCGACCCACGCTCGCTTTCAATTTTGGCTTCGCCGTTCGCTAAAGGCATCAGGCTCGTACCCGCAAAGTCTACCTTTGTGGATCCGCCGCGGTGCTCATAGTTGACAGCCTGTACGCTGCGGTTGACTACATTGACCCGGAATGTGGTTGTGTGAGTCGTGCGCTCTACGATCGTGGTGTGGGAAGTAGTTTGAGCAAACGCGCTCAAACTGAGGAGAACTCCGGCTGCTAATAGGCACTTGGTATTCACTGTAACTCCCAGTGGCAGATTCCTGCCGTGTTGCGCTGCACCGATGTTGATTTGTGTGGTTGGCTTATTGGACTGCGTCCCTTTACGTCGTCCTTCACTTTCCAATGCGGATATTTGAGAAGGAATGCAAGAATCCAGTGGCATTCAAAAGCCACAGGACAACAGCAATGACTACCACTGCATTCAGGATTGACTTGATGGTCCGCTGCATTGGGATGAAGCGATTGATCAGCCAGAGGACAACACCTACAACGACCAGGATTTCCACAAGTTGGATCAGCGGCATAACTTCAACCTTTCGGGCTTTTCGGGCTAACGCCCCTCATCCGCCGAGAGGTGTTGCCCTCAACTGTTAGCTCGAATCGTGTTCGCCGGATGCTCCTGCGACACACACGGATGAAGGATGCCAATGTGACTGGATGTGTACGCTTTGATTTGAAAATTTGATATTTCACCCAGCGGGGCAAAAGTAAAAGCCTTCGACTATCTGCGCTCACACCCTCGACACACTCAGGAGGCTAAAGAATGACAGGGATGAACATTTATGCCTGAGCTAGATAGCTCATTTGTGAAGAATGTGTGTTGTTGCGCTTGGCAGTCCATTGTCGATTGTGGCTAAATCGACTTGCCGGCGTGCCGGGACGCTGTTCACATTTCTGTATCGTTCGGAAATGTCTGTGCAATATAGCTCGGTCAAGCGCCTATCTTTGCAATTGTGCGATTGGTGCTTCGGTTGGCGTATACTTCGGTTGCTCGGCGAAAATTTTCTGCAGCAAATCTCCGAGTTGGAGAATTATGGCCGTCGAACACCTCGTCATTTTCCCGAAACAAAAGCGGAAACCTTCTGCGGCCAAGAATCCGTCCCTGCGCCCGGCGGTATTTCTTCCAGAGAAGCTAACCTTCGTAAAGATCGGCTCACAGGCAGAATCGGGCGCAACGTTCGATCCCCGCATCCTACTGACAAAGCTTTCGGTTGGAAAGACGAGCCAGGAATACCAGATTGACGAATCCGTCTTTTCCCAAGGCGATCCGGCGGATGCTGTGTTTTACGTTCAGAGCGGCAAGGTAAAGCTGACTGTGGTATCCAAACGTGGCAAAGAAGCAGTCGTTGCCATTCTGCTGCAAGATAGCTTTTTCGGGGAGGGTTGTCTGGCGGGGCAACCACTCCGCATGGCCACGGCAAGCGCGGACCAGCGCAGCACGATTATCCGGGTGGATAAGCGGAGAATGTTGGAGTTGCTGCATCGGGATCCGGAGTTTGCGGAACGATTTCTCACCTATCTACTGGTCCGAAACGTTCGCATGGAAGCGGACTTGGTGGATCACCTTTTCAACTCCAGCGAGAAACGCCTCGCGCGTCTACTCCTGCTGATGGCCAATTTTGGCCAGGAGTCGAAACCAATACCACTCATTGCGAAGATGAGCCAGGAAACTCTCGCTGAGATGATCGGCACAACTCGATCGCGAGTCAGCTTTTTTCTTAATCGTTTTCGTGACCTCGGGTTCATTGACTACAACGACGGCGGCATGCACGTTCACAGTTCGCTCGTCAGCGTCGTGCTCCACGACTAGCCCCCGGGATCGCCGTTCACGATTCCTGGTTTGAGCGCGCTGCCGAAGCGCGCAGGGTGAACGCCTTGGGGCACGTTCACACCCAAAATGCCTTTTTGGGCGGGGTTGTGCCAACAGCCGTCTGCAACGATGATCGCAACGGTCTCTTTCGGTTCCCAACTGCAGCGCTCATAGGCCGAACCCGGTGGTGCCTCTTTATAACTGAATCAGCTACCGTCCAGGCTGATCAGGACTGGCTCAAGGCAGAGCGAGAGACTCGGGAACATCAGACGCGACCTGCAACCACCTCTCGAATCCGTGCGCGGGCTCATGAGCGCGAATTACAGCCCAGGCAGTTCGCCACACCGAAGGGGCAACGATGAAATCAATTCCAGGGGTCTTCATTTGCTGTTGTTATGAGACTTTGATCTTACGCGGTGGCCGACGATTCTGAAGCGCTTTTGCAAATCGAGGGGCCAGTATGAAAAACTCTTGGCAAAGTACGTTGGGTATTTGAGTTTGCTGTGACTTGACGTACGCTGTGCCGCCTTCCTGCACGCGGCTAGATCGGGATATTCAATCGTTTCTATCACGCATTTGCGAGCGCATTTATGAGCCGGAGAAAAACTGGAATCTCAGCCTTTCGAACATTCTTCACGAGCAGAACGATTGGAAGCATTCCATGGCATTTTATGAGGCTAGCTTGAGCGCGACAAGCACCCATAACGCGCCTTAATTTGTCATTCGCGCCAATGATGATGATAAGGAGGATGCCCGCTTGATCGTTTGCCAAATCGTCCCCGATGTGCTCAATGAACTCAAGATCGCAGCTTTAAAAAACTACCGCGAAGGGCCGGCGGGAATTGCAATCGAGTCGCAAACTCCTCGCGAAGTGACGCCGGAATTTTGGCATCGTAGGCGGGTGCGAACAAATCAAAGTTTAAAGGCCGCTACCGGTCTCGTCAGTACCGGCAAGAAATGAGAGGATTAATCAATATGTCTACCAGAGAGGTAGCAGGTAGTGGCGATCAGGATGGCGGCCGGAACCTGGATCAAGCCGGAAAGCCGGCTAGTTTTGTCTTCGATGCAGCCTTGTCTACCGCAATTGCCGCAAATGGCGAACGGCAGGCAAAAGTCCCAACCCCAGGTGGGCCGCTCACACCGGAGATGCTCGACAAGATGAACCGGTACTGGCGTGCTGCAAACTATCTATGCATTGGCCAGATTTATTTGTTTGAAAACCCACTTCTCAGAGAACCGCTTAAGGCGGAACAGATCAAGCCGCGGCTGCTTGGGCACTGGGGAACTTCGCCGGGACAAAACCTGATCTACATTCATCTGAACCGCATCATCAAAGAACAAGATGCGAACATCATTTACATTGCCGGTCCAGGGCATGGCGGTCCGTCGCTGAATGCAAACTCCTATCTGGAAGGCAGCTATACCGAAGTCCATCCGGAGATCACGCCGGATGAGAACGGCTTGCGCCTTTTTTTCAGGAAGTTCTCGACGCCGGGAGGAGTTCCCAGCCACTGCGGGCCGCACGTCCCAAATTCGATGCACGAGGGCGGTGAGCTGGGTTACTCGCTGATTCATGCTTTCGGCGCGGCTTTCGACAATCCGGACCTCGTCGTTGCCTGCGTGATCGGTGATGGAGAATCCGAGACTTGCCCGCTGGAGGGAAGCTGGAAATCTGTCAACTTTCTCAACCCAGTGAGAGATGGCGCAGTCCTCCCAATTTTGCACCTGAATGGCTACAAGATTTCCGGACCGACGGTTCAGGCCAGAACGAGCGACGAAGACTTGAAGGCTCTGTATATCGGACTCGGTTACCGTCCCTATTTTGTCGAGGGAGACGATCCAGAAGTTGTGCATCAACTTTTGGCGGGAACCCTGGACGCCTGCTACGCTGAGATTCGATCCATTCAGCAGGAGGCGCGGCAGAATGGCTTCAAGAAACAGCCAATCTGGCCCATGATCGTGCTGCGGACACCCAAGGGATGGACCTGCCCGAAGCAAGTGGATGGCAGCCCGATCGAGGGCACCTTCCGGGCTCACCAAGTGCCTCTGGCAGAGGTCCGCGAGAATCCCGGACATCTCAAGATTCTTGAAGCCTGGATGAGAGGCTACAAGCCACAGGAACTCTTCGACAAGACGGGCAAATTTATTGACGAATTGGCAGAACTCGCGCCAACTGGCAATCGCCGCATGGGAGGAAATCCTCACGTGAACGGCGGACGTCTGCTAACCGCGCTCGATCTGCCGGATTTCACGGACTACGCCCTGGAGATTCCGGGACCGGGGCAAGTGGTCGCTGAAGCTCCGCGAAAGCTTGGAGATTTTTTCAGAGATATCTTCCGCCTGAATCCAAAAAACTTTCGCATGTTCTGTCCTGATGAAACGAATTCCAATCGCTTGAACTCCGTGCTGGAGGCTACGAAACGTTGTTTCATGGCGGAAACTGTTTCGATCGATGACGAACTCAGTCCCGATGGCCGCGTGCTGGAAGTATTGAGCGAGCATTGTTGCGAAGGATGGCTTGAAGGATACCTGCTGACCGGCCGGCATGGCATGTGGTCTTCCTACGAAGCCTTCGCCCAAGTCGTGGATTCGATGCTGACACAGCACGCCAAATGGCTGGAGCAATGCCGGGATTTTCCGTGGCGCAAGCCCCTCGCATCCTTGAACGTTCTGCTGACAAGTCACGCATGGCGAAACGATCACAACGGTTTCAGCCATCAGGCAACCGGATTCGTCGACAATGCACTGGCGCGCAGAAAAGAAGTGATCCGGGTATATTATCCGCCCGACAGCAATTGTTTGCTCAGCGTCTTCGACCACTGCCTGCGGAGCCGTAACTACGTCAACATTGTGACCTGCGGCAAACAGCCGCAACTTCAGTGGTTGAATATGGACGAGGCTCTCGAACATTGTTCGCAAGGCGCATCGACCTGGAAGTTTGCGACCAACGACAAGGGCGAAGAGCCGGACATCGTACTGGCCTGCGCTGGCGACGTGCCGACCATTGAAACCTGCGCGGCTTCATGGCTGCTACAAAAGTATGTTCCCGGCATCAAGGTGCGGGTTGTCAATGTGGTGGATCTGAACATCCTGATGATGCCGGATGAACATCCCCACGGGATGGACAATATGTCCTTTGACAACCTCTTCACCAAAGACGTACATGTAATTTTCGCCTTCCATAACAATCGCTGGCTCATCCACTCGATGGTGCATGGACGCTCCAATGAAAGCCGCTTTCATGTGCGGGGCTTCATGGATCGCGGCACAACCACCACACCCTTTGACATGGTTGTGATGAATGAGATGAGCCGCTATCACCTTGCTATGGACGCACTGACGCATATCCCCCGTCTACGTTCGGAGGCTTCCGATCTTATCGACATGTTCAACCGCAAACTGTATGAACACCACGACTATATCCGGCAACACCTGGAAGACATGCCGGAGATCAGAAACTGGCGATGGACCGCTGATTTCAGCGTGCCCAGCATTCCGCCGCCGCTGGCCAAGGGGCATCCCCGCGGAAGCGTGTTCAGCGACAGCTAGTTGAAAGAGAGCGGATGAGCGGAGAATGGTTATGAAGATAAATTCCAGAGCTGGGCAACCGGCTGTTAGTTCTGACCTCGTTGATGTACCGAAGTTGCTCGCCGCCTACTATGAAGATCGGCCGGACCCTCATGTTCCAGGGCAACGCGTTGTATTCGGCACGTCGGGACACAGGGGATCATCCTTCGAAAGATCGTTTAACGAATGGCATATCCTGGCCATCACGCAGGCGATTTGCTTGTACCGGCAGCAGCACCAAATCGATGGACCACTTTTTCTGGGAATCGATACCCACGCGCTCTCAGGGCCTGCCTTGGAAAGCGCGCTTGAAATCCTGGCAGCCAATGGTGTCGATGTCATGTTGGCGGAGAAGGGTGACTACACACCCACACCTGTGATTTCTCACGCAATCCTCACCTACAACCATGGCCGCAAGACCGGATTGTGCGACGGCATCGTGGTTACGCCTTCGCACAATCCTCCTGATTCGGGCGGCTTCAAGTACAACCCTCCTCACGGCGGACCGGCGGAAGCGGAAGTGACTGGCTGGATCGAAGCGAAGGCCAATGAGTTCCTCATGGAAAAACTCAGCGGCATCAAGCGTATATCGTTCGAGAAAGCTCTGTCCTCTTCCACCACCCACAGGCACGACTACCTATCTTTGTATGTTCAAGACCTCGGCGCCATCCTTGACATGGAGGCTGTCCGCGATTCGGGAATCACACTGGGAGTCGATCCGCTGGGTGGGGCGGGCGTTCACTACTGGGAGCCGATCGCTGCGCGCTATGGCCTGAACCTCAAGGTTGTGAATGACGTTGTCGATCCAACTTTTCCTTTCATGACGCTCGACTGGGATGGCAAGATCCGCATGGATCCATCGTCTCCCTATGCGATGCAGTCCCTCATAGGATTGAAGGACAGCTTCGATGTCGCTTTTGGCTGTGATACCGACCATGATCGGCATGGAATTGTGACAAAAAGCGGCGGGTTGTTGCCGCCCAATCACTACCTGGCAGTTTGCATCCATTACTTGTTTACCCATCGTCCGCTGTGGGGCAAAGACGCAGCGGTTGGAAAGACAGTGGTTAGCAGCAGCATGATCGACCGTGTCGCTGCCAAGCTCGGCAGAAATCTTTACGAGGTTCCGGTCGGTTTCAAATATTTTGTCGATGGTCTGTTGCATGGACGTCTCGGCTTTACGGGCGAGGAGAGCGCCGGCGCCTCGTTCCTGCGTCGTGACGGTACGGTATGGACCACGGACAAGGACGGCATCATCGCTGCACTGTTGGCGGCGGAGATTACGGCGCGGATCGGGCGCGACCCAGGCGAACTCTACCTCGACCTCACTCGCGAATTCGGTGAACCGGTTTACGACCGCGTGGACGCTCTCGCCACACCTGGAGAAAAACAGATTCTCGCGCGACTCTCGCCGCAGCAGGTCCAGTCCCGGGATCTGGCCGGGGACAAAATTAAAATGATCTTCACCCACGCTCCAGGAGATGGCAACCCCATCGGCGGCGTCAAGGTCGTTACGGAAAGCGGTTGGTTCGCGGCGCGCCCCTCTGGCACGGAGGATATCTACAAGATTTATGCGGAAAGCTTCCAGGGAGCGGATCATCTGCGCCAGATCCTGACGGAAGCCCAGACGATCGTCGGCAAAGCCCTGGCGACCTCGGACCCGGTGGAGACATCATGAGCGACCAATCGCGCGTCAGTCACCCGATTTACAACCTTCTGCCGACGGAGATCGAGGGGTTCGACTCCCTGGCAGAACTTGCCTTGGATATGCGCTGGTCCTGGAATCATGCCACCGACGAAGTATGGCAGAAACTTGATCCCACGCTTTGGAAGATCACGCACAACCCCTGGGTTGTCCTGCAGACGGTCTCGCGTGACCGGATCGAACGCGCGTTGGCAGATCCCGTTTTCCGGAAAGAAGTAGATGATCTGCTCGAAGCCAGCCGCCGGGAGGCGGAAGCGCCGGCTTGGTTTCAACAGACTCACAGCGCGTCTCCACTGACTTGTGTCGCATATTTCAGCATGGAATTCATGTTGAGCGAAGCTCTTCCCATCTACTCGGGCGGGCTTGGGAATGTGGCCGGTGATCAACTCAAAGCCGCCAGTAATCTGGGCGTCCCGGTCGTCGGTGTGGGACTGCTCTATCAGCAGGGCTATTTTCGCCAGGTGATCGACGGCAATGGTGAGCAACAGGCCCTCTACCCTTTCAACGATCCCGGACAGTTGCCGGTCACGCCACTGCGCCAACCCAACGGGGAGTGGCTACGGCTCGAAATCCCATTGCCTGCGTACTCAGTCTGGTTGCGTGCCTGGCAAGTCCAGGTGGGCAGGGTAAAGCTTTACCTGTTGGACAGCAATGACGCGGCCAACTTCCCCGTCCATCGTGGGATTACCAGCGAACTATACGGCGGCGGGCAGGAGGTTCGGCTCCAGCAGGAATTGCTCCTCGGAATAGGCGGATGGCGGCTGCTGCGCGCCCTCGGACTCCAACCGGAAGTCTGTCACCTCAATGAAGGTCACGCGGCGTTTGCGGTCCTGGAAAGGGCCCGCGATTTCATGGAGGAAACCGGGCAGAGCTTCGAAGTCGCACTGGCGGCGACACGGGTGGGTAATCTCTTTACCACTCACACTGCGGTGGCTGCTGGCTTTGACCGTTTTGCTCCCGCGCTGATCGAACAATACCTCGGTCATTTCGCCGAAACAAAGCTTGGCATCGCACTTCATGATCTGCTGGCTTTAGGACGCCAGAATCCAGGCGACTCGTCGGAAAGCTTTAACATGGCGTATCTGGCAATCCGGGGCAGCGGTGCGGTGAATGGCGTGAGCCGATTGCATGGCAAGGTCAGCCGGCGCCTCTTTCTACCCCTGTTTCCGCGCTGGCCGGAGGACGATGTCCCGGTCGGACACGTCACCAACGGAGTCCACATGCCAACCTGGGACTCGGCGCCGGCTGACGATATTTGGACGGAAAGCTGTGGGAAGCAGCGCTGGCTGGGAACCACAGAAACCCTGGGGCCGGATATTCGCAGTGTATCTGACGCCAAGCTCTGGCAATTTCGCACCGCCGCCAGCAAGTCTCTCGTGGAGTATGCTCGCGAACGATTGTCCGGACAACTGGCCGCCTCGGGCGCCTCGGACAAAGCGGTGGAAGCCGCCAGCCGTCTCTTCGATCCCAACGCATTAACGCTCGGTTTTGCGCGACGCTTCGCAACTTACAAAAGACCGAATCTGCTGTTACACGACCCTCAGCGTCTGCTTCATCTGCTGACCAATTCCCAGCGTCCCGTGCAGCTCATCATCGCCGGCAAAGCTCATCCGGAAGACCGCGCGGGCCAGGCATTGATTCATGACTGGATCCATTTCATCCGCCAGCCGGACGCCCGCTCCCACATCGTCTTTCTCAGCGACTATGACATGCTGTTGACCGAACACCTGGTACAGGGTGTCGATGTCTGGATCAACACGCCACGGCGGCCCTGGGAAGCTTGCGGAACAAGCGGCATGAAGGTGCTCGTCAATGGTGGCATCAATCTATCCGAGCTGGATGGCTGGTGGGCGGAAGCATACACGCCCGAGGTCGGGTGGGCGCTGGGAGATGGCCAGGAACATGGCGCTGACCCCGCCTGGGACGCCGCCGAAGCCGAAACCATGTACCGGCTTCTGGAACAGGAGATCATCCCGGAGTTCTATGCTCGCGATAAGAACGGCATTCCCACTGCATGGGTCAAGCGGATGCGGGAAAGCATGGCGCAGCTAACGCCGCGTTTCTCCGCCGATCGCGCCGTGCGCGAATATACCGAGCAACACTATCTCCCGGACGCAGCCGCCTATCGTGAA
>Ga0181517_10004675_pt1 | contig 12358 bp, 9 predicted proteins | sample PEATcosm2014_Bin_31_FD_119748 | JGI IMG/M metagenome (GOLD analysis project Ga0181517, IMG submission 119748) | Peatland microbial communities from MTU Mesocosm Facility, Houghton, MI, USA - PEATcosm2014_Bin01_30_metaG | ecosystem: Environmental > Terrestrial > Soil > Wetlands > Peat | place... | reverse complement strand
GGCCTCGGGACTGGCGATCCGACTTTCCCGAGAAAATGGCCGCGTCGTCGCCCTTCGCCTGCAAAGGGTCGGCTGAATCGCCGTCACGACGATAAAATTCACTTTATAGACAGTCTCTATAGGCAGTATCGGACTCATAGATCCTATCGACACCGTCGACAAATCACGCCCCGCCGACCGCCGATAGCTGCGAAATTGAATTGGGAGGGGACTGCAAACCGGAATGTGGAATGGCGAAAGGCGAATGGCGAATTTCGGGCGGCGTCGGCGATTCTGCATTCTCCATTCGCCATTCGCCATTGTGCGAGGGATGAGTTCGTGAAATCGATCAAACCGAGAAAATCGACAATCTCTGTAGAGACTGTCGTTCTTGTTCGTGCCGGCCGGCCGTGCAGGGGCGATGCTGGCCATCGGTTACGAGTTACGCGCTCGACTCGTCACTCGCAATTCGTCATTCGTCATTCATCCCGCTTCCCGCCGGCTTCTTGCGCGCTCGGGCCCGGCCATGTATCTTGCTCGTCCGGAGGCTCCGACGTGATTGAAATTCGCTCCATCGAACGCCCGGAATACACGGATTTTTATCTCACCGCGGCGGCGCGGTCCGGCCGCGACGATCTGACCGTCGCGCAGGAAATCTACGCCAAGGCCGCGGCGTTTCTCGCGGAAAAACGCATCCAGCCGGTCATCGAGAAAGCCTTTGGCCGCGTCAGCCGCCGCGCGGAAATCACGGAAGTGCGGCGCGCCGCGTTCGCCGCGGCCGGCTTGCCGCCCGATCTCCCCTACGCGTTTCTCGAAGGCGCGCCGGTGCACGACGGCCCCTTCGCCGGCCTGCAAATCTGGGGCGTCGCGCCGAGCAATGCCGCGACGTCGCTGGTCCGCAGCGAAACGCTGCCGGCCGGCGCCGTGGGGCGGCTGTTCGAAGTCGCCGGCAGCCGGCTGCTGTACGCGCCGGCGATTCACGGGCTGAACGCGAGCGACGGCGCGTCGCCGACGGCGCAGGCGGCGACGATGTTCGACCGCGCGCGCGACGCCGCGCTCGCCGCCGGCTTCACGTACCGCGACGTCATCCGCACGTGGATTTACCTGGCGCGCATCCTCGACTGGTATGGCGACTTCAACCGCGTGCGCACCGCGTTCTTCGGCCGCGAGGGCCTCGGCGCCGACCCGACGCGGCCCGATTTTCCGGCCAGCACCGGCATTCAGGGCCGCGCCGGCGACGAGGCCTGCGTGATGGACCTGCTGGCCCTGCAGGCCGACCCGGCGGCCGGCGTGACGATCGAGCCCGTGCTCGCGACCTCGCGGCAGAACAGCCCGTTCCAATACGGCTCGGCCTTCTCGCGGGCGATGGCCGTGCGCCGCGGCGGCCTCTCGACAATCTATATTTCCGGCACGGCCAGCGTGAACTGCGCCGGCCAGGCCGCGCATCTCGGCGACCCGGGCGCGCAAGCGTGGGAGACGCTGATGTGCATCGCCGCGCTGCTCGAAGACCAGGGCGGCGGTCTGCCGAACATCGTGCAAGCGACCTGTTACGTGAAAAACGCCGCCGCGCTCGCCGCGTATCGCGATGTCGTCCGCCTGCTGCACGTGCCGCGGTTCCCGACGGTCACCGTCGTCGCCGACGTCTGCCGCGACGAATGGCTGGTGGAAATCGAGGCGGTGGCGATTGTCTGAAAGGTTCGCTATACTCTTCGAGCAACAAAGGAATCGGAGCATCGCGCCCAATATGACAACCGCCGCCTCGGTCATCGCCGTCGTCTTCGCGCCCGAAGCTGTCGCCGAAGCCTCCGCCAAAGTCGTGGCGTTGTTGGGCCTGCCGCATTGCCCCGACCGGCACTGCCGCTGGTTCGACGGCACGCTGCTTACGGTGCAGGCGGAACGCGCGCTGCACGAGGAAACCGTCGCGGCGATCGGCGCCGTGCCGGGCGTCCGACGCGCGTTGCATTTGCCGCACGGCCGCCGTTTTCACCATCGCACGCACGGCCTGCCGCGCGACGTCGTGCGCCTCGCGGACGGCGTCGAAATCGGCGGCGACGAGCCGACTTTCATCGCCGGCCCGTGCAGCGTCGAGAGCGAGCAGCAGGTCTGCGAAATCGCCATGCAGGTCAAAGAAGCCGGCGCGTCGGCGTTGCGCGGCGGCGCGTTCAAGCCGCGGACCTCGCCGTACGAGTTCGGCGGCCTGGGCGCCTCGGGCCTGGAATATCTCGTTCGCGCGCATGAGAAATCGGGCCTGCCGATCGTCACCGAGGCGCTCGATTCGTCGCACCTGGACGCCGTCGCCGAGGTCGCCGATATGATCCAGCTCGGCTCGCGCAACATGCACAACTCCACCCTGCTCTTCCGCGCCGGCGCCCACCCGCTGGGCAAGCCGGTGCTGCTCAAACGCGGGTTCAGCGCCTCGCTCGACGAATTCCTCGAAGCCGCGGAATACGTCTTGCTCGGGCGCTTCGCCGCCGGCCACGCCGCCCCCGGCGTCGTCCTCTGCGAACGCGGCCTGCGCCTGTTTGACGATCTGCTGCGCTTTTCGCTGGACATCGCCGCTTTCCCCGTGCTGCACGCGCGCACGCGGTTGCCGGTCATCGCCGATCCGAGCCACCCCGCCGGCGCGCGCGAATTCGTCGCGCCGTTGGCCCTGGCCTCCGTCGCCGCGGGGGCCGACGGCCTGCTGGTCGAGGTCGCCGGCGACCCCGCCGACGCCTGGTGCGACGGCCGCCAATGCCTGCCGTACGACGCTTTCCGCGACCTCGCGCGCCGGGCGAAGATCGTCGCCCGGACCGCGCGCGGCGCGCCCGTCTGAGCCGGCGCCGCGGATGAATTGGCGCATCACCGGCCCCGCCGGCGACAGCCTGATTTTTCTCGGCCCCCTTTCCGAATTGCTGCCGCGTTGCTGCCCCGAAAAGCCGGCGCTGATTGTCGCCGACGCCGCGGCGCACGCCTTGCACGCCGGCGCGTTTCCCGCCGCGCCGGTCGTCGAACTGCCGCCGGGCGAAGCCGCGAAATCGCTCGACACGGTGCGCGCGCTGTATGAGAAATTCCTGGAGCACAACTGCGACCGCGGCTCGCCGATTCTGGCGATCGGCGGCGGCGTGGTCTGCGACGTGGCGGGCTTCGCCGCGTCCACCTGGCTGCGCGGCGTGCCCTGCGGCTATATCCCCACGACGTTGCTGGCGCAGGTCGACGCCGCGATCGGCGGCAAGACCGGCGTCAACTTTCACGGCTACAAAAACCTGATTGGAACCTTCCAGCAGCCGCGGTTTGTCGTTTGCGACCCCGCGTTTCTCCGGACCCTGCCGCCCGCCGAATTCCGCAACGGCCTGGCCGAGGCGGTCAAGCACGCGGCGATTGCGGACGCCGGCTGCTTCGATTTTCTCGAGAACGCCGCGGACCGCATTCTCGCGCTCGACGCCGGCGCGCTCGCGCGCCTCGTCGGCGACTCGCTTGCCGTCAAGACCGCGATCGTCAATCGCGACGCGCGCGAGGCCGGCGAACGCCGCCTGCTCAATTTCGGCCACACGATCGGCCACGCCCTCGAAAAAACGCGGTCGCTGCCGCACGGCGAAGCGGTGGCGCTGGGCATGCTCGCCGCCGCGCGCCTCTCGACGCGCCGCGGCCTGCTGCCGGCGGCGGACGCGCAACGGCTGGCGGCGCTGCTGGCCCGCTTCGGCCTGCCGACGGAGACGGCGCTGCCGCGCGAGCCGTTGCTCGACGCGGTCGCCAAAGACAAAAAACGCTTGCACGAAACGCTGCATTTTGTTTTGCTGGAGAAAATCGGCCGCGGCGTCGTGGTTCCCTTGCGCCTGGAAGAATTGGCGGCGCTGTGGGACGACTCGCCGCCGCGCTGAAAAGGGCCGCCCATGAACGATGGCAAAATCTACGCGGTGATCGGCAATCCCATTTTGCACAGCCGCAGCCCGGCCCTTTTTTTCGGCGGTTTCTCGCAGAAGCTGATGCCGGGCGCCTATACGCGCCTGGCGGTCGACAACCTGGACGACGCGCTCGCGCTGGCGGCCGATCTGGGCCTCGCCGGCTTCAACGTCACCTCGCCGTTCAAGCAGGAGATCGCCGGCCGGCTCGACAAGCTCGATGATGTCGCCGCGCGCATCGGCGCGGTCAACACCGTCGTCGCGCACGGCGACCGGCGCGAGGGCTTCAACACCGATCCGCAGGGCCTGCTCGGCGCGCTCGAAGCCGGCGGGTTCCGGCCGAAGGGCAAGCGCGTGGTCGTCGTCGGCGCCGGCGGCGCGGCGAAGGCCGCCGTCTACGCGCTGCGGCAGACGGGCGCGGCGCGCGTGCTGCTGGCGAATCGCACGCTCGCCAAAGCCGAGGCGATCGCCCAAAATCTCGACTGCGAAGCCGCCGAGTTGCCGGCGTTGCGCGACGAATTGCCGGAGACCGACCTGCTCGTCTCCTGCCTGCCGGCGCACGTCAACACCGTCGACCCCGACTGGCTCGACCCCGATCTGGTCGTGCTCGACGCCAATTACGCCGCCTCGCCGCTCGGCGACGCCGCCCGCGAACGCGGCTGCCGCGTGATCAGCGGCCTGTCGTGGTTGCTGCACCAGGCGCTGGCCTCGTTCCGCCTGTTCACCGGCCGGCCCGCGACGCCGGCCGAGATGGAGCCGGCGCTGACGAAGCTGGCGTCGCCGCGCGAGCGGCTGGGCCGCGGCATCGCCTTGATCGGCTTCATGGGCGCCGGCAAGAGCGAGGTCGGCCAGGCGCTGGCGGCGCATCTCGGCCGCCGTTTCGTCGACCTCGACCGCGAGATCGAAACGATGGCCGGCTGTTCCATCGCCGAAATCTTCCAGACCAAAGGCGAACCCGCGTTCCGCCGCATGGAAAGCGAGGCGTTGGCGAAATTGCCCTTCGCGGCCGGCGATGTCGTCGCCTGCGGCGGCGGGGCCGTGCTCGATCCGAACAACCGCCGGCGGCTGCGCAAGAACGCGGTCGTGATCTGGCTCTCGGCGGCGCTCGACGTTTGCGTCGCGCGCGCGTCGGACGGCGCGCGGCCGCTGCTGGCCGCGACCGACGGCCTCTCGGCCGGCGAACTGCACGCGCAACGCCTGCCGCGGTACGCCGAGACGGCGGACCTCGTGGTCGATTCCGGCCGGCGCTCGCTCGACGCGGTCGTGAAAAAGATCGTCCATGAAATTCGTGAAGCCTAGCCGCGTCGACGGGTCCGTCGCCGCCCCGCCCTCCAAAAGCATGACGCAACGGGCCTTCGCGCTGGCCGCGCTCACCCGCGGCGAGTCCGAGATTCGCCATTTCTCCGTCGCCGACGACGCGCTGTCCGCGCTGGACATCGCCACCGAGTTCGCGGCCGGCGTCCGGCTCGATCCGGTTTCGCGGTCCATTTTCCTTGCCGGCGGCGGCGCCCCGGAGACCGAGACGCTCGACTGCGGCGAATCCGGCCTCGCCATGCGCATGTTCGCCGCCGTCGCCGCGCTGCAAAAACGGCCTCTCACGTTGACCGCGACCGGCTCGCTCGCGCGGCGGCCGGTCGGCTTCATCGAAGACACGCTGCGCGCGCTCGGGGCGGAAGCGCAAACCGCCGGCGGCCTGCCGCCGTTGCGCGTGTGCGGGCCGCTGCGCGGCGGCCGCGCGACGGTCGACGGCGCCGTCAGTTCGCAGTTCCTTTCGGGCCTGCTGATCGCCTTGCCGCGCTGCCGGCGCCATTCGCGGCTGACGGTCGCGAACCTGAAAAGCAAACCTTACGTGCGCCTGACGCTGGCGATGGTGCGCCAGGCCGGCGGGATCATTCGCTGCGACGACGACCTCGCCGAATTCGAGATCCCCGGCCGCCAAAAATACCAACCGCAGACGTACATCGTTGAGCGCGACTGGTCGGGCGCGGCGTTCTTGCTGGCGGCGGGCGCGATCGCCGGGCGCGTCACGGTGCGCGGGCTCGATCCGCAATCCGAGCAGGCCGACCGCGCGGTGCTCGACGCCCTGCGCCTCGCCGGCGCGCGCGTGGAAATCGGCGGCGACGGCGTCACGGTCGTTCGCGACGAACGGCGCGCCTTCGCCTTCGACGCGACCGATTGCCCCGACCTTTTTCCGCCGCTGGCCGCCCTCGCCGCCTGCTGCGCGGGCACGAGCGCGCTGACCGGCGTCGGCCGTTTGCGCCACAAGGAAAGCGACCGCGCCGCGGCGCTGATTGCCGAGTTCGGGAAGATCGGCGCCGCGCTGCGCGTCGATGGCGACGTGCTGCTGGTCGCCGGCGCGCCGCTGACCGGCGGCGAGGTCGACTCGCACGGCGACCATCGCATCGCCATGGCGCTGGCCGTCGCCGCGCTCGCGAGCCGCGACGGCGTGAACATTCGCGGCGAAGGCTGCGTCGCCAAATCCTATCCAGATTTTTTCGAGGATTTGCTCTCGATCGCGGAGCCGAAATCATGAATTCTTTCGGACGAATCTTTCGCGTGGCGCTGGCCGGCGAATCGCACGGCCCGGCGATTTCCGTCATCGTCGATGGTTGCCCGGCCGGCCTGCCGCTGGCGCCGGACGATTTCGCGGCCGACCTCGTGCGGCGGCGCCCGGGGCGGGCCGGCACAACGGCGCGCGTCGAGCCCGATCGTTTGCTGATCCAAAGCGGCGTCTTCAACGGCCGCACGACCGGCGCGCCGTTGCTGCTGCAATTCGCCAACCGCGATCTCGATTCCAGCAGCTACGAGGCGATGAAAAACACGCCGCGGCCCGGCCAGGCCGATTTCGTCGCGCGCGTCAAATCCGGCGGCTGGAACGACTACCGCGGCGGCGGCACATTCTCCGGCCGGCTGACCGTCGGCCTCGTCGCGGCGGGCGTCGTCGCCAAGAAAATCCTCGCGCCGGTCGACATCCGCGCCCGCATCGTCGAAATCGGCGGCGCCGCCGATTACGAGGCGCGGCTGGCCGAGGCGGTCGCCGCCGGCGATTCGCTGGGCGGCGTCGTCGAGTGCGTCGCCCGCGGCCTGCCCGTCGGCCTGGGCGAGCCGTTCTTCGATTCGGCGGAGTCGCTGCTCGCGCACCTCGCCTTCGCGATCCCGGCGGTGAAAGGAGTCGAATTCGGCGACGGCTTCGCGGCGGCGCGGCTGCGGGGCAGCGAATTCAACGACGCGATCGTCGACCGCGCGGGCCGGACCGCGACCAACCACGCCGGCGGCATCAACGGCGGCCTGACCAACGGCAATGACCTCGTGTTTCGCGCGGCCGTCCGCCCGCCGGCGAGCATCGCCCTGCCCCTGCCGTCGGTGGACCTGCTCACCGGCGAGCCGCGCGAACTGCGCATTGTCGGCCGCCACGACGCCTGCATCGCGCTGCGGTTCCCCGTGATCCTCGAAGCCGCCGCCGCGATCGTGCTGGCCGACCTGATGATGCTCGAGAACCGCATCGCGCGGGTTGTTCGCGGCGACGAATGAATTCGGCGCAATTATGATAGTTTTTTGACAGGATCAACAGGATCGACGGGACCGTTTGCACGACCTGGTTCGGGTGACATGCGAGCGCCTTGACGCGGCCGACCACTGACCACTGACCACTGGCCACAGTCTTCCGGCCCGCGCCGGGCGCCCTCTTGCGCGAACGGGAAAATAGATTACAAAGGCGTTTACATTTTAAGGAGGACACTCATGCCGGCCCAGCTTCCGAAAATTCCCGGTCCCGACAATTTGATCGCCTTGTTCGAAAACAGCGTGAAAAAGTTCCCGGACAATCCGTTGTTCGGCACGAAAAACGCCCAGAAAACCGGCTACGACTGGGTGACGTACCGGCAGGTGGCGCAACGCGTCGATAATTTCCGCGCCGGTTTGGCGGGCCTCGGCGTCAAACGCGGCGACGCCGTCGCGATCATCGCCAACAACCGCACCGAGTGGGCCGTGGCCGCCTACGCCACGTACGGCCTCGCCGCGCGGTTCATTCCGATGTACGAGGCGGAATTGGTCCGCATTTGGAAATACATCGTCGCCGACTGCGGCGCGAAAGTGCTGATCGTCGCGCGGCCGTCGATCTACGAAAAGGTGAAGGATTTCCCCGCCGAGATTCCGACGCTGAAGCACGTGGTCTTGATCGAAGGCGCCGCCGACGGCGTGACGACCATGGCGGAACTCGAGGCACAGGGCGCGAAAAAGCCGGTGGCGTCGATCCAGCCGGCCGGCGACGATATCGCCGGGCTCGTTTACACCTCCGGCACGACGGGCAATCCGAAAGGCGTGCTCCTCTCGCACCGCAACCTTTCGAGCAACGCCATCGGCGCGCTGATGACCTTCAAGGATTTCGGCCCGACCGATTGCACGCTCTCGTTTCTGCCGTGGGCGCACAGCTTCGGCCAGACCGCCGAATTGCACATGCTGGTGTACGTCGGCGCGGGCACCGGCTTCGCCGAAAAAACCGACACCATCATCAGCGATCTGGCGCTGGTGAAGCCGACCATCCTGGTGGGCGTGCCGCGCATCTTCAACAAGATTTACGAAGGCCTGAACGCCAAGATGAAGGCGCAGGGCGGCGTGGGCAAGTATCTGTACGACATGGGCGTCGCCGCGGCGTCGAAGCAGCGCCAACTCAAGGCCGAGCGCAAGGCGAGCCTGGTCAACGCGCTGCAGTTGACCGTCGCCGACAAGGTCGTGTTCGCGAAAATCCGCCAGGCTTTCGGCGGGCGGCTGCGGTTCACGGTCAGTTCCAGCGCGGCGCTGAGCGTCAAGGTCGCCGAGTTCATCGAGGGCCTGGGCATTCCGATTTACGAAGCCTGGGGCATGACGGAACTGAGCCCGGCGCACACCGTGAACGCGCCCGGCGCGTGCAAAATGGGCAGCGTCGGCCGGCCGATTTTCGGCAGCGCGGTCGAGATCGACAAAACCATCACCGGCGAAGACAGCGCCGACGGCGAGATCGTCGCGTACGGTCCGAACGTCATGGTCGGCTATCACAATCTGCCCGAAGAGACGGCCGCCGTGTTGCGGAAAGACGGCGGGCTGGCCACGGGCGACCGCGGCCGCCTCGACGACGAAGGCTTTCTCTACATCACCGGCCGCATCAAAGAGCAGTACAAGCTCGAAAACGGCAAGTATGTTTTCCCGTCGGGCATCGAGGAATCGATCACGCTCAGCCCGTACATCGAAAACTGCGTCGTCTGCGGCGACAACAAGCCGTACAACGTCGCGCTGCTCGTGCCGAGCTTCCCGGCGCTGAAAAAATGGGCCAAGGAAAACGCCATCCCCGACGCCACGCCGGAGCAACTGGTCGACAATCCGAAGACCACCGAATTGTTCATGGCGGAAATCAAACGCGTCTGCGGCGAACTCGCCGGCTACGAAATCCCGAAAAAAGTCTTGGTCGTGAAGGAACCGTTCACCACCGAAAACGGGATCCTCACGCCGACGCTGAAGGTGAAACGCCGCGAGATCATGAAGCGCTGGGGCAAGGACATCGACGCGCTGTATCAAGGCGGCAAATCGGCCTGACCTGGGACCGCGGGCGTCTCCACCCGCCCTGGGAACGCCGGCGTCTCGCCGGCCAGGTGAACCCGCCGCCGGGACGGCGGCGGTCCCGGGAGCGGACCTGGGCGCCAAAACCTGCGCGGGTGTCCCCACCCGCAAAATTACACGCCACCAAAGGGCGAACGCAATGTTCGCCCTTTTCTATTTTGCGTTCGTGCCCTCGCCGGCCGGGTCGGCCAGCCCCGTCATACGGAAGATGGCGGCGTCGTAATCTCGCAGTTGTTTCAGCTTTCCGCAGCCGTCGGCGTAGTGATGGTCGCACGCCCACTTGTATGCTTCTCGCGCTCGATCGCCGTTCGGCCTGACGCCGCCGACGCCGTACTCGTACGCATAGCCAAGGTCGACGCACCGGCTGGGTTTGTCGCGTTCGCACCTCTCCGCGAACAGCCTGCGCGCGCGCTCTGCTTCCTCCATCCTCGGGTTGCCGCAAATCTCGCGGTAGCAATACGGACCTTCCGGCAAGTCGGCCGCGCATTTCGCGTCTTGCGGAAAACCACAGTCGCCCGTGCGGAAACAGCCGCCAAGACCGCAGCATCCGCGCCAATCTCCGCCATCGCACGACTGCAGGTAGAGTTCGCCCGCGCGTTCCCTGTCTTTCGCGATGCCGCATCCTCCGTCGGAGAAGCAGTCGCCAAGCGCCGCGCACGCCGCGGCCCCGCCGCGGCGGCAGGCGTACTCGTACAGTACAACCGCACGCTGCGGGTCTTTCGCGACCTCGCATCCGCCGTAATCAAAGCAATCGCCGAGCGCCGCGCACGCCGCCATTCGGCCCACCAGGCATTCTTTCGCATGTTGCTTGCCTGGGCGGTCGCGGACGGTTTTGATTGCGTCGCGATATTCGCTGCTAATCATGGCCGTGAGAGATTTGCACGCGGCCGAATCACCGCCTTGACACGCTTGATCATATAATTCCGTCGCGCTTCTCGCGTCTTTCCGAAGCGCGCAATTTCCGCGTTCGAAGCACCAGGCGAGGTTGGCGCAACCGCGCAGATTGCCGCCGTCGCACGCTTTCTCGAACAACTCGCCGGCGCGCCGCTCGTCTTTCGCCACTCCGCACCGCCCGTTTGACAGGCAATAGCCGAGGCCGACGCAGCCGTCCAGGACGCCGCCGTCGCGCGCTTTCTCGAACAACTCGCCCGCGCGCTGCTCGTCGGTCACCAGAACATGAGCGCCCTTTTCGAAGGCCATGCCGAGCTCGGCGCAGGCCAGAGCGTCGCCATCGTCGCAGGCTTGGCGATACGATTCGCGGTCGGGGTTGTCAGGTTGCACGATCTTCGTCCCGGACCGTTGGGCGCCGCGTTCGTCCGAATTGCACGCAAGACCGACGACGGCCACGAGCGTCAGACTGAAGGTCCGCAACAATGCCAAGGCCATCTTGCCGCCGCTCATTTTCCCTCCGAGAAACATCCCGCCGGCGCTACGAATTGGAACACCGATTCATTGGACACATTCGACGCCGGTTTCGTTACGCGATCAAGGGGAAGGTCAGCGGGGAATTCCCGGGCCAGTATATTTCTCGCGGTCGTTCATTCCCGCGTCGGTCGCACGAGGGCTAGCATGAGGCACGACGCCCGAATCTCGACGCCGAAATTCCTGCGCGCGTCCGCTAACCAACGTTTTCCGCTTCGCGGCGGCCGGCGGATAGCATCGTCAGCGAAATACTGTCAAATTACTTTTTTCCCGTTTCTCGCAGCGATGAGCGCCCAACAGACAATCGCGCTGCAGACCGAGCTCCAACGCCCAAACCCCTTGTAGATTTGCGCGGCGAGGTAAGCCTGATCTTTGAGCGTCCCTTTCGCCTCAATTTGCGGATCGGATACGTTGCGCACCGCCACCCACGGCGGGCGGGACTCGTGCCGTTTCGCCTGAACCAAACCCAGGACGGCATCTCCCATTTCCGACAGGTGGCCTTTATTTTGCAGCTTGAAGTGGTCGTCCGAGGTGTCGAAACCGAAGAAATCCGTGGTCACCACGCCGTCGGGGGCGGAATGGCTGAGGGCGATCTTCGGCGGCCGGGTGTTGTCCTTGGGCAACCGGTCCGCGTTGGCGTTGAAGAGGCTCTGCGCTTTCGTGAAATATTTGGTGTCGATTTTCGCGCTTTGATAAGTGGCGTCGGCAAACGGCTCGCCCTTCAACCACTTGAGGCAGTCGAAGCATACGATGGGGCTGACCACGACGTCGCCGACCTCCCATTCCTTGCCGATGCCGCCCCCCGTGCCGGTCGTGATGACGAGGCTGGGGTTCACTTCATCGATAATTTGCAGCCACATGTCCTCGTTCGGCAGCGTGGCATTCGGCCGCGGCGGCTCTTTTGTGTCCTGAGACAGATGCGACTCGGACTTGAAAACCACGACTTTCGCCTCCCCTATTGTGGTGGTCCAATAGCTGCCGAGCCTCCCGGCTTTCAGCGCCGGGCACCCTTTGCGCATCTTCTTCGCGATCGCGGCGAATTTGTGCTTGTAGGGCACATAGTCGTTTCGCGAGTCTTTCCCTGGCGTCAGGACGCGACTCAGCGCGTGCCCTTCCTCCACCGTCCACGTCACGACGAGAACGTCCGCCTGGGGCAAAGCGCCGCCCTGCCCTTTGCGGGCTTTGGCGTCGGGTTTGGGCGCCAGATCCGCCGGCCACGGAATTTCCTCAAAACGCGACATGCCGGTGGCGGTCGTAAAGGCGAAAAAAGCTGCGCCTGCTGGGCCGTCGGAATCGAAGTCAATGATTTCGCGCTGATAATCCTCAACAGTGGCGGTCCCTTTCGCAACGGCCGCGGTGACAAAAGTGTTCGCCGGCGCCGGGACGGCAATGGGATCAAATCCGAGATTACGTTTAACCCACGCACGACCGGAAATCATGAGACACCTCCTCGTTAATGGCTGGTTTTGGTCTGGTCACACCTC
>Ga0181517_10004674_pt1 | contig 12358 bp, 9 predicted proteins | sample PEATcosm2014_Bin_31_FD_119748 | JGI IMG/M metagenome (GOLD analysis project Ga0181517, IMG submission 119748) | Peatland microbial communities from MTU Mesocosm Facility, Houghton, MI, USA - PEATcosm2014_Bin01_30_metaG | ecosystem: Environmental > Terrestrial > Soil > Wetlands > Peat | place... | reverse complement strand
GATTTGGGCAAAGCCGCGAAGGCATCAAGCAGCGTGTCCACGTTTTTGCGCGGCTCGATGGTGCTCACGAAGAACACGTAGGGACGCGTCAGCTTATAGCGCTCGCGCACCCCCGCGATGGCAGCGGCATCCACTTGAAAATACGATTCCGGCACTCCCGGGTAGATCGTCACGATCTTCCCGTCGGGGATCTTGAGGACGCGGGCGGCGTCTCGGCGGGTGCTCTCCGAAATGGCGATGAGCCGATCGGCGCGGCGCAGCACCTCTGCGAAACTGCGCTCGGCCTCGAGGTTGGCGGGCGTGTGCAGCTCCGGCATGATCCAGCAGGTCAGGTCGAAAATGGTGGCGCTGAGGCGCGGCCGGTGCGGCGGGCGATGCGTGAGCGTGGAGGCGTGGAAGATGGAGGCGCCGCGCGTGAGCCACTCGAGCACCGGCAGCAGCGTGTGATTCGCGAGCGCCAGCGCCGCCAGGCCGGAGACCGTCCGCCAGCCGGGGGCCACGGAGCCCTCGTGCCACAAGCGGCCCAGCTCGGGCATCGGGGGGAAGGTGCCGATTTGGCTCGGCCCGGCGACCCGGCGCAGTTCGCGAATCCAGTGATAAAGATAGTTCTTGACGCCGGCGCTCCGCACCAGCAGAGGCACCGCGTCGATGACCACGCGCATCGGCTTCCAGTCTAACGCCGGATGGCCGGCGCTCGCGGCTTCGAGATCTTATGCTTAACTGGGGACCCGGTATTTCACCAGCGCCTCTTCGTCGATATCGAGACCCAACCCGGGATATTCGGGAGCTTGAATCTCGCCATCGCGAATGACGAACACTTCCTTGCTCTTGAGTACCTTGAGCGCCGGCGCCCATTGCTCCTGTGGGAACAGGGGAGGCCGGATGTGGGCCAGTTCCTGCCACTCGGACCCTATGGCCAGGTTGACTTGCAGGCACGCGGCCACACCCAAAGCCATGAACCCGTGCAGAACGCAGCGGACCTGGAAGGCCTGGGCCAGGGTGGCGACTTTGCGGCACATGAAGATGCCACCGGCGTTGTTCGAATCGGGTTGCAGAATGCCGTAGGTCTTGTGGAGCAGACATTGCCGGAAGGGCTCGAGCGACGTGTAGGCTTCGCCTCCCGTGATGGGAATGTCCACGGCGGCGGCCAGGCGTGCGGGCGAGTCGTAATCGTCGCGGGCGAATGGCTCCTCCAACCAGGCGGCGTTCGATTTCTCCAGCTCCCGCGCCACTTTCAGGCCGGTCTCGTAATCCCAAACTTTCTGGCCGATGGATTGGGGCAGGTGGGCCGTGCGGTCGAACATAAGCGCAAAGTCCGGCCCCACGGCGGCGCGCATCTCGCGGCAGGCATCGGCGTCGTCGGTGGGGTTGGGACGCCAGGCCTGGACCTTCATCCCTTTGAACCCCGCATTTTTGTATCGCAGCGCCGCCGCGGCCTGATCCTTGTAGGGCACCTGGGTCAGAGGTTCTTTCCAAACGCAGGTCAGATAGGGTTTGACGCTGTTTTTCGAGCCGCCCAGCAGCTTGTAGACCGGTTGATGAGCGATCTTGCCGATGGCGTCCCAGATGGCGTGTTCCACCCCGCCCCATTGGCCCAGTCCCTGGCTTAAATGCTGCTCGATGGCGAACAGGTCCTTGCCCACCAGGGTCTGCCGTATCTGAGGAAGGGCTTCCGGCCGAAACGCGGCGTAGAACGAGTACCCGGTGACGCCCGCGTCGGTCACCACCTTGACCACGCCCAATGCCGAGCGGTGCCAGTCGTTAGGCTCCCAGCCGATCTTCTCGCTGAGTGCCAGTTCGTCCTTGGAAACCGGGGGATTGAGCTTGAAGGAGTCGATTTCCCGAATCCGCACCGGCTTCACGGTCTCGGCCAGAGCCCGTACCGGCTCCAGCAGAGCGGCGGAGGCAGCCATCCCTCCCAACGCCAGTAGTTTCCTGCGCGTTATCTGGCTCATGCAGGTCCTTTCCGAATCGTTTCGATTCAGCCCTGGTGATCGATTGTAGCTCGCCTGTAACCCGATTGCCGGCGTGGAGCCTGTTTGCGGCCGCGCGTGCGCCAAAAGCGTCCAGGCGGCCATTCTGTAACCAAGATGAAGCCAAAATGACTGTAGTAATTAAACGTACAGTCGATATATTCAATTTAGGGATGCAACGCTTTGCTGGCAAGTGGCGCGGACCGGCCGTGGTCATAAGCGCGGGCATACTCGGCTTTTGCCTGAATCGGTTTGGGATCTCCATTCTGCCCGATGTCGGGCTGTACTTCGGAGGCATCTTCTACCTGGCCGTGGCGCTGCGGCTCGGCCCCGGGGCGGGCGCTTGCGCGGCGTTCCTTTCGGGCTTGGCCCTGCTCCCGCATTTCGGATGGCCGGTGCTCCCGGTGGTTTCGATGGAGGCCTTCGCCGTGGGCCTCCTGGCGAAGCGCGGAACGCAGGCGCCTTTGGGCGAGCTGCTGTTCTGGGGCGTGGTCGGTACACCGGTAACGGTGGTCGCCTACATCGGAATCTTGCACTACCCCTCGCCGGTTTGCTGGCTCCTGGTGGTCACGCCGGTCCTCAACGGCTTTTCCAACGCCATCGTCGCCCAGTTCGTGGAAACACTGCCGGGGGTCCGTCGCCTGGGCGGATCCGGTCCGGGAGCCGCACAGTCGCTGCCGCTGCGCCGGCACCTGTCGCAGCGCTTTGCCTCCATCGCCGCGCTGCCCCTGCTGCTGATCACGGTGGTCAGCGGCCGACTGTACGTGGAACGGCAGTACAACGATGCGCGCGATTATTCCGCCGAAGCCGCCTTTGCGATCCGCGAAAACATCGACGCGGTAGTGGTGCGCCACCTGTCGGCCGTCGAGGCGCTGGCCGGTTCGCTGACCCCCAGCCGGGCCGGGTCGGGCCCCCTGCTGAATCGCTGGCTGACGCGCGTCGCCTCGGTTTATCCGGACTTCACGGACTTGGTTGTGGCGGACCGCAATGGCAACATTTTGGGCGCCGCCGCGCCGGACGCCATGTCCTTGCAGACCGTATTGGGAGGGCGCCTGCGCGACCGGGAGTTCTTTCGCCGCACGGTCTCCGGCGGAAAGCCCGTCGTCTCGGACGTCATGTGGGACCGCATCCATGGCGAACCGGTCATCTATCTGAGCGCGCCAGTGCTCGCGGAGGATGGTACGGTCGAATGGGTGGCCGCCGGTTCCCTGAAGATCTCGGCGTTTCAATTCCAGCACCGGCCGGAACGCTTGAATCGCTTCGCGACCGTCATTGTCGATCCCGACGGGCAGGTGATCTACGCGGCCGGCGATCAATCGCCCACGCCCATGGAATCGCTGGAGGATTCCCCCCTGCTGACCGCCGCCCACCGGGCCGGTAAGAAAGCCGCCTTCCGCTTCGACGACCGGGACGGCGCACGCGCCAACGCCTCCTACCTGGTCGGCACCGACACGTCCCTGCTCACCGGCTGGCGCATCTTCCTGAAGCAGCCCTTCGCGGACGTATACCTCCAGACCGAGCTTCACTATCTGTTCGCTTCGCTCTGCCTACTCGCCGTATTTGCCCTGTGCCTGCCCCTTTCGCGCCTGCTCAGCCTCAGTTTTTTGCGGCCTCTGGAAACCCTGCTGACGGCCTTCCGGGCCTTCTCCACCGATAGCAGCCGCGTGCCCCAGGTGCGCCTGCCGGATGGCGCTCCCAGCGAGCTGGCCGAGGCTCTGGCGGGCTTCGACCAGGTGGCCAACCGGCTCTCCGCCTCGTATACCGCCTTGCAATCGGCGCTGGCCGACCGGGGACGTCTCAACGACGAGCTGCACGAGGTGCTGGCCGGCCTGGACCGGAAGATTATCGAGCGCACCGCCGAACTGGCCGCCGCCAGGGACCGCGCGGAGGATGCCAACCGGGCTAAGAGCGAATTCCTGGCCAACATGAGCCACGAGATCCGTACGCCCATGAACGGGATCATCGGCTTCACCCAGCTCACGCTGGAGACGCCGTTGAACGCCGAGCAGCGCGATTACCTGGAGACGGTGGAGATCTCCGCCCAGGGGCTGTTGCGGGTGATCGGCGACATCCTGGACTTCTCGAAGATCGAAGCCGGCAATCTGGATTCGGAGCGGGCGCCATTCTCGCTGCGCGAAACGGTGGCGGACGCCGCCGGCATCGTCGCGCCGGAAGCCATGCGCAAGGGCCTCGATCTGAGCTGGGGCATCGGGCCAGACGTTCCGGACGCGCTGCTCGGCGACGCTACCCATCTGCGCCAGGTGCTGGTCAATCTGCTGGGGAACGCGGCCAAGTTTACCAGCCAGGGTTTTATACGGATCGAGGCGCGGCGCGGGGAATCCGGCGGTAAAGGCGGCATGGAGATCCACTTCGCGGTGCGTGACACGGGGATCGGAATCGCGCCGGCGCAGCAGGAGCTGATCTTCGAGCCGTTCCGCCAGGCGGATGGCTCGACCAGCCGGAAATACGGCGGTACCGGCCTGGGCCTGACGATCTCGGCGCGGCTGGTCGAAAACATGCGCGGCAGAATGTGGTTGGAGAGCCTGGTGGGCCGCGGCAGCGCGTTTCATTTCACGGCGCGCTTTGAGACCGTGGAGGAGCCCGCGGGGACGGCCGGCGGCAAGGACGCGGAAGGAGGTGCGGATCATGCGTCGCTCAACATACTTCTGGTCGAGGACGATCCGGTCAGCCGCACGCTGGCTTCGATGGTGCTGATGCGCAATGGCTACTCGGTGATTACGGCGGCCAACGGTGGCGAGGCGGTGGACTTGGCGGAACGGCTGCGCTTCGATCTGATCCTGATGGACATTCAGATGCCTGAGATGAACGGCCTGGAAGCCACCGCGCTGATCCGGCAGAGCGAATACCAGAGCGGCCGCCGGGTTTACATCGTGGCTCTGACGGCCCATGCGATGAAAGGGGACCGGGAGCGCTGCCTGGAGGCCGGAATGGACGATTACATTTCCAAGCCCGTTGATATAAACGAGTTATTGACGCTGGTCGGCAGGATCGCCCGGTCCGGTCGCGACGGGTCGGTGCCCGTGCAAGGGTAGCCTAAGGTTCCGGTACCGTATGGATCGCGTCATGCAACCGCAAAGTGTCCGTCATGCTACTGCAACACCATCCGCGCATAGTGACTATAGATCCGCCCCCGCCCATGCCTCTGGAGACGGGTCCGGAGACTTCCCTTTCATCTTTCACAAGGAGATTCGATATCATGCCGAGCCGCTTCCTGGCCAGTCTTGTCGCCGGGCTGCTGCTGGCGACAGCGGTCCCAGCGCAAACGGTGAATGGGGCGGGAGGCACTTTCCCGTACCCACTTTATGGCCAGTGGTTCGATACGTTTCAGACCGCTCATCGCGGCATTGAGTTCAATTATCGCCCGGTCGGCTCGGGCGCCGGCATCGCCCAACTCCTGGAGGGCGCGGTCGATTTCGGCGCCTCCGACATGCCTCTCACCGACGAGCAGATGGCCGAGGCTTCCACCAGATTGAAGACCACGATTCTGCACTTCCCCATGGTCTTGGGCGCGGCCGTTCCGGCTTACAACCTGCCGGGACTGCCCGACAATCTCAAATTCACTCCCGAGGCACTGGGCGGTATCTTCCGCGGCTCGATTCGCCAATGGGACGACCCCGCCATCGGCCGAAGCAATCCGGGCGTAAAGCTTCCCTCGAATAGCATCGCGGTGATTCATCGCGCCGATGGCAGCGGCACCAGTTACTGCTGGACGGATTACCTCTCGAAGGTGGATCCCGAGTGGAAGAAGCGTGTCGGCAAGGGCACCACGGTTAGCTGGCCCGTGGGCACCGCGGCCAAAGGCAACGACGGTGTGGCCGCGCTGATCAAGCAGACGGCCTATTCAATCGGCTACGTGGAATTGACGTATGCCCTTCTGAACCGAATTACCTTCGGCAGCGTCCGCAATTCCGCGGGCGCTTTCGTGCGCGCCGATTTGGCAAGCGTGGCGGCTGCGGCCGCCAGCGTGAGTTCGAAGATCCCCGACCATTTTCGCGTCTCGATCACCGACGCTCCCGGTCCGCGCGGTTACCCGGTTTCCACCTTCACCTGGCTGCTGGTGCCGGCCAAAGGCTCGAACGCACAGGCGCGCAAGGCGCTGATCGGATTTCTGCGCTGGGCCCTCACCGATGGCCAGCGCATGGCCGCTCCCCTGCAATACGCGCCCCTGCCCAAGGAACTGGCCGCGCGCGAAATCAAGGCGCTGGCGGCGATTCAATAGCGTTCAGCCGGCCCAGCCGTACACCGTCAACGCGTTCTCAACCAAAAGTGCGACCAGGGCGACGAGGGCCCCCAGGATAGCGTCCGCGGCGTAGTGGTAGCGGCCCGCCACGGCTCCCAGCGCAATGCTGAACGCGATCCAGAGGAAGCCTATCCCCAACCAGATGGGGCCGTAGCCAAGCAGCACCAGCGCGCACGCGGTCGAGCTGGCAACGTGGGCGCTGGGGAAGGTGTTGGCGTGAATGCTGGCATGCCGCAGAATCCAGAGATTGAACGCGCGCAGCTTGCCGGCCGGCCGGGACGCACCCCATTTCTCCCCGAGCATACGGGGCGGCCGCGTCTGGAGGAACGGCAGCGTGCCGTAAGAGGCGTACGTAGCCAGCAGAACGACGGTCCAGAAATGGCCGGCCGCGCTTCGCTGGCCCAGGAGGTATAGGACCGCGAGGCCCGTCGGCATGGAAACGTAGCACAGCATGTAGGCCAGTTCCAGATAGCCCAAGAGCCACCTTCCCGCGCGGTGCCGCGCGCACCACTCGAGCGGCCCGGCGACCAGCCGGCGGTCCAGCCACTCGAGCCTCTGCTCGAAGGCGCCATCCGCGTGGGTGACGAAATAGCCGCCCTGGCGATACACCATCAAGAGAAGCAGATAGAGAATCCAATCGCGAGCGACGGATGCGGCCACGGGCGACGCCCAACGCGGCAGAACCAGGGCGGCGAAGAGGGTTATGGCCAGGCCGCCCGCGCCTATGGCGGTGATCTTCACGCGGCGCGCTCCGTTCAGATCGCGGCGTCCCCAGGCCAGGAGCGTGAGACAGGCAAAAGTCAGAATATTGATCCACTCGGCCGCCCGCAGGTGCGGCATCAGGATCGCGCCCTCAGCAGGCGCAGCGCCACCTTGCCCAGCACACGGTTCACGGGTCCATCGAGGAACATCCAGGTGAGCGCCTGGAGGAGCGCCGGCGGGTGGTAATCGGGATCCCGCTCCCGGCGCGTCGCGATCATCTCAACCAATACCTGCCGGGGATTCTCCCGGAAGTCGTCGAGCATGGCGGTCTGCTGCACGCAGGAAACGGTGCAATAGGGCGCGCACGGCTTTGGGGCGGCCGCCTCGCGCTCCAGGTCCTGGCGGGTGTAGCGCTCGAGCGGAATTCCCGGGCGCCCGCGCTGCTGCGAGCAATAGTGCACCAGGCCGTCTTCGCAGATGTAGAGGAAGCGGCCCCCCGCGCGGCAATGCCACTGGTTCGGCAGCCCCTGCGAAATATTGCGCTGGAAGCGATCGTACTGGGCGAAAGAGAACATCTGCTGGCGCGGTTCCTGCAAGTCGCGATAGATGGCCATGTGGTCGGGAGCCAGCGGCTTGAGCTGGCCGCCGCCATCGTGCAGGATGCCCACGGTGCTGGTTAGGCCGAGCCCCCGCGCCCGCCGGGCGATGGTGCGCGCGTCCTCGGGATGGCGTACCGGGCTGCCCAGCACGGAATTCACCGTGACGGAGAACTCGGCGTACCTGGCCAGCCATTCCAGCTTGCGGTCCAGCACCTTCAGGCTCTTCTTGGAGGTCTCGTCCGGAGTGACGTTATCGATGCTGATCTGCAGGTAGTCCAGGCCGGCGCGATTCAGCCGCTCGATGCGCACGGGGGTCAGCAGGTAGCCGTTGGTGATGAGCGTGGCGATCATGCCGCGGCTGCGGATGTGGCGGACGATCTCATCCAGCTCCGGGTGCAGCATCGGCTCGCCACCGCTGATGGTCAGGATGGTGGTTCCCAGACCGGCCAGCAAATCCACGCGGCGCAGCATCTCGGCCAGCGGCACCGGCGCGGACGAAGCGTCGAATTCATTACAGTACGTGCACGCCAGGTTACAGCGCCGGATCGGCACGATCTGCGCCAGGATGGGATGATGCTTGGAGGCCATGGCGCGCGCGAACATACGGGCTTCGCGCATGCGCCGATCCACCGATCGCAGGCGCCGTTTCATCAAGCGGCCGTACTCCGCCCCGGGCAGCATCCCCTTACAGTGTATGCGAACACCATGACGGGAAGAAAACGGATTCGCGGCATTCTGATTTCCTTGATACGCTAGTCGTTAGCTTGATGGGAGAGCGCACAGCCGGGGGAAATGCGTCGGGGCACGCAACCGCTCCGCCGCCCGGCGTCCCTCGAGTAGCGTTCCTCGCGGACTCGTTCCACGAAGTGAACGGCGCCGCGCGCACCTGCCGGGAGTTTGCCGCCTTCGCCCGCCGGCGGGGCTATCCCTTCTTCAGCGTGCGGTTCGCCGGACGCGAGTCCCTGGATGCCCAGGGGCCTTTCTGGACCATGGAGATGAAGCGCGGCCCGCTCTCGTTCGGCGTGGACCCGGACCTGCGCTTCGATGTGACGTTCTGGCGTTTCCAGGAGCGCCTGGAGAGCCGCCTGCGCCAGTTCGCGCCCGACGTTGTTCATGTGATCGGTCCGGGCGAGCTGGGGATTCTGGGAGCCATCGCGGCCTGGCGCATGCGCGTGCCGCTGGCGGTGGCCTGGCATACCAACATCCACGAATACGCGGCGCGCCGCTTCCCCTTCGGCGGCCCCGGGCTGCGGGATGGCATCGAGGAGTTCGTGCTGCGCCGGATCATGCATCTCTACCGCCGCGGAGCGGTGCTGCTGGCGCCCAGTCCGGAACTGGTCGAAATGCTTCACGAGCGCACCGGCAAACCGGCCCTCCTGATGCGCCGCGGCGTGGATACAGACGCTTTTTCGCCCCTGCGCCGGCGCCGTGCCGATGGAGCTTTCGTCATCGGCTACGTCGGCCGGCTGATGCCGGAAAAGAGGGTGCGCTTTTTCGCCACCCTGGAGCGCTTTCTGGAGAATGCCGGCGTGCGCGATTTCCGCATTTTCATCGCCGGCTGGGGCTCGGAGGCACGCTGGCTGCGCGCCAACCTGCGGCACGCCGAGTTCGAGGGCATACTGGATCCCGAATCGCTGGGCCGGGCCTACGCCAACATGGACTTGTTCGTGTTCCCCTCGCGCACCGACACATTTGGCAATGTGGTGCAGGAGGCGCTGGCTTCGGGCGTCCCGGCGCTGGTGACCGATGGCGGCGGGCCCAAGACGATTGTGGAACATGGTGTCACAGGGCTGGTCTCCTCGAGCGAAGAAGAAATGTGCCGGAATGCGCTGCGTCTGATGGGAAATTCGGAGGAGCGCGCGGCCATGGGCGCGGCCGGGCGCGCGCGCATGTTATCGCGAAGCTGGGACGGCGTGTTCGATGAGGTTTACCAGGCCTACGCCGCCTGCCTGGATTGAAGCAGGCAGCGCCCCCCGCGGCTCCCGGCCGACATTTATAACCCGTTTCCGCCTGTTAACCGTTTGATAAATAACCGTGCTAGACTGCCTCGCAGGAGATAGCCCATGCTGAAATCATTTAAGTTCCCGATCGTTTGCGCCCTGCTGCTTTTGCCGGGGATTCTGGCCGCGGCGGAGCGCTATGACGGAAAGTGGACCACCAAGCTCGTTTGTCCCGAAAAAGGGAATACCCAAGGCTACACCTGGACCTTTGCCGCCGTCATTGAGAACAGCAAGTTCCGCGGAGAACACGGCACGGCGGGTGAACCCGGCTATCTGCTGATCGAAGGCAAGATCGCAGAGAACGGCAGCGCCAAACTCGCCGCCAACGGCATCGTGGCGTCCCGGAAATACTCCCGTGGAATCCTCGCCCACAAAGGCGAGGAGTATAGCTACGACGTCAAAGCCCAGTTCAAAGAGACCGAGGGCACGGGCACCAAGAGCGAAGGCCTGGGCATCGTGGGCCGCGCCTGCACCTTCGACTTTGTGAAACTTCCGGCCGCGGGCCAGGACGGGCTCTAGCCGAACCCGCGTCCGCTTACGGGGCCGCCATCATGAACGAGATGTCGTCCACTTTGTAGGTGATTTTGCCGCGCGACGCCGGAGCGGGGCGAACCTTCCCGGCACGAATGACGTCGAAAGCCTGTACCAGACTGGCCAGCACCGACGGCGGCGCCACCGGAACGTTGTGCGATCCCAAGACCGTCTTGACCTGCGGTGCCAGCGCGGCCAGCCGCATGATCGAGGCGCTATAGGCTTCCAGATTGGTTTCCGGGCGGAACAGCCAGATGGGGCCGGGATAATAAGTGTCGCCGGTGAAGAGCAGGCCATGGGCGCGGTCGAAAAGACAGATGGCGTCCGGCGTATGGCCAGGCGTGGCGACGATCTCGAGCGATCGGCCGCCCAGATCGATACGGTCGCCATCGTGCATGTATTGCTTGATGCCCCAGGGCCGTGTGGCGTATGCCTCGCGTTCGAATCCCTTGGGCAGCTCGCCGCAAATCTCCTCGGGCGCGATTTCGGCCTGCGCATCCTCGCGCGAGCCGCGCGCGTTGGTACGCGTGTAATCGGTATCCATGCCGTAGACCGTTTCGAACTGCCAATTGCCGCCCACATGATCGTTATGCGTGTGCGAGTTCAGCACCACGATGGGCAACTTCGTCAGCTCCGAGGCGACCTTTCGGATGTCGCCGATTCCCATACCGGTGTCGAATAGCAGGGCCCGCTGCTCGCCAGCAATCAGATAGCTGATGGTCTCCTCGAACTGATGCGGCTCATAAATGGCGAAAACGGCGGGTGCGACGTTGTAGACCTCGAACCACGCGTCCGCGGCCGGCACGCGCTGTAGGCTCTGGTATTGCGGTCGCGGGAGCGCCCGGCACCACTCGGGGATCTGCGGCTGCGCCAACAGGGCCGGTGCGAAGAATGCCGCGCAGGCGATAAGAGCGATGTGCACTTTTGTGAAGGATCGGATGATGGATCCCATAAGTTGCATGATCTCACGGCCTGCCGGGAGGTCTCCAGCGCGGGCGAATGCTGGGGCCGCGAGACGAGCTAACAATTTCTGACGCGGCGCGCAGAGTTCCCGTTACGGCCGCGTACGGGCAAGCTAAAGCATGCCCCACTACTTCTTTTCGGCTACCTCGACACGCGCCTGGGCACGCGCTACTTCGTGCAGTGCCGCCGCGGGGTCCGCATCCGGCTTAGCCAGGCGGTCCTGTGCCTCTTTGAGCTCGGCGCGGGCGCGGTTCACATCGATGTCTTCGGCCGCCTGCGCTGAATCCGCCAGGACGCGGACGTGGTCCTCCCGTATCTCCAGGAAGCCGCCGTCCACGGCCAGGTAGCGCCGCTTGCTGCCGGACATGAAGGTGAGAAAGCCGGTGCCCAGTTGGCCCACCAGCGGGGCGTGCCCGGGCAGGATGCCCATGTAGCCATCCAGGCCCGGAAGCTGCACGTCTTCCACCTGTTCGCGCACCAACTGGCGCTCGGGAGTATCGACTTCCAGTTCCAGCGATCCGGCCATGGTCAGGCCCTCTGCAAAGCGTCGGCTCGTTCCAGCACGTCTTCGATCGTCCCCTGCATGTAAAACGCCTGCTCGGGGATGCCGTCGTGCTTTCCAGCCACGATTTCCTTGAAGCCGCGGATGGTGTCGGCCAGCTTGATGTACTTGCCCGGGAAACCGGTGAACTGCTCGGCCACGTGGAAGGGCTGCGAGAGGAAGCGCTGGATTTTGCGCGCCCGCGCCACGATCAGCTTATCCTCGTCGGAAAGCTCGTCGATACCGAGGATGGCGATGATGTCCTGCAGGTCCTTGAAGCGCTGCAGGACGCCCTTGACGGATTGCGCCGTGTCGTAGTGATCCTGCCCCACCACAAGCGGGTCGAGAATGCGGCTGGTGGAAGCCAGCGGATCGACCGCCGGATAGATGCCCAGCGCGGCGATGTCGCGCGAGAGGTTCGTGGTGGCGTCGAGGTGGGCGAAGGCGGTGGCCGGCGCGGGATCGGTGTAATCGTCGGCGGGCACGTAGATGGCCTGCACCGAGGTGATGGACCCCTTCTTGGTGGACGTGATGCGTTCCTGCAGCTCGCCCATCTCGGTGGCCAGGTTGGGCTGGTAGCCCACGGCCGAAGGCATGCGGCCCAGCAGCGCCGAAACTTCCGAGCCGGCCTGGGTAAAGCGGAAAATGTTGTCGATGAAGAGCAACGTGTCGGCGCCCTCGCTGTCTCGGAAGTGCTCCGCTACGGTCAGCCCCGTCAGCGCGACGCGAAGACGCGCCCCCGGCGGCTCGGTCATCTGGCCGTAGATAAGCGATGCCTTGGACTTCTG
>Ga0181517_10004673_pt1 | contig 12358 bp, 6 predicted proteins | sample PEATcosm2014_Bin_31_FD_119748 | JGI IMG/M metagenome (GOLD analysis project Ga0181517, IMG submission 119748) | Peatland microbial communities from MTU Mesocosm Facility, Houghton, MI, USA - PEATcosm2014_Bin01_30_metaG | ecosystem: Environmental > Terrestrial > Soil > Wetlands > Peat | place... | reverse complement strand
TTCGTGCCTGCCGAAGGGATGCGCTTCCTCGTGGCCGATTACAACCAGATCGAGCTCCGGGTCATAGCCCACTTGGCCCAGGACCCCGGTCTGATAGAAGCTTTCCGGACTGGGGCCGACATCCACCGCATGACCGCGGCCCGGATTTTCGGCGTGGACCCGGCCGAAGTGACGATCGGCATGCGGTCCCGGGCCAAGATGGTCTCCTACGGCCTGGCCTACGGGATGGAGGCCTACGGCCTGGCGCAGCGCCTCGCCATCGAGGTGGACGAAGCGGGCCAGATCCTCAAAGCTTATTTCGACAGCTTCCCCCGGGTGCGGGCCTATATGGACGAGGTCGTCGCTGAGGCGCGTCACAAGGGGTACACGGAGACGCTTTTTGGCCGGCGTCGCCTCATACCCGAACTATCGAGCGAGCGCTACCAGGTCCGCACGGCGGGCGAGCGCCAGGCCATGAACGCCGGTATCCAGGGCTTGGCGGCCGACATCTTCAAGGTGGCCCTGGTCCGCCTGGACGCCCGCCTCGACGAGGAGGGGCTGCGCAGCCGGCTCGTGCTGCAGGTCCACGACGAAGTCATCCTGGAGGTCCCCCCGGACGAGGAAGAAGCGGCGGCGAAGGCCGTGGTCGAAGCCATGCGAGGGGCGGCCGATCTCAGCGTCCCCCTGGAGGTCAACCTGTCGTGGGGGCGGAGCTGGGCGGACGCCAAGGGCTGAGGCACGCGTACGCGAGTTCTGACGGTCCCCCGGGCTACTTCCGGCCCGGAGGGGGCTTGGTGCCGAGCACGATCTTCGGCACGTGGCCAGAAGCGATATCGCTGACGGGTGGAAGGTGCTTCCATATGTAGGTGATGTTGGTGTCCAGGCTCTGCTGAGGGTCCTGGCCCAATAGTTGTTGTACCCAGACCACCACTTCGGCCTGGCCCTGGGGCGTCCACGGCGGGACGGCCGGTGCTTCCGGGCCCACCACGATCTCTTTGATGTTCAACGCCTGGATGTCTGCGGCCGCCTCGGCTCGGACCGTTGGGGTTATGGCCGGCACGGGCGCGCCAGGTATCCCCAGCTTCAGCAGGAAGCGCATCCGGCTCACATCCCCACCGTTGGTCCCCGTCATGCCCGTGTCGCTCGGCATCGCGTAGCAAAACCCCGATTCGGCCTGCCAGAGAAGGTCCAGTTCATTGGCCGCTGGCAACATGAGCACCACCGGGGGGCGGCCAGCACCCCGGGGCCCTGAAGTGGCCTCCGGGCACGCCAAGCCGGCCTTGAAGGCACTGTAAAGAGGGCTGGAAGACGCCGGGTAGTTGATGATGGGGCAGAAAAAAGCCAGGCCGACCACGGCTAAGGCGGCCCCGCCGACGCGCAGGGGCAATTGGAGGCGTTTGAGTTCCTCCAGGCCCAGCGCCAGCAGCAGCCCCACGCCGAGGAACATCATCGACGCGAACCGATCAGGTAGAAGGTTGTGGAACAGGGGCAATTTCTGCAGAAGGTAATCGGGTAGACGAAGGAACGAGGAGAGCTCCCGGTGCCCGTCCACATGGAGCGTGGAGCCCATGGACAGCACGCCCGCGCCCAGGGCTATGGCGAGGGCCACCCACGTGACCCGGCGCCGGCGGGCCAGATATAGCGTGATGCCGACAAAGACGAGAAGGGGGATGCCTATGTAGGCGCCCTGCTCAGAACCGTTCCCGGTGAAATTCCGGCTCACGGCCAGGACTGAGGAGGGTGCCAGGCGTGTGATGTTGGTGGGGATGACGAAGTTCAACAGATCGCTTACGTATACGTCGGGAGGGTGCACGTTCTGGACGCGGTCAGGTCCGAAGTACTGGAACGCCAGAAAAGGTGCCGCCAGAACTATGAAAAGGCCGCCCGCCACTTTCAGGCTCTTCCAGGCGTAGCCGAAGTGGGCGGCCAACGCGGCCCGGTTGAGCAGGCATAGCAAGGCCACGGCTATGGCGGCCGTCACGGCCTCCATAGCGAGGACCTCTTCGCCGGCGAGCAGCTGGGCCCAGGCCAACAGGCCCAGGGCCATCCCTTCTCGCCACGGCTGGGCCGACTGGACCACCAGCAGGCGGTCGAACAGGATAAGGAAGAGAGGGGCACTGGCCATGAGCACCTGCGCCAAGTGACCGACGGCCTGGGAGGTAACGTAAGGCGAAAAGCCGACCACAAGGCAGCCGGCCAGGGAGGGTAGCCTTCCCGTCCAACGCCGAAAGGCCAGGTAGGAAAAGGTGCAGGCCAGGGCGGGGGCGAGCGTGAGCACGACGTTGTAAGAAAACGCGGCCCCCCAAATGACCGTCACCGGTGCCATTAGGAAGCTCGGCAGTAGCACCGAAGTGTTCCACATCAGGTTTATCCCGCTCGGGAAATTGACGTAAGTGCTCACGAGCGGGTTGAGGCCGTGCCCGAGTGCGAAGGGCATCCAGGAAAAGAACCAGGAATACTCGTCGGCGTCGCCGGCACCGCCGACCTGGTTACCCCGTGGGAACTCCCACGCCAGATGCCACCAGACCACGGCCAGGGCCAGGGTGATGACGAAGACCACGGCGAGTTCCCGCGCCGGCGCTTTACCCCGGGAGGGCCGGCGCGGGGCTGGTGCCAGCTCCGCGCCAGCCGACGCCGCGTCTGAAGGCGGGCCGGTCTTCGTGCTCGTATGCCGCGTCGGCGCCAGTACTACCAAATTGGGCGCGACCGCTGTCCGGACCGATCCCGGTGGTAGGGGCGGTGCCGACGCCTCCAGCTCGATGTCGGCGTCCTGCGAACTTGGCTCACCGCCAGCAAGCCCATCGCCAGCCGGCCCTCCGGCAGCGGGGCCCATGGGCCCCCGCTCCACCCCTGCCGTGGTCGCCGCGAAGCTGTGGTCCCCCGGGGGAGGGAAAAGGCGGGAGCGGCGCCGCCGGCTGTGGCGCGGCCCGCGAGCGGGGCTCGCCGGGACAGGCAGCTGTGGGCTCACTCGCCTCGAGGAGGCCTCTCCGGCACCGGGCGCCGGCCCACGCCCACGTAAGCCGACAAGGGCCGGATAAGGGCATTGTGGGCTTTTTGTTCGATTATGTGCGCCGTCCATCCGGTGACGCGGCTCATGACGAAGATGGGGGTGAAGGTGGGCGTGTCGAACCCTGTCAGGTGGTAAACGGGCCCAGTGGCGTAGTCGAGGTTTGGGTAGAGGCCCTTCGAGTCGAGCATGGCCTGCTCCAGGCGGTCGTAAATGGCCATCAAACGGCGCCCTTCGTCGCTGCGGGCGGCGAGCTCGGCCAAGGCGGTGTGCATCGTGGGTACCCGGCTGTCGCCGTGCTTGTAGACACGATGGCCGAAGCCCATGACCTTGCCCCCCTCGGCCAGCGTGGCCTCCAGCCAGCCCGGCACCGCCTCAGGACCGGGAAGGGCGGCGAATATGGCCATTACCGCCTCATTGGCCCCTCCGTGCAGCGGTCCCTTCAACGCTCCGATGGCACCGGTGACGGCGGAATAAAGGTCGGAGAGAGTCGAGGTTATGACGCGGGCGGTGAAGGTCGAGGCGTTGAAGCCGTGCTCGGCATAAAGGACCAGCGATATTTCAAAACTGCGGGCCACATCCAGGGCCGGCACCGACCCGAAGCACATATGCAAGAAGTTCTCGACAAAAGAAAGAGCGGGATCGGGCGCGATGGGAGCCTGGCCCCGGCGGCGCCGCTGCTCGGCGGCGACGATGGTGGGCAGTTGCGCCCACAGCCTGATGGACCGGCGCAGGTCCGCCGCCTCGTCGGCGTCGGCAGGTCGACCGTGCTCCTCGGCCTGTTCGTCGACCGGCTCGTCGACCGGCTCCTCGGCCTGCTCGTCGACTGGCTCGTCGACTGGCTCGAGGGCGCCCAGGTAGCTGACGGCGGTGCGCAGGATGTCCATGGGATGGCAGGTGAGGGGGAGCTTGGCCAGGGCGTCGGTCAGGTCCCCGGGCACGTGGCGCCCGGATCTCTCGGCCGCCATGAACGCCTCGAGCTGCTCGGTGCTCGGGAGCTCGCCGTACCAGATGAGGTAGGCAACCTCTTCGAAGCTGCAGGACGCGGCCAGCTCGGGCACCGGGTAGCCGCGGTACAAAAGGACGCCGGTCTCCTGGTCTATAACCGAGACCGCCGTCGTGTCGGCGACGACCCCGGCCAGGCCCCGATGGGCCTCGGGCGTGCCCGCGCTCATACCTGGCCCAGCCGGGCGTCGAGCGCGCTGTAGTCGTCGTAACCGAGCAGGTCGTACAGCTGGGCGCGAGTTTGCATTTGGTCCAACAGCTCCTTTTGCGTCCCATCGGAAGCGAGCACGGACAGCCCGCGTCCCACAGCCCCCATGGCCAGGCGTAACAGCGTAACCGGGTATATGACGACGTTCACGCCAAGGTCGGCCAGCGTCGTCTGGTCCAATAGTTGGGTCTTGCCGAACTCGGTCATATTGACCAGCAACGGGGCGTCGACGAGTTGGCGGAAGCGCCCGATCTCTGCCGCGTCGGCCAGGGCCTCGGCGAATATCATGTCCGCCCCGGCGTCCAGGTAGGACTTCGCCCGCTCCACGGCGGCGTCGAGGCCCTCGACGGCCCGGGCGTCGGTGCGGGCACATATGACAAAGGCCGTGTCGCGTCGCGCCTCCGCCGCCGCCTTGACGCGCCGGCGCATGTCCGAGACGGCCACGATCTCTTTGCCGTCCAGGTGGCCGCAGCGCTTCGGGTTGACCTGGTCCTCGATGTGGCAGCCCGAAACGCCCAGGTCCTCCAGGACGTGCACGGTGCGGGCGGCGCTCAAAGGCTCGCCGAAACCTGTGTCCGCGTCGACGAGCGTGGGCAGCCCGGTGGTGCGGGCGACCTCGTGACTGCGCGCCGCCACCTCGCTCAAGGTCGTCAGGCCGATGTCGGGCAGGGCCAGCGATGCCGCCACGACGGCGCCCGAGACGTACACCCCTTCGAAGCCCAGGTGCTCGATCAGCAGCGCGGACAGTGGGTTGAAAGCGCCCGGGAAGCGCAGGAGCCGCCCGGAGGCCAACCCGGCCCGCAGGGCCAAGCGTTTCTCGGTCGCCGGGACGGGGGAGTGGAACATTAGAACAAGCCCCCTCTTGGCGTCTTCGCGTCGAGGTCCGGGCAGGCAAAGGTGCATTCCCGGACCTCGTCCGGCGTCAGCGCCGGGAGCCGCTCGACAAGGTCCAAGAAGCGCTGTTGTTCGTCCGCAGCGATCGTGCCCTGCGCCAACCGGCGGAACTTGTCCACGTAGGCGGCGTGCCCGAAGGGCCGGGCACCCTGAGGATGGGCGTCGGCTACGGCTATCTCGTCCTCCACCGTGGTGCCGTCCGCCAGTTCGACCACGACCCGGCCCCCGAAGGCCTCGCCGGCCAGGTAGCGCTCCGTCCAGGTGTGGTCCTCGGCCGTGTTGACCTTGCCCCATAGAGCCACGGTCTCGGGGCGGTGAGCCCTTTCCGCCAGGTAGGACAAGCTGTGGTCCCATGTGCCGTCCTCCAGGGCGACGGCGAAGATGTAGGGCAGCGAATGGTCGAGCGTCTCGCGCGATGCGTCAGGGTCAAATTTCTGAGGGTCGCCCGACCCCGTGCCGATGACGTAGTGGGTGTGGTGGCTCGTGAGGATCGTTACCGAGCGCACCCGGGCCAAGTCAGGGAGCCTCACCCGTAGGCGCCGGGCCAGGTCGATGAACGCCTGGGCCTGGTACTCGGCCGAATGCTCCTTGGTGTAGGTGTCGAGGATGGCGCGTTTCGGTTCGCCCGGCTCGGGCAGGGGGACCCGGTACACAGCGTCGGGGCCGTCGAGCAGCCAGGCGATCACGCCGTCCTCGCCCTCGTAGATGGGCGCCGGCGAGGTCTCGCCCCGCATGGCCCGGTCGACCGCCTCGATGGCCACCTTGGCGGCAAAGGCGGGAGCGTATGCCTTCCAGGACGAGATGTCGCCCTTTCGCGACTGGCGGGTGGCCGTGGTGGTGTGCAGGGCCTGGCCTATGGCCTGGTAAACGACCTCCGTGGGCAGGTGCAGCAGTGTCCCCAGACCGGCGGCCACGGACGGCCCCAGGTGGGCGACGTGGTCGATCTTGTGCGCGTGCAGGGAGATCCCCCGGGACAGGTCGACCTGGACCTCGTAGGCGGTGGCCACGGCCCTCACCAGGTCGCGGCCGGGGCAGCCGACGTGTTGGGCGACGGCCAGCAGGGGCGGGATGTTGTCGCCGGGGTGGGAGTACTCGGCGGCCAAGAACGTGTCGTGGAAGTCCAGTTCGCGCACGGCCACGCCGTTGGCCCACGCCGCCCATTCCGGGGCCACCTGGCGCCCCACCGACGCAGCCGGGTACCCCCAGACCGCGGCCCCGGGGAAGAGCTCGTGGCGGACCGCTTGAGCGCGGGCGTTGGCCACCGGCGGCCGGAACAGGGCGGCGGCGGCCACGCCGGCGTCGTCGATCAGGCGGTTGACCACCATTTCAGCCACGGCGGCTTCGACGGGTACCGGGTCGGTCGCCAGCTCGGCCAGCTTCCAGGCCAGTTGCTGCGGGCGCGGCAGTCCTTCGGCGCTGGTGTAGGAGCGGACCTCGTGCTGTCTCATCCTCGCCTGGGGTGCCTACGGCGGCGGTCGTCCGGCATTGCCAGAAACGATACCCGGCATTGGCTCGGCGACAGTGCCTTCGCGAGGTACCCGTGCTGCGGCCCGGAGGACGGGCGGTGCTAGACAGGTGACGATGCGCGGCGCGGCGGGCCGTCCGGTCAAGTACGGGTGGCCGGGCGCGGTGGGGGCGGTTTTTTCAGTCCTGATATTGATGATGACCTGGCTGTTGACGGTCTCGCCGCCGGCCTTGGCGTTTTCCGTCCCGGGCACCGTTGGTAGGGCGGGGTTGCGGGCCGAGGAGCACGCCGGGACCTTCAAGGACGGGGGCGTGATAGCCCGCGGCGCCGCGCCATTCCTCGGCAGCCCGGCCAATCTGGTCCTGGCGGCGCCGGTCGTGGCCATGGCGGCCACGCCGGACGGAGGGGGCTACTGGCTGGTCGGCGCGGACGGAGGCGTGCTGGCCTACGGCGACGCCAGGTACTTCGGCGGGACCGGTGCCCGGCGCCTGGCTGCCCCGATAGTGGCCATGGCGGCCGCGCCCGACGGTCAGGGGTACTGGCTGGTCGGTGCCAATGGCAGCATCTACTCCTACGGCGACGCCGTCTTCTATGGCCCGGTCCGCCCCTTGTCGTTGCCCGAGCCCATCGTGGGGTTTGCCAGTACGCCCGACGGCCGGGGCTACTGGATGGTCTCGAGCCATGGAGCCATTTACGCCTTTGGCGACGCCCGTTACTTCGGCTCCCTTGGTGCGACCGATCTGCACGATATTCCCGTGGTCGCTATCGCCCCGTCCTTCGACGGGTCCGGCTACTGGCTGGTACAGGGCGGGGGAGAGGTCGTGGCCTACGGGGACGCCCCGAAGTTGGGAGGGATGCGAGGCCACCCACCGGTGGACGGTATCGCGGTGACGCCGGATGGCCGCGGGTACTGGCTGGTATGTGGGAACGGCGAGGTGGACGCCTTCGGTGACGCCGCTCATCTCGGCGGCAACAGCCGGGCATTGCCTCGCCCGCCTATCGCGGGGATCGTCGCCGACCCGGCCGGACGGGGTTACTGGCTCCTGGACGCCGAGGCCTTCAGGGTCAGGCTGGACAACCCACGCTCCGGCCAGGCCAGCCGTATCGTCAACGTGGCTGCCAGTCAAGTCGGCCCGAGCCCGGACGGCGGCCACTACTGCAACCCGTACGGGCCGTGCGAGGAGTGGTGCTCCCTGTTCGCCACCTGGGTGTGGGAGAAGGCGGGCATCGGCATCCCTCGCTATGGCTTCGCCGGCGACGTTTACAGATGGGCGGCGCGCCATACCCGGGTCATGAGCGCCCGGGACAAGCCGGCCGCCGGCGACCTCGTGCTCTACGGCTCCGGCCCGCAAAACGTCTGGACCTCTCCGCACCTGGGCGTGGTGGCGCAAGTCTGGCCCGATGGGGAGATCGACACAGTCGAAGGCGATGCCGGCCCCGGCCCTGGCGGTTGGACGTCTGTCTTGGTGAACGGGCCCTTCCTGCCCTCCCAGTCCTACTTCGCCAACGGCCTGCCCATCTACGCCTTCGCCGTTCCCTGAGCGCTCTGGCGCCGCGGGCTGGGCGCCCGGTGGCCCCGGCCGGGACATAACCTGTCGCCCCTAGTCTTTTGTTATGTCAATGGGCATATCCCTGAGCGCGGCCCCCGCCTGCAGCGACTGGGCCAGGAGCCAGGACTTGAGCCCCATCGGGTCGGCCGGCCATTACCAGGGCTACCTGTTGGTCGAAGTACCGTTGCCATGGCCGCCTGAAATCTCCGAGATCGCCGAGCTGGCGGGCGTGGCCGAACTCGCGCTCCGGGCCGGCCTGCGCGTCCAGGCCATAGCGCCGGGCGCCGTGGCCGCCGCCGGTGGGGCTGTCGACCAGCCCCGTCGGCTCATTTACTACAGCACGGCACGGCCCGGATGGGCGGGGCCGCTGCGGCGCCGGGAACGCCTGGCCGGTCCCGAAAGTGCGCCCCTGGCCGAGGCCGTGGCCGAGATGCTCGCCACGTCGGACAGCCGATCAGCCGGTCAGGCAGCCGGTCAGGCAGCCGGTCAGGCAGCCGGTCAGGCAGCCGGTCAGGCAGCCGGCCAGGTGGAGGGCTCCGGGGTCGTGGACGTCCTTGTGTGCACGCACGGCCGGCGTGACGCCTGCTGCGGAGGACGGGGGACCGACCTGGTACGGGCGTTGGCCGAGACCGCTCTCAGCGGCGCCCGCACCTGGCCTTCAGGTTCGGGAGGTGACGGGCCCGCGCCCGAGGTCCGGGTGTGGCGCACCAGTCACACCGGAGGCCACCGCTTTGCCCCCACGGCGTTGGTACTGCCCTCCGCAACCCTGTGGGCCTGGGCCGACGTGGCCCTGCTGGACCGGGTCGTCGGGGCCAGAGGGCCGGTCAGCGAGGTCGTGAGCCGCTACCGGGGTTGCGCCACGCTTGGGCCCCCGCCCCATCAGGCGGTGGAAAAGAGCGTCCTGGCCGAAGTGGGCTGGCCGCTGCTGAGCTCCTGGCGGCTGTCCTCCAACCTAGGGGACGGTTGGGTGAGGTTGGCGACCGAGGTGGCCGGCACCTGGGAGGGGCGGGTGGCCGAGGGCCGCCACGTGCCCCAGCCCGAATGCCGAACGCCGCCGGAGCTGGCCTCCAAGCAAGGCGTTGAGTGGGTCGTGGAGGCACTTCACCAGGTGATGCCGGGGCTTTAATAGCGCCCAGCTGGCCAAGCTACGCTCGGTGCCGTGCGCAAGGTTCTGGTCGCCAACCGTGGAGAGATCGCGATCAGGGCCTTTCGAGCCATCAACGAGCTCGGTTTCACGTCGGTGGCCGTCTTTCCCTACGAGGACCGCTACTCGCTCCATCGCCAGAAGGCGGACGAGAGCTACGAGATAGGCGAGCGCGGGCACCCGCTGCGGGCCTACCTGGACATTCCCAGCCTCATCGAGGTGGCCCAGGACTGCGGGGCTGACGCCATCTACCCGGGCTACGGGTTCCTGTCCGAGAACCCGGGCCTGGCCCGGGCCTGTGACGACGCCGGCATCACCTTCGTCGGCCCCCCGGCCGAGGTCCTGGCCCTGGCCGGGAGCAAGGTGAGGGCGAAGGAGGAAGCCGCCGCCCTCGGGATCCCGGTGCTGCGCAGCGTCGGGCCCCGTTCAAGTGTCGACGACCTCGTCCGTTCGGCTGGGGACGTCGGCTTCCCCCTGTTCGTAAAGGCGGCGGCGGGCGGTGGCGGCCGTGGCTTGCGGCGCGTCGAGACCGCTGACGAGCTGAGAGGGGCGGTCGAGGCGGCGGTGCGCGAAGCCGAGACTGCCTTCGGTGACCCGACCGTGTTCCTGGAGGAGGCGGTCACCCGTCCCCGGCATATCGAGGTCCAGGTGCTGGCGGACGCGACCGGCGAGGTCGTCCACCTCTACGAGCGGGACTGCTCGGTCCAGCGCCGCCACCAAAAGGTGGTGGAGATCGCCCCGGCGCCCAACCTGCCGGCCGGGCTAGGGCCCCGGCTCTGGGCCGACGCCATAGCTTTTGCCCGGGCCGTCGGCTACCTCAACGCCGGCACCGTCGAGTTCCTGGTGGACCAGTCGGGCCGCTACGTGTTCATAGAGATGAACCCCCGCATCCAGGTCGAGCACACCGTCACCGAAGAGGTCACGGCCATTGACCTTGTTCAGGCCCAGTTGCAGATCGCCGCCGGCGCCACCCTGGCCGACCTCGGCATCTCACAAGGGGAAATCGTAATGACCGGGGCCGCGCTGCAGTGCCGGATCACGACCGAAGACCCGTCTCAGGGCTTCCGGCCGGACACGGGCCGCATCACGGCCTACCGTTCTCCGGGGGGCCATGGCGTGCGCCTCGACGGCTGCGCCTACCTGGGGGCCGATGTTTCGCCCCATTTCGATTCGCTGCTCGTTAAGTTGACGTGCCGGGGGCGCACTTTCTCCGAGGCCGTCGCCCGCGCCCGGCGCGCCGTGGCCGAGTTCAGGGTACGGGGCGTGGCCACAAATATCCCGTTCCTGCAGGCGCTGCTGGCCGAGCCGGATTTCGTTGCCGGCAACCTCACGACCGCCTTCATCGAGGAACGCCCAGGCTTGTTGAGCCGGGGCAGCGGCGCCGACCGGGGTACCCGCCTGCTCAATTACATGGCCGACGTCACCGTCAACCGGCCCAACGGGCCGGCCCCGGCGGTCCAGAGCCCGAAGGAAAAACTGCCCGCCTACGTCCTTACCGTGACCAAAGGCAGGGGCAAGCCGGGGGCGCCCGGCCCGGTCCCCGACGGCAGCCGCCAGTTGCTCGAGCGCCTCGGTCCCGACGGTTTCGCCCGTTGGCTGCGCCAGTTGGGCCCGGTGGCGGTCACGGACACCACGCTGCGCGACGCCCACCAGTCGCTCCTGGCCACCAGGCTGCGGACCCAGGACATGCTCCAGGCGGCACCGTACTTCGCCCGTATGCTGCCCGGGCTGCTGTCCCTCGAGGCTTGGGGCGGGGCGACTTTCGACGTGGCCCTGCGCTTTTTGAAAGAAGACCCGTGGGAGCGCCTGGCGGTACTGCACGACGCGGTGCCCAACATCTGCTTGCAGATGTTGATCAGGGGCCGCAACACCGTCGGGTACACCCCCTACCCCGACGAGGTGGCCTTAGCCTTCGTCAAAGAGGCGGCTCGGACCGGGGTCGATATTTTCAGGGTTTTCGACGCCCTGAACGACGTCGACCGAATGCTGCCCGCCATCCGCGCCGTGCTCGAGACCGGAAAGGTGGCCGAGGGGGCGGTCTGCTACACGGGCGACCTCGCCAGCCCGTCCGAGCGGCTCTATACGCTCGATTATTACTTGCGCAAAGCCGAACAGCTCGTACAAGCGGGAGTGCACGTCCTGTGCATAAAGGACATGGCGGGACTGTTGCGCGCCCCCGCCGCCCGCATCCTCATCGGCGCCCTGCGGGAAAGGTTCGACGAACCCGTCCACCTGCATACCCACGACACCGCCGGGGGCCAGTTGGCCACGTACCTGGCGGCCGTGGAGGCTGGTGTGGACGCCATAGACGGCGCCCTCGGCCCGTTGGCCGGTACGACCAGCCAGCCATCGCTGGGGGCCATCGTGGCCGCCACCGACCACACCGAAAAGGCGACGGGGCTTTCTCTGGAGGCCATCGAGGCGTTCGAACCTTACTGGGAGGCGGTCCGGCGCCTGTACAAGCCCTTCGACATCAATATGGGCGCGCCGACGACGCGCGTCTACCGCCACGAGATGCCCGGTGGCCAGATATCCAACCTCCGCCAGCAGGCGATCGCCCTGGGCCTGGGGGAGCGCTACGAAATGGTGGAGGACCTTTACGCCGAGGCAAACCGGGTCCTCGGCAACATCGTGAAGGTTACGCCGAGCTCCAAAGTGGTGGGCGACCTCGCTTTGTACCTGTGCGGTTCCAACGCCGACATCGTTGAGTTCGAGCGCAACCCGGCCAGTTTCGACCTGCCGGACAGTGTTATAGGGTTCCTTTCGGGCGAGCTCGGCGTACCCGCGGGCGGATGGCCGGAGCCCTTCCGGACCAGGGCCCTGGCCGGCAAAAAGCAGCCCGTACGCGTCCTGGACCTCCCGGCCGAGACGAGGTCGGCTCTCGCCGACGCGGGCCGTTCTCCCCAGGAACTACGCCAGTTGCTCAACTCGCTGCTTTTCCCCGGCCCTACGCAGGAATTCGAAGAAGCCACCCGCCAGTTCGGGGAATTGTCCGTCCTACCCACCTCCACCTTTTTCTACGGCCTGTCTCCCGGGGACGAAGTCGAGGTCACCCTGGACGCCGGCCTTTCCTTGTACCTGGCTGTCGACACCGTAGGGGAGGCGG
>Ga0181517_10004671_pt1 | contig 12364 bp, 6 predicted proteins | sample PEATcosm2014_Bin_31_FD_119748 | JGI IMG/M metagenome (GOLD analysis project Ga0181517, IMG submission 119748) | Peatland microbial communities from MTU Mesocosm Facility, Houghton, MI, USA - PEATcosm2014_Bin01_30_metaG | ecosystem: Environmental > Terrestrial > Soil > Wetlands > Peat | place... | reverse complement strand
TCCTGTAGGACAGACGAGCGCCTCCCAGCAGGCTACGCTCACGAATGACGGCCAGGAGCCCATCACCATCACTTCGGCCGCTTTTGGCGGCGGCAACCCGACTGAATTCGCAGTCAGCGGTACCACCTGCCCAACCAGCCCAGCGACGCTCGCTTCGGGGGCGTCCTGCGTGTACAACCTCACGTTCACGCCGACAAACACAACGACCGCAAGCGCATCGTTCAATGTGACCATTGCCAACTACGGGACGATAGGCATCTCAATCGACGGCGTGGGGACTGCAGCGGCAGCGCCAATTGCTTCGCTCACGCCGGCCACGGCGCCGTTTGGAAATGTGACATCGGGAACTACAAGCGTAGCGATGCAGTTGAAGCTTTCAAACACCGGCAACGCCACTCTGAACATAACTGGCATTTCGATTGTGGGAGCGGACCTGTCCGACTTCGCCATCTCAACCGGATCCAATGCCTGCGGATCGTCGCTCGCGCTCGACGCCAGCTGCTACATTTACGTTACCTTCACGCCAGAGTCAGCGAGCGGCTTTACCGCGACCCTTCAAGTTGCGGACAATGCGGCAGGGTCGCCGCAGACTTCAGCCCTGAGTGGCACCGGAACCGCCGCCGAGATTGGCCAGCTCCAGTTCACACCCAGTCTTCTCAGCCTTTTCGCGGGCAGTGGCCAGTGCAGCCGAAACCAGGTCATCACCGGGCCGGCCATCGATGCGACCATCTGCGCGGCAGTTGCGACTCTCACCGACTCCAAGGGCAATGAGTACATCCTCGACCAGGAATTCAACTCCGTTTACAAGGTCGACACTTCCGGCAATATCGGCGTCTACGCCGGCGCGCCCACAGTCGGCAACGGCAGCTACGGCGGAGACAACGGCCCAGCGGCCAGCGCCTTGCTGTCCAGCCCCGTTGACATCGTGGTTGATAGTTCCGACAACCTCTACATCTCCGACTATGGCAACAGCCGCATCCGCGAGGTGAATGCCACCACGGGAGTCATCACGACTTTTGCCGGCTTTGGGAAACTCGGGTTCTTCAGTCCCGGCACCACCTCGACGGCAGTTCTCGGCGGACCCCAGGGGATGACCTTCGACCCCTCCGGCAATCTCTATGTCTCAAATGGCTTCGGGATGCTGGTGCTGAAGATCGACACTTCTCTCAACGTCACCTTGTTCGCCGGCCAGCAGGTAACGTCCGGTGGCAACGCGGGCGAAGGCATCGCGGGCTATACCGGCGACAACGGTCTGGCCGTGAACGCCACACTCAGCGATCCCAATGGACTTGCCTCGGATCAACAGGGCAATATCTACATTGCCGACACCAACAACTGGGTTGTCCGCAAGGTCGACACATCCGGAAAGATCACCACGTACGCCGGCAACCACACCCAGGGCGACAGCGGCGACAACGGTCCCGCCACGAGCGCCGAAATCAATGCCTACGGCGTGAGCACTGACCTGGCCGGCGATGTCTACGTCACCGGGGGCATCAACTGCTTTGGCGGCAGCAACTGCGCCAATATTGTCCGCGAAGTGAACACCTCCGGCAACATTTCCACTTATGCCGGCGGCGGCACTGGCACAGTCCCTGGGCCGGCCACGGGGGTGGCGCTTACAACGCCCTACTTCGCTCGCATCGACAACAATGGCGACCTGATTATTCCCACGGGCACAACGGTCCTATCCGCAGGCCCGCAGGGGATCCTTCAGTTCGGCACGGAAAACGTGGGCGTCACGAGCAGCCCACTGACTTTGACTCTGACCAATACCGGCGATGGCACACTCGCGTTCGCTGGCGTGCCGGGGACGAGCGATGCCGCGGACTCGTTCTGCGACGGCGCCTGCCTGATTACCGGGGACTTCGCAGTACTTGGCGGGACATGCAACTTCACGAACCTGGAGCCCGGAGCGAGCTGCACGCTAACGATCACCTTTACGCCAACGCAGGCGAGCTCACGGACAGGCGTGCTGACCGTAGCAACTTTTACCGCGAACGGCGAGAGCACCGTGATGGAGACCGTGCAGTTGAGCGGAACCGGAGTGGCAAATACTGCTCCCACTGCAACGCTCACGCCCTCGGTTACCTTCCCCAGTACCACCGCGACCACCACGTCGTCAGCCCAGGCAGCGACGCTTTCCAATACCGGAAACGCGACGCTGAATATCACTGGGATTACGATCGCAGGAACGAATCCCACTGACTTCGCCCTCACAACAGGGGCCAATGCCTGCGGCACGACGCTGCCAGCCGGCTCCGCCTGCTCGATCTACGTCACCTTCACGCCGGCTACGGCAACCAGCTTCAGCGCAACACTGCAAGTAGCAGACAATGCCGCGGGCTCGCCGCAGACTTCAGCGCTTACCGGGACGGGGACGGTAGTTTCAACTCCGGTTGCCGCGCTCTCGCCTAATCCGCTTGCCTTTGGCGGCGAGGTCTACAACACAACCAGCCCCCCACAGGCTGTGACGCTCTCCAACACCGGCAACGCCGCGCTGACCGGCATCGTGCCCACTCTCACCGGTACGAATCCTGGCGACTTCGCGATCGTCAGCACCGGGACCAATGCGTGCGGCAGCTCACTGGCAGCCGGCTCAAGCTGCAACATCTGGGTCACGTTTACGCCGGTGGACGCAGGGAACCTGCAAGCCACGCTCTCGGTTGCCGACAATGCCAGCCCTTCGCCCCAGACGGTGTCTCTGACAGGGACCTACGATTATTTCTATTCCAACGTGGGCACGGCCCTAGCGGCGCAGCCGGTGAGTGTATACATCACTACCGAAGGCACCTCAAGCACCATCGGTGCCGTCAATGTATTGACGCAGGGGGCGGCGAATCTCGACTTCACGATGGCCTCCGGCGGATCGTGCGCGACAGGAACCGCGTACACGGTTGGAGAGATCTGCACGGTCAACGTGATCTTCAAGCCGGAGGCCCCCGGAGCGCGCCTCGGCTCAGTGCTTCTGACCGATGGCGGCGGCAATGTGCTGGGAACAACCTATCTGCCTGGAACCGGAGCCGCAGCGGAGATCGTCTACGGCACCGGCGTGCAGTCCACACTCCCGGCTTACTCAGACGGGAACTACAACGGACCGTCAGGCGTTACGGTTGACGCCGGCCTGAACGTCTATGTTGCCGATACCCAGAACAGTAGGATCATCAAGACACCCTGGACCGGAACCGCATATGGCACACCCGTCCAAGTGCCCGCCGGCACCCTGAACCAGCCCAGTGCCATTGCTGTAGACGGAAACGGGAACCTGTTCATCGCCGATACCAAGGATGTTCAGATCGTCGAAGTGCCATGGAATGGCTCCAGCTACGGCTCTCCGGTCATCCTGGACAACAAGGGTTTGGACGCCCCTGATGGCATAGCGGTTGACGGGAACGGAAATCTCTTCTTCTCGGATGGTATCGACCAGACGGTGACCGAATTGCCCTGGATGGGCAACGGTTATGGCGCGCCAACGATTCTCACCGCGGCCACCGGCCTGCATACTCCTACCGGTCTGGCGGTGGATGCAAGCGACAACCTCTATATCGCGGACTCCGCCGACAACCAGGTCGTTGAATTGCCATGGACCAAGAGCGGATTCGGCGCCGAGATCGTCTTGCCGACTACCAATCTGAACTTTCCTGAAGCCGTGGCAGTGGACGCCAACGGGGATGTGTACATCGCGAACTCCAACGCCGGCAATGTGGTCGAATTGACACTCACATTTGGTTCCTTCAACACGCAGTTCACACTGGATTTCAGCGGTCTGGGCACCTCGAACGGCATGACAGTGGACTCGAACGGCAACATCTACGTCGCCGACGCCACGAAGAACGATGTTGTGCAGTTGAACGTCTCCAGTCCTCCCAGCCTCAGCTTCGCGTCTACAAGTGTGGGTTCCACCAGCACCGACAGTCCGCAGACAGTGACGGTCTGGAACATCGGCAATGGGGACCTGACCATCCAGAGTGCCAATTATCCAACCAACTTCGTTGAAAACAGTTCCGACACGAATCTTTGCAACTCTGACGACGGAATCGGCGGGGGCGCAAGCTGCGATATTTCCGTCAGCTTTACGCCGACCACTCCGGGCAACCTTTCAGGGGCCGTGGTGCTCACCGACAACAACCTCAACAGCAGTGGTGCTACACAATCGATTCAGGTCAGCGGCACGGGCGTCGGCGTTGCAGCTCCGGTTGCCTCGATTACGCCGGCCACGTTGCCATTCGGAAGCGTGACTGTGGGAACCACGAGCGGATCTGAGGCGGTGAAGGTTTCCAACACCGGCAACGCTCCATTGAACATCACGAGCATTTCGATTGTAGGAACCGACGCGTCTGACTTCGCTCTTGCAACGGGCACCGACGCTTGCGGATCGACGCTGGCGGCAGGCGCCAACTGCTACATCGATGTCACCTTTACGCCTGGCTCGGCAGGCAGCTTTACGGCAACGCTTCAGGTGACGGACAACGCCGCCGGTTCGCCGCAAACGGCAGCACTGACGGGAACGGGCACGGCTCCCCCTGCGCCCGCCGTAACGCTCGCACCCAACCCGGTTGTTTTTGCAAGCCAGACGATTGGAACGACGAGCGCTACAACAACTGTCACATTGACAAACAGCGGCAATGCCACGTTGACGATCACCGGCATCTCGATAACCGGAACCAACCCAACCGACTTCGCCACAACGACCGGTAACAACCCATGCGGCAGTACCCTTGCGGCCGGTGCATCCTGCAGCATCTATGTGACGTTTACGCCCGCTTCAGGGGCGAGTTTCTCGGCGACGCTGTCAGTGGCGGATAACGCAGCCGGCTCGCCGCAGACCGTTGCTCTGTCCGGAAGCGGTATCAATCCGGCGGACTTTACTGTGAGCGCCACACCTGCATCCCAGAGCGTGCTCCCCGGCGCGTCGACGACCTTTGCGGTGACGGTTGACTCGGTTGGCGGGACGTTCACCAACCCAGTCGCGTTGACGCTGAGTGGACTTCCTGCCGGAGCAACGGGCAGCTTCTCCCCATCCAGCGTCACACCCGGATCGGCGGGCGCGGCCTCCACGCTGACAGTGCAGACGAGTGAGTCCACACAGCAGACTGCGCGCAATTCAGCGTGGCCACTTGCGGCACCGGTTCTGGCGGCAGTCGGATTGTTCTTCGTTCCGGGCAAGCGACGCCGGCGGTGGATCGCGCTCGGCCTACTGTTGCTGGCCTCTCTGGGCACACTGACGGCGCTGAGCGGCTGTAGTGGCGGGTTCAGATTCATCCAGCCCGCGCAATCCTACACGCTGACCATTACCGGAACCAGCGGCGACGATGCGCATTCAACCACCGTGCAGCTCACGGTTCAGTAAAAGGAGACCATCGATGCGATCAAGGATCAAGACGACATTAGCCATGGTGCTGGTTATCCCTATCGCCGGAGTCTTCGTCCGCTCCGCTGAAGCACAGGCGCCGACTCCGTCAGGCGGTGCTCCTTCCGCGCAAACGTCGAGTGCTCAAACGTCCGGTGACGATAAGGCGCTCCCGTTTGAAATCGAGGGTGGATACACGTATCTGCGGGCCAATGAACCTCCGGGCTCATGCAACTGCTTCAACATGCAAGGCGGCAATGGCACCTTTGCCTGGGCCATCAAAGACAAAGGGTTTTCGGCAGTTGGAGACGTGGCGGCGATCCATGCCGGCAGCATCGACAGCACGGGCTACAACCTCACCATCGTTGCCGTGACCGGTGGCCTTCGCTATCGACTGCCGGTCAAGAGGATCCAACCCTTTGGCCAGGCATTGTTTGGGATTGCGCACGCCTCCGGTACCGGAGCACAGTCCCCCAATCCCGAAGCGAAGAATGCAGGCGCAGCTTTTGCGCTGAATACGGGCGGGGGAGTTGACCTGCCAGTGAACCGGCAGTTCTCCGTGCGTCTGATTGATGCGGAATTGCTGATGACGACGTTTGACAATTTGGCGAGCGGGCGGCAGTACAACCTGCGCCTCAGCGTGGGCGCCGTCTTCCACTTCTGAATCCGGGGGGGGCGCTCGCCAGATCGGGAGCGTTCCGCATTCAATATGCGGTCTCCCGTCGAGACTCCATCGAGCCGCAGGCTTCATCGTCGATTGAACTTCGACGAAGAATGCATCCGGCTCTTTCGCACGGGCGAAATGAGGTAGACTGCGGAAAACCTGGCAGTGTAGTTTTGGAGAGTCAATTTCGCTCGCCAACAGGGACCGTTCATGCGCCGCAGAGATTTCGTTCGCTCACTGATCGCCGCAGTTTTTGCCTCCAAGGGATTGGCTGCGCAGGATGCTGCAAAACCGCAACTCCCTATCGCTGCGCCCGTTCCATGGACGATGGGGCTGAATCCGAAGACCCCCATCCCGCACACTGCGGTTTCCGAAGGGATTGCCGAGGCAAAGCTGAGCTTCTTCACCGCGCCCCAGATGGGATCGCTGAAGCGACTCTGCGATCTGCTGGTGCCTCCCATGGGCGATAAACCGGGCGCGCTCGAAGCTGGGACTCCGCAGTTTCTCGACATGTTGATTGGCCAATCGCCCGCGCCGCGCAGGAATATATACCTGGCTGGGCTTGAGTGGCTGGAAGCAGAGGCGCAGAAGAAATACAAGCTGCCGTTTTCTAAACTCGATGACGCTCATGCGAGCGCCCTGCTCAAGCCGTGGCTGCGCACATGGATGAGCGACCATCCACCCGTGGAGTCTCATGCCGATTTTGTCAATGTGGCTCACGATGACATTCGCGAGGCAACCGTGAACTCAGAGGCATGGGCCGATGTACCGTCGACCGGCACTCAGGACAGAACTCCCGTCGGCGTTTATTGGTCGCCGATCGACCCTGAGACGAATGCAATCGGGGCAAATTCGAAGCCGCATGTGCAGGCGGCGAAAGGCGCCGCCGGGATGCCTGTTTATCGGAGATAGCAGCGTGCGAATTCCAAATGGACCAGCCTTGGCGCAGCGGAATCTGCTCCAACACAGCGAAACCAGCAACGGAATCCAGAAGAGATGAAAAGCGAAGTTTTCGATGTAATGATTGTCGGGTCGGGACACGCAGGCGGAATGGCGGCCAAAGTCCTGACAGAGAAGGGCATTCGCTGCCTGATGTTGAATGCCGGGCCGGTTGCCGACGTCAGCAGAGACACGGCGCGCAAACCGGCGTACGAGCTGCCCTATCGCGGGTTCAAGCCCCCGGGGCGCCTGGAACACGTTGCCCAGTCGAACGAGTTCAATGCGAATGTGTGGGTCGATGAGCAGGAGGTTCCCTACACTTTCGATCCGGCGCACCCTTACAGCTGGGTGCGTGTGCGCCTGTTTGGTGGGCGATCATTGTTCTGGTCGCGCCAATCGTTCCGGCTGAGCGACTACGAATTCAAAGCAAAGTCGCGTGATGGATTCGGGGAGGACTGGCCGATCAGTTACGCGGATCTCGCGCCGTACTACTCCCGTGTTGAAGAGATCTTCCAGGTGGCCGGCGCGCTGGACGGCCCCCCTCAGATGCCAGACGGGAATTTTGTAATAGATGACGATCCGTGGACGCCATCGATGCAGCGGTTTATTGCTGCGGCAACGTCTAAGGGGATGGCGGTTTGCAAGCAAAGGCGGGCGATGGGCCGCGACGGTCTGGCAAGCTCTGTCAACCTGCTGCTGCCGGACGCGGAGAAAACCGGCAAGCTGACTTCCATCGCAAACGCCGTTGTTCGTCAACTGACGGTGGACAAGAACACTGGCCTACCCAACGGATGCATCTTCATCGATCGCCACACGCTGCAGGAGATGAGCGTGAAGGCGCGCGTGGTGGTGCTGGCTGCGGGAACACTGGAAAGCACGCGTCTGCTGCTGAACTCGGGACTCGCAAACTCGAGCGGACTCGTCGGGCACTACCTGATGGATCAGATCTACGGCGCGGGTCTGATCTGTTCTGTGCCCGAGGCACGTGGCGGAAAAGGGAAGGGAATCATGGGCGGCGCAGCCATTGTTCCCCGGTTCCGGAATATCTCGACAGAATCCGACAAGTTCCTACGCGGCTACGCATTCAATGTGACGAGCAGGACCGGCGGCCTTGAGGCGCGGAACTTTGCGGCATTCGGCGCGGAGTTGCAGCAGAAGCTGGACGAGTACCATGGCAGCGCTTTCCAGATGACGATCATGGGCGAGGTGCTTGGCCGCAAGGAGAACCACGTGCGCATCAATCCATCCAAGGTGGACGCGTGGGGGATTCCGGTGCTGCACGTGGAAACCAAATACACAGACAACGAGTACAACATGGCGAAAGATGCAGTAGACGTGGCGACCGAGGTGGTTGAGACGGCGGGTTTTGAAGTTCTCTCAAGGAACGAAGCGCCCAACCCGCCCGGCTACAGCATTCACGAAGTTGGAACCTGCCGCATGGGCGATGATCCGAAGACGAGCGTGCTGAACAAATGGAGCCAGAGCCACGATCATAAGAACCTGTTTGTCGTGGATGGGGCGGGGTTCACAAGCGCAGGCTGGCAAAATCCGACGATGACGATCCTGGCTCTCTCCATGCGTGCGTCGGAGCACCTCGCGGAAGAGATGGGGAAGCTGAATCTCTAGGCGCGCTTCGAAGCGATTCAGGCCGAATTGGTATCCGGCGTTAGAAGGGTCAGGTCGTTCTTTCGGGCACCTTCATGCCGGCCTTTCGCGCTTCAGACAATCCGATTGCGATAGCCTGCTTCGGGTTCGTGACCTTTTGGCCGCTGCCACTCCGGAGTTTGCCTTGGTTCATGGCCTTCAATTCGGTTTCCACTTTCTTGCCGGCTGCCTCGCTGTACTTCCGCTTTGCTTTCTTTGTTGCCATCGGACTTCCTCCCGTTTGGTCAGATGAAGGAACTCAATGCAATGGTTGCATAGGAACAGCTACGGGCAGTTTGCGGCGAAGCATAGGTTTTTGCTGAAGAACGGCATCACGTGATTCTGGAACCGGTCTGCCACCGCGCTGGTGTGCGTGCCGTGGTACAGCTCAAAGCTGTTCGCAATTCCATACTTATCCAGAATGTCATGGAGCTTGGTCGTATCGACACGCAGGCCGTCCTGATCCCCAACGTCAATCGAGATCGCGCGGTATTGGCGCAGGTTGCCAATGTATTGGTCGATGAAGGCGAGCGGCGCGTTCGCTGTCCAACGGGCCAGGACATCGGGCTGGGGGACGCCGTCCTTTGTGGGAAGGTCGAGGTAGAGTGGTGGGTTCTTGGGATCGGGGGACCAGGCCGCCGCGGTGGCGAGCTGAGCGCGTTCGAAGAATGAAAGCTTTGCCGAGTCGTCCGCATTCTTGACTGCCAGGAGCTTCTTCTCAAGCTCCGGATTTGCCGGAGGGGCGGGCCGCGCCGACATGCAGCAAGGGCTCATGATGTACAAGCTGCCGAATACATCGGCATGCTTCATGCCAATGCGCGAGGCCCCGTAGCCTCCCATGGAATGGCCCACCAGCCCACGGCTCGTCCGCTTTGGGATGGTGCGATAGTGGGAGTCGATGTACGAAACGAGGTCGTGGGCGATAAAGTTTTCAAAATCGCCGGTGGTCACTGAACTCGAGTACATTGAACCGTTGTGCAAGGTCTTCGAATCGGGCAAGACGACGATCATCTCGTTAGCACCCTGCGCGAAGGCGCCTTCGATAGTCTGCGGGACGTGGATTTCGTGGGTCCACTGCTCCGCACCGATCGAGTAACCATGGAGCGCGTAGACGACAGGGTAACGGCGATGTGCTTGTTTGCTGTAACTGGGGGGAAGAAAGACGATTACATCGCGATCCACCGCATCGCCTTCGAGATTTCCTTCGAGCGAAGTTCCGTGAACCTTGATGTGCTCGACGGTAACAGACTTTGCGCCAGCGATCACTGGAGGGACGATCGTCTCCACCTGCGCTGAAAGGTGCTGTCCGCCCGAAAAGACAAGTGCGATGACGGCCGCATACATAAGTCGAAGATCTCTCATGAAGGTCCCTCAGAAGGCGTGTTTGAGTAAACGTTCTCTGCGACTGGAATATACAGCCTTGAATCAGAGTCCAGCAAGCGGAATAAATCGCTTTATTTCATGAGCGGATTGTCCCGAACCCGGGCGAAAACTGCAGACTTTCGCCGGAAGCGGGGGAGTTGTGGCAGAGTTGTGTGTTGGGATCTGAGGCGAATTGGATGAAGAAGTCACGGGTTTTGATTGTTATTTTCTGCGCGCTGGGGACGGTGGGAGTTGGACAGGGACAGCCGGCCATGAGTGGGCAACACGCTCAAGCGCGGGGCGGGGAAGTACGCTGGAGCTTTGACGCGGGGTCGGACCGTGCATTGCAACAATCGCTTGCAAAATCGGGCGACGAGCTGAAGGGATATTGGCGGATAGTGCCCGGAGTGAGCGGGCAGGCGCTCGAGTTTGATGGCTACACGACAGGAATCACGCGGGAAGGGAAGGATGTTCCTTCACTTGGCGACGCATTCACAGTTTCTGCGTGGGTGGCTCTGAACAACTATCCGTGGAACTGGGTCCCGATCATCGATCAGAGCGCGTTTCAGCAGGTGGGTTTCTCGCTGGGGATCGATGCCTTCGGGCACCTGGGGTTGGGCGCGTCGTTCGATGGGGTCTGGACTCATGTGGTGAGCGCCGAGACGCTTCCGCTGAAGAAGTGGGTGCATGTTACGGGGACATTCCATCGCGGAGCGGGAATGACAATCTTGATCGATGGAAAGCCTGTGGGGCATATGGAGACGGCGGGGAGCTTCTGGCAGGCGAGAAATGCATCGCTTGTAATCGGAAGAGTGCGCGAACCGATTCATTCCTTTCCGGCATGGATCAGCCATCCGCAGGATCTGATTGAGTACTCGCTTGACGGGGATCTTGACGAGGTGACGTTGCTGGATCATGCGATCTCAGAAGACGAGGATCGAGCGCAGATTGCGATCGTCGCGAAGCCAGCCGGCGAGGTAATTCCATGGGCAGTGCTTCCGACAGGCCCGCCGGGAGCGGGGCCCTTTGGAGCGATATATGCGAGCTTGCGCTTCGCTCCGTCGTGGGACCGGATGAGGCGGCTGGGGCCGGAGACGGACGTCGTTGTGCGCTTTGACAAGTCGCCGATGCGGTTGGTCTTCTGGCAAGGGAACAACTATATCCCGGCATGGGTGACGGAGAACGGCAAGTGGTACACGGACGAGTTTCTTGAGACGTGGGGTAATGGTTGCGGTGGTGCGGGCGACTGCGAACCAATGTCGGACAAGCAGAGCCGCTACTCGCATGTGAGCGTGCTGGCCTCGACGGAGGCGCGGGCCGTGATTCATTGGCGCTACGCACTGGCGGAGGCGCGCAACTACGAGGGTGCGCATGCTGACACGCGCACAGGTTGGTTCGATTGGGCTGACGAGTACTGGACGGTTTATCCGGATGGAACGGCGGTGCGCAAGCAGGTGCTGTGGAGTTCAGCGCTTGATAAGCCGCATGAATGGCAGGAGACGATTGCGATCAACGGGCCAGGACAGCGGCCGGAAGACAACATTGTGGTGGATGCTCTGACGCTGGAGAATATGGCTGGAGAGACTGCGACTTACCACTGGGAGCCGAAGACAGAAGGCGTCTTTTCGCTGCCGAAAGGGCCGGCGAAGCTTGACCGCCCGAGCAACGCAAACATCCAGATTGTGCACCTGAAGTCTGCGCAGAATCCATTCGAGATCGTCTGGCCTAGGGGCGTTTCTTTTGATACCTACAACGGCGAGCCGAGCTATTCGATGTTTGAGTGGTGGAATCATTGGCCGGTGGCGCAGGTGGGATCGAGCGGGCGGCCTGCGATTGCGGCAGATCGGGCGTCGCACTCCTCTCTTTCACACATTTATTGGGATCCGTATTCGCGAACAGATGAGAGCATGACCAAGCTGCTGCTTTGCGGGCTGACGGCGAAGGCTGGTGCGGAGGAACGGCTGCTGCCGCTGGCGAGGTCGTGGATTTCGCCGCCGGAAGCAAAGCTGAGCGAGCCCGACAAGGGGACGGTGGAGTACGACCCGGCGCAGCGGGCGTTTGTCGTGCATCGCAGAGCCGATGCTGTGCGCGGGCCGTTAACAGTGTTGATCGAAAGCTCCGCGGATAGGCCGCTAGTGAACCCGGCAGTTGTGATTGATGGTGTGGATGCGCCCAGAAAGGTGCGCGTCTGGATGGACGGCAGGGAGGTGGAGATTCCTGTCCGCATGGGGATGGAGCATCATCTTGAAGGAGACCAGGCGGTGATCTACCTGGAAATGACGGCAACCGAGCCCGCGGAGATCCAGATTGAGGAAACAGCCCGGCCGTGAATTGCACCGGTCGAGCATTTGCGGAATGCAATGCTGGCGGAGAGAGTGGGATTCGAACCCACGTTAGAGTTTCCC
>Ga0181517_10004668_pt1 | contig 12381 bp, 6 predicted proteins | sample PEATcosm2014_Bin_31_FD_119748 | JGI IMG/M metagenome (GOLD analysis project Ga0181517, IMG submission 119748) | Peatland microbial communities from MTU Mesocosm Facility, Houghton, MI, USA - PEATcosm2014_Bin01_30_metaG | ecosystem: Environmental > Terrestrial > Soil > Wetlands > Peat | place... | reverse complement strand
GGCACGCCCGCCTCGCCGGGACCAACCGCTCTCGGAGGGCGAACGAGCCCTGGTCCACCAGGCCCTGCTGTCGGGTCTCGCCACCCAGGTGGGCGCCCGCGAGGGGGACCACGCCGATTTTGCCGCTCCCCGGGGTGCCCGTTTCGCCATCTGGCCGGGGTCCGCCCTGGCCAAGGCGCCGCCCCGGTGGGTCATGGCCGCCGAGCTGGTGGAGACGGGGCGGCTCTGGGCGCGCTTCGTCGCCCCCGTGCGCCCGCAGTGGGTGGAGGCGGCCGCCGCTCACTTGCTGAAGTGGTCCTACGGCGACCCGGAATGGGACCCCGCCCGGGGCGAAGCCTTCGTCGTCGCCCGGGCCACCCTGTACGGCTTGGCCGTGGTGGTAGGGCGTCGCATCGAGTTCAGCCGGCTCGACCCCGACGAGGCCCGCCGGATCTTTGTCCGCAATGCCCTGGTCGAGGACGACTGGGAGGGCGCCCCGAGCTTCGCGGCCCGCAACCGCGAGGTCCTGGTGGTCCTGCGGACCGCCCTGGCCCGGGCCCGCCGCCATGACCTCATCGTCGGTGATGAGGCCTTGTACGACTTCTACGACGCCCGTACCCCCCTCGACGTGGCTTCGGGCCGGGCGTTCGGGCCCTGGTGGCGACGGCGCCGGGCCGCGGAACCGGCTCTTTTCGACGCCGAGCCCGAGGACCTGAGCGGGCCGGCCGGCGCCGACGTGGACGCCTCCGCGTTCCCCGACGCATGGCCGGCGGCGGACGACATCGCCGTACCCCTGCACTACAACTGGGAGCCGGGGGCGGAAGACGACGGCGTCTGCGCCGACATCCCCCTGGCGCAGGTGGACCGTCTGGCCGAGGAGGGACTGGAATGGCAGGTCCCGGGCCTGCGGGAGGAACTCGTCGTAGCCCTCCTGCGCTCGCTCAACAAAGACCTCCGCCGCCAGCTCCTGCCTGTGGCCGACCATGCCCGGGAGTTCGTGGCCAAGGCCGGCCCGGCTGATGGCCCCCTGCTCGGCGTGCTCGCCCGGTCCATGAGCGCCGCAGCCGGCGTGCCCATTTCCCCTCGTGACTTCGATTGGGAGAAGGTGCCGGCATACCTGCGCCCGACGTTCCGGGTCGTCGGGGAGGACGGTACCGTGCTGGCCCGGGGCAAGCAGACCGCCGACCTTGTCTCCCAGCTGCGACCCCAACTGGAGCAGGTGCTGCAAACGGCGGCCGCCTCGAGCTCTCTGCCCGTCGGCCACCGCTCGACGACGTGGGATTTCGGCGAGCTCCCGAAGCGGTTCGGGCCCGAGTGGCACGGGTACCGCCTCAGGGGCTTCCCGGCCCTGGTGGACGAGGGGGACGCCGTGCGGGCCCGCGTCTTCTCTGATGAAGCCTCCCAGCTGGCGGCCATGGCCGGCGCCACACGGCGCCTGGTGCTGGTCAACCTGCCCGGCCGCCGCCAGCTTGTCGACCACCTCGAGCGCCTGATCGACAACCACACGAAACTGGCCCTGGGGGCGCTGCGCAACCGTCCCTACGCCTCGGGCCGCGAGGTCGCCGAGGACGTCCTGGCGGCGGCGATCGACCAGGCCATCGCCGCCCACGGCGGACCGGCCTGGGGCCCGGCGGCCTTCGAGGCTTTGGTGGCGGCGGTCCGCGCCGACGTCGAGCCGGCGGCGCGAAAAGGGGTGATCGCCGCCGGGCGCATAATTTCCAAGCTTCAAGAGCTGGGCCGGCGTACGGAGGAGATGTGGGCCACGACCGCCTCGCCGACATCGGCGCCGGCCCTGCGGACGGCCCTGGAGGACGTCGTGCGCCACCTGGCCCGCCTGGGCGGCGCCCGCTTCGTGAGCCGGGCGGGCGTAGGGCGCCTGCCCGATCTCGAGCGGTACCTCAAGGGGATCGAGCGCCGCCTCGACAAGCTCCCTCTCGGCCCCCGCCGGGACCTTGGTACCGCTCAGAGCGTGCAGGCCTTGCAGCGGCGCCTTGACGACGCCATGATCTCCGCTCGCCAGGAGGGCCGGGGCATGGCCTGCCTGGTCGCCCTCGAGGACGTGCGGTGGCTCATCGAAGAGCTGCGGGTAAGCCTCTTTGCCCAGTCCTTGGGCACGAAGGTGCCCGTGAGCGAGGAACGCGTCCTGCGGGCCATCGAGGCCGCCTGCAGCGACGTCGACTAGTACGCCCCGTCCCCCAGCCGGCGCGGGCCGGGCCCTGGCCCGGTCAAGGCCGTAACGAACGCTCCGTTATGGGGAAAGCCGGCGGCGAGGCCTTCGCCGCCAGTACGGCACGGCCCATCGCGGCCCGTTCCTCGGCTGAGAACGCCTCCACCAAGATGGGGAACAGGACCTCCTCCTCGGCCTCAAAATGGCGCCTGAGCTGGAGCACCAGAGCGGACGACCGTTTTTCGAACCCTGCTCCGGCCGGGTTGAGGAGGCCCATATCGGCCAGCATCTGGTTAATCTCGTCGTGCTGGGCGAGGACGCCGTCGCCGTCTTGTGACGTGAGGACCGCCAATCCGACGAGCGATGGGAAAACGAGGCTCTCCTCGGCCGTTTCGTGCCCGGCTACCGCGGCCAGTACCTCGTTGTAGAGCTTGCGGAGCTCGGCTGGGCGCGTCTCATGGTCCAGTCCGTCCAGAAGCCGGTTCAGGTCCCGGTGGTCCTGGGTGAGCAACTCGACTACATCGATCGGCTCGACCATTTGTCCTGGCTCCTCCTCGTGCTTGCCAGGACGGTACGAGGACCCGGCTTCCCCGAGGCCCCGTAGGGTTATGCCTAACGCCCAGGCAACCACAGCGTCGCGGCCAGGCGGTCGGCTCCTGAGAACCTAGGCCATGCCCGGGTCGGGGTTGTCCGGCCGTGATATCCCTCACGACGTCCCATTTTGAAGTTTAGCTCCTGGCAGTAGGCCAGCCAAACACCGGTGCCCGGACCGAGCGCAGAGCCCACGGTCCCGGCTCGGTGCCGTCGTCAGTGCTGCCAGAGGATGGCGCTGGCCTCCAGGGGCACCGAAGCACCCGGCCAGCAAGGCACGGCCCGTACCGTGTAGTCGCCGGCCGGGCGGGTGGCGAGGACCGAGCCCCGATAGGTTGCCCCCGAGGGCCCGTTCGCAGGCGGCTGAGCCAGTTCCATGTCGTGGAGGACGGGTGCACCGGTCTCGTCCTCGGAGTAAAGCTGCACTTTCACTGACTCGGGGCTGAGGCCCCCCAAGAACAGCCTGGTCTCGAAGTGGTGCTGGCTGCCCCCGGGCTCGACCTTGGTGTCACTGAAATGCAGAGCCGACCACTTTTCTCTCAAGGCGTGCTGCCAGTCGACCATCTGTTTCGCCGCGTCGCAATTATTGGCAGTGCGCGAACCGAACGCGGTGGCGGCCGGTAGGTAGCGCTGTTCGGTGTACTCGCGCACCGTGCGGTTGGCGGAAAAACGCAGTGTCAACCGCGCCATGCTTTCGCGCATGCGGGCCACCCAGGCGGTGGGGACGCCCTCTTTGTCCCGGGTGTAAAACTCGGGCACAACCTCCCGTTCCAGCGTTTCGTACAGCGCATCGGCTTCGGCTGCGTCCCAGGCCCGGTCGTCGTCGTGCTCGAGGCCGTCGCCCAGCGCCCAGCCCGCCTCGGGCGTGTACGCCTCCGCCCACCACCCGTCCAGTTCGGAAAGGTTGATGCCTCCATTGACGAGCACCTTCATGCCACTTGTACCGCTCGCCTCCCAGGGCCGCCGCGGCGTGTTGAGCCAGACGTCGACGCCCTGCACCAGGCGCTCGGTCAGCTGCATGTCGTAGTCGGCGAGGAAGATGGCGTGGGGGCGAACGTCGGGCCGCCGGATAAAGCGCACCCATTCTTGGACGAGGGCCTGGCCGGCCTGGTCGGCCGGATGGGCCTTGCCGGCGATGATAAGTTGCACGGGCCGTTGCGGGTCGGCCAGCAGCCGGAGCAGGCGGTCCGGGTCGTGTAGCAACAGGTTTGGCCTTTTGTAGGTGGCAAAGCGCCGGGCGAAACCCAGCGTCAGCACCTTCGGGTCAAACAGGTCCTCAAGCTCACCGACGGCCTCCGGCGACGCCCCCGAAGCGGTCAGCTGCCTGGCCAGGCGCCCGCGAGCGTACTCGACCAGGGCCGTGGTGGAGGCGGTGCGGAACTGCCACAGGCGCCGGTCGGAGAGGCGTCGGATGCCGCTCTCGACTTGTTCGGTGGGGCCTTGCCAGCGGTCCTGGCCGCACGCCTCGGTCCAAAGTTCGTTGGACTCCGCCGAGCCCCAGGTCGGCACGTGGACCCCGTTGGTTACGTGCCCAACGGGTACTTCATTGGCTGGCCAGCGCGGGAAGAGAGGCTCGAACAGGCGCCGGCTCACTTCGCCGTGCAGACGGCTTACCCCGTTGACGGCGCCGCTGCCCCGGATCGCCAGGTACGCCATGTTGAAGGGTTCCGCCGGGTCGTTCGCGTCCTGGCGGCCCAAGGCCAGCAGCTGGCGCGGTGTTATCCCGAGCCTCTGCTCCGCATAACCACCTAGGTAGTGCTCGACCAGGCCCGGGGAAAAACGGTCGAAGCCGGCCGCCACCGCCGTGTGGGTGGTGAACAGGTTGCCTGGCCGGGTGGCGGCCAGCGCCACGTCGAAAGGCTGCGACGTCTCTTCCATCAAGCTGAGAGCGCGCTCGAGCACGGCAAAGGCAGCGTGGCCTTCGTTCAGGTGGCACACTTCGGGCCGGATCCCGAGCGCTACCAACAGTCGCCACCCGCCGATGCCGAGGAGCAGTTCTTGAGTGAGACGCAGCTCGGGCCCGCCGCCGTAAAGCTCACTGGTGATCCCCCGCCGAGCGGGGACGTTGGCGGCGTCGTTGCTGTCGAGCAGGTACAGCCTCACTCGGCCGACTTGGACCTGCCAGGCCCGTAGCCATACCGAATAACCAGGCAACATGATCTCCAGCCGCAGCCATTCGCCGTCAGGCCGGCGGACCGGTGTGATCGGCAATTGGCCGGGGTCGTTGTAGGGGAAGAGCGCCTGCTGCGCACCATCGCTGTCTATTGCCTGGCGGAAATAGCCTTGCTGGTAGAGCAGGCCCACGGCGACCACGGGCACACCGAGGTCACTGGCGGCCTTGAGCTGGTCGCCGGCCACGTTGCCCAGGCCACCGGAATAAATGGGCAGCGCTTCGCTCAGCATGAACTCCATGCTGAAGTACGCCACGCAGGTGAGGTCTCCTTGCAGGCAGTTCTGCTGGAACCACGCCGGCGCCTTTTCGGCCCGGCGCTTGGCCCGCACCAGGGCAGAGATCTCCCTACGGACAGCAGGGCCCTCCAGCACAGTTTCGAGTTTCTGACGTGAGACGGTTTGCAGGACCACCCAGGGGTTTTGAGTCAGTTCCCACAGCTCAGGTTCCAGTCGGCGCCATAGTTCATCGGCGGTATGGTCCCACGACGAGCGCATGTCCAGGGCAAGCTCAGCCAGGGCGTCGAAGCCCTTCACTTTTATAGGCAGAAGCCCGTATATCGGGTGGCTGGCTCGTGCTTGTCTGCTCATCGGTCGTCCTCCGGTCGATCTTGTCGAAGCGCGGCAGAGGCCGGATGTCCTGCGACGCGCGCGGCCCGCCCAGGGCTCGGCACGAAGTCGGTACCTCCGAAGAAGGCGTCGCCCGCCTACAGCCCCTCGCTGTTGAAGGTGCCAGCCAATCTATACCTGATTACTCCGGCTTCGGTCAGGAGGAGGTCGTGCCGGAGACTACCGACGGCGGCTGAGTTTTTCAGCCTGTTCACGCATAGCGAAAACGTTGCGCAAGCTCGAGCGCCTCAGCCAACCGCAGTCCAGCGAGCTGCATCTCTCCGCTGTCCCATGCCGCGATCGCCAGTTGGACCGCGGACTCCAGCTCGTCAGGAAGGCGCTGTTGGGGTGGCACCAGGAGCTGACGGCTGGCATCGATGGCTTCGGCCGTCCTGCCTGCGGCCAGATAGACAGCTATCAGCGGCCAGAGGCAAATCCAGTGGAAGGGGTGCCAAACCGAGGTCCTCCATGAGGCCAGTGCTTCTTGGGCGCGTGCTTCTACTTCTGCGAAGCGGCCCTCCCGCCAGGCCAACCAAGCGAGGCTGGCCCTGGCCATCAGGGCGTACTCGGGACGCGAGGCGGCGTCGGCGGCCTCAATGGCCTGAGGCGCCCGGGAGGCGACCGCCGCCGCGTCATGGCGGCGAAGTGCGGTCAGGTTCAGGTAACAGAGGGACAGCGTCTGCATGCCCACCTCGCCGGTGCGCTCGCCAATTCCCAGTGCCGCTGCGAGCTTGTCCTCGGCCCCGGCCAGGTCGCCGTGCCAGAGCAAACAGAAACCGACGTTAAATACCTTCCAGCCGATCTCAAACTGTCCGCAGCTCTCTTCGGCGGCTGCCAGTGCCGCCCGGGCCCGGGCCAGGATTTCTTCGTCGATGAAGTGGCGGCTCTCAGTAAGTTGCCGCAGGAGCAGGGCAGTATAAAAGGCCTGCCTATGCACCGGCCCTCCCCGGGTTTCCAGCGCAGGGCGGGCCCTCGCGAGCACGGCGTCCACCTTGTCGGGCTCGTCGCGCCAGTAGGGGACCCGCGCCAGACCCTCCATCTGAAGATCGAACCAGAGGTCGAAGGTCACTTGATCTTGGTCTTCGGGATTGCTCCCCAGCAGCTCATCAGCGGCGCGGAAGGCAGCCAGAGCGGCTTCGAGACGGCGATCGGCGAGCTCAACTCGTCCCAATAAGTAGTAAAGGCGGGTGGCCTGGAAGGGGTCATCGGGACGGACAAGGCTGATCGCCTCGTGCAGCACGTCCTGAGCCTCATCGTGGCGGCCGGTATGCCAAAGCACCTCGATGAGCTTTGGTCGCAGCTCCAGGGCAGCCTCCTCCATGAGATCCCCCGCAGGACGTCCTTGGCCGACGATCGCCAGCGCGGAGCGATAAGACGAGACCGCCTCCTCGTTGGCGAACACCGAAGCGGCGTGGTCCCCCGCAACCGTCAGGTAGCGGACGGCCCGTCCGGTCTCACCGGCGGCAGCGTAGTGGTGCCCCAGTAGGCCGGCCACCTCCTCCAAGCGGTCAGTCGAGGCTTCCTCCAGGGCCCAAGCGGCCTTGGCGTGAAGGTGGCGGCGCTGTTGTCTCAAGAGGCCCTTGTAAATGGCGTCCTGGATCAAGGCGTGGCGGAAGCAGAAGGTGGGCTCGGGCAGCTGGCGCAGCGGGGTGACCAAGCCGTCGGCACACAGCCCTGCCAGCGCTTGGGGAAGCTCCCGGTCCATGGCGCCGAGCGCCGCCAGCGCGGACAGGGAGAACTCCACATCCCGCCGCTTGTCGTCGTGTTCGGGGCGTGGTAGGAGGTCTCATCGGTCCAGGTAGGACCGCCACCTTGGTCGGTTATGGCGCCGGTGATCTCGAAGCAGTCCCATACAGTGCCCGAAAGCACGTTCTCGCTCGGGACGGCGTACAGCCAGGACTGGATCGTGATGGCGCCGGGTTGGTCCTGTTGGTGCACCTTCCCGGTTGCGCCGGCTGTGACCTGGAACAGGGTTACCGGCACCAGCACCACGGCCGCGACTGCGGCTAGCCCGGCCCCAAGGGTCTTCTTCTTCATTTCGGCTCCCTTTGCTGAGGGTCGGCCCTGCGCCGACGCGACATGTCTAGGGGCCCCCTGTTGGCGGAATGTTGGCGAGCGCCGAACCTCACCGACGCCACCGGTGACGGCGCACACAGCGACGCACAGCTTTGGCCACACCACTCTGCTTGCCCCGGTGGAGAGTAGTGGTTTATAGTGGAGCGAAGTGGAGGCTCGGGGAGGGACCCCGGCATTTAAAGCGGATGGGGCCGGCAGGTGGAGCGCTTCTATGGGAGCTTCGAGTACTCACTTGATGCCAAGGGCCGCCTCATCCTTCCGGCTCGGTTGCGGGCTCAGTTTGACACCAAGCGGGCGCTGGTCAGCTGCTATGTGGACAGGTGCCTAGCGGTGTGGACGCACGAGCAGTTCGAGCAACACCTGGGCCGGGCCGAAGCCATGGAGGCACGCGGGCCGGAGGGGCGCAACCTGGCCCGCCTCCTCAGCGCTATGTCGGCCGAGGTCGAGATCGACGGCCAGTGGCGGCTGACCATACCGTCCAACCTGCGGGAGTACGCCGGCCTGGAGCCGGACCAGCCCGTGATGGTGGCCGGTGCCTTCAATCGCATCGAGCTGTGGAAGGTCAGCTTGTGGCGGGAGCGCATGGCACCGAGCCTCGAGAGCCTGGCCGACGGGACCAGCGACCTCTTTTATGACGCCTCTGCGTCCGGCACGGCCCCAGCCCTGGCCGGCGCCGGAGGCGCACCATGAGCACCACCGGCCCGCTCCGGGCTTATAGGCAGCCCCTTGACCGGCAGGACTGGAGTCCCCTTCTCCACCCGCCCAGTCCTTTGTACCCGGGGAGAAAACCCGGGGCAGCGCCGGCCGAGGGGCTGCTTATGAGCCCGAAACCGCAGCCTTCGCGCCAACCCGCCCAACCTGGTCCTCCAGGCCCGGGCCCAGAAGAGGCCCAAGAGCAGTTCCGGCACCGGCCCGTCATGGTGGACGAGGTCGTCGAATTGTTTGCCCCTACACCGCCCGGGTGGGCTCTCGACGCCACCGTCGGCGGCGGCGGCCACGCCCGGGCGCTGCTCGAGGCCTACCCCCACCTACGCGTCCTGGGCTTGGACAGGGACACGGACGCGGTGGCGGCGGCCTCGTCCGCCCTCGCTCGCTTCGGGGACCGGGCGAGAGTGGTCCACCAACGTTTTGACCGCCTGGACGAGGTCCTAGACGAGCTCGGTATCCCATCGGTCTCGGGCGCCTTGTTCGACCTGGGCGTCAGCTCTCCTCAGATCGACCGGCCCGAGCGGGGTTTCAGTTATCGCGCCGACGCCCCCTTGGACATGCGCATGGACCGCTCGGAGCCACGCACGGCGGCCCGGTTCCTGGACGAGGCGAGCGAAGAGGAACTGGCCCGATTGTTCTTCCTGCACGGCGAGACCCGCTTTGCCCGCCGTATCGCCGCCGCCATCGTTGCCGGCCGCCCGGTCCACACGACGCTGGCCCTGGCCGACGTGGTGAGCTCGGCCGTTCCCGCCGCCGTGCGCCGGCGGGGCCACCCCGCCAAGAGGGTGTTCCAGGCGCTGCGGGCGGCGGTGAACGGCGAGCTCGAGGTGCTCCCGGTCGCCATAGACGCGGCTCTGAGCCGTCTCTCGCCCGGCGGTCGCATCGTCGTGATCTCCTACCACTCGGGCGAGGACCGGGCCACCAAAGACAGGTTCGTCGAAGCCGCCTCAGGCGGTTGCACATGCCCTCCGGGGTTGCCGTGCGTGTGCGGGGCAGAGCCACGCGTCCGCCTGCTCAACCGCGGGGCGCGCAAGCCGTCGGTGGCCGAGTTGGAGGCGAACCCCCGGTCGGAGAGCGCCCGCCTGCGCGCCGCTGAAGCCCTACCCGCCAAGGCCGGGGCCCGTCCGGACGAGACGCGTCCCGACGAGAAGGGTCAACCGCTGTGAGCCCAGCCGAGGCAGAACGCGAACGCCTCCTGGCCCGGGCGGCGGAAGGCATCGTCCAGGACGCCGAGCCGGCGCGGCAGGAGCCCGAGGAGGTCCGGCGCCACCTGCGCCTGGTGGACCGGGAAGCCCGGCGCAGGACCAACCGACGCCACGTCGCCGTCTCTGCCGCCCTCGCGGGCATCGCCATGGTGTTCCTGGCCCTGGTGACTCTGCACGTACTGATCGCTGAGAACCAGTTCCGTCTCGACCAGCTCCAACAGCAGGCGAGTGCCCAGCAAGAGCGGTACGAGAAGCTACAGCTCGAAGTGGCGGAGCTGGAGGCCCCGGCCCGTATCGTGTCGGCCGCCGAGGGCCCGTTGGGCATGCGCCAGCCCGGGTCGGTGACCTACCTCGCCGCCCCGCTCACGACCGCCACGCCCACTTCGGGAGTTGCGGGCGCGGGCACGGCCGCTGGGCCCGCCTCGGCCACCGTCTCGCAGGGTGCCGCTACCGGGCACCGCTCCTCGGCCGCCCCGGCCGAGGAGGGCGGCTCGGCCGCCAGCGTCGCCGCGCCCCAGGGTGATGCCGACTGGCCTTTGATCAAGCCGTACCTGAGTGGTACCCCATGACCTCCAGTCCGAAAGGTGGACAGAGGCGTCCGGTACCGGCGTCCGGGGCCCGGGACGCCAGCACCGGAACGCGCCGCGCCCGAACGGTTGACCGTTCGTCGCGGCGCAAACTCGACAGCAACAACGGCGACGGCACCGGTGGCGCCGGCCGCAGCCGCTCCCGGCATTTGCTGGCCATGCTCGTCATGGTCGCCTGCCTAGGGGGGATACTGGCGCGGTTGCTGCTCGTCCAGGGCGTGGACGCGGCGAAGTACCAGGCGGACGGTCGCTCGGAGTATGTCCATGCGATCTCGTTCCTGGGTGAGCGGGGGGCGATCCTTGACCGCAACGGCGACGAGCTCGCCATGTCGGTGCCCATGACCACGGTCTATGGCGACCCCTACCAGGTGACCAACCCGCTGGACGAGGCGGAGGCTCTCGCTCCGGTGCTCGGCACCAAGGTCTCGGTCCTGCAGGAGGAGCTGAGCGAGGCCAGCGGGTTCGTCTACCTCGCTCGGACGGTCGCCGACGCCACCGCCGCCAAGGTCGAGAAATTGATAAATGACGGCCACATGGCGGGCATCTACACGATGCAGGAGCCTAAGCGTTTCGACCCGGCCGGGCAGCTGGCGGCCCCTCTCATCGGCGTGGTGGGGACAGACGAGCAGGGCTTGTCCGGCCTCGAGTACAAGTACAACTCTCTGCTGGAAGGCAGGCCGGGGCGGCTGATCGAGGACATGGACCCGGCCGGGGGCCAGATACCGGGCGGTCTCCAGCAGTACCAGGCCCCGGTCCGCGGCGACGACCTTGTCGTTTCCATCGACGAGCCCCTCCAGTACGACACCGAGGAGGCCCTGGCCCGGGCCATCGTGGCGGCTCAGGCGCAAAGCGGGATGGCCCTGATCATGGACTCTCGCACGGGCGAGCTCCTGGCCTTGGCCCAGCTGACCATGCCGACACCGGGCGAGCCGGTCACGATGGAAGAGCCGCCGGCGCTGCCCGTGTGGTTCGTCCCGCCCGACCTCAACACTTCGGGCCCGGCGGGGAGCGAAAAGCATGTGGCCGCCTTACAGCCGGTCGAAGCGCCCACGGCATCGGCGTTTACAGACGTCTACGAGCCTGGCTCGGTCGAAAAACTCGTCACCATTTCGGCGGCGCTCAATACCGGCGCCATTGCGCCGACCGAGTACTTTTCCGTACCGAACACCTATGAAGTCGACGGCAGTATTTTCAGCGACGCCTGGGCCCATCCGACGCTGGAATGGACCGCCTCGGACATCCTGGCCCACTCGTCTGACATCGGGTCCATCGAGATCGCCCAGCAGCTGGGCATGAACAGGTTGCTGCCATATATCAATTCTTTCGGTATCGGGGAGAAAACCGATATCGACTTCCCCGGTGAATCCTCCGGTCTGGTCCCCGGGCCCTCGCAATGGTCCGGAACGACAATAGCGACCGTTCCCATCGGTCAGGGCCTCGCCGTAACCGCCGTGCAGATGCTGGCCGCTTACAATACGATCGCCGAGGGCGGCACCTATATACCGCCCAAATTGGTGGACGGGTACATCGACGCCGAAGGTAACGAACACCTCTTTCCCTCGGCCCCGACGCACCGGGTGGTGAGCCCCCTGGTGGGGAGAGAAATGACCTCGATGCTCGAAGGGGTCGTACGGGTCGGCACCGGTACGGCCGCAAGTCTCGAGCCCTACACCGTCGCCGGGAAGACCGGTACGGCCCTGGTCCCCTCTCCGCAGGGTGGTTACATCGCCAACGACTTCGTGTCGAGCTTCGCCGGTTTTGTGCCCGCCGAGGACCCGGCCATAACGGCCATGGTCGTGGTCGAAGGCACCCATCAGTACGGGGCGGAGGCATCGGCGCCCGTCTTCGCCATGATCGCCCGTGATGCCCTCCAGGAACTCGGAGTACCGCCCCACAAGACGGAGCCGCCCGTGCCCGGGGTCCCGGAGGCCAGCGTTTATGGGGGAGAGGGCGAGGCGGCCGGACCGGCGCTCCCCGGCCTCTCCGGAGCGCCCGACGTATTGGTCAGCTCCGGACCGGGGTCGCCCACGACCACGAGCACGACCACTGTCCCGGTCACCTCGACCACTGTCCCCGCCGCCACTACCACGGCCCCGGTCGCCGCCACTAGTACTGCCCCGGCCACCGCCACCACAACGGCCCCGGCAGCCGTACCGACCACGGCCCCAGCCGTACCGACCACGGCCCCAGCCGTACCGACCACGGCCCCAGCCGTGACGACCACGGCCCCAGCCGTACCGACCACGGCCCCAGCCGTACCGACCACGGCCCCAGCCGTGACGACCACGGC
>Ga0181517_10004665_pt1 | contig 12389 bp, 12 predicted proteins | sample PEATcosm2014_Bin_31_FD_119748 | JGI IMG/M metagenome (GOLD analysis project Ga0181517, IMG submission 119748) | Peatland microbial communities from MTU Mesocosm Facility, Houghton, MI, USA - PEATcosm2014_Bin01_30_metaG | ecosystem: Environmental > Terrestrial > Soil > Wetlands > Peat | place... | reverse complement strand
GAAGACGCCGCCCAGGTAACCGGCCATCGTCGATGAGATAGGCTCGTTGATCGTCAGGAAAAACGGGATGGGCGGCTTGCCGAACTCGCCGACGAGCGCGTCGTTGATCGCGCCGACCGCGAACTCGACGTAGGCGCCGAACCATTCGCGGACTTTGGGCCAATCGAGCCAGAGGTCGAGCCCGGCCCACAGCGGGTTGGTGAAGTGGTGAAGCGTCACCGCCGGGAACATCCCGCGATCGTAGGCGGCGGCCATGATGCGGGCATAGGTCCGGGCGGCTGCGGCGGAAAACGGCGGCGGGTTCGTGGCCGCCGGGTCGGTCGCCGGTTGCAACCGCGCCCACTCGACGCCCATCCGGAAGGCGTTCAACCCGATCCACGCCCCGCGGTCAAGCGCGTCGCCGTAGTTTTCGAGGAACCGCGCGCACGGACCGGTGCACGCTTTTTCGCCGCGCACTTCGGCGCCGAACCAGTTGTTTTTCGGGTCGTCCGGGCCGTTGAAGCCGCCTTCGACTTGATAGCCGGAGGTCGACGCCCCGAAGTCGAACGTCTCCGGAAACGAAAAGCCGTCCAATTCGCGGTCGAGCAAGTCGCGGTCGATGTGCAATCTAGTCATGATCGGCCTCCACTAGGATCGCCGAAACCGGGATGTCGCAAACGAAGCGGCGGCGCTATTTCTTCGGATAGCCGACCGTCTGAGCGAGAACGATCCGCTGCGTCGGCTTCAACTTCAACGTCTTGGCCAATGCGTCCCGGTCGACGTTGCCGCGGACGACCGTCACCAGGCCTTCGGACGCGCAAAACAGGTAAACATTCTCGGCGATGAAGGCGGCGTCGGCGGACGTGTACCGAAGTTTGTCTTCGTCGCCGCCGTCGGTTTTCGCGAGGTCGGCGATGTAGACGAGATTGACCGACGCATCCTTCACGAAGGGCTGCTTGCCGGTCGCGCCGCGCAGATCGCCGGCGAGAACGAGCTTTAGCTGATTGGCCTTGGCGTCATAGACGTACATTCCGTCCGGGAGCGCGACGTACACTTCGATTTCCTGCCAATTCTTGGCCGAAGGCGCCGTGCGCTTGCCGATATCCGCGCGGTTGACGCCGTCGGCGGCCCACAACAAATTTGCCAGCGTCTGGTCGGGCATGGCCTTGTCGGCGTATTCGCGGCCGGATTGGCGATTCTTCAAAACCTGCATCAGCGGCTTGCCGCCGTCGGTTTGCGGCGCGGGGAGCTGAATCACCTGAAGCGCATCTTTCGCCGCCGAGTGCAGCGGGCACGCCAACAACGCGGTCGCCAAACACAGCGCGGCGACCAATAATTTGGTTTTCATCGGAGCCTCCGTTGAACGAGAGAGTTTCAGGCCCCGATTCTGGCGCTTTTCCGCCAGGAGGTAAAGACGGCCCGCGCCGGGCAATCAGCCGGAACTCGGTCGCCGGCGACTTGGGAAACGCCGGCAACTTGCGTTGCCGCCGCGCGCGCGGTACCATTTTACGGTTGCCTTCAGCGCGGGAGGTTCGCATGCCACGAAACAGCTTCCTGATTTTGTCGCTGCTTCTGATCGCGGCGGCGTGTTGGCTCGGTTGCGGCAACGGGTCGAGCAGTTCGAAAACGACGCCGGCCGACGACGACGGGTCGCCCGCCGACGATGACGACAACGACGATCAGTCGCCGGCCGACGACGACGCCTCGCCGGCGGACGATGACGATGACGCGTCGCCCACGCCGCATCTGCTGCCCGGCCCGAACGAACCCGGCTATGACGCCGCGCTCGAGGCCAAGGCGACGGTGTACGATCGCAGCTTCCAAAACTTCAACGCCTACGGCCTGCTGATCAACGCCGACGTGGGCGTGCCGCTCACCGCCACGGCCGATCGGCAATTGATCTACGATTTCTTGCACAGCAGCGATAGCTGGGATTTCGAAGCCTGGTCCGGCAAGAACCCCGAAGACGTCATCTCCGACAACGAGGCGACGGCCGGCCTGTACGCCGGCTCCGGCATCGCGGCGGACGCCTTTCGCTACGGCCTCATGCGCGATCAGGGGTATCCGCAGGAGGACGTCGACCGGGCGCGGCAATTCCTGCTGCGGGGCATGGAAGGCCTGCGGATCGCCATCGAAATCACGGGCGTGAAGGGCGTGATCGCGCGCGGCTACATGCGCAAGGACATTCCGGGTTCGGGCGCCACGACGCAGACGACGCCGCTGTTCGACGACCAGGGCAACCCCCTGCCGACGGTGAAGACCAACGGCACCGCCCGCGCGGACAATTCCCCCGATCATAAATATCCCAATTACATCTGGATCGACGGCTGCAGCCGCGACATGCTGCTGGGCTGGGCGGCGGCCTTCGGCGGCGTCTGGGAAGTGATCAAGGACGACCCGACGATCGACCCCGGCCTGAAGGCGCTGCACCAGCAGTACGCCAGCGACCTCGCGCACAACCTGATGCAGGTGAAGCCGGACGGCTACGACCTGGAAATCGGCGACGCCGACGGGCGGACGACGATCAACGGCTACCTCAACGAAAACGCGTGGGACACCATCTATCTGCCGTGGCTCGGCATCAAGGACGGCGGCTACACGCTGATGTCGCTGGGGGCCATTTCGGCGCTGGCGTACGCGTCGGAAGACCCAACCGTGGTCGATTATCTCTACGATACGCTGCTCGGGCCGCGGCGGTTCCAGGACATCACCTACAACAACATCATCGGCATCAACCTGTGGTGGGACACGAACTACAGCGGCGTCAACATGGCGTTCCAAGGCATGTTGCTGGCGCAACGCTATATCGACGACGAGGACACGATCGACAAGCTGCGGCATACGCTGGCGTACAAGCTGTACGATTACCCGCCGGACGCGACGCGCATGCCCAAGCAATATTCGTACAGCCTCTTCGATTTCATTTACGCGGCGGGAATCGCGGACATGTCGGCCTATCACCCCGCGAAGCATCCGCCGGACGAAGACGCGGTGCAGCGCGGCGTCCAGAGCCTGATGGAATATGCCGAAGCGCCCTTTTGGGAAGTCACCGTCACCAACTGCAGCGCGCAGGCGATCCAGAGCGGAATGTGCCAGTTCCCGAACGGCCAGTGGGTGACCGTACTGGGCGACGTCGGGCGCAGTAAAGAGTTGATGACCGAACAGCCGTTCCCCCAGACCTATCGGCCGCCGAGCGATTATCAGTGGCGGTCGAACCCGTTTGATCCGAACGGCGGCAGCGACGGCACGCGCCTGCTGCCGGCGGTCGATTGGCGCTGGGCCTATTGGTATGCGCGGTGGGCGAGGTAGGCAGGGTCGGCAGTGGCCAGTCGCCAGTGGTCAGTTGCCGGTAGATCGGGCAGGTCTAAGAAGGTTTAGACTCGGTCGGCTTCGTTTCGGTTTTGGTTTCCGATTTGGTTTCGGTCTTGGCCGTCGAGGCCGCGCCGTCTTTCCCCGCCGCGGCGTCGGTCTTCTCCGCCTTGGCGCCCTCGTCGCCGTTCTTGTGGGCGTGATGGCCGTTGCCGTTGTCGCCGCCGGTCTTGCGGGCGTAATCGGTCTTATACCAACCGCTCCCTTTTAGCTGGAACGACGACAAACTGACCTGCTTGTGCAACTCGCCGCCGCACTGCGGACACACTGTCAGCGGCGGATCCGAGAACCGCTGCATTCGCTCAACGTGCGCGCCGCACGCGACGCACCGGTATTCGTAGACTGGCATCGACTGAATCCTCGACCTTCTGGGCGCTCCCCAAAGCGCTAGAAACATAATGTTTTCCACGGGTTTGTCAAGGCGGGTCGCGGCGGACCGACTTCATGTCGCGCCGGCGATTTCGCGATAGCAAGCAGCGTACGCGGCGGCGATATTCGGCCAGGAGTAACGGCGCACCGAAGCCGCGGCGGCGGCGCCGAGGGCGGAGTCGGGCGGCCGGCGCAGGATCGCCAGCATCGCCTCCGCCAGGGCCGCCGGGTCCTGCGGCGGAACCAGATAGCCGTTTTCGCCGGCGACGATTAGCTCGTCCAGGCTGCCGATTTTCGTGCCCAGCACCGGGCGGCCGGCGGCCAGCGCTTCGAGCATCACGACCGGCGTGCCCTCGGTCTCGCCGCGTTCGGTGACGATCGAGGGCACGGCGACCAACTCCGCCCATTGGTAGAAGGCGTTCATCTGCTCGTGCGGGCGCGCGCCGAGAAACAACGCTGAATCGCCGAGGCCCAGCGCCGCCGCCTCGGCCTCGAGCCGCGGCCGGCGATCGCCGTCGCCGACCAGCGCCAGCGTCAACTCGGGAACTTCGCGTTTGACCAGCGCGAACGCCCGCAGCAGGTATTCCACGCCCTTGACCTCGATCAGCTTGCCGGCGTAAAGCACGCCGCGCTTGCCGGCCAGTTCCGGCGGCGGGGCGTCGCGCCGCGCGGCCGAAAAATCGGCGAGGTCGACGCCCATCGGCAACGTCTGTGCGCCCGGATCGAAACCGGCTAGGTCCGTCAACATCTGCCGCAGGTGCGAGCTGACCGCGAACACCCGCTCCGTGCGCCGCAAGATGAAACGCACGATCGCCCGGCCGCCCGGAAGCTGGCGCAACAGGTGCAAATCCGACGAATGAATCGTGACGATGCGCGGCGGGGCGTCGGCCCCGGCGAGCGCGGCGTTGAGCGCGCTGGGCGCCAGCCAGTGGCTGTGAATCGCCGCAAAGCGCTCGCAGGCGAGGATGCGCCGCAGGAACCGTTGCTGCGCGACGACCAACGCCTGGGCCTGGAGTTTGCCCAGCCACGACGATCGTAAATTGGGCAGCAGGCCGACGCCGTTGGCCAGAAATTCGCGCTTTTCCGGCACGAAATAGGGAAAGCGCCAGACGCGCAGGCCCGCCAGTTCCTCGGCGAGCGCGGCGCCTGGATCGTGCGGGGCGACAACCGTGATCGCGAATTCGTCGGCGAGATGGCGGCACAGGTCGAATACGAACCGCGCCGGCACGGCGTCGCCGGCCCAGCGCGGAAAGGTCGTGGTCAGGACGAGGATTTTCGGTTTCGGCGTCATCGCGAGTGCGGGTCGCGGTCGTTCCGATTCCGCGCGCGCGCCAGCAGGTCTTCCATGAGTTGGCGATTGGCCGCCGAAAGGTCGGCGAGCACGCCCAGCACCGCGGTCTGAAAACCGATGATCGTCAGGATCGCCGCCAGGATCAGGCTCTGGACATGGCCCTGACCGCGCGCCGCCAGGTAGTAATAGAGGAAGCGCAGGCCGATCAGGCTGCCCAGGCCGAGCAGTGTGGCGGCGACCGCGCCCAGCGCCTTGAGCGGCTCGTAAATCAGGAACATGCGCACGATCGTGACCGCGCTGCGGCCGACGTAACGCCACGTCGAACGGATCAGCCGGCTTTCGCGCGTCGGCGGATTCGTGCGGATCGGGGCCGTCGCCACCGCCAGGTTCTCGCGGCCGGCCTGGATCAGCGTTTCGAGCGTGTAGGTGTAGCGCGACAGCACGTTGAGCCGCGCCGCCGCCCGCCGCGAAAAGGCGCGGAAACCGCTGGTCGCGTCGCTCACCTGCAAACCGGAAAACCGCCGCACGACCCACGAGCCGAAGCGTTGCAGGCGTTTTTTCAGCGGCGAGAATTCGCGAATCGCGTCCATGTCGCGCACGCCGACGACCAGGTCCGCGCGGCCCTCGACGATCGGGCGAACCAGCTCGGCGATCGCCGACCCCGGGTACTGATTGTCGCCGTCGGTGTTGACGATGACGTCGGCGCCCAGATCGAGCGCGGCGTCGAGGCCCGCGCGAAAGGCGGCGGCGAGGCCGCGATTCGCCGGAAAGCGCACGATGTGCCGCACGCCGTGGGCCCGAGCCACGTCGGCCGAGCCGTCGCGGCTGCCGTCGTCGATCACCAGGACCTCGATCTCGTCAAAGCCGGCGACCTGCCGGGGTAGATCGGCCAGCGCGGCCGGCAACGTGGCGGCTTCGTTGAAGCAAGGTATTTGAATGACGAGCTTCATCTTAACGAAATCTGCCATACGGCACGAGGAATTGGTAGACCCTCGGGAGGGAAGAATGCGGAATGCGGAATGCCGAATGCGGAATGAACCGCGCGAGCTTGTCGGGGCTTCGCGTGGCGCTTCACGAAACTGCGGGTCCGTGGGAATCTTGAGAGTTATGGGAATTCTGGGAGTGATGAGACCGATGAGAACGTTGGCAACCCGACAGCGAACCCAGCAAGGCTCATGGTTCCCAGAATTCCCAGAATCCCCAGAACTCCCAGAATTCCCACTTTCGCCATCACTTCAAGAACTCCGGTAGCTTGCGCGCCAACGCGCGCAACGCCCGGCCGCGGTGGCTGATTTCGTTTTTCACCGGCAGCGGCAATTCGGCGAACGTGGCGTTCAAGTGCGGCACGAAAAACAGCGGGTCGTAGCCGAAGCCGTCGACGCCGCGCGGCGCGTCGAGCAGCGCGCCGGCGCATTCGCCGCGCGCGGTCAGCACGGCGCCGTCGGGGCGCCGGCAGGCCGCGACGCAGACAAAGGTCGCGCGGCGATCGGCCACGCCGGCCATTTCCCGCAGCAGTTTGGCGTTATTCGCGGCGTCGTCGGCGCCCGGCCCGGCGAAGCGCGCGCTGAACACGCCCGGCCGGCCGCCAAGCGCTTCGACGCACAAGCCGGAGTCGTCGGCGATCACCGGCACGCGGGCCTGCGCTTCGAAAAAGGCGGCCTTGATCAGCGCGTTGGCTTCAAACGTTTCGCCGTCTTCGATCGCGTCGCCGGCGATCCGCAACTCATCGAGCCCGACGACCCCGAAGCCGGACGGCGCCAGCAATTCGCGGATTTCCCGCAGTTTGCCCTGGTTGCGCGTCGCAACGAGAATCGTGGTCATCGGCAATTCCTACCGCGGCAGCGGACCGAGCGCGTCGCGTTGCAGGCGGGTCAGGCGTGCGACGCCGCGGCGGGCCAGCGCCAACATCGCATTCATTTCGTCTTCCGTGAACGAGGCTTCTTCGCCCGAGATCTGCACTTCGACCAGCCGGCCGGCGCCGGTGAAGACGAAATTGCCGTCGACTGACGCCGCGGCGTCTTCTTCGTAGCACAGGTCGAGCACGCAGCGGCCGTCCACCAGGCCGACGCTGACGCCCGCGATCGAGTCGGTCAGCGGCCAGCCCTTGATGAACTGTTTCTCCAGGCACCAGCGCAGGGCGTCGGCCAGCGCGACGTAGCCGCCAGTGACCGCGGCGACCCGCGTGCCGCCGTCGCCTTGCAGCACGTCGCAATCGACGGTGATCGTCACGCCGGGCATCGCTTTGAGGTCCGCCGCGGCGCGCAGGCTGCGGCCGACGAGCCGGCTGATCTCCTGCGAACGGCCGCCGCGCCCGCTCGAACGATTGCTCCGTTCGCGATTGGCGCGCGGCAGCATGTCGTATTCGGCGGTGATCCAGCCGCCGTCTTCCGCCGACCGCCAGCGCGGCGTCTGCCGTTCGACGGTGGCCGTGCAATGAACGGCGGTCGTGCCGAAGCGCGCCAGGCAACTGCCTTCCGCGAATTCGGCGACGCCGCGCGTGAGCGAAATCGGCCGCAGATCGCCGGGTTTTCTGCCGTCAGGACGCATGCAACCTCCGTTCACTCTTCGCTGTTTGCCGTCGCGCGTTCGTCGTCGGCGGCCCACTGCCGCAGCAGCGCCAACGCGTGATCGCGGGTCATCGTCGGATCGTCGAAACGCGCCTCCGCCAGCCGGGCCAGCAGCCGCCCGACCGCCGGGCCGGGCGCGACGCCCGCCGCGACGACGTCTTCGCCGCGCAGCAGCGGCGTCTGCATCGCGCGCAGCCGCACCGCCGCTTCGCCGGCCAGAAACTGGGCCAGGCGCTCGGCGCGGGCTTCGCCTTCGGGCGGCGCGCCGGGGCCCGCTGTGGCCCGCAGATCGGCGCGGGCGAGGGCCAGGCAGAGCCGCCAGTCGCCGCGCAGATCGAGAAAAAACCGGCGGCAGGCGCGACGCGTCAGCCGCTGGCCGGCGTACAACTCCGCCAACTGGTGCGGGCGCATGTGGGCGGCGATCAGCCCGCTCAGCCGGCGCGTTTCCGCACGCGACAGCCGCAGCCGCGCCGCGGTTTTCTCGGCGAGGCGTGCGCCGCGGGCGGCGTGGCCCGGATACCGCGTGCGGTTTTCGTCGACGGTCGCCGCGGCCGGCTTGCCGATATCGTGCAGCAGCGCCGCCAGGCGCAGCAGCGCGCGGTCCGCGGGCGCGGCGAGCGCTTGGCCGAAAAGCGGCTCCGCGAGCAGCTCGTCCACCTGCTTCGCCGCTTCGATCGCGTGGGCGCGGATGTCGAGGTGATGAAAGTCCGGCTGCGTCAGCCCGGCGCCCGCCGCGAGGTCGGGGCAGAGCGCATCGAGCGCGCCGGCTTCGTCGAGCCGCGTCAGCCATTCGCGGCAACGGTCGTGCGCCAGCAGCGCGCGCAATTCTTCCCAGACGCGTTCGCCGGGCATGCCGGCGAGCAGCGGCGCGGCCTCTTTCGCCTCGGCCAGCGTGTCGGCGTCGACGGTCAGGTCGAATTCGGCGGCGAAGCGGAACACGCGCAGCACCCGGACCGGATCGGCGCGCAGCACACCCGGGGCGGCGCGGCGCGCGACGCGATCGGCCAGATCGCGCAGGCCGCCGGTCGGATCGAGCAGCGCGTCGCCGTCGGGCCACGCGCAGCCAAGCGCGTTGACTGTCAAATCGCGGCGGCGCAGGTCCGCTTCGATGTCGTCGGCCTGCAAATCCGTGAAATCGAGCCAGTCGCTGGCCGGCAGCACGACGCGGCAGGCGCCGAAGTCCTCGTGCAGCACGACGTAGCGCGCCCCCAGCCGCTCGGCCACCGCGCGGCCGAGCGCCAGCGCGCGCCCGCGCGGCGCCGCGAAATCGACATCGCGCGCCGCGCGGCCCACCGCCAGATCGCGCAGCGCGCCGCCGACCAGCCAAACCGGCGGCGCCTCGGCGGCGAGGGCGTCGCCCCAGGCGGAGCGGCGCAGGGCGTCGAGGGCGGCGCGCAGGCGGTTGCGCAATTCGTCGGGCGTCGGGCTCATGGCGGCGAATATATACACGTTTCCGGGTCAACACGCACGCGAAAATGTGGCATACTGGCGCCGCCAACGCGGAGGAGAAGGCTGTTGCGCGACACGTTCATCGACATTTCCGGCATGGTCGGCATGGTGCTCGCCGCCTTGCTGGCGCTGCTGCTGCTCGCGGCGTTTGCGCTGTGGGCGCGCTACCGCCTGGGCATCGCGTCCGACCGCCGGCGGTGGTGGAAGATTTTCGACGACCTCCAGCCGCAGGAAATCGGCGCGGCCAGGAAAATCCGCCTGGCGCCGCTGGTCGAGTGGCGCACCGCGCAGCCCAAGCTGGCGAGCGTTGCGGGGCTGAGCTACCTGCTGGAAATCGACGGCGCGAAGGTGCTGTTCGATCTCGGCGGCGGCAAGAAAGGCTCGGCGGCGTCGCCGTTGCGGCGCAACCTCGATACCCTCGGCGTCGAGCCGGCGCAATTCACGGCGGGTTTGAGCGCGCTGGTCATCAGCCACCGCCATCGCGAACACGGCGGTGGTTTCCGCGCGGGCCGGCGCAACCGGATCGACGCGGAACTCGATTTCTCCAAAACGCCGTGCTTCTCCGTGGAGGACCGCGGCGCCGACCAGCCGCGGCGCGTGCTTGAAGGAGCGCTGGTCTCGGCGCGCCTGCCCGGGCGGATGTTCACGCTGGGCCGCATCGAAGAGCAGATGCTGGTGATCAACCTCGAGGGCAAAGGGTTGGTTTTCGTCGTCGCCGACGCGCACCCGGAAGTCATGCCGATGCTCGAATACGCCGAACGGATCACAGGCATCAAGCCCTACGCCTACATCGGCGGGCTGCACGCGTTGATGAATCAGGAAATGCCGTGGCCGTGGCGGTGGCTGCTGACGCGCCGGCCGCCGTGGCGCCGTTCGGAACCGGAAGAGGTCGGGTTCCTTGCGGTGATGATGCGCGACGCCGGCGTCAAAAAGGTTTTCGCCTCGGCCCACGATTCGGACGATTTTTCGCTGGGGATTCTGACCACGGTTTTCGGCGACAACTTCCGCATTCTCGCCGCCGGGGATTTGCTCGACATCGATTAATTTGCCGGCTCGGCGAATTTGCCTCGGCGCACGCGGGCGGCGGCTTACTGCTTTTTGGCGCGGACCTTTGGTTCCTTCGGCGGCAGCGAACTGGTCCAGCGATACGAGCGTCCGAGCCACTGCCGCAATTCTTCGCCGTTTTCGAAAAACGTCTCGGGCAGCGCGACGTAGTCTTTCATGACGCGGCCGGGCAACGGCTCGAACGGCGCCGCCTCGTCGGTCGCGGCGAACAACTCTTGCTGCTCGATCGCCGGCAAACGCATGAAGAGGCGATCCTGGTGCACGCCCGCGAACATGTTGCCGTTCACGAACCAGCACGGCGAACCGAACATCACGCGCCGTTGCGCGGGAAACGGCGTCAGCGCTTCCGCCATCATTTCTCCCAATTCCGGCGACGCTTTTTTCCAAGCCATTTTCGCCTCCCCTACGCCGCGGTCAGGCGGCGGAACAACTCCTCCACCTGCCGGCGCGTCTCCGCCATGGCGCCCCCGTTGTCGATAACGTAATCGGCCCGGGCCGCTTTGGCGACGGGGTCCATTTGCGCCGCGAGGATGCCTTGCACCACCTCGTCGGAGTAACCCGAACGCACTTTGACCCGCGCCACCTGCACCGCCGGCGCGGCTGTGACGCAAATGGTCGCGGCGAAAATCGGCGGCGCCTCCGACTCGAAGAGCAGCGGCACTTCCACGATCAGCAGCGGCGCGCCGCACGTCTGCTGCGCCGCGATCCATTCGCCGATCGCCTGATAGACGTGCGGATGGATGATCGCCTCGAGGTCGCGCCGCGCCTGCGGGTCGCGGAACACCAGCGCGCCCAACGCCGCGCGATCGAGCGAGCCGTCGGCGGCGAGCACCGGCGCGCCGAACCGCGCGATCGCCGCCGCGAGGCCCGGCGTGCCCGGGGCGACGACGTCGCGCGCGATCTGGTCGGCGTCGACCGTCGCCGCGCCGAGCGATCGGAAGATCGCCGCGACCGCGCTCTTGCCGCAGCCGATGCCGCCGGTGAGCGCCGCAACGATCATACGGCGGCCGCGAGTTCGGCGAGGACGTTCAGGAACAACTCCGTCGCCTCCGGCCCGACCGACACCGAGCGCTCATAGTGATATTTCGGATCGTCCGCCGCGCCCGCGTCGACCAGATAGCCGAGCTCGTCGTTGCCCAGGCCGAAGAGGAATTTGAAGTCGCCGGTCATCGCGCGCTTCGCCGCGAAGCCGACGGCCGGCAGCGGCTCGCCGGGCAGCGAGGCGAATTGCGCCGGCCCGATGCGCCACACGTCGACGCTCGTTTCGAGTTTGCCGTGATCGGCGCGGCGTTCGAGGATGCCGAGGTTCGCCAGGAAATAGAGATATTTGTTGTCGCCGACGAACGTCAGCCGGCGCGCGCCGTGGCCGAGCGCGCCGCAGGGCGCCGGCATGGCCTGGTTCCAGGTTTCGACCGCGATCTTGCCGAGCGTTTTGCCGAGCTTGCGGCAGAACGAGCGCCGTTTGTCGCGCGGCGTTTCGTCGGGAATGTTGCCGGTGACCATGCCGCCGAGCGCGCCGTTGAAAAACAGGCTGATCGCGCCCGTCGCCTCCTCGACCGTTTTGTGGAAGTGATGCACGAAATCCGGCGAAATTTCGGTGTTGTCCTCCCAGAGGATTTCGGGATGGCACGCGAAATTGGCGAGGCAGGCGATCGGCCGGCCGTCGACGCCGACCACGCGCATTACCGGCATCGCGGCGTCGTTGTAGCCCGGCTGGCGGATGTTCACGACCCATTCGCTTTTGTCGCGTTCGTCCTGCGCGAAGCCGAACAGCGCCGGGCGCTTGCGCGCCGCCGCGCGGCGCACGCCGGCGACGATCTGGTCGGCAAGCCAGCGCAGATATTCCGGATCGCGGCCGCTGCGGATCGGCGCTTCGCCGATCGACGGCCCCCACAGGCCCATCGTGTCCGGCCCCGAATGGCAATGCGTGGAGCACATGAATACGCGGTCGGGCGCGAAGTCGCGCAGCTTGGTGCGCAGCGCGTCGACGTCGGGCAGCATGTAGCCCACGAGGTCCGCGACGATCCAAACCGCCGGCCCGGCATCGTCTTCGAAATACAGGATGCGCGCGGTCAGCGGCTCCGCCACGGCCGTGGCCAGGCGGTTTGCGCCGAATCCGGCGAGATACGTTTGCGTGACCATGAACGGGGTGATGTCGACTTTGACGGCGGCAGCCAGCATGGTTTCCATAGTTTTCCCGTCGGTTGAAGTGCGTGTGCGAACTATTAACACAACGCCGCCGGGGGAGCAAACAGGGGCAATGCCGAACGCGGAATGCGGAACGCGGATTGCGGATTGCG
>Ga0181517_10004663_pt1 | contig 12389 bp, 14 predicted proteins | sample PEATcosm2014_Bin_31_FD_119748 | JGI IMG/M metagenome (GOLD analysis project Ga0181517, IMG submission 119748) | Peatland microbial communities from MTU Mesocosm Facility, Houghton, MI, USA - PEATcosm2014_Bin01_30_metaG | ecosystem: Environmental > Terrestrial > Soil > Wetlands > Peat | place... | reverse complement strand
TCGATCACCCAATGGGCGCGACGGCGCTTCTCGGCGTCCGGCGTCTGGCGGGCGAGGATCGCGGCGAGCTTCGCCTCGCTCATGCCGGGCCGCGACAACGCGCGCGCCCGTTGCGCCTCTAGGCCGGCGCTGACGACGACCACGACGTCGACTGTCTTCTCCGCTCCGATCTCGAACAGCAGCGGCACGTCGACGATCGCCAGGCGTCGCCCCGCCGCCGCGGCGGCGGCGAGGAAGGCCTGACGGCGGCGCGCGACATCCGGATGGACGATCCCTTCCAACCGTCTCAACGCCGCCGGATCGCCGAGGGTGGCGGCGGCGAGCAGGCCGCGATCGACGTCGCCGTCGACCCGAACGCCGGGGAAGGCGGCCTCGACCGCCTCGGCCTCGTCGGAGCGATAGAATTCGCGCACCGCGGCGTCGGAATCGAAGACCGGCGCGCCGAGTTCGGCGAACATTCGGCCGACCGTCGATTTGCCCATCGCGATCGACCCGGTCAGTCCGGCGACGATCACGTTCGCGCTTTTTCCGCGGCGCGCAGATCGGCCTCGACCAACGTCCGCAGTTCCGCCGTCACCTCGGGCGTTTTGCCGAACCAGCGGGCGAAGCCGGGCGCCGCCTGGCGCAACAGCATGCCGAGCCCGCCGACAGCGACGCAGCCGCGCCGCCACGCCGCTTCGACCAGCGGCGTCGTCAGCGGGACATAGACGACGTCGGCGACCACCGCGTCGGCCTTCAGCGGCGCGAGCGCGACGTCGAGCGGCGGCTGGCCGGCCATGCCGAGGATCGTCGCGTTGGCGAGCAAGCCCGCCGTGGCGAGCAACTGCGGCAATTCGTCCCAGGTCGCCGCGCGCGCCACCGCGCCGAAGCGGTCGGCGAGCGCGACGGCGCGAGTCCGGGTGCGATTGACGATGGCGATGCGCGCGACGCCGCGCGACGCCAGCCCATGAACGATCGCGCGCGCCGCGCCGCCGGCCCCCAGCACCACGGCGCTGTCGACGCGGTCGCGCCAGCCAGGGGCTTCCGTATCGAGGCTGGCGAGGAACCCGGCGACGTCGGTGTTGTCGCCCCACAGCGCGCCGTCTTCGCGCCACAGCGTGTTGACCGCTCCAGTGGCCCGCGCGGAATCGGTCAGCCGGTCGCAAGCGGCGAAAGCCGCTTCCTTGTGCGGCACGGTGACGTTGGCGCCGACCAGCCCGTCGACGCCAATCGAAGCGGCGAAATCGGCGAATCCGAGCGGCGGCACGGCGAAGCGCTCGTAGGCGCCTTCGAGATGGTAGCGCGCGAGCCAGTAGCCGTGGATCAGCGGCGAGCGCGAATGGGCGACCGGCCAGCCGCAAACGCCGGCGCGACGGACGGCGCTCATAGCGCGAGGAGCCCGAGGCCGCGCAACGCGGCGAGAAGTTTCAACATCGGCAGCCCGAGAATCGTGGCGTGATCGCCTGAGATCGATTCGAACAGATGCGCGCCGAGGCCTTCGATCTGATAGGCCCCGACGCTCGCCAGGACCGCGGGCCCGGCTATGTCGAGATAGCGGGCGATTTGCGCCGCGTCGAGAGCGCGCATTGTCATATCGGCGCTGTCGCTGTCTTCGGCCAGGATCGCCCCGTCGCGCACCAGCGCGAAGGCCGAGACGAGGCGATGGCCGCGGCCGCTCATCGCCTGAAGCGCGGCGGCGGCCGCCGCCCGCGTCGGCGCCTTGTGCATCGGCTGGCCATCGAGGATCAGCGTCTGGTCGGCGCCGAGCGTCAGGGCGCCCGGCCGGCGCGCGCTGACCGCGAGGGCCTTGGCGCGCGCCAGCGCCAGCGCCAGGGCGGCGCCCGCTTCGCCGCGCTGGGTCAGCGCCTCTTCGACGCTGCGCTCGTCAATGCCCGCCGGCTCGACCTCGAACGGCAGGCCGACGCCCGCCAGCAGCGCGCGGCGGCTTGCGCTCTTTGACGCCAGGATGATCGGCGAGACGCCGATCCACAAAGTTGGGGCGGGCATTTGGGGCCGGTTTCAGCCGTGGGCGATGAACTTCTGTTTGTGCTCGCGATAAAGATCGAGAATAGCCGCCGCGGTCTCTTCGATCGAGCGGCGCGAAACGTCAATGATCGGCCAGTTGCGCTCGCCGAACATCCGACGCGAATCGTTGACCTCGTGCGCGACGGCGATCCGGTCGACATATTCGGTTTCAGGATTGGCCTGCAGCGCAAGCAGGCGATTCTGGCGGATCTGAACGATCCGATCGGGCGAGGCGACCAGGCCGACGATCAGCGGCCGGCGCAGATGGTCGAGCGCGGCGGGCGGCGGCACGCCGGGCACGAGCGGAATGTTGGCGGTCCGATAGCCGCGATTGGCGAGATAGATGCTCGTCGGCGTCTTCGACGTGCGGCTGACGCCGAGCAGCACGATGTCGGCGCTCTCCAAGGTTTCGGTCAACTGGCCGTCGTCGCACATCATGGTGAAGTTCAGCGCGTCGATGCGTTTGAAATATTCCGGATTGAGCATGTGCTGAGCGCCGGCGCGCGGCGTCGAGCTCTGGCCGAGATAGGATTGAAACAGGGTCAGCACCGGACCGAGCACCGAAAGGCACGGCGAGCCAGATTCTTCGCAGGCCGCCTCGAGGCGGCGCGACAGATCGGGGTCGACCAGGGTGAACAGCACGATGCCGGGCGCATTGTCGATCTCGGCGACGACCCGCTCAAGCTGGGCGCGAGTGCGCACCAGCGGATAGACGTGCTCGATCGAGGCGACGCCTTGGTATTGCGCCGCCGCGGCGCGCGACGCGGCGATCAAGGTCTCGCCCGTCGAATCGGAGACGAGATGAAGGTGAAAGTAACTGCGCCCCATCGACTGCTCCGCTGGCGAGAGGGACCCATATAGCTCGGCGCGACGGCTGTGGACAGACGTGGAGAAGCCGCAGCTCCGGCGCCGCCAAAGCCGCCGCGGCGGGAATCGGCCGGCCGCGGTCCACAGGCGATCGCGGTGCGTAGATCATGACGACGGGGCGCGCCGAACCGGCAATTGCGGGGACGACGGCTCGCTGTCCACATCTGATGTCTTGCCGGCCGCCTTGAAACGATTAACGATTCGTTAACCAATCCCCAGCCCCCCTCGCAGAGCCGCCGACGCGGATCACGGAGGCCGAATGGCCGCTCCACAGTGGACAGGATTGCCTGCACGCTCTCTGCCGCCAAGAAGAATCGAATCAGAGAGTCAGATTCCTAGATTCCTTTGGCGGGCCGCCTGTGGGAATCGCGCCCGGCTTTGCCCTGATCGCCGTAGCGTGGCAAGTTGCCAGCGCTCGTCGCAACGCCGGTGTCGTCGCTCATGCAATCGATCGACCTGTGGATCAAGGTTTTGCACATCGTCGCCGTCATCTCGTGGATGGCGGGCATGCTCTATCTGCCGCGGCTGTTCGTCTATCACGCCGACGCGGAGCGCAAATCGGCAACCTCCGAACAATTCAAGGTCATGGAGCGGCGGCTGCTCAAGGGCATCGCCAATCCGGCGATGATCGCCGTCTGGATCACAGGGCCGCTGCTGGCCTGGCGCGAGGGCTACTGGCTGTCGCCGTGGCTGCACGCCAAACTGGCGCTCGTGCTGCTGTTGACCGGGCTGCACGGCTTTTTCTCCGCCCAGGTGCGCGCCTTCGCCGAGGATCGCAACAGGCATTCGTCGCGCTTCTACCGCTTTGTCAACGAAGCGCCGACAGCGATCATGATTCTCGTCGTGTTCCTGGTGGTGACGAAACCGTAAGCGGCGGCGGCGGCGAAATCAGCCGTTGAAAGATTCGCCGAAGCCGTTTAAACGGGGGCCCTCGCCTTCCATGGGCGCCCCCGCTGGCGTGCGGATCTCCACGATCCAGACGACGCCGGCCGAAGCGGTCAACCGCTTCGACGCGGGTCCGGCGTCTATCTCTCCCTTGCCCTCGCTGAACATCCGAGACCGTCCCAATGCGGGAAATCAAGCTCCAAGACCTCAAGAAAAAGTCGCCGACCGAACTTCTCTCGTTTGCCGAGGAGAACGAGGTCGAAAACGCTTCGATCATGCGCAAGCAAGAGCTGATGTTCGCCATCCTCAAGCAACTCGCGGCGCGCGAAGTCGAAATCATCGGCGAGGGCGTGATCGAGATTTTGCAGGACGGCTTCGGCTTTCTGCGCTCGCCGGACGCCAATTATCTCGCCGGTCCCGACGACATCTACGTTTCGCCCTCGCAGATCCGTCGGCTGGGCCTGCGCACCGGCGACACCGTCGAGGGCGTGATCCGCAGCCCGAAGGAAGGCGAACGCTATTTCGCGCTGTTGAAGTGCAACGCGATCAATTTCGAGGACCCGGAGAAGACGCGTCACAAGGTGCACTTCGACAACCTGACACCGCTTTATCCCGACGAGCGCCTGAAACTCGAGGTCGAAGATCCGAGCCGGAAAGACATGTCGGTTCGGGTGATCGACATCGTTTCGCCGATCGGCAAGGGCCAGCGCGCGCTGATCGTTTCGCCGCCGCGCACCGGCAAAACGGTGCTGCTGCAGAACATCGCCCAGTCCGTGACCGCCAACCATCCCGAATGCTTCCTGATCGTGCTGCTGATCGACGAGCGGCCGGAGGAAGTCACCGACATGCAACGCTCGGTAAAGGGCGAAGTCGTGTCCTCGACCTTCGACGAACCGGCGGTGCGGCACGTTCAGGTGGCGGAAATGGTGATCGAGAAGGCCAAGCGGCTGGTCGAGCATGGCCGCGACGTCGTCATCCTGCTCGATTCGATCACGCGGCTCGGGCGCGCCTACAATACCGTCGTGCCCTCGTCGGGCAAGGTGCTGACCGGCGGCGTCGACGCCAATGCGCTGCAGCGGCCGAAGCGCTTCTTCGGCGCGGCGCGCAACATCGAGGAAGGCGGTTCGCTGACGATCATCGCCACGGCGCTGATCGACACCGGCTCGCGCATGGACGAAGTGATCTTCGAAGAGTTCAAAGGCACCGGCAACTCGGAAATCATTCTCGATCGCAAGGTCAGCGACAAGCGCACCTTTCCGGCGATGGACATCACTCGCTCGGGCACCCGCAAGGAGGAGCTGCTCGTGCCGCCCGACATCCTCAAGAAGATGTACGTGCTGCGCCGCATCCTCAATCCGATGGGCACGGTCGACGCGATCGAATTTCTGCTCGGCAAGCTGCGCGAGACCAAGACCAACGCCAATTTCTTCGAATCGATGAACACCTGATCGGATCGACGCCGTGACGGAAGCCGCCGCAGAGGAACTCAAGGGGCTGCGGGTCGAAATCGATCGGCTCGACGCGGCGATGCATGCGCTTCTGATCGAGCGCAGTCAGATCATCGACACGCTGATCGCGATCAAGCATCGCCAGGGCGGCGGCTCGGCCTTCCGACCGGCGCGCGAGGCGGCGATGATGCGCGCCATCGTCGAACGCCATACGGGGCATCTGCCGCTCGATACGGTCGAGAGCATCTGGCGGGTGATCATCTCGACCTTCACCTATGTGCAGACGCCCTACAGCGTGCATGTCGACGTGTCGCGCGGCGACGCGGCGATGCGCGATTCGGCGCGGTTCCATTTCGGCTTCACGGTGCCCTGCGCGCCGCACATGAGCGCCGCGGCGGTGATCGCCGCGGTCGCCGGCGCGACCGGCGATCTCGGCATGCTGGCGCTCGACCGCGGGCCGGCGTCGGGGGCGTGGTGGATGGGGCTGGCGCGGCCCGACGCGCCGAAGGTGATCGCCCGCCTGCCGTTCGTCGAGCGGCCCGATCATCCCGCCGGCATGCCGATCTTGGTCATCGCCAGGCCGCTCGCCGACGGCGCGGCGCGCGACGTCGTGCTCGAGGCGGTGACGGTCGATCGCTGGCGGGGCGAGTATCCGCAGGCGATCGCCGAGCTCGGCGGCGAGATTGTCGGCAACGCCGCCGACGGGATGGGCCTGGCGCTGCTGGTGGCGCGGCCGGGGGCGCTGCGGGATGGGTCGGCGGCGGCGGCGCTTGCGGCCGCAGGGGCGGCCGACGCGCGCAGCCAGGAGATCGGGGCGCACGCCGCGCGCTACGACGGCTCAAAGCTGCGGCCGCGTCGCGGCTAGACGATGGACGAGGGGATGATGTCGAGTTGCAAGCCTGTGCGGCCCGAGCCGCGCGCCGAGGTCATGGCGATCGACGCCTATGTGCCCGGCAAGAGCGCCGTCGCCGGGCTGGCCAAGGTCCACAAACTGTCGTCGAACGAATCGCCGCTTGGCCCCTCGCCGCGCGCGATCGAGGCGTTTCGCGCCAACGCCGACCAACTGGCGATGTACCCCGATGGTTCGTCGTGGCTGCTGCGCGAGGCGATCGCCAAGCGCTACGGCCTCGACGCCGAGCAGATCATTTGCGGCAACGGGTCCGACGAGTTGCTGTCGCTGCTTGCTCACGTTTATCTGCGGCCGGGCGACGAAGGTCTCTACAGCCAGTACGGCTTCCTCGAATATCCGATCGCCATCCGCGCCGCCGGCGGGACGCCGGTCGTCGCCGCGGAGACCGACGAGACGGCCAACGTCGACGCGCTGCTGGCCAAGGCGACGCCGAAGACCAAGATCGTTTTCCTCGCCAATCCCAGCAATCCAACCGGCACCTATCTGCCGTTCGCGGAGGTGAAGCGCCTGCACGCCGGCCTGCCCGAGGACGCGCTGCTGGTCGTCGACGCGGCCTACGCCGAATATGTCGCGCGCAACGACTACGCGGCCGGCGTCGAGCTGGTTTCGACCAGCCAGAACGTCGCCATGACCCGCACCTTCTCGAAGATTTACGGCCTCGCCAATCTGCGCATCGGTTGGGCCTATGCGCCGGCGCACGTCATCGACGCGTTGAACCGGGTGCGCGGGCCGTTCAACGTCAACGGCGCGGCGATCGCCGCCGGCGTCGCGGCGATCGACGACGCAGGGCATGTCGCCGCGGCGGCGACGCACAATGCGCGCTGGCTGCCGTGGCTCAGCGCGGAAATCGCCAAGCTCGGCGTCGGCGTGACGCCGAGCGTCGGCAATTTCCTGTTGCTGCATTTTCCGCGGCAGGCCGGCCGGACGGCGGCGGAAGCCGACCGTTACCTGAGCGCGCGCGGTTTTGTGTTGCGCGGGGTGGCGGGCTACGGCCTGCCGGACTGTCTGCGGATGACGGTCGGCGTCGAAGCGGCGAACCGCGGCGTCGTCGCCGCGCTGGCGGCGTTCATGGCGGGCGGCCGGTCATGAGCGAACGTCTCGGCCCGCCGCTCGGCGCGCCGCTGTTCGATCGTCTGGCGCTGATCGGAATCGGCCTGATCGGCTCGTCGATCGCGCGTGGGGCGCGGCGCAAGAATCTCGCTCGCGTCATCGCCATCGCCGACGAATCGGCGGAAGCGCGCCAACGCGCCACGACGCTGAGGCTCGGCGACGAGGTCGTCGCCGATCCGGCGCAAGCGGCGACCGGCGCCGATCTCGTCATTCTCTGCGTGCCGGTCGGCGCCGACGAGGCGGTGGCGCGCGTGATCGCGCCCAAGCTCAGAGCCGGAGCGATCGTCTCCGACGTCGGCTCGGTCAAGGGCGCGGTGATCGCCGCGATCGGGCCGCATCTGCCCAAGGGCGTCGCTCTGGTGCCCGCCCATCCGGTCGCCGGCACCGAACAGTCGGGCCCGGACGCCGGCTTCGCGACGCTGTTCGTCAACCGCTGGTGCATCCTCACCCCGGCCGGAGACGTCGACCCGGCGGCGGTGGCGCAAGTGCGCGCGTTCTGGGAGGCGCTCGGCTCGAACGTCGAGACGATGAACGCCGCGCATCACGACCTGGTGCTGGCGATCACCAGCCACGTGCCGCATCTGATCGCCTACAACATCGTCGGCACCGCCTCCGACCTCGAGGAGACGACGCGTTCGGAGGTGATCAAGTTCTCCGCCGGCGGATTCCGCGACTTCACCCGCATCGCCGCTTCCGACCCGACGATGTGGCGCGACGTGTTCCTCAACAACAAGCAGGCGGTGCTCGAGGCGCTCGGCCGCTTTAGCGAGGACCTGACCGCGCTGCAGCGGATGATCCGTTACGGCGACGGCGAGGGCCTGTTCGCGCTGTTCGCCCGCACGCGGGCGATCCGCCGCGGCATCGTCGAGATGGGCCAGGAAACCGCCGCCCCCGACTTCGGCCGCCGCAAGGGCGAGGACGAGAACGGCGAGAGCTGAGGCGGGAAGCGGCCTGGTCGTCTTTGCCGATTTCGGCCGCGCTCGGGCCTGATCCGTTCTCGCCGTCAAGGTCGAGCGCGCTTTGCGGGCGGTGCGCGGCCTTGACCGCTACGCGCGGATCAGGCGGAAGTCGCGAACGATGTCGAAGAACGCATTGGACATGCCGGCCGCGCCGTCGCGCGATTTGTGGGTGTTCGGCTACGGCTCGCTGATGTGGCGGCCGGGCTTCGCCTATGTCGACCGCCGGCCGGCGCTGCTGCGCGGCTGGCGGCGGCGGCTGTGCGTCTATTCGCATGTCTATCGCGGCACGGCGCAGCGGCCCGGCCTGGTGCTCGGGCTCGACCGCGGCGGCGCCTGCCGCGGCGTCGCCTTTCGCGTCGAGGCGGCGCTGGGCGAAGCGACGATGCGGTATTTGCGCGAGCGCGAGCTGGTGACGGCGGTCTATCTCGAGCGGGTCGTGCCGGTGACGCTCGACGACGGTCGACGGGTCTCGGCGCTGACCTACCTCGCCGACCGCGCCCACGGCCAGTACGCAGGCGCGCTGCGGCGCGAGGCGCTGCTCGAGCTGGTCAGGCAGGGCGTCGGCCAGTCAGGCGCCAACGCCGAATACGTGCTCAACACGCGCGATCATCTGCGCGGGCTCGGCATCGTCGACGCCGAGCTCGAATGGCTCGCCGATCAGCTGCGCGCCGCGTAAGGCGCGGCCGCGGCGAGGTCGTCGAGCGCCGCGCGCCGTTCGGCCGTCGTCGCGGCGAGCAGGTGAAGGTGAAGCTCGAGCCGGCCGGCGGCGGGCGCCGGCGTCCGGGCGAGGCGGGCGACGACCGGCTCGGGAAAGGCGCCGGTGTCGGCGAGCGCGACGATGCGCCGCCTGCCGTCCGGCTCCGCCGCAACCACGATCAGCGCTGCGTCGCAATAGGCCGGGCAGGCGCGGGCTTCGTAGACCGAGGCGATGTAGCGGCGGCCGGACGCGCCCCGCCAGGCGCAGAAGCGCGGCGACAACGGCTCGTTGGCGAGCGAGGCGAGCGGCTCGGCGTCCGTTTCGGCGAAATAGGGCGCGGTGGGCGGCGCGGGCTCCGGCCAGGGATCGACCGGCGGAGGCGACGCGACAAGGGCGGGCGAAACGAATTCGAGGCCGAGGGTCGCCATCGGTCCATCTCCAGGCGGGTGGGCGGGAGAGAACAAACATAGAACAAAGGCGCCGGTTCGTCAAGTCTCGTGACGATCTTGACCGGCCCGCGGCGGGTCGATCGTGGCGCTGCCCGAGGCGAGCACCGGCGCGAGGCGGGGGTCGGCGGCGACCGCTTGCTCGTTGAGCCGCGCGCAGGCCGCCTCGATCACGGTTTCGAGTCGATCGGCGAAGGCGTCGCGGCCGAGGCCGGGCGGAATCGGCGGCAGATATTCGATCACCGCGACGCCGGGGCGGCGGGTGGAGTCGCGCCGGCCCCAGTAGAGGCCGGTGTTGACCGCGACCGGCACGCAGGGCGCGCCATTCTCGGCGTAGATCACCGCGACGCCGAATTTGTAGCGCGGCGGCGCCCCGGGCGGGCGGCGCGTGCCCTCGGGGTAGATCATGATCTGTCGGCCGGCGCCGAGCACGCCGCGCGCCTTGGCGACGATCTGCATCAGCGCGGCGCGGCCATGCGAACGGTCGATGGCGATCTGTCGCCCGCCGACCAGGTAGAGGCCGAACAGCGGCACCCACACGAGCTGGCGCTTGAAGATGATGGCGAAATCGCGCGCGTGGCGAAGCAGCGCAAAGGTTTCGAGGAAAGACTGGTGCTTGGAGGCGAGAATGTAGGCGCCCTGCGGGATGTTCTCGACGCCGCGGAATTCGACCCTGAGGCCGCAGAACGTTTCGAGCAGCCACAACGAGCTGCCGCTCCACAGCCGCGCCATGAAGAACACCCCGCGGCGGCCGAACAGGACCAACGGCAGGCCAAGGATCATCAGCGCGATGAGGTTGGCGTAGAAGGCGACGTTGAAGGCGAATGAGCGCAGCGTGGTCATGGCGGTCCGAAGCAAGCGAAGGGGCTGGCGTTCACAAGAGCGCGCCGAGTTGGCGGAAAACGATGCGGCGCGACAATACGCCGGTCAGGACGGCGATCGCGCCGGCGATGACGGCGATCGCGGCGTAGCCCGGCAGGCCGAGCCGGAAGGCGCCGAACAGCGCGGCGATCTCCGCGCCGGCCGAGGTGCGGCGGGCGATGAACGAGGCGAACGCCGCGACGGCGAAGAACGCCGCCGTCGCGCCGCCGCCGATCGCCGCTCCCTTGAGACCGAGGCGGAAGAAATGTCCCTGGAACTGGTCGGCGATGTAAGAATCGGCGGCGCCGACGAAATGCAGGATCTCGACGATCTCGCGCGCGCCCGCCATCGCGCCGCGGGTGGCGAAGCCGACCGCCGTTCCCATTGCGACGATCATCAGCGCGAACAATGCGGCGGCGAAGACGACGATCGCGCCCGCCATCACGTCGAGGCGCGACAGCCACAGGCGGTGGTCGTCGAGACTCGCGGCGGGCGCCCCGGCCGCGAGCGCCGCGCGCAGCGGCTCGAGGTCGTCGCGATGGCCGGCCTGCATGTGGACGATGATCAGGCGCGGGATCGGCAATTGGCCGAGGTCGACGCCGTCGCCGAGCCAGGGGGCGAGGATCGCCTCCGATTGCGCCTTGGAGTAGGCCAGCGCGTCGGCGACGCCGGGGGCGCGCGAGGCGATCTCAGCCGCCGCGGCGACCACGGCGTCGGCGTCCTCGCCGGCGCGCGGTTTGATTTGGATGGTGACGTCGCGCGCCACGTCGCCGCGCCACGCCTGCGACGCCTCGCCGACCAGGATCGCCCCGCCGGCGGTCAGGCAGGCGAGAAAGGTCATGATCGCGATCACGACCACCAGCGCCCGTCCGGCGATCGAATCGGCCGGCACCAGCGGCATGTCGCGTTTGAGCTGCGAATCGGCGGGAATGGCCTGGGCGTCGTCGTTCATCGCGGGTCGCCCTCGAACACGCGCAATTGGCCGTCGCCGACGACGAGGCGGCGCGCGTAGCCGAACTGGTCCATCAGCGACAGGTCGTGGGTGGCGATGACCACCGCTGTGCCGGATTTGTGCAATTCGACAAAGAGCCTCAGCAACCGCCGGGCGAGGCTCGGGTCGACGTTGCCGGTCGGCTCGTCGGCGAGCAGCAGTTCGGGCCGGACGATGAGCGCGCGGGCGATCGCCGCGCGCTGTTTCTCGCCGCCCGACAACACCGGCGGCAGCGCGTTCATCCGATCGCCGAGGCCGACCCAGCGCAGCAGCTCGACGACCTCCGCGCGATAGCCGGCCTCGTCCCTGCCCATCACCCTGAGCGGCAGGGCGACGTTCTCGTAGGTCGTCAGGTGGTCGAGCAGGCGGAAATCCTGGAACACGACGCCGATGCGCCGCCTCAGCGCGGTGATTTCATCCTTGCTGAGCGCGCTGGCCTCCGCGCCGAAAATGTGGATTGTGCCGCGCGTGGGCCTGAGGCTGAGCAGCATCAGCTTCAGCATCGTCGTCTTGCCGGCGCCTGACGGGCCGGTGAGGAACTGGAAGCTTTGCGGCGCGATGGAGAAATCGAGGTCGCGCAGCACTTCCGGTCCGACGCCGTAGCGCAAACCGACGTTGTCAAAGCGCAGCAACGGCGACCCTCGCGGGATGGGGACTTAACCCGGCCTTAACCATGAACGCGACCAAATGCCAAGCCTTCCCTCAGCGAGCTGGAGCAGGGCTGATTCGCCATGGTCGTCGTCTGCAGGACCTGTTCCGCTACATATCATATTCCCGACGAGATTCTCGGCGGCGAGATTTGCCGTTTTCGCTGCGCGCGATGCGGCCATAGCTGGGACATTCAGCCGCGGCCGACGCTCGCCGGCTCGCTGGCGCCGTTCCGCGGCGGCGCGGCGCCGGCGGCGGGGACCGCCGCGAGGAAGATTTCGCCCCTGCGCCGGTTCGGCGCCGGCGTCCGTCGGCTGGCCGCGGCGGTCGCTTGCGCCGCCGCGCTCGCCGGCGCCATGGCGGCGGTTGCGGCGCGGGCGGAGATCGTCGCCGCCGTGCCGGCGACCGGCGGTCTCTATGCGGCGATCGGCCTGCCGGTCAATTCGGTCGGATTGGCGATCGCCGACGTCAGCGCTCGCCTCGGCGCCGGCGGCGATAAGTCGCTGCTGGCGGTCGAAGGCGCCCTCGTCAATCTGCGCGGCAAGGAGACCGCCGCCCCGAAT
>Ga0181517_10004662_pt1 | contig 12389 bp, 8 predicted proteins | sample PEATcosm2014_Bin_31_FD_119748 | JGI IMG/M metagenome (GOLD analysis project Ga0181517, IMG submission 119748) | Peatland microbial communities from MTU Mesocosm Facility, Houghton, MI, USA - PEATcosm2014_Bin01_30_metaG | ecosystem: Environmental > Terrestrial > Soil > Wetlands > Peat | place... | reverse complement strand
GGACCCGCCCCTGGCCGGCAATGGGGATCACTACCAGATCCGCGTGGTCACGCCCGAGGAGAAACGGCAGGAACTCCTTATGCGGGCGCAAGTTATACCGCAGGTGATTCGCCAGACCGAGACCCACCAGGAAAGCGATAACACCAACCTTGGCGCGATCATTATGGGCGGCCAAACCCCGGCAACCGAGCCCGCCACCCAACCCGCCGGTGGACCGCCGTAGGGCTCGGGGAGCCTGCCTGGCGCCCGGCCCGGTTTTGGCCGGTGGTGAGGTTGGCCAGAAAATTTGGCACTTTTTCGGTCGTTCGGCGTCTAACACTGCGGCCGATGGATAGTATGCGTATAATGTGGAGCTGCCAGTCGCGGCTGTGACAGGGCTTTTAGGAAATGCCGGAGTCGGTGGGACTTGGTCGTTCCACGCGGGTCCAGCGAAGGGAGTTGCCATGCGAGGTCGAATACGCAACGCGGTGTTCGCGGCGGCGGTGTCGGCGGTTCTCTTGGCCTTGACGCCCCCTCGGCCCGCCCGGGCCGATATCGCGCCGCCTTCGCCCGATGCGCTTCACGATGCCCAGACACGCCAGCTCAGCGTCAAGCAGCAGGCCGAGCAGGTCTCCGCCACGCTGGATCAGATCATCAACGAATTTTCCCGCAACGGCCTGGCCGGCGACAATGACGTCAAAACGCTGCGCGAGATCCGCGACGTGCTGGGCACGCTGACGGCCGATCAGATGCAGCAGGTGATCTCGCTGCTGGACAGCGCCCGCACCGCCAGCGATCCCAACACCGCCCGTCACGAAGCCACCGACGCCTACGCCGATCAAAAGGAGATCATCGCCCAACTCAAGGCCCTGATCGACCGCTTCGGCCGCGAGCAGGCCGCTTACGATCTGGGCGTGCGCCTCGGCGAACTGGCCAATCGACAGGCGCTGAATCTCAATTACGCCATCGACACCGCTCAGGCGACGGCCGATCTGTCCGATCCCAACGCCCGCAGTGCCGGCGATTCTCTTCGCGTGCAGCAGAGCGAACAGGACCAGCTCAAGGCCGACATCGCCAAGGCCGTGGACGAACTGAACAAGATGCGCGCCGCGGCCCCGGACACGACCGATGCCCTGCATCAGGCCGGGGCGGTGTCGGACCAGTCACGTCCGGCCGATGTCGCGGCGGCGGCGGCCACCGATCTGGCCCAGCACAGTCTCTTCAAGGCCGCGACCGACGAGAAGTCGGCGCGCGATTCGCTGCGGGAAATGTCGCGCTTGCTCACCGTGCCATCCGACACGCTCTCGCGTCTGCGCCAGGCGGCGCAGGATGTCGATCAGACCATGAGCCAGCAGCACGACGTGAGCGCCCAGACGAGCAAGCTCGATCTGTCCAGGCCCGACGCCGCCCAGACTCGCGCCACCGAGCGACAGCAGGCGGACGTCGTCGATCGCACCGATCAGATCCAGCGCAATGTCGAGAGCGTCGCCCCCGATGCCGCCCAGAGCCTCAAGAACGCCCAGGCGCAAATGCAAAACGCCCGCGCCGGCCTGAACGATCGCCAGCCGATCCAGTCCATGCAGAATCAGTCGCAGGCCCTGGCTCAGTTGCAGCAGGCCCGCGGCCAGATCCAGGCTCGCATCGATCAGGAAGAAGCCCGCAAGAGCACTCCGACCGACACGCTCTCACAGGCCAGGTCGCTGCGCGATCAGGTCCAGCAACTCCGCACCGATCAGGTTGGCCTGCAGGAACAAACCACCGGCCAGCCCGCCAAGCACGATAATCCGACAACCAATCCGTCCGGCGCCGATCGGGCGGCCGCCAGCCCAACCACCAATCCGTCCAGCTCCAACCAGGCCAGCGCCAGCGCGACAACCAATCCGTCCAGCGGCGACCAGGCCAGCGCCGGGCCGACGACCAATCCCTCCAGCGCCCAGGCTTCCAGCGTCAATCCGACAACCAATCCCTCCGCCTCCATCGCTCCAGCCACGCCGCAGGAACTTCAACAGCGTCAGCAGGCCCTGGCGCAGCGGGCGCAGGATCTTCAGCGTCAGGCGGCCAACGTCTCCACGCCCGCCGCTCGCGATATCGGAACTTCCAACCGCGACATGACCCAGGCGACGCATTCGCTGGACCCGCAGACGGCCGACCGCACGCAGGCCGGCCAGCAGCAGCAGCAGGCGGCCGATGCGCTGGCCCAGGCTCAGCAGGATCTCGATCAGACGATTGCGAAACTTCAGGAGGCCCAGGCGCAGCGCGACCAGGCGCAGCAGGAACTTCAGAAGCTGACCCAGATCATCCAGAACCAGCAGGCCGTGCAGGCCGATTCCGCACAGCTTGCGCGACAGCAACAAGATGCCCAGGCCGCTGGACCGAACAACCCGGGCGAGCAGAATTCCGCCGGCCGCGCCCCAACCACGCAAGCCGATCAGAGTGCCCGGCGATCCCCGGCCACGCAGCCCGAGCAGTCCGCCCAGCGGCCGCCGACAACTCAAGCCGACCAGACCGCGCAGCGAAATCCGTCCTCGCCGGGCGATCAGCAGAATACTCCGCCGCAAGGCAACCAGGGCCGGCAGGGCGATCAAACCGCGCAGCGAAATCCGCCGCAGCAGGGCGACCAAACCGCCCAGCGGAATCCATCGCAGCCGGGTGGCGGGCAGGATCAATCCAACCAGCAGCCGGCCGGTTCGATGCAGGATCAATCGCGCCAGGTGGCCGGGCAGCAGGCTCAGAATTCCACCGCGACCGAGGGTCTGCGTCAGGCCACTCCCAGCGGTCAGGCGAACGATCACCTCCAAAGCGCCCGCCAGTCGATGGATCAGGCCACGACGGCTTTGAATCAGCCCGATCCCAAGTCGGCGCTGCCGCCGGAACGGTCCGCCTTGAACGATCTTTTCGGCGCTCGAGACGCCTTGCAGCAGCAGGTGAACGATCTGAACCGCCAACTGGGGCAGCAGCAGCCGGATAATTCACAGCAGTTGCAGGATCTGGCCCAACAGCTTCAGGAGGCCCGCCAGCAATTGGCGCAGGCTCAGAACCAGTTACAGGATTCGGACCGCGCCCAGCAACAGCGCCAACAACAACTGCAAAACCTGCGGCAGCAGCAACAGCAGATCGCCGACGCCTTGCAGCAGATGCAGCCGCAGACGCCACAGGATCGCCAGCAGACCCCGCCGGATCAGCAGAATGCGCTTGATCAGGCCCAGCAATCCGCACAGCAGGCCGCCAATCAACTCGATCAGGACCGCCCCGACGATGCCGCCAATTCCATGGATAAGGCGGCCCAACAAATGCAAAACGCCCAGGACGCTCAGCGACAGCAGGGCCAACAGGGCCAACAGGGACAACAGGGTCAGCAGGGACAACAAGGTCAGCAAGGCCAACAAGGGCAGCAGGGCCAGCAAGGCCAACAGGGACAACAGGGTCAGCAGGGACAACAGGGTCAGCAGGGCCAACAAGGGCAGCAGGGCCAGCAGGGTCAACAAGGCCAGCAAGGCCAACAGGGACAACAGGGTCAGCAGGGCCAGCAGGGTCAACAAGGCCAGCAAGGCCAACAGGGACAACAGGGTCAGCAGGGCCAACAAGGCCAACAGGGCCAACAAGGCCAACAGGGCCAGCAAGGCCAGCAGGGCCAGCAGGGTCAACAAGGGCAGCAGGGCCAAGGTCAGGGCCAGCAGAGCCTTCCGCGCTTGCAGCAGCAGCAGCGGCAACTGGCCGATGCCGCTCGTCAGTTAGGTCAGCAAGGTCAACGCGGCCAGCAGGCCAACTCCGGCCAGCAAGGTCAACAGGGCCAGCAAGGCCAACAGGGTCAACAGGGTCAACAGGGCCAGCAGGGTCAACAAGGTCAGCAAGGTCAACAAGGCCAGCAAGGTCAACAGGGCCAGCAAGGCCAACAGGGTCAACAGGGTCAACAGGGTCAACAGGGCCAGGGTCAACAAGCCCAGGGACAGGGACAAGGGCAGGGACAAGGGCAGGGCCAAGGTCGCGGCCAGGGCCAAGGCGGACAGCAATTGCGGGATCTGGCCAATCGCGTTGGTCGCATGGCCGCTAACACCCCGCAAGGCACGCCGTCCGATGCGGCCCAGGCGATGAATCAGGCTCAGCAGCAGCTTTCCGACGCCGCGGCGGCCGCCCAGTCTCGCGACAACGGCGCTGCCCAGCAAAATGCCTCGCGCGCTGATGACCAATTGGCACAGGCCCAACGCTCACTGAACGCCGCTCAAGCCCGCGCCCAGCAGGGTCAACCGGGCCAACCTGGTCAACCCGGCCAGCCGGGACAGCCGGGACAGCCGGGTCAACCCGGACAACCTGGCCAGCAGGCCGGACAGCCGGGCCAGCCGGGCCAACCGGGTCAACCCGGCCAGCAGGCCAATGCCAATCAGCAGGCCGGCATGGCCGATGAACAGAACATGCGCGGCGGCACGGGCAATCGCACCAATCCCGACAGCCGCGGCGTTTCGGATTCCGGCCCGCGAACCGATGTGGCCGGCACCAGCCAGTATCTCAATCTGCCCGCCCGCGACCGCGATGCCATCCGCCAGTCGGCCCAGGATCGCGTGCCCCAGGACTACAACGGGCAGGTCGAACAATATCTGCGCAATCTTTCCGACGAACCGCAAGGCGGCAACTAGCCCATGCACAGGTTGGACTCTAACACTGAATCCGAACGACAAGGCCGCCCACGATGGCATCGGCCAGCCCGCTGGATTGCCTGCGCCGCCGCGCTGGCGATGTGCATGAGCATTCGCCCCACGCGGGCCGATCCGGTGCCCGATGCGCCGCCAGCGCCGCGCGTGGCGCAGGACACCGTCCAGGTCGATGCCAGGACCGAGCAGACCATCCGCGGCGCACTGCGCTATCTGGCCGAGAAGCAGCAGCCCAACGGATCGTTCGTTGCCGACCAGAACCATCAGGCGGCGCTGTCGGCCTACGCGCTGATGGCGTTCATGGCGGCCGGTGAGGTGCCCGGCGAAGGCGAATTCGGCAGCGCTGTCAAAAAGGGCGAGGATTTCCTTCTGGATTGCTGCCGTCCCGATGGGTATATCGCCGCGCCCACAGGCGAGAACAACATGTACGGCCACGGCATCGCGACGATCTGCCTGGCCGAGATGTACGGTGAATCGCCCAACCCCGCATTACGCCCCAAGCTGGAGCGGGCCATCAAGCTGATCGTCAGTTGCCAGAATGCGCAGGGTGGATGGCGCTATCCGCCGAAAATCGGCGATGCGGATATATCCGTGACTGTGCTTCAGGTGGTGGCGCTGCGTGCGGCCAAGAACGCGGGGCTCGATATCCCACAGTCCACGATTGACCGGGCCGTGGCCTACGTCAAGAGCTGCCAGGATCGCTTCGACCCGCGCGGATTCGACTATCAGCCCGGCACGCTGCAGGCCGGCTTTGCACGAACCGCGGCGGCCATCTATTCGCTTCAGGTTTGCGGCCTGTACGACGATCCCATGGTGGCGGCCGGGTCGGAATTCCTCGTCGAAAAACGCGACCTCTCCATGCAGTATTTCACGTATGGGAATTTCTACGCCGCCCCGGCCGAATACATGATCGGCGGCAAAGCCTGGACGGATTGGTACGGCTGGATTCACACCGAGCTGATGGACAAGGTCCAGACCATGGGGGATACGAAATACTGGAATCCGTTCGACCCCGGCACCGGCGTCAACACCATCTACGCCACCAGCGTGTACACCATGATTCTCGCAATGCCACTTCATTATGTTCCCCTGTATCAGAGATGATATTTTCATGAGCATGGGCCGGTGCAAGAGTCGCATCTTCGCTCCATCGCCGCGCCGATGGAGCGCTATGGCGGCGGTTGCGTTTTGTCTTCTGGCGATGGGGTTGCCGAGCCTCCGTGGCGAGGATGGCGATGCGATCTCGATTACCGCCAATCCCCTGGAGACGATCACCGGCCGGTCCTTCGTGGGCACGATCTCGCTCGATCCGCGCGGCTATTTCATGATCGAAAAGGCGGGCAGCGATTTTCTGACGCCGGTCGAATTGGGCGAGATCAAGGACGCCCGCTTCTACGGCAGCGATCTCAAGGCCCTGGTCGAGGGGCTGATCCTGACCAACAAGGCGGTGCTGCTGGCCGATGTCACGGCGATGGATGACAAGACCGTCACCTACACCTGCGGCGGCGGCCAGCCCAGGACGATCCCGCGCTCCCGCGTGGCCCGGCTGCAATTCGACAAGACCGCGGACTGGAGCAAGATTCCGGCCGGCAAGACCGGCGTGCTCCTGAGCGGCGGCGATTTTTTCGAGGGGACGGTAACCGAGATCAAGGAGCAGATCATCTCGGTGGATTCGGTTCTCTTCGGCCCGGCGCATTTCAACGCCGCCACGCGCGCCAAGGGCGTGGTCCTGGCCGATCCGCACGAGGGCGCGTTCGACTGGGAAATCTGGACCAGCGATGGTTCGATCCTCATGGCTGACTCGGCTAAGATCGACGGCAGCCAACTGGTCGTGAACGATCCGTGGCTTGGCGAGTTTCATCTGGGTCTGAAGGACATCCAGCAGATCAGGGCCGGATCGGCCCGCACGCGTTCGCTGGGAGATTTGAAACCCGCCACGATTGAGCCCGACGGCTTGTATTCCTACAGCGCCGATGCCACGCCCCAGGGCCTGTCACTGGACATGCGCGGGGCGGATATGCGGCCCCGGACATTCAATAAGGGCGTGTACCTTGCGGCTGGCTGCTCGGTGACGTGGAATCTGGCCGGCCAGTTCCGGTCGTTTTCGGCCGTGCCGGGCATTCCGATGGTCAGTCTGCCGGGCGCCAGCGTGCGAATGATCGTTCTGGTGGACGGCAAGGAGAAATACCGCAGCGACGCGATCACCAGCCTGGACAACATCAAGGACGCCCGGATCATCAATCTGGACGTGACCGACGCCAAGACTCTGACTCTGCGGGTGGAAGGGGACCGGCCCGGCGAGGTAGGCGGCGGCGGGGCGTTTGGCGGGGCATCGCTTCAAAAACGCTGATCGGCCCGGGCCGGCAATTCGTGCGCGGCCTGCCCGGCAACTATTTTGCGAAATTCAGCAAAAATTCAGTTGATTCCCGCAGTTGGGCTCTTGTACATTATTCGTTGCGTTATTTCATCGGCGGCGTGCTTTCTGCTGGCTCACGTTGGCGGCCGTTGCCGGTGGATGACATTTCTGTCGTGGTGTGACAGAGCATCAAGTCTTCGGTTTTTTTCGCGGCCATGGGCTGGCATCGCACTGGTGTCACGCGGCCGCAAGGGGTTTTTATGGAGACGGTCATATCGATTGGCACCGTCAAGTGGTTTGATTCGAGAAAGGGGTTTGGTTTCATCCTGAACGAGGCGGGCCAGGATGTGTTCGTGCATTTCAGTTCGATCGCCGGCGATGGATTCCGCTTTCTGCCGGACGGCGAACATGTGACCTATGAAGAGGTAAGCGGGCCCAAGGGCCTGTGCGCGATGAACGTACACCGGGCTGTACCCGAGAGAATCCGCCTCAAAGCGTGAGCCGCGCGTTGCCGTAGTTGACGGTCCTGTGAATTCGCGACGCCACTGAAGGTCTGTCCGCATTCAGCCGTATCACCGGATTTGGGTAGATCAGAACTCGACCAGCAGGCCCAGATAACCTTCGGTGGCGTTGAGAGTCGGGTTGCGGCTGGGGCCTTCCAGGTGGGCATTGGAAATGTGCAGATAGCGCACGCCGGTCAGGAGACTGGTCTTGTCCCACAGCCGGATCGTGCCGCCCAGTCCGGTCTTGAACCAGTAGTTGTAATCGGTGCCGCCGTCGGGAATTCTCCGGTCCGCTTCCATCGCGCCGGCGCCAAAGTCGATGAACATGCTCCAGGTGCGCTGGTTGATGAAGTGGTTGCGGAGAAGCAGATCGAATCCCCCGGCCACGACATCCGGCCCGGCCTGCAATCCGCGCATACCCGTGATCTCCGCCGTCAGCGAGTTATTGGGCATGAACGTGTAACCGATGCCGAACGTCCCCGAATAGAGTTGTTCCCGCACCCGCGGCTGAGTCGCGAACGAGCCGTAGGTTTCGAATGTCCATGTGCCCTTGGGCACGACGACGGGAGCGGCGGCCGGTTCGGACGGCGCCGTCGTCGCCGGCGCGGTGGCATCTGCCGATGCCGTCGAGATCGCGCACGTCAGCGCCATGAGAACGCCAAAGACCGCACCCAACGAGAATCGTCTGAGCATGTGACTCCCTTAATCGCGATAGGCCATGCGGCCGACGCCCGGCACGATGAATAATCCTGCGACTCGGCCATGTCAATTTGGAACTGCGATTTGTGATGCTGGAGTGTGCCCGAATTTCCGGGCGAGGGTAACTCGATGCGGAGCAACTTCTTACCCCTCCCCTTGTACTCAGGGGGAGGGTTGGGTGGGGGTCGACCGCTATGGCGTCGGTCGCGGCTTGGAAATGGCAGCACCTCTGGCGAAGGACCCCCACCTCGGTCCCCCTTGTACAAGGGGAGGAGGAAAAGACAGGCTCCCGGAAAATCGGGCGCTCTCTGATGCTGGCTCTGCCTGGCGTTTCCTTTCTTTGCACTTTCGGGGCATTGGCAATAATCTCACGCGCATGGGCGGTTTCTTCGGCGGGCTGGTCGCGGGATTGGTGGGCGCTGGGATGGTGTCGGCCGTCGCGGGCGTCTGGGTCTACCGCCGGCTCATGGCCTTGCAGCGGCGCACCCGGCACGCCGAGCGGCTTGCGGAACTGGGTGTGCTGACCGGCGGTCTGGCGCACGAAATACGCAACCCGCTTTCCACCGTTCAGCTCAATCTCCAATTGCTGGCCGAGGAACTGGAATCCGAGGATGGCGAGCACAATCGCCTGCTTCCGCGGCTGGCGACAGTGCAAAGCGAAACCTCGCGATTGCGCGATATTCTTGATGATTTTCTCCGCTACGCCGGTAAGATCGAACTCAGCCGCTGCAACGTCGATCTGCACCAGCTCCTGGTCGAGATGTCCGATTTCTTTGCCCCTCAGGCCCAGCTCAATCACGTGCGCCTTCGCCTGGCCGACAGCTCCCAAAAGGTCATGGCCAGCGTCGACGGCCGGCTCGTCCGCCAGGCCGTGCTCAATCTCATGATCAACGCCAATCAGGCGATGACCAACGGCGGCGAGATGATCCTCCGGGCCAGCCGCGGCGACGGCCACGCGCTGATCGACGTCATCGACACCGGCCCCGGCATCGAACCGGCCGAGATCGACCGCATCTTTCAGGCCTACTATTCCCGCAAAGCCGGCGGCTCGGGCCTGGGCCTTGCAATGACCCGTCGTATCGTCGAAGAACACGGCGGGCAGGTCACCGTCCAGAGCGAAATCGGCAAGGGCACTGATTTCACGCTGCATTTCCCGGTGAAGAAGGAAATGCCTGACAAGGTGACTGGGTGACAAGGTGACAAGGTGACCGCAAGCCCGGTTCTCTGTCTTTTGTCACCTTGTCACCCCCTCACCTTGTCACCTTGTCACATCTCCCTGCGGTGAAAAACTTCCCACCCGCGCCCGCGGGCCTGCATTCCGGGCCAACTCATGGTAATAATCGGATTATGGCGCACGACGCGAATGGCAGTCGGATTCTGGTGATTGACGATGAGCAGGCCCACGCGCAGGTGATGAGCGATGCGCTCTCCCGCCAGGGGCACCGCTGCGAACTGGCTTACGGCGTGGACGAGGCGATGGCCAAACTCAAACGCGGCCGCTTCGACGTCGTCGTGACCGATCTCATGATGGACGGGCGTCCGGCCGGGTTGGAGCTGTTGGCGGCGGCGCGGGCGCTGGTTCCGCCGCCGTCGGTGGTGCTGGTGACGGCGCACGCGGATATCGCCACGTGCAAGCGCGCCATGGCCGAAGGGGCGTACGACTACATCGAGAAGCCGCTGGACCTGGATTCGTTCCGGACGCAGGTGAACCGGGCCGCCGAGCGCAGCGTCCTGTTGCGCGACAGCCAGGTGCTGCGCGAGCAGGTCGAGGATTCGGCGGGATTCGAGGGGATCGTGGGCAAGAGCGCGGCGATGCAGGAGGTCGTGCGCGTGGCGCGGCAGGTGGCGGGAAGCGACATTCCCGTTCTGGTCATGGGAGAAAGCGGCACGGGCAAGGAACTGATCGCCAGGGCGATTCATCAGAACAGCCAGCGACGCAAGAACCTGCTGGTCGCCCTCAATTGCGCGGGGCTCAGCGAGAGCATTCTGGAGGACGAATTGTTCGGCCACGTGCGCGGCGCATACACGGGCGCAGCCGGCGAGCGCGAGGGCCGGTTCGAGCACGCCGACGGCGGGACGCTGTTCATGGACGAGATCGGCGACATGCCCGCGGCGATGCAGGCGAAATTGCTTCGCGTGCTGGAGAACGGCGAAGTGGTGCGGCTGGGATCGAACGATCCGATCCGGGTTAATGTGAGGCTTATCAGCGCGACCAATCGAAATCTGGACCAGATGGTGGCCGAAAAGAAATTTCGCGAGGACTTGTTCTTCCGCATTAAGGGCGTGACGATCGACATACCCCCGCTGCGCGAGCGGCGCGACGATATCCCGCTGCTGATCCATTATTTCCTGTCCCAGGCCGCCGATCGCTATGGCAAGATGATCGACGGAATTGAGCCGGAAGCCAGGCAGGCGCTGCTGGGCTATTCGTGGCCGGGAAATGTCCGACAGTTGAAAAATGTGATGGAGAATATGGTCGTGATGACCAACAGCAAGACGCTCTTGGCGCAAAGTCTGCCGACGGAAATCCGCCCGACGGCCGATCACAGTATTTCGGGAATGAACAATCTGGTCGGAATCAGCATCACCCAGGCGGAAAAGGAATTGATCCGCAACACGCTGAAGATGGTCGAGGGCAATCGCGAGGAGGCGGCGAAGATCCTGGGGATCGGCGAACGCACGCTCTACCGCAAGATTCGCGAGTACGATCTGTAAGACGAGAACCCAATGGATATTCCCTATCGCGTGGGACACGGCTACGACATCCACCGGTTGCAATCCGGTGGCCGGCTCATGATCGGCGGCGTGGCCGTGTCGGAGAACACCAGCGCCATCGCGCATTCCGACGGCGATGTGGCGATTCACGCACTGGTGGATGCGATCCTGGGCGCGATGGGCTGGGGCGATATCGGCCAGTCGTTTCCCAACAGCGATGCCAAATGGAAGGGCGTGGCCAGCCGTGTTTTCCTGGAGTCGGTGTGCAAGCGGCTCAATGATGCGGGTTGGGGCGTGGCCAATGCGGATGTGACGATCATGGCGGAAAGGCCGCGGCTGGGGCCGTTTCGCGAGGCGATGGTCGAGGCGATGTCGCGCCTGGCGGAGGGCGTGGTGAACGTAAAATTCGGCACCAACGAGCAATGTGATGCGGTGGGGCGTGGCGAAGCGGTGGCGGCACACGCGGTTGTTCTGGTGGCCAAGTTACCGGAAAGTGCGCAATGAGCCTGCGGGTTTACAACACGTTGTCCAGAGAAAAAGAGCCGTTCACGACCGTCGAGCCGGCCAGGGTCGGGATGTACCTGTGCGGGCCGACGGTTTATAAGCCGCCGCACATCGGCCACATGGTCGGGCCGGTCATCTTCGATGCCATCAAGCGGTTCCTGCAATCGGATTTCTATTCCAGCGGCCTGGGCAAGGCGGGCGATCCGCCGCGGTTCAAGGTCAAATGGGTCGTCAACATCACCGATGTCGATGACAAATTGATCGAGGCGGCGGCAAGACAATCGACGACGGTCGAGACCCTGGCGACGAAATACACGGCCGAATACATGGAATGCCTCGATCGCTTCGGCATCCGCTCGAACATCGACGTCTTTCCCAAGGCATCGGAGCATATCGAGGAGATCAAGTCGATGTGCCTGCGCCTCATCGAGCGCGGATTCGCCTACGCCAGTGGCGGAAATGTGTGGTTCGACGTCGCAAAAGACCCGCAATACGGCCAGCTCTCCAACCGCCGCGTTGAGGAACAGGAGAGCGGACTGCGAAATCTCGAAGGCGAGGGCAAACGCAGCGCGGCCGATTTCGCGGTCTGGAAGGCCGCAAAGCCCGGCGAGCCGGCGTGGGATTCCCCCTGGGGCCGCGGCCGGCCCGGATGGCATATCGAATGCTCCGCCATGAGCCTCAAGCATCTCGGCGAGACATTCGACATCCACGGCGGCGGCATGGACCTGCTCTTCCCGCATCACGAAAACGAACTGGCCCAGAGCCATTGCGCTTCGGGCAAGCCGTTCGTGAAATACTGGCTGCACAACGGCCTGACGCGCATCCGCACCAAGCTCGCCAGCGGACAATGGGCCGATGAAAAGATGAGCGGAAGCCTGGGCAATGTCGTATCGGCCAGAGAATTGATCGACCGGCACGGCGCCGATGTGTTGCGATACCTGCTTCTCAGCACCCATTACCGCAGCCCGATCGAATTCAACGATGCGG
>Ga0181517_10004658_pt1 | contig 12393 bp, 6 predicted proteins | sample PEATcosm2014_Bin_31_FD_119748 | JGI IMG/M metagenome (GOLD analysis project Ga0181517, IMG submission 119748) | Peatland microbial communities from MTU Mesocosm Facility, Houghton, MI, USA - PEATcosm2014_Bin01_30_metaG | ecosystem: Environmental > Terrestrial > Soil > Wetlands > Peat | place... | reverse complement strand
GCTTGGGGCCGGCAAACAGCTTGTAGGTCGCGGTCAGCGATCCTTGTGGTTCGAGAGCCACCGGCTTGCCGATGATGCGGAAGCTCGTATTGGTGAGCATCTTGCGAAGCTCGGCGATACGGCCCACGCGCAAGGCGACGGCGCGATCGATGTCCATGGCCGTGGAGTCCGAATCGGGCATCAACGCGGAGGTAAAGTACTGGGCGTCGACGCCGAAAAACAAGGGACGATGGTCCTCGCCAAATTGCGAGCTCTCGGTCAAATCCTTACGGAATTTCTCGTCCTTCTCCGACAGATCCGAACAGGCCACCATCTGAAAATCGTTGTGCTTCAACTGGTAGACGACGTCGCGGAGGCCCATGCCCGTCTTCTGCACTCTCGATGCATACCAGGCCCCTTCGACCGGCAAGCCGTTGGGGCCGTCCAGGCGATAGGCCACTTCGTGCGGTTTCGAGTCGAGATTGGTTACTTGCAGCGTCAACTCCAGGTGATAGGCCTCGGCATCGACGTCTTTTGCCGGGTCTCCCTCGACTTTCACCAGTTCGTAGGTCTTGGTGAGCTTGAGCTGATACTTGGGCACTTGGCACGCGAACGTGACCTTGGTGGCGATCGGACCGCCGGGCTGGTCCTTGTCGCTCTCCTGGCCTTCGATCTTCCAATTCAGGCGGCGGAGTTCGACACCCGGCAACTGCTCGGTCAGTTCGTCCTCTATCTTGGCGCCGGGATCTTCGACCGCGCGGAGTTTGTCGCCATCGACCTGCTGGAGCGTCGTCAGCAAACTTAGGGGGCAGTTGTTCTCCGGCGTGAGCGCGTCGTAAGTCCCGCCGGGGATCCAGTCCATCTCCGGCTTGCTGCGCTCGGGCCGGATCACTTCCAGCGGCCGGCGAATCAAGATCGCCTCGACGGCGGGAAGCCGCTCTTTGCCGCGTTCGAGCACCAGTTCAATAGTGTCTTTCGGCATGGTCCGGCGGAGAGCTTTTTCCAGGCCCAGCGGACCGTCGATCCCCATCGTCTTCCCCTGGTAGTTCAATTCCAGGATACGGTCGCCCGGTCGCACGTCGGCCTTGGCGGCGGGAGTTCCGGCCCCCACGACCTGCACGAGGCACCCCGGCCCCTTGGCGGAATCGTCCATCACCAGATGGCCAAGATAGCCGCCGCGGTCTTCCAAGTCGCGGTAGCGTTCGCTGCTCAGTTCGACGCGGGCGACCGCGGCGCCTTCGTTGCTGAGCGTGACGAGCATGCGGTAGGGATTGGCCGAACTGGGGTCGACCGAGCCCAGCGTAACCCAGCGCCGCGGCTCGCCGGGCTGGGCCTTGGCGGCCGCAACCGCCGCCTTGGCGCCTGGGCCAACCTCGGGCTTGGGTTTCTCCTTGTCGGCAAGCTTGGCATGATCGCTGGGATTCTCCTTCTCTTTTTCCGCCTTCTTTTCTTTTTCCTTTTCCGCTTTCTTTTCTTCCGCGGGCTTCTTGTCGGCTATGGCTTTGTCGTTCTTCTGGTCCTGGACGACCGGCGCGTTGACCGGCTTGACAAGCTGCGGGAAGAACCTACCCATGACCCAGGGGAAAACGAAAAAGGCCAAGGCCAGGATGACCGCGAACATCACGATGTTGCTCGGCGTAGGCGACGTAGATCGTTCTTGCATGCGAACTAAACCTCAGGTATGCGAAAAATCGAACGGGTCTCCATATAGGAGATTCGCTGAAAGTGGCGTAAGATTGACTCGCCAAGCACGGACAGCCGGGCGAGTTGGCCGTACAGGGGCAAAACAGGAATACAATAATACCTCAAGGAATGAAGGGATGCCGTTTGCCTATCGCCCATCCCGCAATCGATCGCCAAGGAAATTGTCGAGATCGGGAATATCGTAGATCTTGGCGATGGTTCTCTCAAAAGGGTATTCCACACGGCGAAATCGCACCAGATTGTCTTCCAGCACCACATAGCACGCCCTATTATTGCCATCGCGGGGCTGACCGACCGAGCCGACGTTGATCATGGCCTTTTCTTCGCCCAGACGGTACTCGTAGTTGATTTCCTCGGGGCTGAGAAACTGGAATTGCTCCGTGAACACGCCCGGCACGTGCGTATGCCCCTGGAACGAATAGCGGGGGATCAGGGCAAAGATCTTCTCTAGCTTGCGGCGGTTGTAAATGTCTTCCGGGAAGACATATTCATTGAGCGGATTCCGGGCGGAACCATGTACGAAGAGGAACTTGTCCTCCTGGTGATTGCGGGGCAGCTCGCCCAGGAAGTCCCAACGCCTTTGGCGGTCGATCGCCGAGCCGCCGTCTTCCAGTTGCAAGCGGGTCCAGAAAATGGCCCGTTCCGCGCCCGAGTTGAAACCTTCGGGATCGAACAGTGCGCCTTGGTCATGGTTGCCCAGCAAGCAGACCTTGCACTTCATCACCATGTCAATGCACTCGCGGGGATTGGGGCCGTAGCCCACGAGATCGCCAAGGCAGTAAACCTCGGAGATTCCCTGGCTGCGGATATCGGCAAAGACGGCCTCAAGGGCCTCGAGGTTGCTGTGGAGATCGCTGATTAGGGCTCGTTTCACGCTGGCTGACCTTAGGGTGCAATTCTACCCATGAAAGCTAAGAGAGACTATACTGTTGTAATTGTTGCACACGGCCGCAGTCAAGTCGAGACCCCCTCAGGAATTGCAAAGTCCTTCGTAGCACGGAATTTATTCCGTGGCCTCGCCCTCCTTAGGGCAAAACGGAATGAATTCCGTGCTACGGAGGGCTGTCCTGCCAGACTTTGTAATTCTCCTGGAGACCCCCTTAGAAATCAGCATGTTTCGTATTCTTGCCTTGGAAACCAGCGAACTGACTGGGAGCGTAGCCGCAGCGGAAGATGGTAAAGTATTGGCGCAATTGGAGTTAGATCCCCAGCAACGCAGCGCGCAGTCGCTGGCGCCGGCAATCCGCAGGCTGCTGAAACAAGTTGGCTGGCAACCGCGTAACGTGCAACTTCTGGCGGTAACCATCGGTCCCGGCTCATTTACGGGCCTTCGCGTGGGAGTGGCCACGGCGAAAGTCTTTGCTTATGCCGCTGGGGCCGAAGTCTTGGGAATTAACACGCTGGAGACTATTGCGGCCGCCACACCCCGGGCCATGGCGGCCGTTTCGGTGGCTGTCGACGCCCAACGGGGCGACGTGATTGCCCAGTCCTTTCGACGGGAAACCACGGGCGGCATGATAGCGGTCGATGAGCGATCGTTGCTGCCACAGGAAGAATGGCTGGCCAACGTGCGACCTGGTTTCGCCATTTCCGGCCCGGGCCTCAAAAAATTGGCCAACTCGTTGCCTGCGGGCGTTACGATGATCGATCGGGCCTTCTGGCATCCGATGGCCGCCAACGTGGCCCGGCTGGCCTATCGCGATTACCAGGCTGGCCGCCGCGACGATCTGTGGAACTTGTTGCCGATCTACTCGCGGCCAAGTGCGGCCGAGGAAAAATGGGCGAAGAAGTAGGGCGGGGCAGGGCATTACCAATTTCGGTCGTATATTGGTTTCCCGATCGGAAACATGCCGCGCTAAGGTATGCATAGGCGCGTCGAGAAAGACCACCTTCGGATCGAGCATGAAGGCCCGCATGATCGCCACCCGCTGACGCTGCCCACCGGAAAGCTGGGCGGGGTAGCGATCGAGGATCTGGCGGGGCACACGGGTCAGATCTGCAAGTTCGTCCACGCGGGCATCAATCTGCCCTCGCGACGATTTGCCGAGATAGCGGGCCAGGAGGGTCACGTTCTCGCGGGATGTGAGATGCGGAAAGAGCCCGCCATCCTGGAGCACGTAGCCCATCTGCCGCCGCATTTCCGCGGCGTTGGCCGCGGTCAATTCGACGCGCTCGAAACAGACGCGACCGCTGTCTGCCGTTTCCAGCCCCACCATGATCCGCAACAAGGTCGACTTGCCGCAGCCGCTCGGCCCGATGAGCACGGTAGTCCGGCCGCGTTCGATGACGAGATTGAGCGGTTCCAAAACACGGGTCGACTCGTACGATTTCGAGATGTTGGTGAGTTCGATCATGGAGAAACCATCTTTCGCAGGGTCACATAATCCGTCTTGCCAGTGCCGAGCACAGGGATCTTCTCCAACGCGCGGACTTCGTCAAGCCGCATCACGCCACGAAAGCCGGCCTCAACCAGCAGGGCATTCGCCTGCCGCAGGGTGATCGCGACGGAGGTAAAGAGCACGATATGGCGGCCTTCGGGCAGTTCAATTCCCTCGACGGCCACCAGGGGGCCATTTTCCCCGGGCGGATAGCGCTTGGAAAACGGCTCTTCCAACGCCGGCAATGAGATCATTTCCCCGCCTGCCTTGAGGAATCGCTTCAGTCGCCCGCGAAAATACAGATTGCCCTCGACGTCGGCCGCCACCAGATCACCGGTTCGATACCAGCTCTTGCCCTCGCACTCAACCATGGGACTGGGGCCATCGTAGTTCAAGTAGCCGTGAAAGACGGAAGGTCCGCGAACCAGCAGCATTCCGGCTTCGCCGGGAGCGACACGATCCATCCGTTCCGGATGCACGATCAGGATCTCATAGCCGTCGATCGGCCGGCCGATGCTGCCGGCACGGATCGCCCCGGGCCGGTTGCCGCTGATCATGGGTGAACACTCGGTGATGCCGTAGGCCTCGAGTAACATGGCTTGAGGCGCGAGTTGCTGGCAGCGGTCGAAGACGGCCTGCGGACATTTTTCGGCTCCGCTCAAAACGATCCGCAGCGATTGGAACTGTTCGCGCGTGCCACTGGCCAGCATGTAGCCCAAAAACGTCGGCGTGCAGGGCATGACCGTGGCCCGATGCGCGGCCAAAGCGGCAGCCAGCCCGCGGGCGTCGGTCGGGTCGGGATGATGAACGATGGGAAACCCGGCCAGGACCGGGGCCAGCAGCGTTGCCGTCAAGCCGAAACTATGGAATGGCGGCAGGAAGCCCAGCATCGCGTCGCCGCGGGTAACGCCAATGGCCGCGATCGCTCCTCGCACGTTGCTCAGCAGGTTTGCGTGCGAAAGCGGCACGGCCTTCGGCGCACTCTCGGAGCCGGACGTGAAGAGGATCGCGGCCGGGTCGTGGGGCTGCTGTCGCGGAAGCTCGCGGAGGAATTTTTGGGGCCAAAGCCAGGTTGCCAGCAGCATCGCGACCTGCTCGCGCTTCGACATTCCTTTGCGGAGACCTTCCAGGAAGATCATTTCCGCGCCGGGCAGGTCAATCCCCAAGCGATCGATCAGTTTTTGCGAAGTGATTACCTGGCGAACCTGGGCTGTTTGCAAGGCGGTTGCCAGGGCGGCCGCGCCGGTGGTCCAGTTAAGCATCACCGGCAGCTTTCCGGCCAGGTGCAGGGCCAAAAAGGCCAGATCGGCGGCCGCAGACGACGGCAGCAAAATGGCCACAGCGTTTTGCTCAAACTTCGCAAAACGCCGGCTCATGAGCGAAGCCCCCACAAGCATCCGGCGGTAGGTCAAAACACCGGCCAGCGGATCGGCCACGGCTACGTCAGCGGGCGAGGCGAGGCAGCGGCGGACGAAGGCCTCGGCGATAGTCTCGCCGCGCACTTGGGCGGGTTCTGCGGATCGGCGTCGGCCGGTCCACTGGGGCCCAGCCTTGGCCGGCCGGGTTGAAGCGGCCACTGCCTGGCCTGCTGCAAGGCGATAAAGATCGCCCATTGTCTCGGTTACCAGGTCGCTGGAGAAGCCGAAGCGCTGTTCGATTTCCTGGGAAAGCTGCATACGATCGAGGCTATCGAGCCCCACGTCGTCCAGCGGCGTTGCGGCCGTTTTTTCCTCCGGGTCCAGGGGGCGGCCCAGGTGGACTTCGACCATGTCGTCGACGGCCGCCAGAGTCTTTGCTGGGATCTTCTGCAAGCCGTCGTCATTGCCCTGAGTATTCGCCAAAAAATGGCCCTTGTGGGGTCCGAAGAGGAAATGATACGGCACGAAGACCGGCTCGGGAATCCCGTTCGTGGATGGCGCCCCCGCATTGATCCGCTGATTATACCATTTTTCCAGGAAGGGATTCAGCTCTTCGCGAGTGGTACCCGGCAAGCGCGACCGGTCTAGGACTTCGATCTCAATCTCTACGCGCCGCCGGGGTAGGAAGAAAACAAGGCTCGCCAGCAGCCAGCCGGCGGCCGCGAAAAGCGTCTTCGTCAGATGGGGTACGTTGCCAGTCCGCGCGCAGCCGAATATGCTGCCCCACAGGCCGGTGGTACGGACCAACACGATATTGACCCGCGAACATCGCTGCAGAAGTTCTGCCGCCGACCGCGCGGATCCCAGCACTTCGGTCCCCGTTCGCGTGAGCCGTCCGGACGGATAGAGCAGCAGCGACTCACCCCGATTCAAGGCGGCGGCCAGGGCATCGAGCATCGCGATCGCCTGCTGCCGCGACTGCCGGCTGGCCTTGCTCAAGTTGGGAACCTCGAAGGCACGCCCCAGGAGCATGAGTGGATAGAACAAGGGGAAGCGGTAGGTATCTTCGTAGACGATCGGCCGTAACGGCTGCTTGAGACGGACGTGGGCAAGGACGATTGCCGGATCGACGTAACCCGGATGGTTGGGCATCACCAGTGTCGGGCCTTTCAGTGATCGGAGCTTATCGAGCCCCGTAACGCGGACTCGATAGCGCAAGGCCAGCAGCCAGCGGCAGAGGGTCCAGTAGATCGCGTGTAGAAGTCTTTGCATGGGATAATAGGCTCCGTTCTCGGCAGAATATATCACCGGCTAGACTGCCTAACTTGCAGATTTCGCCAACGCCATCCGCTTGATCTGTTTCAGGTCGAGTTTACCGGTTCCCAAGACCGGAAGGTCTTTGACCAGGTGGAAGTTGCCAGGTGGCGGAATCCACAGTTCTGGCAGGCCCGTTTGACGTAGTTCCCGGCAAATCTGTGACTTTGACTTGTCCAGGACCGTGTGCAACACGACAAGCTGTTCTCCTTTCCTGGCGTCGGGAATGGAAGTGACAGCGATGCGCGGGCACTCGCCCCCGACGCCGATCACGCTCGCGATCGCCGCTTCCACGCGGATGTGCGGGACCATTTCCCCGGCGATCTTGGCAAAACGGCTCAATCGGTCAGTAATGCGGATGAAGCCGTCGGCATCGATCGTGGCCACATCACCCGTTACATACCATCCGTCCCGAAGCACTTCGGCAGTTTGATCCGGTTGATCGAGGTAGCCTTTCATGACCGTGGGACCCTTGATGAGCAGCATGCCCGCCTGGTCGAATCCAAGATCCCGCAAAGTTTCCAGGTCGACGACCTTAGCCATCACGCCGGGGAGTGGGCGGCCTACCGTACCGGACTTGCAGCCCTGCCGCACGGCGCCGGGGCCCCGGCCGGGCGGGACGTTGCCGCTCGCGACGGGCGAGAGTTCCGTCGCCCCGTAGCCTTCATAAGGCCGAACCCCAAATCGTTCTTCAAAGGCATCGGCCAGTTCCTCTGGCAGCTTCTCTGCGCCCACGAACACAACCTCCATGGTTGCAAAGTCCTCTGGTTCGCAGCGTCGCAGGTAGAAGCGTAGAAATGTTGCCGTAGCGACCATGATCGTCGCGCCGTGCTGCCGCGATAGTTTTCCAATCGGCCGCGGCTCCAGAGGGTTGTGGTGGTAGACGCCCTTGGGCTTCATGGTCAGAATGGTCCACAGCGTTCCTGTGTAGCCGAAGGAGTGGAAAAAAGGAAGAATCGCGAGAACTACGTCGTTCTGCCGCAAACCGAGAATCTGATCCAAGGCGTCGATATTCGAGCCAACATTGCGATAGGTGAGCATAACCCCCTTAGGATCACCCGTGGTTCCTGAAGTGAATATGACCGTCACCACATCATCGGGACCAATACGGCCAAGGCCAAGCCAGAACTCCAGTAGGGCAATGGGGACCAGCCATGTCACCGCTGCTGCAATCAGTTTATCCGACCGGATGACCTTATCCTCAAGGTCTTCCAGATAGATCACATCTGCCCGAATTTCGATCGGTAGACTCTCCATCACGCGCCGACTAGTCAGCACGTGTCGAATGCCGCATTGAGCGATGCTGGCATTGATTACTTCAGGACCGGCCGTGTAGTTCAAGTTGACGGCAATGCTGACGTCCAAGGACAGGGCAGCATTGGTCACCACGGCGGCGACGGATGGCGGCAGCAGAATGCCTACATATTTCTCGTCTTGGCCCAGGCCACATCGGCCCAGGAGACGGCGCAGAATCCAAGTTCGTACCAGCAAATTGGCTCCGGTGAGTTCAAGCCCACTGGAATCAGCCACCTTAGGCCGGCGGAGGTTTCTGCGGCACATCCGCAAGAAGCGTTGCGGAAGGTATGTCTCCCCATGTCGACGTCGAAAGAAGTTCATGGCACTGTCTGTTTCTCAATCCTGATTACACGGTTTCATCCAGCAGCCTCTGCACCAGTTGTTCGAGTAGCCCGGTCAAACAGCCGACCGCCTCTCTCTTGTCACCCGCACGATCGACGAGAATCGGTTCGCCGAACGTGACGATTGGCGATTCATGCAGGGACTCTCCCAAGTTGCGTTCGGCCGGCTATCTGCCCGAGAAGATTCTGTCTGGCTCCCCCGCCGCCAGAGGACCGAAGTGTAACTTCGTGGGAATCTCCTGTCGGAATCGGGCAAGTTCGCTTACTGGAGCATTCAGTCTCGTGATTTCCCTCTATTCACAAAGAGACCATTCCTGCGCAAAGTTTGCGCGACTTGGAGAATTCAGTCACCCATAGAGATTTCTAAGCCTCTTCGGACAATTTGCCGAGGTGACGGGCCAAGGCGATCAAGCTCGCTCCCCATCCAAGTCCGAATAGAAGCGGCGCTAGGGTGGGATCCATGGGCAATATCAGGGCCAAGAGCAGAAACCCGGCGCCGATGCCGTAACAGTACCCCCAGTAGCTGCTCCCCATCATGATGAAACCGAGGCTGCTAAGGATAGCCAGGCGCGGATACTCCATCCAATACTCGAAGGCCCGATCCGGGGGGGCCATGCCGTAATCAACCAAGAACAAAGTAAGAGAGCCGGCAACGTAACCGAGCCAGAGCGCCCATAGTTGCCGAGCCGGCTTACCCTGAGGAGGATACCAGTCAGCTCGATAGAGCCAGAATACCAGCGCCATTCCGGCAAATTCCAGAGCGCGGAAAGCAGCCAGCCACGTCAACGGTCTTGCAGCATGGAGCTTGCCCACCACAAGGAAACTGAGGAAGTTGGCGGCGAACACGATCCACGCGAAGTGGAAAAGCATGTTCGCCCACGTGCGGAATTCCACATCGTGGTGACCACGTCCCAGCGTGCATAGCAGCCGATCCAAAAGGCTCGGCCCGCTGAGGCTGATCGAGTCCCCATCCAAGAATCGCTGCAGGTCGTCGGCCAATTCCTGGGCACTTCCATAGCGCTTTTCTGGATTCTTCTCCAAGCACTTGAGGCAAATCATTTCCAGTTCCCGCGGTATCTGGGGGTTGATTTGCCGAGGCAGCTTGGGGTCGTGCTCGCGTATCTGCTCAAGGGTATCCAGGGCGGTCCGACCACGAAAAGGCTGCTGTCGCGTCAAGAGCTCATAGAACAAAACCCCGATGGAATAGATATCGCTTGCGGGACCGACGCGATCACGCGATCCCATGACCTGTTCGGGCGCCATGTAGGGAACCGTGCCGACGATTTGATGCGACGCCGTCAGTTGCTGGTCGCACTCAACCCTTTTCGCCAGACCGAAGTCGGTAACTCGGGCTTGATCCTTGCCGTCGATGAGCACGTTGGACGGCTTAATGTCACGATGGGTCACGCCTTTCCGGTGCGCGTGCCCAATCGCATCGGCAATCTGCCGCACATAGCGCGCAGCCTGTTTGGGAGGCACAGACCCCTTGCGAATAATCTGCGAAAGGTTCTCGCCCGCCACGTACTCCATGGAAAAGAAGTGGTGCCCGTCGAGCTGACCGACGTCGTAGATTCCAATTATGTTGGGGTGTTGCAGATGGGCGGCCGCCTCGGCCTCGATCCGAAACCGCTGAATATCACTTTCGTTGGCCAAGTCGCCGGAAAGAATCATCTTGACCGCCACGGTGCGGTTGAGACTGATTTGGCGAGCCTTGTAGACCACTCCCATCGCACCGCGGGCGATTTCCTCCAGATTCTCGTAGTCGCCGAACTTCCGCAACCGCAGCTCGTGGCCCGCTTGATCAGCGCCTTGCGCCGCTTCCAGGCCGGCGGGAGATTCCCACACAGACGTGAGATCGTCGGCATCCGTTGCGCGTTTCTTGCTGGACACTGCCCTGATTTCCAAATCGCCGCCATCCGAGGCACGCCAATTCTCTGCCAAGCGGGCCGCGTGGTCGTGAGCCTCAAAAAAACGGGCCAGTTCCTCGCTCAGTTGCAGATGCTTTGCCAGGAGGGTATGGCGGTCAACGGTTTCGCCGCGAGCAACGGCCTCCAGATAAGCAGCCAACACGTCGTTGAGGAGTTCCTGCGGCGGATCGTCCAGCCTCAGATCATCGTTCATTGCTCATTCCGTTCCAGAAAACTGCTCGCGGAGCCGCGTAACACCCCGGTGCAGCAAGCCGACGACCGCCGACACGCTACGGCCCAAGTTCGCGCTGATTTCAGCGAGTGAGCAACCCTGCCAATAAAAAAGTACGACGGCATCACGCTGGCCTGGAGGCAGGTTCTCGACAGCGCTGGCAATCTGCAGGAGCTGCTCGGCTCGCTCTGCGCAATGACTAGGCGTCGACTGCCCGGCACTCAGCCAACCTTCCAGCCGGGCCGAAGAAGCATCGACGACTCCATCCAAGGACAGTTCCCGGCAAATGTCCCGGTTGCCACCTGGCGAAGAAGCGTTTCCATCCAGCAACGTAACGGCGAATTATAGGCAACTGGATCCGTCATAATCAAGTATTCTGCAGAACAGTAACTTTTCTGGGGTTAAAGCCTTCGTTTTTCGACGGCCCAACCGAATTCTCACCGTTCTGCCCGGTTTTCCGGCCAGGAGATTCCGAGAATCCAGCATTGTCGCCCTTGGCTCCGCGAAAGTCCTGTTGCTTCGCGGAGCGAAAGGCGACACCTGTTTTTGCGCTGGTCCTTATTGGGCGGCGCAAGACGGCGGGGCCTGCAAGTCCGGGATGAGCAATTACTGCCACTGGAAGAGTGGCTGGCCAACGTGCGACCCGGTTTCGCAATTTCCGGCGCGGCACTCAAGAAAATGGCCATTCGCTACCCGCGGGCATTACGATGCTCGATCGGGCCTTCTGGCATCCGACTGCCGCCAACATGGCCCGCCTGGCCGCGGTGACGACCTCTGGAACGTGTTGCCGGTCTACTCTGGTTTCCAGCCGATCGTGGTGGGCCTGCGCTTGCTACGCAATCTGGTCCCACCCTACACGACATGTACCTGATTGCCAGAACCCGGCAAGGCCCCTTATAGCGTTCCCAGCACTTCTGCGGCCGCCGCAATCGTGGCTTCAATCTGCTCGTCGCCGTGGGCTATCGAGACAAACAGGGCCTCGAACTGGCTGCACGGCAGGTAAACACCGCGATCGATCATGCCCCAAAAATACTTGGCGTAGCGTTGTGTGTCGCTACGGGCGGCGGTCTCCCAGTGGGTCACAGTATCCGGATTGAAGAACAACGTCATCATCGACCCTACGCGGGCCAGCGTGTGGGGAACCTGCGCCGCCCGAGCCGCCGCGTCGAGACCGTCGGCCAAACGGCTCGAGCTAACCTCCAGCCGGCGATAGGCGTCGGTATCGCGCAACACTTTCAGCGTGGCGGTCCCGGCCGCTGTAGCCAGGGGATTCCCGCTCAACGTACCCGCCTGGAAGACCTTGCCGGCGGGCAGGATATGGTCCATAATCTTTGCCGCACCGCCATAAGCGCCCACGGGCAGGCCGCCGCCGATGACTTTCCCCAAGGTGGTCAGGTCGGGCGTCATGTCCCAAAGAGATTGTGCCCCGCCGTAGGCCACGCGGAAGCCGGTCATAACTTCGTCGCAGATCAAAAGTGCCCCGTAGCGTGCGGTCACTTCGCGGAGCGCCCAGCGAAAGGCCTCCGAGGGCACAACACATCCCATATTGCCCACCACCGGCTCGAAGATCACGGCGGCAATGCGGTCGCCCACCCCGGCAAAGGCATCCTCCAAGGCCGCCGCGTCATTGTAAGCCAGGACCAGCGTATCGCCCGCCGTACCCTCGGTAACCCCCGGTGAATCGGGCACTCCCAAGGTGGCGGCCGAGCTGCCGGCGGCTACCAGCAGGCTATCAACGTGCCCGTGGTAGTTGCCCGCGAATTTGACCACGATCGGCCGACCCGTATATCCGCGGGCTAGGCGAATAGCGCTCATTGTGGCCTCAGTGCCCGAGTTGACTAACCGGACCTTTTCCACGGAGGGCACGGCCTCGATGATCAGTTC
>Ga0181517_10004654_pt1 | contig 12394 bp, 11 predicted proteins | sample PEATcosm2014_Bin_31_FD_119748 | JGI IMG/M metagenome (GOLD analysis project Ga0181517, IMG submission 119748) | Peatland microbial communities from MTU Mesocosm Facility, Houghton, MI, USA - PEATcosm2014_Bin01_30_metaG | ecosystem: Environmental > Terrestrial > Soil > Wetlands > Peat | place... | reverse complement strand
GCTGAAGTAAGGGATAGTCAATAGGAAGATCGCGGACGCAAGCTGGGTAAGCCGGTCGCGGAGACCAAATCGTACGACGACGAAGGGGAGGATGAACCAGAGGGCGATGAGAGAGTCGCCCAGAGGAATCTGCCAGATGGCATGCGCCGCCGTGTAGTGGGCGGTTCTGTCGAAGACATGCCAGAGCGCAGCGTGAGGCTTCTGATGGACGTTTCTTTCGAAACTGCGGAAGAGGGAGTGGATCGTTGGGAAGCCGCCCAGTGCCACCCAGGTGGAAAAGGCGTAGGCCATGAGGAAGGCCACCGGTGTGCGCCAGCCGAGAGAGATTAGCGTGCGGAGGTATTCGACCCAGAACCAGAGGCGACCGCGGCTGGCGGCAAGCTCTTCCAGGTCACCCATGATTGCGGCGGCTGGGGTGGGACCGGCAAACTGGGCCAGTAGCGATTCCGCCAGTGTGGAATCGGACGTGAAAGAGTCAAACATTTGCCCCTCCGAAAACTTTTGCATCGAGCAGGTCGAGGCCCTGTAGCAGGCTTTGGTAGGCGGATTGCGCGCTGGCCAGGGCGTTGCGGCCTTCGCGCGTGACGATAACGAAGCGCTTGGCGCGGCCTCCGCGCTCGGGTGTGGGGCTTCCGTCGCGGAAGGTGACCAGGCCTTTGTCTTCCATGCGGTGCAGTGTGGTGTACAGCGCTCCGGGAGCGGGGTTGCGGCCCGTCTTCGCTGCAATCTCGTCCAGAATGGTGACGCCGTAGGCCTCATCGCCCAGGCGCAGCACCGCCAACAGGACAATCTGTTCAAATTCGCCGAGAGTTCGTTCGGGATTCATATGAACTACAATGTAGTAGTAAACCAATTGCTTGTCAACTGAATTCGTAAACGCGAAGAGTAAAGCAGATTCTTCCGTTTCGCTGCGGAATGACAAACAAGTGGCGTTGGGATGACAAATCGTAGGATTGGAAACGTGCTGGGATGAACTTGCAGCGCGGCAACTGCGTACAATCATTCGTAGGCCATGGAATTCAAAGAGGCGATCAAGCTGGCGTTGCAGTCCCTGTGGCAGAACAAGCTGCGCACGGTGTTGACGCTGCTGGGCATGACGATCGCGGTGGCCAGCCTGATCGCCGTGGTGACATTGGTGAACGGCGCCATGACGTATGTCACCACCAAGTTCACACGCTATGGCGCGGACGTGTTTACTGTGTCGCGGATGCCGTCCATCATCTTCAGCTCCGAGCAGTACGAGCGGTTGCAGAAGAGAAAGAATGTACTGTACGACGACTACACCTACGTTCGCGATAACTGCAAACGCTGCGTGGCGATTGGGGAGTCGCAGGGGACCTCAGGTAAGGTCGTGCGCGGCACAAACTCAGTGACGGATACCTCCATCCGCGGCTTCACCTGGCAGATGCCCATGCTGCAGAACCTGGACATCGCCGAAGGGCGGGGGTTTACCCAGATCGACGAGGATCATGCGTCGCCGGTGGCCATCATCGGGACAGACATCCGCGACAACCTGTTTCCCGGCATCGATCCGCTGGGCCTGGAGTTGCGCGTCGATGGCATGCCCTACACCGTGGTGGGCGTGGCGGAAAAGCAGGGCAGCACCTTCGGCCAAAGTCAGGACAACTGGGTTGCGGTGCCGCTGACGGCCTACATGAACACCTACGGCACACAGAATTCGAGCACCATCTATGTGAAGGCGGGGTCTGCCGGACCCGCGCTGCAGGATGCGGGTGACGAGGTGCGCGTGTTGATGCGCTCCAAGCGGCACGACGCGCCGGGGGCGGACGACTCCTTTGAACTGGACGTCAACAATACGCTGGTTGGATTCTTCTCCAAGGTGACGGGAATGTTCGGCGCCGTCATGGGAGGGGTTGCGCTGATCGCGCTGGTGGTGGGCGGCATCGTGATTATGAACATGATGCTGGCCAGCGTGACCGAACGCACGCGCGAGATTGGCATTCGCAAGTCGCTGGGAGCGCGTGGACACGACATCATGCTGCAGTTCCTGGTGGAGTCCTGCGCGCTGGCGCTGGTGGGCGGTTTGTTTGGCGTGTTGCTTGGCCTCGCCATTGCGCAGGTGGTCACCCTGCTGCTTGGATTCCCTTCCACCGTGGCTCTGTGGAGCGTGATGGTGGGACTGGTGATGGCGGCCACCACGGGGATCTTTTTCGGTGTGTACCCAGCGCGCAAGGCGGCCAACCTGGACCCCATCGTGGCGTTGCGTGCGGAGTTGTAAAAGCAGGGATTAGGGAACAGGGAGTAGAGAAGCAACAATGCGGACAGGCGACTTCAAAGAGACGGTAACCATGGCTCTGGGCACGTTGCGCGCCAACAAGATGCGCAGCGGGCTCACTATCCTGGGTATAGTGATCGGAGTTATGACGGTCATTACCATCTCGTCGGTGGTGAATGGGCTGAATGCTGGTGTAGAGGGCCTGGTGCAGTCGCTGGGATCGAATGTACTGTTTATCTATCGGTTTCCCGCGTTCTCCGGCCGGCCAACCACCGAGATGCTCACTCGCAAGCAGCTCAACTACGACGATGCCATCGCCATGCGGTCGTTGCCCCATGTGGTGGCCGTATCGCCGGCCCTACAGTACACCGACAATACCGCTCCCGGACGCAGCGGCGTCACCTCCATCAAGGGCGGAGGCAAGAGCATGCAGAACACCATCCTCACCGGCGTCTCCGACGAAGAAAAGGATGTCTCCGATCTGGACATGCTGGAGGGCCGGTTCGTCAACGAACAGGACCAGCAGCGAGCTTCCAGGATCACCATTCTGGGGTACGACACGGCAGCGCATCTCTTTCCTGGGCAAAGCGCTGTCGGTCGCGAGGTGGAGGCGGCCGGGATGCTGTTCACCGTGGTGGGGGTGCTGGACAAGCAGAAGCAGGCCTTTGGCGGAGGCACCAACCCGCAGGACAACCAGGCCTACTTCCCCGTTACTACCTTCCACTACATGCATCCGGAGGAGCTGGACTACTGGATCACGCTGAAGTACGACGATCCCAAGAACCGGCTGACGGTGGTGGACGAGCTGACCGAGCTGCTGCGCCGGCGGCGCAAAGTGCTCAACGAAAAGCCGGACAACTTCGCCATCTTCGGCACGGACGTCATCACGCGCCTGTGGGACGAGATTACAGGAGGGCTGTTTCTTCTTCTGTTTTCCCTCTCCACCGTGGCCCTGATGGTGGGTGGGGTGGGCGTGATGAACATCATGCTGGTCAGCGTCACCGAACGAACGCGCGAGATCGGGGTGCGCAAGGCCATCGGCGCCACCAAACGGACCATCCTGACCCAGTTCACACTGGAGGCGATCACGCTGTGCGCGGTCGGTGGCGTCATCGGATTGGTGCTGGGCAGCGTGATTGTGCTTGCGGTGAGCCATTGGTTTCCTGCCGTGCTCTCTCCGCTGTGGGTGGCAACTGCCTTCCTGTCTTCCTGCGCCATCGGGCTCATCTTCGGCATCTATCCGGCGTGGAAGGCCGCCAACCTCGACCCCATCGAGGCGCTAAGGTACGAGTAACGGTAGGGTCGTGAGAAAATTCCACTATGAGCGATTTCATTCCCAAGCCAGGCACATTGAAGATTGGCGGACTCGGACGCAAGGCGCAGAAGCTGCTTGCTGCGCGGGAAAAGGCCGCCCAAATGAAGAGTGGCGCAAAGCCACAGCCTGGCGCCTCCATGATGTCCTTCAAGGCGAAGGACTCGTTTGCCAATACCAAGAAGACCACCTTCCAGCGTAAGGCTGTGTAGGCGCACCCCCATCTTCACTTCGGTAGACTGGTTGCATGGCGACGGTGGTCGAGATCGTTACAACCCTGCTCAGTGTGGGCGGGATGTTCTACATGCTGCTGGCGCTATGGGGAGCGCGCGACTTCGCGCATACCCGCCGCCGTTTTGCCGCAGCCGATGCCAACGCGCCGAGATTTTCCCCGGATGTCACCATCCTGAAGCCGGTGAAAGGCGTCGATCCGCGCATGTACCAAGGGCTGGCGAGCCATTGTAGGCAGCAGTATGCGGGTCACTTCGAGATACTCTTCGGCGTCAGTAGCGCGGATGATCCCGCCATCGAAGAAATTTCCCGGCTGCAGCAGGAGTTCCCCCAGTGCGCAATCCGCCTCATCGTGTGCCCCCAGCGGCTGGGGACCTCGGGCAAGGTGAGCAACCTCATTCAGATGTTGCCCGAGGCAAAGTATCCATACGTACTCATCAACGACAGCGATATACGCGTCTCGCCGAACTATCTTTCGCGCGTGATGGCGCGATTTGGCGCAGCGGACGGTATAGAAGATCCCAAAGTGGGCATGGTGACGGCGCTGTTTCTGGGGCGGACTGCGACAGAGGGCCCTGCACTGACACTATGGGCGCGCATGGAGGCGCTGGCAATCTCCACCGATTTTGCGGCGGGCGTACTGGCGGCGCGCAGGCTGGAGGGAGGCGTCCACTTTGGGCTGGGAGCAACCCTGGCGATGTCTCGCGAGGCGCTGGCGGCGGCTGGTGGCCTGGAGCCGCTGGTCGATTCACTGGCCGACGATAACGAGATGGGCTTGCGGATCGAGCGGGCGGGATACCGCATCGAGCTCTGCGGCGAGGTGGTGGAGACCGCCGTACCGGCGTATCGCATGCGGGATTTTTGCGAACACCAGATTCGCTGGGCGCGCACCCTGCGCGATGCGCGGCGATGGGGATACCTGGGCCTCGGCATCACCTACTGCATTCCCTGGGCGGTGTTGAACTGCGTGGCCAGCGGATTCGCTCTGTGGAGCATCTCGTTGCTAAGTTTAGTTGTGCTGGCGCGGGTTGCCGTCGCGCTGTCGGTCGGCGTCGGCGTGCTGGGCGACGATCAGGTGCTGCGCGACATCTGGCTGCTGCCTCTGCGCGACTTCATTGGGCTGGGGTTCTGGGTGTGGAGCTACGCTTCGGACACCGTGGTCTGGCGCGGCGAACGCTTCCATCTGCACAACGGAAAAATTTCGCGTATGGCCTAAGACTGCTAATTAGCCGAAGGTTTCTCGACGCGATCGATGACGAATACGTCAACGGTGGCTTTCACGGGTTCGAGCTTCAAACCGAGCTGCTCCTGGATGGCGGTAAAGAAGCCGGGCGGAGCGTTGAGATCAGTGGTATTGGCCTCGTCATAGGTGTAGCGCAGCTTGAAGTCATAGCTGCCGAGGAGGCCAGTCTGATCGACGATCGGACGGTCGTGGACGAAGAACTGCAGGCCCATGGCGAGATCGGGCATAGAGAAGCTGATAAATCCCAAGTCGGCTTCGGTCCCATGTCCGCTGCCGTTCTGATCGGGCTGCGCGTCGGGGTGGGCGGCGGGCGTCAGCTTCGGCCCGCCCTTGGCGATCTGGATGGCGTAGACAGGAAGCTCTCGCTTGTCGCGGTGGAAGCGGAGCCCGAAGCGGTCGGCGAGCAGCTTCTGCAGCATCTCCTGCTGCTGGCTCAGGTTTGGTTCGCCGGTGGTATTGGTCTTGCCCTCGATATCGTACTGAGCGTTCTTGACCCAGTCGGTTGCGCCGACGATCTGGGTTGGATGGATGCCGTAGGCGAACATCATCATGCTGGCAACAGACTGGTCGCGGGCTGTGACGCGCTCGCCCTTGGCATCGAAGCCCTGGTGGTTCGAGTTGGGATCATGGGGCTTAATGGTAGCGACCTCAAACGACGGATGCGCGTCGGCGGCCATAGGCTTCACTGGCGTTATGGACTGAGAAGTGTTCTGCGCCAGCGCGGGGGCAGCGGCCAGGGCAGTGGCGATCAGAAAGTATTGCAGGCGGAAGCGCATAGAGAACCTCGCAAGGTGAAGCTGATCGACGATACGCATGATCGTTACGGATGGTTCCTCTGGTGGCTGAGTTATGTAAACAGGGTCGAGATCCTGGCCAGCACGTCCTCCAAAATTTCCTTCGGGAGCGTGTCCACTTTCCTCCCGCTTCGTGCAGCGATGTCCAGAACGCGCGGTTGATCGCAGCGCACAACGCCTGTGGTACGGATGCCTGTGATCGAGACGGCGAAGCCAAGTCGCCGGGCAAACTCGCCGCCACTTGTGATGGGCAGAACCACGGGCAATTTTGTGGCGTCATTGAAAGCCGTTGGCGAAATAATCAGGACAGGACGGTGACCGCGCTGCTCATGGCCCTGCGTCGGGTCGAGCGAAACCATGTAGATATCGCCACGGTTCATATTCGCCTCATATCAATTCACCGCCAATGTTCGGGGCATCCACCCACTCCCGGTCTTCAACTGGCATCGGCTGGGAATAATCGGAGGCATCGAGCAGTTCAGCCAGGCTGTAACGTGGCCGCGGTTTCGGGTCAATGATCAGGCGGCCATTCTCCACGTCCATGGCAACTGTTTCGCCGGGCTTCAGGTGCAACAGATTAAGTAGAACAGGCGGAACGGCCAGCATGACAGAGCCGCCAACCTTGCGCAGATTCGTTGTATGCATCCAGAACTCCTAAATTATATCTAAATATAACACATGAATGGGGCCATGATACGTATTTCTTAGCAGTTATTTATGGGTGATCCGACTGGTTGCTGACGATCTCTTTGCCGCCGGAGCGGGCGATGACGTAGACCGGCGTGGGCAGCGCGGGCAGCGGGCTGGGCTGGTTGGCCAGGTTCTGCCAGAGGAAGATGCGCTGATGGCCGGACCACTTCTCGGCGAGCGACTGTGGGGTCTCGAAGATCGCTGGCGCATCAACAAAGAAGCTGCCGTACCAGAGGTCCGAGCTGCGTCCTTCAAGGATGTGGATCGGGTTGACCGCAACGGGACGACCGTTCTGTAGCGCGTAGCTGGGGCGCTGGAGGTAGAAGCCGAGCGTGCTGGCAAACTCGTATTCCTGATGGATGACGATGAGGTCGTCAGCATGGAGTTGCGGCGCGATGGCCGCTGCCAGTTGCTGCGAGCTAAGCACCGGCGCAAAGGTCTGCAAGCCAAGGTGCGCTGCAAGTAGAAAGCCGAAGGCTCCCGCGGCCAGTGACAGTGTCGCCGCGTGTGGTCGATTCTTCTTGCGCAGCAGGAACGAGCATAGCGGCCCAAGGAAGAGTGCGGCAGCGGCCAGCGCCAGCGGGAGGCGGAAGAGTCCTAGCGCCTGCGTGTTCAAGTCGAGAAAGTGGCCCATGCTGAGCGCGTAGTCGGCGGGATGCTGTTGCAATAGTTGCGCAAGGTCGGCGTTATGCGCGGGCGCACTCGGTTGCAGAAGAAAGATCCATACAGCCGCTGCAAAGATTGAGCCGAAAACGACCAAAACAGCCGTCGCACGCATATTGGTGCGTCGAATTTTCTCGGCCCACTGTGTTGCGGGTTGATCTTGCGCCTTCTCTTCATCCAAAGCCAGCCAGCCTGCGATCAACATCGCTACTGCCGACAGCGCAGGAAGCACGTAGTACTCCTGCCGCGTGGAGAAGCTGAAGAATAGCAGCGGGATCGCCGCCCACAGGATGAGCAAGAGACAAATCGAACCCTCGCAGGTCGACGAAACCCTCTCGCCTCGTCTTTCCGCATCGCATTGTCTTACCGCATCGCCTTGTCTTACTGCACCGCCTTGTCTTACCGGATTAGCACGGGGCTTCAGCCCCCTGAATATGGCCACCCAATTCAACTGGGCTTTAGTCCCGGACCTCTTGCTCATAGATTCCACGTAGTTACGGACCGCATCGGCAAGTGCCTTGAACATGTAGGCCGACCACGGCATCAGCCACACCAGGCACAGCCCCCAGAAGAGACCCAGCGGCACAGTGTCGTAGTCCCGTGGAACGCGCAGGTTCACGTAGCGCAGCATCTGTTCATTGACGAAGTAGAACCACAGCCAGCCATGCACGTTGCCGTCGCTGGGAAGCGGCACGGAGAGGTGGCCGTGAGCAAGGGTCAATCCACTGGGATGGCCTTGCGCCGGATTGGCCAGAGCGATCAGAATGTGCCACGGCGCGGCAATCGCGAGAAAAATGACGAGCGACGATATCGGATGAAGCTGGTGGATGCGTGTGATGGCGGCGCGTAGCCCGCGCGTCAGCAACAGGTAGATCAGCACGATTGCCACCGGAAAGACGCCGCCGATCAGTCCTTTAGTCAAAACCCCCAGCGCGCAGCAAACGGCGAAGGCGTAACAGAGGAGGCGCGGGCTTTTTACATCCCCCCCATCGCGGTAAGGGTGCGATGAAAGGGGCACCCGATCTTCGGGTGGTTGTTCGGTGAGATAGAAGCAGAAGAGGGCGAGCGTGAGCCACAGGCTTAACATTGCATCGGGCAGCAGGATGCGGGTGAAGAGGAAGATGCCGAAACAAGAAAGCAGAATGAGTGAGGCGTAGAGGCCTGCGCGGGCGTTGCGAAAGCCGCGCCGGGCAAAGGCTTCCACCGCGAAGGCCAGCGCCAAAACAGTCAGCGCGAGCGGAATGCGCGCGGCGGCGGCGCTGACGCCGAAGAGCTTGAAGCTGGTCGCCATCGACCAATACAGCAGCGGCGCTTTTTCCAGGTAGCGAATGCCGTTTGCGTACAGCGTGACCCAGTCGTGGCGCAGCAGCATCTCGCGCGCGACTTCAGCATGAACCGAGTCGGCGTCGTCCAGCAGGGCAGGGGTGAACAGAGTAAAGCTGGCGTAGAAAACCATCCAGAGCGCGAGCAGGAGAATTGTGTTGGCCGGCGGACGCTTCGGGATGGGGGCGGGCTGCATGGGTGATCCGCGGGAGAGCACTTACAGGTCTTCCATCCTGCGCCCTGGCTCAGACGAGGGAGATGTCTTCGTCGATGGCCAGTTGTTCGACGCAGATATACAGCGCCTCTCCTAGTTTCTTGAAGTCCAGCTTGCACTGCGCGGAGTAATTGCTTCGGTCGCTATGGCGGAAGAGCTCGTTCCATATATTCTGCGCCTGCCACAGGTTGACGTCGAAGGGCATGGTGCGCAGGGCAAGTGCGATGGCCAGCGCGGCCCGGATGGCCATATCGGGGGGCTGGCCTGTGTTGACGGCGTCCTCAATCTGCAGCATGGCGCGCTGGATGCGCTTGCCCGCCGCGAAGCTGAGCGCCGCCGTGTCCAGTGCGACGTGGTCCGTAGCGGCGCGCAGAAACAGCGCTTGCAGTTCGGCCGCGTCGAAAGGTTCCGCCTCGATGGTGCGGCGCAGACTGGCGTTGATGGCGAAGTTGGCGGCGATGGCGAGTGCAGGCGGCGCGGCCATTCCAGACTCGGTCAGAAAGTGCAGCAGCGATGCATGGTCTTCGTAGATCTTGCGTAGCGAGTCTTCCATCTCGGCCAGGGTCTGGTTCAGAATGGTGCGCAGAATACGCTGCTGTTCGTCGGCAAAGAGCGAGGTGAGCGAGTAAGCAATAGCGCCGAAGAAGCGGTCGATGAGGCGAATCACCTCGGGAAGGTCGGCGCGTTGGATCGCTTTACGGATGTTGTTGGAGAATGCGGTAAACGCTGCCCCGTTCTCCGGGCCATCGGTTGAGTAGCGGCGCACCGCCGCGGACAGGTTCTGATCGCCCAGATGGAGTACGGCGAAGCATATCTCCTCGTTCTCCTCGGTGATCCGCGAACGCAGATGGGCGCGGCCGATGGCGACCTTGCCGCGGCCGGAGGTGAAGCTCTCGTACCCATCGCGATGCAGATCGAAGCAGAACAGAACTCCGTCCTCTGGGTAGTTGCGAAAGATGGAGCTGATGGCATAGTGCGCGCCCACCTGCTCCAGCCCGATGCGCAATCCGGTGACGTAGCGGCGATAGAGCCATGCTCCGTCCCCCATCTCGGGGAGGTTGGATTTGGCGCGGGCCAGAATCTCCAGGAAGCGCTCTTCCAGCGCGGCGCCGGTGGGTCCGAACAGCTTGCCGGCTAGCTGTAGCACGCGTCCGGCATAGGCGATCACCTGCAAGGTCTCGATGCCGGAGATGTCATCGAAGAACCAGCCGCAACTGGTGTACATCAACTGGGCGTGGCGTTGCATCTCCAGCAGTTCAAGCAGCATGATTCGCTCATCGTCCGTAATGGGACGCTTGGCATGACGATCGAAGAAGCGGGCCACCGAGTCGGGCGAACGGTCCAGAACGATGTCGATATATGCGTCGCGCGCGCTCCACAGGTCGATCAGCAGCGGATCGGCCAGCTCTTCGGCCAGCGGTGAAGTGGCGTCGCGCAGAAAGTCGAGCGCCTCGCGCAGGGGCGCGCGCCACAACTGGTTGAGTCCGGGCTTGCCGCTGTTGCAGCCGCAGTTGGAACGCCAGCGCTCCACCCCATGTACGCAACTCCAAGAGGTGTTCTCCACCACCTCGGCCTCCCACTGCGGCGGGAACTTTTCCAGAAACTCGCCGTAGTTGGTGAGCTTGGCGTGGCCATTGTCCTCGATCCAGTGCATGGCATAGGAAAGCGCCATCTCGCCGTACTTGTGATGGTGGCCGTAGCTCTCGCCATCGGTGGCGACGTGCGACAGTTGGACCTGATTGGGTGCGTTGGACGAGGCAGCGCGGAAACCGTCCAGCAGGCGGCTGCCGAACGCCTCGCCGCTGTTGAGCAGGCCTTCAAAGGCGATGGCGCGCGAGGCTGGGCCATCATAAAAGAAAACCGCGATGTGCCTCCCCTCATCCAGCTTAATCAGGTAGGGGCGGGTGGAATCGACAGTTGCATTGGGAGTGGGGACCCAGTTGTCCGTGGCCAGCGGCCGCACCCGTGCGCACTGGTGGGGTGCCAGGATGGTGAACTTGATTCCTTCGGCGGCCATCAGATCCAGCACTTCGCGATTGACGGCGGTCTCGGCCAACCACATGCCTTCGGGCCGGCGGCCAAAACGGTGTTTAAAATCGGCAATGCCCCAGCGAATCTGCGTGATGGCGTCGCGCCGGTTGGCCAGCGGTAGAATCATGTGGTTGTAGGCCTGCGCCATCGCCGAGCCGTGGCCGCCGTAGCGCTGTGCGCTGCTGCGGTCGGCGTCCAGAATGGTGCGATAGGTGCGTGGTGTCTTGTCCGCCATCCACTTCAACAGGGTGGGGCCGAAGTTGTAGCTCATGCGCTCGTAGTTGTTCACGATGCGCACAATCTCGCCCTTGCGGTTGGTGATGCGAGATGCGCCGTTGGGCGCATAGCACTCCGCCTCGATGCGCTCGTTCCAATCGTGATAGGGCGCGGCCGAGTCCTCCACCTCTACCGTCTCCAGCCAGGGATTCTCTCGCGGCGGCTGGTAGAAGTGGCCATGCACGCAGACGTAGCGCTGCGTCTGTGCAGTGGAGGATGCTTTGAGATTCGCAACTTGCTGGGAGCTTCGAGACTTCACCATGGAATTATAGGGGTCTCCCGCGCCGGACGTGGCAAGCTCGGCGAACCCTACTAATTCTCTGACGGCCGTTCGATGTGGTCGATCACCAGCGTCTCCACCTGTCCCTTGCTCTTCTCCAGCTTCAACCCGAGGCTACTCAACACTGAACCGAATGAGGACCCGGGGTCGGACGCTGCGGAGGGGGACTGTTGATCCTCAGCCGCAGGCCCGTCTGGAGGCAAACTCTTGATCGTTATGTCATAGCGCCCTGTCAGGCCTGTCTTGTCCTGGACTGGGCGCCCGGCAGCCCCCGGCGCAGACAGTTGTGACGCGATGAAAGCCATCGAGACACCATAAAAGCTCATCCCGTCCTTGGTGGGAACCACAACTCCGTTGCCCCCAGACATCTTTATTCCTTCAGGGTGCTCCACCGTCGGGTCCGTCTCCTTGAACTTCGGCCCTCCCTTCGCGAGCACCAGCGAGTCCACCTCTCCCTCCGTGACCTCGCGATGCAACACCAGCTTGCATCGCTCCGCAAACATCGTCTGCAACATGGCCGGCAACATCACCTTCTGAGACTTCGACTTCTGCCACTCCGCCCGGTCTGCGTCAGAGATACGCGCGTCGATGTCGTAGCGATCATTCTCCACCCAGTCCGGAAGGCCCTTAATCTGGTCTATCGTGTAGGTAACCGCGCCACCAACCTGCGGAACATACGCCTCCCTAAACGTTAGGATCATCGGACTGAAGGTCGTTCGATACCCGTCCGGCGTCGGCCCTTCATGCAGCGACCCATGCGGATTCGGGTTCTGGCGGATCGATACCACCTCGAACGCATATGGCTTTATTTTCACACCCACAGCCGCCGGGGCCGTTGCCATCTGCCCGAACGCTGCAGCTGCACAAACAATCCCCACTGCCAGAATCTTGCCAATCATGAATTAGCCCACCTCAAAACCGGCTCCAGCATACACCTCGAAATTACTAAAGAGGCTGCGTTCGGAAACATTAGTCGTCGGCCTTCGGTGAAAGGCTGCCGTTTGCCAGGTCGCAGGCGCGCCACATATACCAGCTCGCCACCGAACACCATGGGTGCCACTTCTTGGCCCGCATCTCCATCTCCGCCGGCTTGGGCAGATC
>Ga0181517_10004648_pt1 | contig 12406 bp, 10 predicted proteins | sample PEATcosm2014_Bin_31_FD_119748 | JGI IMG/M metagenome (GOLD analysis project Ga0181517, IMG submission 119748) | Peatland microbial communities from MTU Mesocosm Facility, Houghton, MI, USA - PEATcosm2014_Bin01_30_metaG | ecosystem: Environmental > Terrestrial > Soil > Wetlands > Peat | place... | reverse complement strand
GACATCGAGGCGTATTTCCCGCATCACCTGGATAACCCGCCGGGCGCGACCATCCTGAAAGTCACCGGGCTGAGCAGCCGGGGGAAATTCCGCGATATCACCTTCGAAATTCGACGCAGCGAAATTGTCGGATTTGCCGGATTGGTGGGGGCCGGACGCAGCGATATCGCCACGGCGGTGTTCGGGCTGGATCCTGCGGCGACCGGCCGTGTCGAGATGGACGGCGCGGACCTGCCGCTGGGCGATGTGCGCGAGGCGATGCGGCGCGGGATCGGGCTGGTTCCCGAGGATCGCAAGCGGCAGGGGCTGGTGCTCATGATGGGCGGGCGGCAGAATTTTTCGCTGGCCATGCTCGGCCGATTCCGGCGCATGGGTCTGCTCGACCACCGGGCCGAAGCCAGGCAGGCCCGCGAATATTTCCGGCGGCTGGACGTGAAGACGCCCAGTGTCGAGGCGCTGGTGCAGTCGATGAGCGGCGGGAATCAGCAGAAGGTGGCGGTGGCCAAGTGGCTGGGCCGGGGGGCCAAGATGCTGATATTCGACGAGCCGACGCGCGGCGTGGACGTGGGGGCCAAGGCGGCGATCCACGAACTGATCGACGAGTTGGCCCGGCAGGGCGTGGGGATCATGCTGATCTCTTCGGAACTGCCGGAATTGCTGAATCTTTCGACCCGCGTGCTGGTGATGCGGCGGGGTCGCCTTGTGGGCGAGGTTCCGCGGGCCCAGTTGACGCAGGAGCGCGTGATGCGGCTGATGGCGGGCGTGGAGGAAAGGGCCGCGGGGTGACGGCATCGGTGACTTCCCTTAGAAAAGAAAAGGGGCTTGTCCCGATGGCGACGCGGCCGGATTCGCTGCATAGTATTGGCCATTGGGAATCTTTTTTCAGGAGTTGAGTATGCCCGCTGTTGTGGATGTGGAAAAATGTGATGGGTGCGGAACCTGTGCCGAGAACTGCCCCAGCGATGCGATCAAGGTTGAGGACAAGATCGCCGTGGTCAAGCCCGAGGACTGCATCGACTGCAACCTTTGCGAAGACAATTGCCCGCAAAAGGCGATTGAGATGAAGGTGTGAGGAGAGGGATGGGGAATTGGGGATGCCCCGCGTCTGTTGCCGGCGTTCAGATCGCGAACAGCGATGACGGAAATGCTTCGAGATCGAGGCCGGCGGTGATTTTGGCGGCCAGGAGGTGGTGCGCCAGGGCCGCGGACATGGCGGCGTTGTCGGTGCAGTAGGGCAGGGGCGGGACGCGAACGGGGATATCGAATTGGGCCAGGGCCGCTCGCAGCCCGCGATTGGCGGAGACGCCGCCGCCGACCAGAACGGTGCGGGCGCCATACTGGCGGGCGGCCCGGCGAATTTTCACGATAAGCACATCGATGCAGGCGGCCTGGAAAGAGGCGGCGACGTTGGCGATTTCGGCCCCGGTGAGCGAATCAGCGCGTCTTTCACGGCCCTTATGGCCGCGAACGTGGTAAAGCACGGCGGTCTTGAGGCCGCTGAACGAGAAGTCGAGCGAATCGCGCTCGAGCAACGTGCGCGGGAAGGGGATGGCATGGGAATCGCCGCCGGCGGCGAGGTTGTCGAGGATGGGGCCGCCGGGATAACCCAGTTCGAGAATCGCGGCGACCTTGTCGTAGGCCTCGCCGACGGCGTCGTCGATCGTGGCGCCGATGAGTTCGATATCCAGCCAATTTCGCAAATGGAAAAGCGACGTATGCCCGCCGCTGCAGACCATGCCGACCGCGGGGAATTGAACGTCGGCGGGAGAGGCCGGCGGCGCGGGCTCAGCCGGCCCGGCCAGCACCACGCTATAGAGATGGGCATGCACGTGATCGACGGGGACGAGGGGCTTGTTCAGCGACCATGCCAGAGTCTTGCCGGCCGTCACGCCGACAAGCAGCGACCCGATCAATCCCGGCCGATTGGCGACGGCGACGGCGTCGATGTCGCTCAACTTGATTCCGGCTGCGGCAATCGCGTCGATGAGAACGGGGAGGATGCTGTTGATGTGAGCGCGGCTGGCGATCTCGGGCACGACGCCGCGATATCGCGCGTGCAGAGCGACCTGCGTGGCGACCACGCTGGCCTGGACAACTCGCCCATCGGCAACCAGGGCGGCGGCGGTCTCGTCGCAGGTGGACTCGATGCCGAGAATGAGGCTCATGGCTGAGTGGCCGGCGGCTGGGCTGGGCTCACCGCAGGCGGCTGGGCCGGCGTCGGCGGCGCGGCGTCGGGCGGCGCGGTAATGGCCGGCGGCGTCATCTCCGGCGTGGGACCGGTCGGCGGCGGTGCGATATCGGGCGATGGCCGAGTGACCGGCGATTCGATATTGCCTGGGGCCGTTGGTGCCACATCAGGCGCGGGACTGACCGGCAGCGGGATCGCCGCGGCCTGGGGCGGGATCGCCGGTGCCGTCGTGGCGTGGCCAAGAATGATCATGCCGACCATGGTATTGACGGCCTGCTGAAGTTGAACGTCGTTCGGCTGGGTGGTCGGCGCGGTGGTTGGCGCCGTGGCGGCGGCGGCGGGGGCGTTGGCGGGAGTCGTGGGCTTGACCAGCGGGCGGCGGACAATTTCCTGGTTCACGTGCTCTTCGACGATCGCGCGCTGAGCGATATCGTCCATCGGCACGACGATCTGCGGATCAACGCCCCAATCGGTCGCGTCCTTGGTGCGATGCACCAGACGCCCACTGGGCAGATAGTAATAGGCCATCGTGAGCTTCAGCTCGCCGTTGTTGTCGTCCAGGTTGATGAGCTGCTGAACCGATCCCTTGCCGTAGGTCCGCGTGCCGACAACCAGGGCGCGCTTGTTGTCCATCAGCGAGCCGGAGACGATTTCCGAGGCCGACGCGGAATGCTCGTTCACCAGGATGATCAGCGGGAAATTGGGAAGCTTGTCGGTGGCGTCGGCCTTGAGGGTTTCGGCGACCTTGCGGCCCTTGGTTTGCAGGATCAGCGTGCCGTCAGGGACGAACATGTTGATGATCTTGCGCGCCTGATCGAGCATGCCGCCGGGATTGAAGCGCAAGTCGAGGATCAGGCCCTGCATTCCCGTATCGGCCAGGCCGGGCTTGCCCGGCGAACCGACCAGCACGTCGTGGATTCCGGGGTAGGTGTTCTCGGTGAACTGCGTGATGCGGATGTAGGCGATCTTGGGATTATCGACAACGTAGTAATCCCACGAATCGTCGCCGTTGCGCTGGAATCCCTTGACCGTGGGGACGGAAATCTCCTTGCGCTCCATCGTCAGTTCGACTTCCTCGCCGGTTGCATGCTTGACGGTTAGTTTGACGGTGGTTCCGGCCTGACCCTTGATCTTGTTGATGACCTCCGGCAGGCGCATGCTCAGATCGAGCGTCTCGCCGTTGACCTTGGTGAGAATGTCGCCCGCCATGACGCCGGCGGTGAAGGCGGGGCTGCCTTCGATGGGCGAGATGACCTGGACCCGGCCGTCGGGAAGCTGGGCCAGTTCAATGCCGACCCCCTTGAAGGTTCCTTCGAGCATGGTGTCGAATTCGGTCTGCTGGGCCGGCGGCACGTAGACGCTGAAGGGGTCGAGCTCGCTCATCATGCCTTCGATGGCCTTCTGCTTGAGCTTTTCATCGTCGACGTCCACGACGTAATTGGCCATGATCTGGCGATGAAGGTCGATAATGGTGCGGACAAAGACATAGTCATCGTCGCGGGCGGCCATGGTTCCCGGCAGGCGCAATGCCAGCACGGCCAGGAGTACGACGCTGACGATCCAGGCAATTCTTTCACGCTTCATGGGACGAGGCTCCTGCAAAGCACTGTATCATGCCCATGCGGCCAAAAGAGGCAAGGGGGAAAGTGCAAATGGGGTTCCCGGTACCGCGGCGACCCGCGCCAGAATTATCCGGCAGTCCTTGGCGCGGCGGTCCCGGCCGGATCGATGGGCATCACAATCCGCGCAATGAACCAGCCGCCGGCGTTGGCCTCGACCGAGATCGTCCCGTTGAGCAGGCGCAGAAGTCTCTGGCATAGCGACAGGCCCAGTCCGCAATGCAACCCCGTGTCGGTTCTCGACGGATCGCCTCGCCAGAATCGCTCAAAGAGATGCGCTTCGTCCCCGGCCTCGACGCGGCTGCCGGTGTTGGCGATCTCGATAATGATCGCCGTGGACGTCTGTGACGCGCCGACTCGGATGGCGCCGCCGTCGTCCACGTACGACACGGCGTTGTCGAATATGTTGCCAATGGCCAGGCGAAGTCTCTCACGGTCGCTGCGAGTGATAATCGAGGGAACGGCGGGCCAGTCGATCTGGACGCGGCGGGCCTGGGCCCGGCCCTGGAAGGGACTCCAGCATTCGACCAGAAAGGGGCCGATTTCGACGGGCTGATTCTCAACCGGCAGTTGTCCCGATTCGGTCCGCGCCAGCAGCAGCAGGCTCTCGATCATCGCCTGCATGCGATCGATCATGGCCCGGCACCTGTCGATGGCCGCGATGTACGCCGCCGGCTCGCGCGGCCGCGAGCGGCAGACCTCCAGCGTCGTTTGCAGGCCGGCCAGAGGCGTGCGCAGTTCGTGGGCGACGTCGGCCGTGAAAGACTTCTCGCGCGTAAAGGCGCTTTCCAGCCGGGCCAGCAGGCCGTTGAGTTTCTCGACCACCGGCGCCAGCTCAGGCGGGACGACGCCGGCGGCAAGGCGCACGGACAGGTCGGTTTCCTTCAGCGCCTCGATATCCGCGGCGACGCGCTGCACCGGCATGACCGCATGACGCACGACGGCCATCAGCACCGCGCCGGTCAACAGAATGGCCGAGCCGCAAACTCCCGCCAGAAGCCAGCGGAGATTCTGCAAAGTCTCGTCGAGCGAGGTTGTCTCTGTCGCAATTGCCAGCGTTACAAGCCTTGTGGCGAACGGCGACTTGGGGCCCTCATCCTCGTTCTCGGGACGCGCCGCCAGCGTGATTGTCAGGGCGCGGCCGTTTCGCCGGTCCGGCAAAATAAGGCTCACAAAGGTCGGCTGCCGCGGGTCGATGTGCGGGAGATCGCGATTGCCCAGCGAAGGCGAGCGGCTGACGATCGAGCCGTCATCGAGCCAAACCTGGAAATAGTCCGGGCGTTTACGCGCGGCGAACTCCGCCATTTGCTCGCTGTCGAAGTCCATGTTCACGTGCTGGCCGCTCTGTTCGATATTCGCCGCCAGGGCCCTGGCGCGGACCAGCAGGGCCTTGTCGAATTCCGCGTACAGCGACCGTTGCACGCAAAAGTAGACGGCAAACCCCATCATCGCCAGCACGGCCGTGGTGGCCACCGATGTGTGCAGAAGCAGACGCCATTGGAGCGATCGGGTCATTCCGGTTCCGTCATTTCGCCGAGCATGTATCCCTGCCCGCGCCTGGTGTGAATCAGGCGAGGGCCGGTGTTGCGTTCGATCTTCTTTCGCAGCAAGCCGATGTAAACATCGACGACATTGCTTTCCAGTGATGCATTGAAGTCGTAGACATGCTGCCAGATGTCGCTGCGCGAGACGATTCGCCCGGCATTGAGCGACAGATATTCCAGAAGCGCGTATTCCCGCCCGCTGAGGTCGATGGTTGCGCCGGCGCGCTTGACGGCGCGGTGCGCGGTATCAACTTCCAGATCGCCGATCGTCAGAACCGAGCTTCTGGTTTCGTATTTTCGGCGAACGAGCGCCCGCACGCGCGCCAGCAATTCGGCGAAGACGAACGGCTTGACCAGGTAATCGTCCGCGCCCATGTCCAGGCCGCGAACCTTGTCCTGGGGCGTGTCCCTGGCCGTCAGCACAAGCACATGCACATCGCTCTTTTCGCGCCGGAGTTCCTTGAGGACGGACAGGCCGTCACGGCGCGGGAGCATGATGTCGAGGATCACCACGTCGTGTTCGCCACTTTTGGCGTGCCAGAGTCCCTGCTCGCCGTCGGGGGCTTCATCAACGGCGTACCCCGCCTCGCGAAGACCCTGGGCGATGCTTTCGCGCAACGGCTGAAAATCCTCGACCACGAGCACGCGCATGTGTACACGATAAGGCGTTCAAAAGCCCGGGGCCAGCGGGATTTGCCGGCCCCGGGCAAATTGAGTCACGGCGACGGCAAGTCACCGGGCCGCTTAATCCTCGTCGTCCTTTTCGGCGGTTTTGGCTGTCTTATCGGCCGGCTTCGTCGCGGCGCCGGTCTTGGCGGCGGGGGCCTCGTCCTCTTCCTCGGGGGCTTCAATGGAGTCCTTGAGCACGGCCCCGTCGGCGCTGATCTGCATTTCGTGCGTATCGGCGCCGGCCTTCACATCCACGCCGTAACACAATTTGTCGCCGGCCGTCAGGATCGATGCCTCATGGAGCGTTCCGCCTGCGTGGGCCTTGTTGGCCGCCGCGATCACCGCCGGAGGAAGAAACGAAAGATCGACATCGATTTCGCGCTGGAGGATATTGCCGGCCGGATCGATGTCCGCCTCGTAGGTTACGCCCTTGATCGTGTATTCCAGATCGTACACCGTCTTGCCGCCTTCGGATTCGGCGTCGAATTCGGAGATTTTGTTGTCTCCGACCAATTTGACGACAGCCGCCGCCACCGGTGCCGGGGCCGCGCGCAGAGCGTCGCTAGTTTTGTCGGCCAAGGCCCATCTTGCCCCGCCGGCGGCGGCGATAATGCCGATCCCCGCCAGAGTCAATCGAGTTCCACGATTCATAGTGAATTCCTTTCGCCGTCCTTGTCCCGTTTCATCGTGAAATCGGGCCGCACCGTTCCGCCGAGGAACGATGCATGTCCGGACGACGGGGTCACATTAGCGGCGATATGTGAAACGAACGTGAAAACCGCGAGAAAAAATCGCGGAGGTGGAAAGATTGCCACGGCATCGAATCTCCCGCGGATCGGCGGAAATGTTATGCGGAGATTTTATGCGTTGGCTGGTTCTTTACCCGTTTGTACAGTGTGCCTCGCAGGAACATGCGGTCGCTATTTCGAATTGGTTCCAGAGGGCAGTCATTGCCCAGGGAGTTGCATCCATGAGCAGCGCGTTGGAGGTCGGTAAGAAACTGGTCGATTTGTGCCGGCAGGGCAAACACGTGGAAGCGATGAACACGCTGTACGCCCAGAACATTGTCTCGATTGAGGCCGGCGCCCCGGCCGGCAAGTCGGCCCGCATGGACGGGATCGACGCGGTCCGCGGCAAGGCAGATTGGTGGGAACAGAACCACCAGATCCACAGCGCCAAGGTCGAAGGCCCCTGGCCGCATGGTGATCGGTTTATCGTGCGGTTCACATACGAAATAACGCCGAAGGCCGGCCCGACGGCCGGCAAGCGCATCACATTGGACGAGGCCGGCCTCTATACCGTCAAGGATGGCAAGGTGACGCAGGAGGAGTTTTTCTACAGCATGGGTGCATGAGCGAGCGTCGCGCCGGCAACAAGGGACGGCCAATATCAGCCGACTCTAATCAGCGATCGCGGTTTCAGCGATTGGAGCACGGCGAGCAACTGCGGGACCAGCGGACGAATGTCCTCAAGTCTGTTTGTCTTGGCTCGGAGCACGACGACGGCCAACGGCAGGCTGGCCAGATTTTGCTCGAATTCGATTCCCTGGTCCTTGGTTACCATGGCGTCAAAGCCGGCCGCGGCGGCCTGTGCCAGGAGATCACCATTCTGGAGTGCGGCCCAATCAAGGTAAGCTACCGTAAACACTTCGTGCGCCGGAATGAGACGCAACCGAAGCTCGTGTGGAAGATTTTCATCCAGCAGTATCTTCATCGTGTCGCAGCCGTTATCGCCTCATGTTCGGCGTTTCGGCAGGAGCGATCAAGGATGGCAGACACCTGGGCTCGCTTTACGCGCGGGAATTGACGCAGGAAGTAGTCGATGGTGTGTCCCCCTTCCAGGTAATCGAAGAGGGATTTCACAGGCACGCGCGTGCCTGCAAAGCACGGCGTACCGCCTAAAGTTTTCGGATCCGTCGTGACAACGCTTTCCATGACCCCTGATTATATCACGGGACGAGTTGGGAGCGAACTCAATCCCAAATTCTGCCGCAACTTCATCACGGCTGGCGCTGGTTGATGTTGAACCATGTCTTGCAGAACGGCCATTTCACGTCGCCCAGCGGGGCGGCACAATTACGAATGTCATCGCGTGATGGCCGGGGCGGCTTGCACTGTGATGTCGCTCCCGGTGAGCCCATCAGAGCTGGCGGTCAGCGTGATGTCGCCAGTATCGGCCGTGCTTCGCAGGATCGCGACGCACGTGCCTTGATAGGCGTGGCGCTGCACGGCCTGGAAGGGATCGTGGTCCGTGGTCAAACCGTTATCGACGGCGGCGATCACGCCGGGGCCGGTGATCTTGAAGCGGATGAGATTGTCGGCCGACGGAACGGTGTTGCCGTTGGCGTCGGCGATGCTGGCACGGACGTAGAGCACATCGTCCCAGTCGTTGGGGAGCTTGGGGCGTTCGGCCGACAGCAGAACCATCGCCGCCACACCGGCGCTGTGGAGTTCGTCCCTGGCGACACTCTGGCCGCCGTTGGAACCGACGGCGCGAAGCGTGCCGGCGGCATAGGCGACCTGCCAGACGCGCGGGTTGTCGTTGCGATCGCGCGGCTTGCTGCCCAGCGACTGGTCGTTGAGGAACAGCTCAACCTGCTCGCAATTGCTGTACACGCTGACGGTTTCGCTGTGAGCCGCGGAGGTGGCGGGCGTCCAGTTGGCGACAGCCGAAGCCCCGCGCCCGCCGCGCCCTGAAGCGGCCTGCGCACGCACGATATGCACCACCGGCCTGGTCGACCACCAACTGTCCAGTTGCAGGGCATCGCTCTTGGGGAAATTCGTCCGATCCAGATTCCCGGACGCGGAAACGACGTTCGGCCACGCGCCGGCCTCGCCGAGATAATCGACGCCCGCCCAGACAAATATGCCGGCCAGGGCGGGGTTGTCGCGCAGAGCCAGCCACGTTGCGTCGGTCTTGTAACTTTCGGTACCGATAATCTTGCGATTGGGATTCTGCCGATGAGCCGCCGCCAGTTCGTTGTCGCGGTAGTTCTGCCCCACCACATCCATCAGATCGGCAAAGCCGTTGGCGTAAGTGTTGTTGACGTTGGGTCTCACGACGGCCAGCGTGACCGGGCGCGTGGGATCAAGCTGATGGGCCAGATCGCGCATGGGGATGAATTCATCGCGGGCCACGTCGATCGAGCGCATCGGGCCGGTGAACTGATCCGGGGCCGGATCGGGCTTCTGCGGGAGGATGTCCCAGATTTCGTTGCCGAGGGAATAGATGATGATCGACGGGTGATTGCGGTCGCGCTGAATCATGGCCGCTTCGTCACGCTGCCACCAGTCCTTGAAATAGAGGTGATAATCGGCCGGTTCCTTTCCGACCGACCATGCGTCGAAGGCCTCGTCCATCACCAGCAGGCCAAGCCGATCGCAGGCGTCGAGGAACTCCGGCGACGGCGGATTGTGAGCGGTGCGGACGGCGTTGGCGCCGTATTTCTTGAGTTGGGTCAGTCGCGTTTCCCAGGCCGACGCGGGCACGGCGATGCCCATCGCTCCCGCATCCTGATGCAGACAAACGCCATAGAGTTTGATGTTCTTGCCATTGAGCCAGAACCCGCTGTCGGCTTTGAATTCCGCGGTGCGGATGCCGAATTTCGTGGATTCTTCATCGACGACTTTGCCGCCGGCCTGTACGCGTACGGTCGCGGTGTATAGGAACGGGTCGGACAACTGCCAAAGCTGCGGATTGGAGACCACGACGTCCGCCGCGAAGCTGGCGATCTGGCCGGGTGCCACGTTTTGGGCCGGCCGGCTCGCTGGCGGCGGGGTGAATATCGCGCCCGCCGGGCCGCTCACGATGATGTCAAATGTGACATCGCTGGCGGCCTTTGATTGGTTGATGGCGGCGGTCGTCACATGGACGGTGGCGCTGTTCGATCCGATGCCGGTCGTGGTGACGACCGTCGCCCAATGCTCGATATGCACCGGATCCTCGATGACCAGTCGCGTATGGCGATAGATGCCCGCGCCCTCATACCAGCGCGAGGCCGGCTGGCGCGTCGTGTCGGTGCGGACGGCCAGAAGATTCGGCCCGGTCGCCGAAAGATTGTCGGTCAGATCATAGCGCAACCCGCTGACGCCGCTGGGCCGGCTGCCGACCAGCGAATCGTTGATGTACACCTCCGAATTGGCCATGATCCCATCGAATTCAATAAAGACGCGTTTGCCCTGCGCCTGCGGCGGGTAGGCGAATGTCTTGCGATACCACGCCACGCCGGAGGGAAGATACGCCCCATCGCCGGCGGTGGGGGCGTTCTGATCGAACGGCCCTTCGATGGACCAGTCGTGGGGCAGATCGAGCTTGCGCCAGGCGCTGTCGTCGAGCTTGTGCGATGCGCCCAGGGCCTGATCGCCTTTGAAGAACCGCCAGTCCTTGTCGAACGAGAGCGTGACGCGTGCCGGCGCGTCCGCCGCGAACGTCGCACGGGCCAGAACGAATGCCGCGACCAGCGCACAGACGCCGGCAAGTCGGCGGGCTTCGAAAAGAAGCGTTTTCATGCGATCCTCCGTTGGACGCCATTACTGACCAGAGGCGAACGATTCGACTTGTGACGACCCGAAGATTGGGTCAGTATGCGTCGCACACGTACAATACACGCACAGCCCATGATGCCGCCAGCCTTGCAGGCGATTTACGGCAACGGACAAGGCATCGCCCCCGTATCACCTTCTGGATGATTACGCGGTCTGGTTCGTCAACAGCCCGTGAAATCACGAATCCCCGAAATCTTCCCCCGCTCTGGACGCGGCCGGGGCTTTGGCTATAATTTAGGGTAGTAAGTTCGTCGAAAGAGATTCGGTAGCCGCTTTTTGGGTCTACTGCCCTCAATCACCTGCCTACTTTCCGGATCGGAATGGCGGTCCCTTTCATTCTCGCCCTGAAAGAGAAATTTCGGGCGATCACGCTTGTCTGGAGACCCTCGTGGGAAACAAGCTCTACGTTGGCAACCTTAGCTACAACGTAACCGCGTCGCAGTTGCAGGAATTGTTCGCCGCTCACGGAACCGTGCAGTCGGCAGAAGTCATCAATGACCGGGACACCGGCCGCAGCAAGGGCTTCGGCTTTGTCGAAATGGGCAGTGATGCAGAGGCCCAGGCAGCGGCAACCGCTCTGAATGGGAAAGAAATGGACGGCCGGGCTCTGACCGTCAATGAGGCCAAGCCCCGCGCCGAGCGTCCGCATGGCGGCGGCGGTGGTGGCGGCCGCGGCGGCTACGGCGGCGGCGGTGGTGGTGGCCGTGGCGGTTACGGCGGCGGCGGTGGTGGCGGCGGCCGTGGCGGTGGTGGCGGTGGCGGCGGTGGCCGCAACCGGTTCTGATACCGCGCCTGCCAATGTTCGATAATTCGTGGGGCTGCCCCGGGCGGCCCCACTTTCTTTTTGTCGCGGCGATTTCTCGGTCACCGTGAAAGGACGATTATGTCTTCAAGTCCTCAATCGGCGCCGATGTCCCTCGCCCAAACCCAGGCCCCCGACGCGCCTGCAGAATCGGTCGTGTTTGCCGATGGCCCGTCACTGCGCCTGCCGCTAGGCATACGCATCTACAACGTCATTGGTATCGTCACCCCTTTCCTCGGATTTGCCGTCGGCGTCGCTTTCTGCTGGGGCCGCGGGTTCGGGTGGATTCAGCTCTCGCTTTTTGCGGCCATGTATCTGGCCACCGGCCTGGGAATCACCATCGGCTATCACCGCCTGTTCTGCCATCGCTCGTTCAAGACCAGCCGGCCGGTGCAGTGCCTCTTCGCCATTCTCGGCTCGATGGCATTTGAAGGACCGGTTCTCAAATGGGCGGCCGTGCATCGCTGCCATCATCAGCACAGCGACCGGCCGGGCGACCCGCATTCGCCGCACGAACATCAACAAGACGGGATGTTCGGCGTGCTGGTGGGGATGTGGCATGCCCACATCGGCTGGATTTTCCGCGCCGATCCGCAGGATCTTTCGCGTTACGTCCCCGATCTCCAGGCCGACAAAATGTTGCGCGTGGTGAGCAAATCGTGGACGCTCTGGGCGGCCGTCGGCGTCATCGCGCCGGCACTGCTGGGCGGATTGTTGACGCGATCATGGACGGGCGTGCTGATTGGTTTCCTGTGGGGCGGCCTGGCTCGGATATTCCTTGTGCATCATGTCACCTGGAGCGTGAATTCCGTCTGCCACATCTGGGGTTCCCAGCCGTTTCCCAATCACGATCACAGCCGCAATAACGCCTTCTTCGGCCTCCTGGCCATGGGCGAGGGCTGGCACAACAATCATCACGCCTTTCCCGCCAGCGCCCGCCACGGCCTGCGCTGGTGGCAGTTCGACCTCAGCTACGCACTGATCCGTCTGATGAGCTGGCTCGGCCTGGCCTGGGATGTGAAAGTGCCGCGCGCCTCACG